>Ga0070698_100008349_pt1 | contig 11193 bp, 12 predicted proteins | sample KBSK1502metaG_FD_65477 | JGI IMG/M metagenome (GOLD analysis project Ga0070698, IMG submission 65477) | Corn, switchgrass and miscanthus rhizosphere microbial communities from Kellogg Biological Station, Michigan, USA - KBS K1-50-2 metaG | ecosystem: Host-associated > Plants > Roots >...
CGGCGCGATCGATGAGACCAGCCAGGTCAAGCAGGGGTGCGCCACGGCCGGCGTCAAGCGGCAGTACCTGGGGTGCGTGGGCAAGGTGGCCAACGGGATCACCACGGTGCACCTGTCCTACGTGCGCGAGCGCACCGGGCACGCGCTGATCGGCGCCCGGCAGTGGATCCCGGCCGAGCAGGCCAAGGACCCGGTGAAGTCTCTGGTCACCGGCCTGCCGCTGGACTTCCGGTTCCGCACCAAGGGGCAGCTGGCCATCGATATCTGCACCGAGGCGCGGGCGGACGGGATCACGCTGGATTACCTGTGCGGGGACGAGGTCTACGGCGCCTGCACCGAACTGCGGGAGTTCTGCGAAGCCCACGGCCAGGGGTATGTGCTCCGGGTTCCCTGCAGCTTCCGCCTCACCCTGGCGTCCGGGGTTACGCTCACCAGCGCGGATGCGGCTGCCCGCCTGCCGCCCGGCACCCGCCGCTGGGAGGTACGCTCCGCCGGGGCCGGCTCCAAGGGCCAGCGCTGGTACGCCTGGGCCCTGGTAGCAACCGCCAGCCCTCGCCACCACCTGCTGATCCGCCGCCACCTGGGCACCGGCGAGCTGGCCTTCCACCTTTGCTACACCCCCGAAGGCCAGCCGGCCGTCATGACCCTGCTGATCCGCGCTGCCGGGCTCCGGTGGCCGGTCGAAGAGGATTTCGAGTTCGGGAAGGACTGCTTCGGCCTCGACCAGTCCCAGGTGCGCCTGCACGAGGCGATCGCCCGCCACACCGTCCTGGTCATGGCCGCCCTGGCCATCTGCGCCGTCGCCGCCGCCTTGCTGCGCGACCGCACCGACACCCAAGCGCCGCCGCCGGTCAGGCCCGACCAGCCGCCACCGCCCGATCCGGGCATGGTTCCGCTGACCGTCCCGCAGGTCAAGCAGCTGCTCGCCGCCCTGCCCACCCGGCCCCGCCCGCCCGGCCACGCCGACCACTGGCTCGACTGGAAACGCCTCCACCAGGCCCGCTCCCGCTGGTACCACCAGCGCACACGACTCGCCCGCGACACCCAAAATGCCCTGGTCAGCTAGCAAATGGATGCTGCCGTACTAGAAGCCCAGGGAGCGCCCGATGATCTCCTTCTGAATCTCGGTGGTCCCGCCATAAATGGTCTGAATTCGGCTGTCGACGTAGGCCTTCGCGATGGGGTACTCGAGCATGTACCCATAGCCTCCATGCAGCTGAACTCCTCGGTCCATGACCTCGCGCTGCAACTCTGTCGTCCACCACTTGGCCATCGACGCGCCGACCGCATCGAGTTCACCCTCATTGTGGAGCCTTACGCTTTCGTCCACGAAGATCCTTGCGACGCGGGCGCTCGTGGCCAGTTCGGCGAGCAGAAACCGATTGTGCTGGAACTCGCCGATTGGTTTACCGAATGCGGTCCGCGACCTAGCATAGGCAGTGCTCGCTTCAAGTGCGCTTTCGATGCCTGCAGCAGCCATCACCGCAATCGAGAGTCTCTCTTGGGGCAGGTTTTTCATGAGAGAGATGAAGCCCGTCCCAATCTCGCCGAGCAGGTTCTCGCGCGGGACCTTGACGTCTTCGAATGCAAGTTCAGCGGTGTCTTGTGCGTGCAGACCGATCTTTTCGAGGTTGCGTCCGCGGGTGAACCCGTCCATGCCTCGTTCGGCGACCAACAGGCTGATGCCCCTGTGACCGGCCGCTGGGTCGGTGCGAGCAACCACGATGACCAGATCCGCATTGACGCCGTTAGAGATGAACGTCTTGGCGCCGTTGAGCACGAAGTGGTCACCATTGTCGACGGCTGTCGTGCGAATGCCCTGGAGGTCGGAGCCGGCTCCCGGTTCGGTCATCGCGATCGCCGCAATTAGGTCGCCGCTGACACAACCGGGGAGCCAACGACTCTTTTGCTCGGCGGTGCCGAGGCTACTTATGTAGGGCACCGTGATATCGGTGTGCACTGGGAAGCCGGGGCCGGAGAATCCTCCGCGCACAAGCTCCTCATCGAGCACGACGTTGAATCGGAAGTCCGTGATCCCTAGGCCCCCGTACTGCTCATCGACGTCGAAGCACAGCAGACCCATCGCCCCCGCGCTCTGCCATGTCTCGCGAGGCACGATACCGTCGCGCTCCCATTGGGCGTGATACGGCGCCACTTCCTTGGCCAGGAAGGCGCGAACGGTCTGCCGGAAGTCCTCATGCTCCGCGCTGAGCAACGGCCTCGGCAACGTCGCCATTAAATGCCTTCATTCATGGCTGCAAGATCTCCGACAGCACCACGCATGCCTTAGACTCCACCGTTGCCCGGGGCCGCGGACGAGGTCAGCAGGGTACGCTGATCCTGCTCGAGCAAGCTCTGGTGGATCTTCGCAGCTGTCGCCCGTACATCCTCGCCAGCGGGGTCCAGGCGTGACACCGCTCCGAGAACGTTGGCGCCAAGTTTGAAGCATGTCCATGCGATTAGTTCGACGAGCTGCTCTTCGCTGAAGTGTGATCGAATCGCCGCGATCATCGTCTCATCAATCGACCGGTGGTCCTTGATCAGGCGCTCGGTGAATTCCAGGGCCAACTGCTCCTGGGGGCTTAGCCCTTCGGGCTCAGGATCGCCAAACGACGCACAGAACTCGCAACCGACCTGCTTGGCCATGTAGCGCCGGGCGTTCTCCTTAAGCCTCCACGGCAGGGTGGAGCTTGGCGCATGCATGGCAGTGTCCAGGCGCTTCCAAGCTCGAGCGATGTCCGGCCGGTACGAGAGCATCTCGTAGAACTGGTCTGAGTTCCGGTCGACAGGCACGACTGGCATTGTTGATTAGCCTCCTTAGGATCCATTGAGCACTTGAACTGAATGCCGCTGTGGGGCCGCCAGCGGTCGGCTCACCCGGCAAGAATGCCGCCGTCGACCGCCAGAATGCTTCCGGTGACCCAAGCGCTGTCCTCAGAGGCCAGGAAGGCGACGGCACGCCCGACATCGCGGGTTGGCGCCATTTCTGGCCAAGGATGGAGGTCCTCGACCATCTTGGTCAGCTCCAAGTCGCGGACGACTTTGTTGAGCGCGGTCTGTATGAAGTAACCAGGCGCAACTGCGTTGACATTGATGTAATCCGGCGCGAGCTCAATAGCGAGCGCCCGGGTCATCGCGTGGACGGCGCCCTTCGAGGCGGAGTAGGCGCTCAGCTCAGCCTGTCCAATCTCGCCGGCAACAGACCCGATGTTGATGATGTGGCCCCTTGACCGTCCGATCCGCTCCTGCCGCCTCATCGCCCGTACCGCGGCACGCGCCCCGAGCCAGGTGCCGACCACATTGACCGTCAGGGTCTTCTGCAGGTCCTCGAGGCTGCCGTCGACGATGAACGACGCTGTCGCGTTACCAGCATTGTTGACCCACACATCGAGTCGGCCGAAGCGCTCAACGACTCGGTCAGCAAGTGCCTCCATATCCTGCTCGCGGGTCACATCGGCCGAAAAGTAGTTGGCCTCTCCGCCGCGGTTGATGATCAGTTGATCAGTGTCAATCGCGGGGTCCTCGTCCCCAAGAGCGTCCGGGTGAGTCGTCTTGCGAACGTCGGAGCACATGACCTTTGCACCCTCGGCAGCCAGTTCCAACGCGATCGCCCGACCGTGGCCCGAACTCGACCCGGTTACGACGGCGACTCGGCCGGCTAGCCGAAGCGCGGAGTCCTTCTCGTCCAGTCCGGAGGTCATGTCCGAGTCTCCCTCATCCAGGTCTGCGGCGCGGTGCCAATGCTGCGTTAACCGCTCCACATGCTATCAGACATAGTGCATAATGTCGCAACTGAATGTGCCTGACCCCTCCGGTCGTCTGCAGCGCCCCTGCGTCACCTGCTCCGCCTTCCTCGAGCTCACGATCGCCTGCTTGGCTGCTCACGGCATTACCCGCATCGAACGGCTGATGACCGACAACGCCGGGGCATGCCGCTACTCTGCGCGGCGTCTGCGCTGCGCACGGGATCCGCCAGAAGTTCATCAAGCCCCACTGCCCCCGGCAGGACGGCAGGGTAGAGCGCCTCAAGCGCACCCTCCAGACCGAATGGGCCTACCGGCAGGTCTTCACCGGCAACGACCAACGAGCAGCCGCACTTGCCCCTGGCTCGAGCACTACAGCACTCAACGCTGGCACAGCGCACTCGGCGGGCCACCCCCGATCAGCCGACTGTCACCAATGTCTTGGCCGGGTACACCTAGCGACGGCGGCCCGCACTGCGGCGGCCTGCGTTCGCTGAGCCAGCCAATCTGGACTCCGCGCGAACTTGATCCGAGACGAGTGAAATGACGTGGTCGAGCGTTGTCTGAAGATGCTCCTTGACCACTCGGGCGGCGCGCTTCCCTTGCCGGGCCTGAACGGCCTCAAAGATCTCCGCATGCTGCGCCTGCACCTTGGCTGCGTATGCCTTGTTTGCGGGCTGCGGAGTCGTCAGAGCGATGTAGTTGAACGCGGTCTTGCGGAGTCCCTCGATCATGCTCGCCAGCTGAGGCCTGCCCGCCATGTCGTAGATCTTGGCGTGAAAGATCTGGTTGAGCTCGACGTAACGGGCAGGGTCGCCGGTCTTCTTCATGTCCAGGTGGATCGTCTCAAGATCGCGGATCTCCTCGTCGGTCGCTCGGGCCGCGGCGATCTGGGTAGCCAACGGCTCAAGGGCCATTCGGATCTCATAGATCTCAATGAAGTCGTCTAGTGACGGCTGAAAGACGGTGGCGCCCCTATGGACATCCAGCCGCACAATCCCATCACGGGCAAGGAGGGCAAATGCCTCTCGCACGGGCGTCGTACTGACGCCAAAGCGCGCGGCCACCTCGCCCTGCCGCAGTCGCGACCCGGGCGGGAACTCGCCGGACTGGATCAACTTGCGCAACTGGTCCGCGACGGCGCTAGCCCTCGTTGGGGCGATGTCGTCGATCGTCATTTGCGCTTCCATATCGTGCAGGTGCTGGGTCGTGACGTCTGCTCGGCCGCGCACTGCCCGACCGCACTCTCTGTACATAGTACATTCGTGCGACATTGAATCACATCGGTGTCGGCGTGACGGGATCTCAACGCGGGCCGGTGAGTCGGCAAACCCGGCCACGCCGGGTCCTCAGACGAGGGCTCGTGGGGCGACGGCTCGAGGCCAGACCCGGCACCTCGCACGCGACGATCTCTATCGTTACCAGGCAGACGTCTTCCCGACCTGAACCGGCATTGCGCCCGCGTCGGCGGGGTTCGCGGCCGTGACTAGAGGAAGAGATCGAGCTGAAGGTCTTCCTCCCTGGCAGCGCCGAGACGGTATCGGCTGAGATCTGTCAGCCCAGCCTGCGCAAGGACGTCGACGTCGACGAAAGTGTTCCCCGTGCATTCACGCGACGGGCGGATCAGGATCTGGTAGGCCGCATCAGCGACGATCTCGGGACTTCGCGACAGTCCCCGAGCAGCGTCACCACCCATCGTGAGGGAGTCTGGGATCGGGCTTGTCAGTCTTGGCGATGAAGGCCACGTTCGCGGCGTCCTGAGCCGCTCGGACCGCGATTGCCAGGCCGATGCCGCGGCTGCCACCCGACATCAGAATCGTCTTGCCGGCAAGGGGCCTGCTCGTCGTCACCTGCACGCCCTTCTTCTTCGAGACTTGATGGTCACGCCCTGAGAGGCGCGGACCAGGACGCCGGCGTCGAGCCTGCGGTCGCTTCAACTGCATTGGCGGTTGCGAGCGGCTCTCCCAACGACCTATCATGCATAATGCATAACGGGGTCGTCGTCAAGACCACCTCCCGAGCAGTTGAGGAGATCTGATGAGAGACGCGACAACAGCTGAGGCGACTGTCCTTGCGGTCATCGCCGCTACAGACGCCGCGGATGTGGATCGATTGTCGGAGCTCGTTTCCGATGACATCCGACTTCAGTTCGGGAGCAACGAACCTACCATCGGTAAGCAGGCGTTGCTCGACGGTGCCATCGCCTTCAACGCATCGATTGCCTCCATCAAACACGACATTGGCTCCTTGTGGCATGTCGACAGCGACGTGGTGATCACCGAGATGACCGTGCACTACAAGCGCCTCGACGGCCGGAGGCTCAGTCTCCCTTGCACGAACATCTTTCACGTGCGCGGCGGGCGCATTGCCGACTACCGCGTCTACATGGACATCGCCCCTTTGTTTGCTTGACCGATGGTTCGCCAGGCGGGCGCGAGGAGTGTCGCGATAGCGCGGAATGGCTCGGCCGCTCAACGATCTGGCGACTCAGGAGCCATGGAGGAGCAACACACTTTGTCGACATTCGCACCAACCGATGGCGGCGATGAGGTTGCGCCCGCCCGCGCCCGGCCTGTCGTACCTCCTCCGAGTGAGGACGCCAGGCTCCGCGGGAAGGTGGCGGTCGTAACCGGCGGATCCCGAGGCATCGGAGCGGCCATCGCCCTGCGCCTCGCCGTCGAGGGAGCGAAGGTCGCGGTCACGTACCCACACCCTGACGACGGCCCCGAGGAGCTGATCGCGGCAGCGGAATCGGCCGGCTATCAATGCCGTGCTGTCGAAGCTGACAATGCCGACCCGGCCGCCGTCCGAGCAGCCATCCGCACGGTAGCTCAGACGGCCGGGAGAATTGACATCTTGGTCAATAACGCAGGCATTATCCGAAGGGTGCCGGTCGACTCGCTTGAGCTCGCAGATTTCGACTTGCTGTTCGCCGTCAACGTTCGAGGCGCCTTCGTCGCTAGCCAGGAAGCGGCGAAGTACATGAACGATGGCGGCCGGATCATCATGATTGGCAGCTGTGTCGCGGATCGCATGCCGTTTGCGGGTGGCACCGCCTATGCGATGTCCAAGGCCGCCTTGGCCGGGATGGTACGCGGACTCGCCCGTGACCTCGCACCCTCCGGAATAATGGTCAACACCATCCAGCCCGGACCAACTGACACGGACTTGAACCCCGCGACGGGCTCGGAGGCTCCAGCCCAAAGGCTCATGCTTGCGGTCGGCAGGTTCGGCCGGGCTGATGAGGTGGCGAACTTGGTCGCCTTCCCGGCCAGTGATGAGGCGGCATTCATCACCGGTGCCAGCCTGAACATCTACGGAGGATTCAACAGCTGAACCCTTGCCGCAAGGGGCCACTCGCGCCGCTCCGGGGAAGCCCTCGAAACCTGTCCCCGGCCCTTGCCGGGTGCAGCGCTGGCGGTGGGCTCATCTTTAGCGGAGCCCACCGCGTCCAGCGTGCGCAAGTCAGCCCTCCGCCACCAAGGCAGCGTACTGGGCAGGGGTGAGAGTCGAGTTCTACGCTTCGGCGGATGGTGCGACCCCCAGGAGCCATCCTTCACCATACGGGTCGCCGTTGACCCTGGTGGGTCATCGCAGACACGCTGGTTGATCGCTGTCACGGTGCCGCTGACCGGCGAGATCAAGTCGCGAACGACCTTCGTCGACTCGATTTCGGCGAACTCCACACCAGTCACGAGCTCACTCTTGACTGGTGGCAGGAGCACGCTAACCACCTCGCCGAGGGAGTCCTGAGCATTATCAGTGATCCCTGGTCGCAGGACCGAGGCGCTGGGGCCGGGCTGGACCCAGACGTGCTCCTCCGAGTAGGTGCGTCGAGCGATATGCGGACCATGGACACGGCTGACTATGCCGCCGGGCCCAATTCCGGCGCCGTAAAGAACGACACGGAAGTAACGAACTTCGAGCCGTCCCACGACAGGATCTGAACCGCACCACGATGAATGCCATAGAATCCCTTGGCAGCGGCACCCATCGGGGTCCCAAGGAAGACAGGGATGGTCTGCTTACTTCCGGCACCTAGCGTCTTGGACAGGTAGGCCTTGACCGACTGGGCGTTCACCCTGGCTGGCCCAGTACTCTTCGAGACTGTCTTGGCAACCGTCGCGAGGAACATGATTTCCGAGAAGCCGGCCACCGCAAGGGCAGTTCGGGCGATGTCGTCGTACCCCGCCGCCTTCATTGCGTCTCGGTAAATCTTCACATCGGGGTCGGAGAGATCGTCGGGATTGGCGAACTCGCTGATGATGTTTCCGCCCGTGGCTACGTCCTTAGCCTTCGCCAGCACGCGACTGTCCATGGCGGCACTGTGGATGTAGACCTGGCTGGCTTTGATGCCCTGCTGCTCGAGCTGTCCCCAGACGAGTGGGATTTGACTGCCGTTCACCAAGGTAAACACGACTGCCGGACGGTCCTGTACGAGCTTGGCCACAACCGACGAGAAGTCGGTGATGTTGATGTTGTAGTAGACGGTGTCGATGTTGGTCAATCCAGCCGCAGCTGCGGCCGCCTTGATCCAGTCGCTGTAGGTGTGACCGTAAGGCTGGTCCGGCATCAGCAGCCGGACCGACTTGGGCTTCAGGACGGCTCCGAAGTAGTGTCCCAGTCCGTAGAACTCTCCCGTGCCGCCATTGGCGACAGCGAATACGTTCATATCGTCGACCAGTGGGAGCTGATTTGGTGCGTTGAGCGTGACGATGTTGTTCTGTGCGTACTGAGCGTCGGCCCCTGAGGAGCTGGAGAGGTCATCCAGACCGGTCACGGCGATGGCGCCCTTGGCGACCGCCTCGGCGGCACACGCCTTGCTGCCGGCGGGGTCGTATCGCGTGTCACAACTTGCGACTTCGATCGGACGGCCATCGATGCCGCCGTGGCAGTTGACGTAGTCGGCGGCTGCCTTCTCGCCGTTCGGCAGTGCCGACGGGTCAAACCCCGGGATCCCTGTCAGCTGGGAGCTGTCCCCGACGACAATCGGGTTCCCACTGGTCTTCACACAATGCGTGTCCGACTGCCCTGTGGCCGACTTGTCCGAATTGTTGTCCGCGCATCCGGCTATGACGAGCGTCAGGACAGTGAGCGGAACGAGCGCCCACTGCTTGGCTTTGGAACTCACGTGATTCTCCTGTCTTTCCTGGTGTCGCGCATGGCTGCCGCCTCTGGAGGCCGTGACAATCGGCCGTGCCGCGCCAGTGGTGGTTCGGCGCCTAGCGCCCGGCGTCGAAGGTGCCGAGATCCTCGTGCCGGATCGCGTGTCGCCCCGGGGGGGTCGTCGCTGTGTCCAAGCCCTCACGGTGGGGCGGATGTGGCGCATGAGAAGTTGCGGCTGCCTGGCGTCGAGCATGCGCGCGTCCGCACCCACCGATGACCTCCTGTGCAAACCCAGGACCCGATAAGAGCATGTTATGCATTATGCATAGTTCGCACAAGGGGCGAAGCGACTAGCGGTGACGTAAGATATCGACTATACATAGTGCATGGCATGGGAGTTCGCGACAGATGATGATTTTCAGGGCCAGCTCGATTGGATGAAGGGGGTGGTGCGCTCGGACATTTGGCCACTCGAGCCGCTGGCGCAGGACCTCACCCCCGAGCAGCTCGATCTCGCGCTCGCAGGTGTGAAATCGGAGGCGCGCGAACGTGGCCTCTGGGCGGCCCATCTTCCCCCTGAGCTCGGCGGTAGCGGGTTTGGCCAGGTGCGCCTCGGACTGATGCATGAGATTCTCGGAACCAGTCCACTGGCCCCCATGGCCTTCGGCTGTCAGGCTCCTGACTCAGGCAACAGCGAGATCCTCGCGCTCGCAGGCGATGAGTCGCAGAAGCAGACCTACTTGTACCCCTTGCTCGACGGCGAGCTGCGGTCTGCGTTCAGCATGACCGAGCCCGGCAACGCCGGTTCAGACCCAACGACGCTAACCACTCGGGCGATTCGTGACGGCAGCGACTACGTGATTGACGGCCGCAAGTGGTTCACCACGAACGCATCGGTGGCCGACTTCCTCATCGTTATGGCCGTTACCGACCCGGAAGCTGCGCCCCATCGGCGTGCCTCAATGTTCCTGGTGGATGCGGGCACTGCTGGCCTGGAAGTCATCCGGGATATCCCGACGATGGCCGAGCCGACGGTACACTTCGGCCGTGTCCCCAGCCATGGGGAGGTCGTCTACACAGGCGTCCGAGTGCCCGCTTCAGCACGTCTAGGCGGTGAGGGCGACGGCTTCACCATCGCTCAACAGCGCCTCGGACCGGGTCGAATTCATCACTGCATGCGCTGGCTTGGGCAAGCGCAGCGTGCGTTCGACATGCTATGTGAGCGTGCAACCTACCGCCAGGCTCACGGCAAGGTTCTCGGTGAGCACCAGACGGTGCAGAACTGGATTGCAGACAGCATGGCCGAAATGACCGCGGCGCGCCTGATGACACTGAATGCGGCATGGATCATGGATACCCAGGGTGCGGCAGCGGCCCGTCAGGAGATCGCCATGATCAAGTATTTCGGTGCCAAAGTTCTGCATGACGTCATCGATCGCGCGATCCAGGCCTACGGCGCATCGGGTTACTCGGGTGACATGCCACTGGAGCTGATGTACCGCAACGCTCGAGCCGCCCGGATCCTTGATGGCCCGGACGAGGTTCATCGCCAGTCGGTTGCGCGGCGCGTCCTCGCGGGTTACAGCCCCCCTCCCGATGGAGTCCCGTCCGAATACATCCCGACGCGCCGGGCCGAGGGACTCAAGCGCTTCGCCGAGTTGCTCGACCTGGCCGCCATCGAAGGTTGAGCGCCACTGGCCCGTCTATTAGAAGCCCGGAGGCAACGGGCTTTGGTTGGGCCGCGTCTGCGTATCAGCGGGCGCGAATCGAAAGGGGCTCCCGCGACTACACCAAGGAGACCCGAATCACTGGTTGAGCGAGGCGAGTCGACGCCAGTCGGGTGTGGGGAGGCCTCTCTCAGACGACAGCACATGGAGACATACATGGTCGGCGCCGGCGTCGTGATGGGCCCGGATGCGCTGCGCGACGGCATCGAGACCGCCCCAAGCCACGAGGGTGTCCACGAGGCGGTCACTGCCACCGTGGCCAAGGTCTTCTTTGGTGAAGCCCTGACGGCGCAGGCTGCGGTCGTAGTGGCCCATCGATATGAACGTGCCCAGGAATGCACGCGCGGTGCACCGTGCGGTGCTGACGTCGCTATCGAGAATGACCGCCTGGTAGGGCGCAATGAGTGGCCCGGGCCCTAGCGCCGTGCGGGTGGCGGCGGTGTAGTCGGGCGTCACAGCAAAGGGATGGATGCCAGCTGTACGGCGCCCGCCTAGCTCGGGTGCATCTTTTTAACGGGTACGATTTTTCGCTTATGTCTGGTCGAATGCCACGATATTCGGAGCGTCTTGGCGGTTCCGGTCATATTTGGCGTCACCATGGGTGATCTTTGCTGGTC
>Ga0070698_100008351_pt1 | contig 11192 bp, 9 predicted proteins | sample KBSK1502metaG_FD_65477 | JGI IMG/M metagenome (GOLD analysis project Ga0070698, IMG submission 65477) | Corn, switchgrass and miscanthus rhizosphere microbial communities from Kellogg Biological Station, Michigan, USA - KBS K1-50-2 metaG | ecosystem: Host-associated > Plants > Roots >...
TCCGCTCCCGCGCCCAGCGGTCGAAACGCTCGACCAGCGCGTCCGAGTGGGCCAGGGCCAACTGCCCACCGGCTTCCCGCGGGTTCCTTCTTCGGAGGCTTTCGGACGCCGGCCCCTTCACTCCGGGTCGACCGCTCATGCCAGGCCGGCATCCGAAACTCTTCACGATTTCCGGCCGTTTGCCACTCCCGGGTATCCGCCGGCGATGGCAGTGCTCGGCTCTTGTGTACCGCTTGGTGCCGGATCGTGCCCTCGGCGAGCGACTTCGCTTCTCGACCATCGCTCCCGAGAGCGTGTCCGCGGCAGACTCGCGCTCCAGATCTTGCCCAAGCGCCGTCCCACTTACGCCGCCGACCACCTCGCGCTCTGCTCAAATCTCGATAGGCCCGGCACGCCCCGTAACCCACCTGGCCCGCGGTTTCCTCTCCTGAGGCTTCTCGGACGCCTGCCGATCGAGACCGTCGCCGCGCCGCTCAGCCGCGGCAGGCAGCCGAGAACCCTTAACAGAAGCGGACCTAGCCTGCCCAGCCGAGATGGCTAAGAAAATCGCGGGTCCGCTCGACGCGTGGTGTCTTGAAGATCTGGGTGGGTGGGCCATCCTCGACGATGGTGCCGCGCTCGAAGACGATGACGCGATTGGCAACTCTGCGAGCGAAGGTCATCTCGTGAGTAACGACAAGCATGGTCATGCCTTCGTCCGCGAGCCGCTTCATGACATTGAGCACCTCGCCGATGGTCTCCGGGTCGAGCGCCGAGGTCGGCTCGTCGAACAGCATCAGCTCGGGCTCCATTGCGAGCGCCCGCGCGATGGCGACGCGCTGCTGCTGCCCGCCGGAGAGATTGGCGGGATAGCTTCCTGCCTTTTCGGAGAGCCCGACCTTGTCGAGCAGCGCCTCGGCACGCCGCACCGCCAGACCGTCCTTCATGCGCAGCACGATGCGCGGCCCGATCGCGACGTTGTCGATGACCCGTTTGTGCGGGAAGAGCTCGAAATTCTGGAAGACCATGCCCATGCGCTGGCGGATCTGGCGGGCACCTGCGTCATTGGATGGCAGGGGCACGCCGTCGAACCGGATCTCGCCACCATCGATCGTCTCAAGCCCATTCGTGCAGCGGAGCAGCGTCGACTTGCCGGAGCCCGAGGGCCCGATAAGGCACACGACCTCGCCGCGCGCGATCTCGAAGGAGACGCCGTCGAGCGCGACGAACTGCCCGAACAGCTTGCGCACCGCGCAGTAGGAAAGGATCGGGCCGGTCACTCCATGACTCTGAATTTGCGATGGAGCCAGTCGACCAGTTTCGCTTGCGGATAGCCGAGCGCCCAGTAAATGGCGGCCATCGCAGTGAGCATCTCGAGCACGCGAAAGGTCTGAGAACGGATGCGCATCGCCGTGTAGGCGAGCTCGCCGACTGCGATCACGGAGACGAGCGAGGTATCCTTGAAGAGCGAAACCCAGGTCGAGGCGAGAACGGGCAGGACGCGCGGCACCGCCTGCGGCAGCACCACCTCGCGGACGGCCTGCGCCCGGCTCATGCCGAGCGCCAGCGCGGCTTCGACCTGGCCCTTGCGGATCGACTGGATGCCGGCGCGAAACGTCTCGGAATTGTAGGCGGAGACGTTGAACGCCAGAGCCGCGAGCCCGGTCGTAAAGGCGGAGAACTGCACATCGAACGCCACCGGCATGACGTAGTAGGCCCAGTACACGACAAGAATCAGTGGCAGGTTGCGGAAGAACTCGACGAACCCGGCGCTTGCCGCCGACACGGCACGGATCGGTGAGAGCCGCATCAGCGCCAGCACAATGCCGCCCGGAATTGCGATCGCCATGGTCAACGTCGTCAGCACCACGGTGAGGAGCGTGCCCTCCGCGAGGGACGGTGCGTTGCGCCAAATGACAGTCCAGTCGAAATTCATGGCCCTGTGCAGCTCACGAGCGGCCGAGATGCGCGACGCGGGCGTAGAGCATGTCGACGAGCCGCGTCACCGGGAAGAGGATGAGGAAATAGACGATTGCCGCGACGCTGAAGACTTCAATCGGGTGGAAGCTCTGTCCGGCGACTGTTTCCGATTGTTTCATGTATTCGGGGACGGCGATGACCGCGGCAATCGCGGTGTCCTTGATAGTGATCGAAAGGATCGAGCCGAAGGCTGGCAGCATGCGGATGATGGCCTGCGGCAGGATGATTTCGACGACTGCCTCGCGGCGCGACATGCCGATGGCGAGAGCGGCGCGGAGCTGACCGGGCCGAACCGAGGTGATCCCAGCACGCACGATCTCCGCGACATAAGCGGCGATGTGCAGCGTCAAGGCGACGAGCGCCGCCCAAAAGGGCGGCAGCGAAATGCCGCTCAGGATAGGAAAGGCGAAATACGTCCAGACCAGTACGACCAGCACCGGCACGGCGCGCATCGAATCGATGTAGAGGACGAGAAACCAGCGCAGGGAAGAGGGCCCATAGCAGCGGGCGAGGCCGACCGCGCCGCCGAGCGCGAGGCTGGCGGCGACGGTCGCGAGCGATAGGACGATGGTGAGCTCAAGCCCTTCGAGCAGGTATTGCCGGCTCTCGATCAGCGGAGTGAAATCGAGGTCCATGCCAAGGGCTTCGTAGCGCTCTACTGCATGGTCGCGACGACGCGCTCCTCGTCGGCTTCGAGCTTGGCATGAACCGCCTTCTCGGTGGCGCGCAGCCAGTCGACGAAGGCGGGCTGGTTCTTGTCTATGGCGAGGCCGACCGGCTGTGCCTTCTCGGTGCTGCTCTGGCAGTTGTTCTCGTGCGGCAGCGCAGACAGTCCTTTGACCTTGCGCGCCATGGCAACCCAGGGAATGCGATTGATCGGCGCGGCGTCGGCGCGCTTGGCCATGATGTCCTCGAGCGGCGCCGTCGCGCCCGAATTGCTGACTCCCAGGAGCTTCGCTTTCGGGAAGCGCTGCTTGACCCAGCCCTCCTCGCCACCGCCGATGAAATAGGCGATTGTGATCTCCGGCTCATTGAGGTCGTCGACGGTCTTAGCCGCGGCAAAGCGCGGATTATCGGCCCGGCCAAACATGCAGACGCTGGTGTTGGAGTAAAGCACGAAGTCCACAACGGCGTCGCGCTCCGGCGTCTCGGCGAGCGGGGTGATGGTGAGATCGACCTGGTTCGCCGCCAGCACCGGCACCTTGGTCTCGTGCGACACCAGCACCGGCTCGAGCTTGACGCCAAGGAGGCGGGCATATTCGCTGGCGAGCGTCCAGGCGGGACCCGACCACGTCTCGCCCGACCCGGTGGTGTTTTCGACGAGCCATGGCGCGTTCGCCAATACCGCGACGCGCAACACGCCGGTCTTGCGGATCGCGTCGACCCGAGCGCTTGCTCCGGGGGCGGGCGGTGCCGGGGGCTCGCCGCCAAAGGCCGCGCTGGCGGTCAACAAACCAATGACCGCGCCTGCCGTCAGAAATAGCCTCAACCCAACCATGACATCTCCTCCCCTTGACGGTTGTTGCCGCGATCCGCGGCGGGTCACGAAACCTCGGCTGCGAGCATCGCCCTGACCCCAAGCGACGTCAGCCGGTCGAGCGCGGCGAGCACCTCGCCACGGAACAGCAGCGATGCGGCGAGCGCCGGCGGTACCACATCCGCCATGCGGAAGATGCGCGCCACGAGATCTGCGTTGCCGCCGGACTCGGCGGCAGCCTCGCTGAGGACATCGGCGAGCGGGTCGTCGATGAGGAATCGCGCGTCGTTCTCGGAGTGGCCGCGTAGATAATGCAGCCAAGCGGCAATCGCGAGAGCGATGCGCGGCGCTGGCCGGCCGCTTTGGACCCGCGCCAGAGCCGGTGCGAAAAGACGCTGCGGCAGCTTCTGCGAGCCGTCGATCGCGATCTGCGCGGTGCGGTGCGGCAAGACAGGATTAGCGAACCGAATAAGCAGCGAGCGCCGATAGGCGGCGAGATCGAGCTCGGGTGGGGCGGCGAACGTCGTGGCGCACTCTTGCATCAGCGCTCCGACATAGGAGGTTATCGCGGGCTCGCTCATCGCCTCTGCGACAGTGTTCCAACCGGCGAGCTGTCCGAGATAGGCGATCGCAGAGTGACTGCCGTTGAGGAGGCGCAGCTTCACCGTCTCATACGGCGCGACGTCGGCGACCATTGTGACGCCGACCTGATCCCAGGCCGGCCGCCCGGCGACGAAATCATCCTCGATCACCCATTGCGTGAAGAGTTCGGTGATCACCGGAGCCATATCCTCAACGCCCAGTCGCTCCACAGCAAGCTGCCGGTCGGCCTCGGTCACGGCCGGAACGATGCGGTCGACCATCGTAGAGGGGAAGGAAACTTCGCGATCGATCCAGTCGGCGAGCCCGTCACCGCGCACCCCAGCAAAGCGCAGCGCTGCTTGGTGCAGCACCGCGCCGTTGCTCGGCAGGTTGTCGCAGCAGAGCATGGTGACCCCGGGCGCCCCGGCGCGGCGGCGCGCAGCCATACCCTCGGCGAGAAGGCCAAGCGGCGTCTTCGGCATCGCGCCGCCACGAGCCGCCGCGAGATCGGCGGCGATTTCCGGCGCATCGAGCTGCAGCTCGCGCGTCGTCGGGTTCAGCGCGTAAGCCTTCTCGGTGACAGTCAGCGAGACGATGCGGGTCGTCGGTGCAGCGATGCGCTCGACGACCGCCTGGGGCTCGAGTGCAGCAGTCAGCGTCTCGGCGAGGATGCCGACGACACGCACCCTGTCGCGCGCTCCGTCGCGCTCGATCACCGAATAGAGACCGTCCTGCGCCCGGAGCGCATCGCGCACAACGGGCGTGCGCATGGTGACGCCGACAATGCCCCAGCTGCCGGGCGCGAGCGCCTCCGCATCCTCCGTGTAGAGCGCCACATGCGCGCGATGAAAGGCGCCGAGACCGAGATGCACGATGCCGGCAGGCGGGCGCGGCGCGAGCGGACGGCGCACCTCGGAGTGCAGTGTCGCTAGCGCGGTTTCACTGAGCCGCATCGCGCCGCTCACCAATTCCACACCGTGCCGTCTTCGAGGCGAGCAATCGGCAGATAGGCGCGCTCGTAAGGGAAACGCGCTGCCTCTCTCTCGTCGATGTCGACGCCGTGGCCTGATGCTTCGCCAGGATGAAGGAAACCGTCCGCGAAGCTGTAGTGATGTGGAAAAACCGCATCGGTTTCCGGCGTGTGCCGCATGTATTCCTGGATGCCGAAATTTGGCACCGCAACATCGAAATGCAGCGCCGCGCCCATGCAAACGGGCGACAGGTCGGTCGCGCCATGCGAGCCGGTGCGCACCTGATAAAGCTCAGCCAGCGCGGCGATCTTCCGCAAATGCGAAATGCCGCCGGTGTGGACCACGGTGGTGCGGACGTAGTCGATGAGCTGATTTTCGATGAGGGCGCGGCAGTCGTGGATAGTGTTGAATACCTCCCCGATGGCGATCGGCGTCGTGGTGTGGCTGCGGATCAAGCGCAACGCTTCCTGGTTCTCGGCCGGGGTCGGATCCTCCATCCAGAAGAGCCGATACGGCTCGAGGCTCTTGCCGACCCGCGCTGCCTCGATGGGGGTCAGGCGGTGGTGGACGTCGTGCAAAAGGTGGAAGTCGAAGCCGTGCTTGTCCCGGATCGCCTCGAAGAGCTTCGGTACGAAGTCGATGTATTTCTCGGTCGACCAGACCTGGTCCTCCGGCTGGCCCTTGGTAGCCGGCTCGTAGAAGAGCTTGCCTTTGGCGACGCCATAGGCGGTGACGAGGCCGGGAACGCCAGCCTGGGCTCTCACTGCCCTGTAGCCGAGCTCGAGATAGCGGCCGACCGCGTCGACTGCCTCGGCGAGATCATGCCCGTTGGCATGACCGTAGACCATGACGGCCGAGCGGCTCTTGCCTCCGAGCAGTTGGTAGAGCGGCAGACCGGCAACCTTCGCCTTGATGTCCCAAAGCGCCGTATCAACGGCCGCGATCGCCGACATGGTGACCGGACCGCGTCGCCAATAGGCGCCCTTGTAGAGATACTGCCAGATGTCCTCGATCTGATGCGGGTCGCGGCCGATGATGCAGGGGATGACGTGATCCTCGAGGTAAGCGACCACAGACTTCTCCCGCCCGTTGAGGGTCGCATCGCCGATGCCGTAAACGCCCGCATCTGTGACGATTTTCAACGTTACGAAGTTGCGGCCGGGGCAGGTTACGATGCAGTAGGCCTGCACGATCTTCATGGTCTTTTCCTTGTCTGTGCGCGGCCCGCCTCAACAACTTAAGTCCGGCCCACCGCGGCTTGCGGTTGCTCCGCATCGATGGATTCCGGGGCCTCGAAGAGTTCTGGGTGCTCGGCGGCGATTGCCGGGAGCGCGGTGAGAATCTCGCGTAAATGCTGCCGCATCGCAGCCTCCGCAGCGGCTCGCTTCCCGCGCGATACCGCCTCTACGATCGCCGCATGCTGGCGAATCAGCAGCGGAAAGGGCGAGGCTCCGCTGAAGCTGAGATATCGCACTCGGTCCATCTGAGCTTTGATCGACTCGAGTACCCGCCATGCATGGGCGTGCCCTGCGCTCTCCGCAAGCATCCTGTGAAACGCTTCGTCGGAGGCGAGAAATGCCGGCCAGTCGTCATTGCGCGCCGCCCGGCGCTGTTCTTCAATGAGCCGGCGTAGCGCATCGACGATAGCCGGGGTAGTGCGTTCCGCGAGTTCACCGACCACTGCGACCTCGATCGCCTCGCGGATGAAGCGCGCGTTCAACACTTCTCGTGCCGTGATCGGCACGACAAAAGTGCCGCGCTGTGGCCGCACCTCAATGAGCCCTGCTTCGGCAAGCTTGATGAAGGCTTCACGCACCGGCTGGCGGCTTACGCGAAAGCGTTGCGCAATCTCAGTTTCCGACAGCGCCTGACCCGGCTTCAGCTGCAGCGTCACGATGGCACTGCGCAGCGCGCGGAAGACCTGTGGTGCAATCGCATCGGCAGGCCTGATAGCGAACGCGATAGTCATGGATACTACCATACTAGGTTCCCGATGCTCCGTCCATAGATTGATCAACCTTGGAGTAACGGGCTCCTTGCCGGCGAAATTGCCGCGTTCGCGGGGGTCGTAGGCCAGGTCGAACAAAAACTCCTGTTCCCCCACTTTGAGGTATTTCCAATCACCACGGCGCACCGCCCGCGACGGCGGTTGCCCATGCGCCAGTAAAGGGTACGCTCGCTCACTGCTGCTTGTCCGGTCAGCACCGGCAAGAGATCACGGCCGTCAAGCGGGTAATCGTGCGGCGCTGCGACGCCGGCTGCCGCGAGGCAGGATGCGGTCAGATCCATTGTGATGCATACCTGATCCGTTACCTCGCCGGCCGTGATTTGACCCGGCCACCAGCAGATCTGCGGCACCCGAAGCCCGCCCTCGAGCAGGTCAAATTTGCGGCCGACGAATGGCCAGATCTTCGAAAAACGCTCTCCGCCATTGTCGCTGGTGAAGATAATGAACGTCTCAAGCGCCGCTCGAGCGATTAGTACCGGTCAGCTGCGCGGATTGCTCCGCTTCCACCTCCGGCCTATCGACGTGGTGGTCTTCCACGGCTCTTGGGCGAGACCTGGTTTTGAGGAGGGTTTCCCGCTTAGATGCGCTCAGCGGTTATCCCGTCCGCACTTAGCTACCCGGCGGTGCGGCTGGCGCCACAACCGGTACGCGCCAAGCGAGTGTCCTTCGCACTGTGGCGAGAGAGCGGCAATTCTCCTGCGGAGCAGGCGATCACCGGGTCGGTTGCACCCAGCCTCCGTGCCCGAGGCGCAGGATATCTCGTGCCGCGCGGACGCGTGATCGCTCAGTCGTGCGAAGCCCAGCCGGCCCCGCGTTCAGACGGAGGTCGAGTTCGGGATGTTCTTCGGCAGCAAGTAGGGGTAGGGGAGGAGCCCGTTGGTCTGTTCGCGTTCGCGATTCCGGGCATCGAGCTTGGGCTGGATCTCGCCGATCAACTGGTCATGGTAGCGCCTGCAAATCGCGGCGGCGTTCGGCTCGAGGTCATCGGCGTAATCGAGGAGCTCGTCATAGTGGTAGCCGGCCAGCGTGTAGGTGATGCTGACCTGTGTCTGGGTGTTGGCAACGGGGGGCAGCGTCGCCAGCAGATCCTGGCGCGTCGTTTTGGTCCGCTGGAAATCGGGCGGCGGCGGTTTGTAGGTGGCGCCGGGATAATTCGGGATGAACGAGGCGTATTCGATCTGCGGAAAGTTCACTGCGGCGTGCTGTGCCGAGGCCGTCCAGATGAGCCTGTGCACAATGCGGGTCAGGTCTTCGAGGCTGTCGATGCTGGGCTTAAACCCCGGGACGTTGCCAGGACCGCCGGCCGCCCGGGAGAGTTCCTTCGCCCACTTCTGGAGCTCGTAGTCTTCCGTGACATCGGCGTCAGTCTTGTAATAGAGCGCGAGGTAGTCGCGGACGTAGTTTCCCAGCACGGTCCAGATCTCCATGCCGTCATCGCGATAGGGGAAGTAGGTCAGGTCGGCGGCGCCAAGCCCGCGCGCCTCGATATCGCTCGGGAAATCGAGCTGGTCGAAGCTCCATGCGTCATAGCGGTTGGTGATCAGTTCTACCGAGCCAGTGAGCCCGGGGGCGAGCAGGTGGTTGAGGAGACCGTCGGGACCGGATTTCAGCAGGGTCAGCGCGCCGAGCTGATCGATGACCAAAAGAGCCGCGAAGTGCTTCCTCAGCAGTACGTTCAGCGGGTGCTGATCCGCCAGCTGCCGCCGGGTCGCCAGTGCAAAGGCTTCCTCGATGAGGTGAGTCTGGCCGAGGTGGTTCACCGCCTGATTATAGCTGATGTCGGCCGACTGCGTCGCCTCTCCCGGCTTTTTTGGGGCTCGAATTGACTGAAACGCTGCGGTCAGTGTGTGTTTCAGCCAGATCGAGAAAGATCGCGAACTGGTTTTTTGCCTGACCCTCGATCACCTGCTGGCTGTTCGTGCTGACCTCCTACCCGGCCTTCTATCTGATGGCCGCCTGGCCCTCGCTGGCAGCTTGCGTCATCGCCGTCGGGTGGCTCCAATTGGTCAAGGCCGGTTACAGCGGGCTCCTGCCGTCGCTGTTGTCCGAGCCGTCTCACCCGGCTTTTTTTGCTCACCTGGGACCTCTCGGCGCCTGCGGTCGGCACGGCAGAGCGTCAGATCGAGGACGAGGTATTTTTCGCCGGTAACGTTAATTTTATTTGACGTATTTGTCGGCTGAGAGCAAATTGCCTAAAAATTACCCAAGGTAAAAATAACCCCTTGGGGGAGGAACACGCTTACGCAGCATCTTGTTGAGCAGCCGTCCGCGGGCTGACCAATCACGGCTGACCAACCACCGGCCCTATTCGCGGCCCTCCTCCTCCCGGGACCGTTACGGCTAATTCCATAAAGCATATCCGTTGCCAACCGCAACGGAAAGGGAGGAACCGATATGCTAGGGAAACGATCACTGTCTTTCACTGCTGCGTTCGCAGTGGCGACGTTCTTGTCGTTACCGGCGGTTGCAGCCAACAATACGGTGGCAAACCCGATCTGTCCGGACAACACCGCGAACTTCAACCCGACACTGCCGCCATCCATTGTTCTTCCCCCAGGGTTCTCGGCGTCGGTATTCGTCTCGGGCCTGAACTTTCCGACGGGAATCACGTTCCTTGGCGATTCGCAGAACTTTCAAGTGTTCGTTCTGGAGTCCGGGCACGGCTTGGGGGGGAGCCGGTGCAACGAGCAAGGGTCAATCCCGGGTGGTGAGTTCGCTTTGAACAACCCCTTCACACCCGACATCCTGGTATTCAACAGAAACGGCACATTAATCCGCGGCCCCTTGGGCAAGCCTACGCCCAGCGGGGGCGGGTTCCAACCCGCAGGCCCGGCGATCGACATCGCGTTTGTCAACGGCTTCTCGGGTGGGCCGCTCTTCGCGACCGACTCCAATCAGTCGACTCACGGCGGTGGACAAAACAACAGTTCGCGCATCGTCACCGTGAACCCGATGACGGGCCAGGTCACGCCGTTCATCACCGACCTGCCGACGGGTGACCACCCCACCGAGCAGCTCGCGTTCAAAGGCGGGTGGATCTACTGGTCGCAGGGATCGACGACCAACAGCGGGGTCGTTGGTCTCGACAATAATAGTGGCGCGAACCAGTCCGATATCCCGTGCCAGGACATCACGCTGAGTAAGAACGTTTTCATCTCGAGCCTTGGACCTCCTGAGGTGGCCACTAGTGGCTATTCCCCCTTCGGCGTCCAACAGCCGGGTAAAACGATACCGGCCTTCTTCAACTCGTTTACGGGCAAGGTTCGACAGGGAGTTTGTGACGGCGCCATCCTGCGATCGCGATTGAATGATTCAACACACGCGATCGAGGCCTTCTCATGGGGGTATCGGAACCCATACGCCATTCGCTTCCCGCCCTCCGATCACCCGTTGGCCGGAGGGATCCTCGCCGGCGAGGACGGCCCGGACGAGCGGGGCGCACGACCCTCCAACGGTGCCCCGGATGTGCTGCAGCTAGGCCGCCAGAACCCCGATGGCAGCCCGGACTATCACGGTTGGCCGGATCGCTATGGCTTCCTGCCGTCGAGCCAGGCGGTATTCAATCCGATCGGCGGCACTAGTGATGATCTCTGCGCTGCAAACCCAACACCGCCGCCATCGTGCACCCCGGCCAGCCTAGCGAACATTCTGAAATTTGATGTTCCGATCGCCGATGTGTTGGCGTTTCCGCCCCAGCCAATCACCTCGCCGCTCGCCATCGAGGGAGCAGATTCGTCGTTCACCGGGGTCGACTTCGTGCCCGATGCTTTTGTGACAGGGCCCGTTAGACCGGGTGCGGTGCTGTACAGCCTCGAAGGCGATTTCGGGTTCTCTCCGGAGAATGCCACTTCACCCGCCCCGGTAATCGGCCATGAGGTCAAGCTGATCAACTTCAACCAGCTGCCGGACACGCCCCTCTCTCTGCAGATCCAGAACTTTGCCCGCAACAGCACCGGCGACCAGGCGTTCGTCGCCCCCAATATCAACGGGTTCAACCGCCCGACCAACCTCCGGTTCGGCCCAGACGGGTGCGCCTATGTCGTGGATTACGGCGCCGTGCGCGATGCCGGCGCGGACTCACATGTTGTCGGCACCGGCAATGGTTCGCTCGTCCAGATTCCCAACACTGGGGTTGTCTGGAAGCTCTGCCCAATGTGACACCAACGCGTGGAATCGATCGGAGGCGGCTCCGGCC
>Ga0070698_100008352_pt1 | contig 11191 bp, 7 predicted proteins | sample KBSK1502metaG_FD_65477 | JGI IMG/M metagenome (GOLD analysis project Ga0070698, IMG submission 65477) | Corn, switchgrass and miscanthus rhizosphere microbial communities from Kellogg Biological Station, Michigan, USA - KBS K1-50-2 metaG | ecosystem: Host-associated > Plants > Roots >...
CTGCTGACGGCGGTGGCCCTGCTGGCGAGCTGGCTGCCCGCGCGGCGGGCCACGCGCGTGGACCCGCTCATCGCGCTGCGGAGCGAATGATCCGCGCCCGGCGGATATAGTCGAGCCTCGGGAAGGCGCGGGCGAGGTACGCGTTGCCGCGGGTGAACAGCGGCTCCTGGTGGCCGGCCCGGATGCCGCCGCCCGAATCCTCGCCGTAGCCGGCGTAGAGGGCGTCCATCGCCTCCATGCCTTCGACCACGCGGGCGAAGGGGGCGAAGCCCTGCCCGTCGAGCCGGTCGGCGTTGTCGCCGAGGTTGACGAAGACCTGCGTCGTGCGCCCGCCGGGGACGGCGAAGGCGAAGGCCACGGTGCCGCGGAGGTTGGACTCCTTGCGCGGGTCGTCGGGGATGGCGCGCTCTCGCCAGCGCGCGGCCTCGCGCGGGTCGCCCTGGATGCCGAACTGCGCCCAGCGGCCCGCGATCACGCGGAAGAAACGATTGCCGTCGTAGTAGCGGCGGCGGACGAGGTCGTAGAAGCGGTCGGCGCCGTGCGGCGCCCAGTCGCGGTGGACCTCGAGCACCACGACGCCGCGGCTCGTCTCGAGCCGCACCGTGAACACCTCGGGTGCGCGCGCGGACGCGGCGGCCGGGGTCGGCGCGGCGCCGAAGGCCATGCCGAGCCACAGGGCGAGGACGCGAATCAAAGGCCACATCCCGCAAGTGGTCCACGCTCGGTCGGAGACCCTCGCGTGGACAAGACGAAGGAGGGCGCGCCCGCGAGGACGCGCCCTCCTGAACGGCCGAAGCGCGGTCTGGTCTAGGGAGCCGTCGGGCCTCCGCTCGCGAGCAGCTCGAACATGCCGCGGCCGTGCGTCGAGGCCACGACGCGGTTCCGCTGCGGGTCCATCTGCAGCGCGAAGACGGTGACGTTGGGGAACCCGTTCGACAGGTGCACCCAGTGCCCGCCGCCGTCGCGGGTCCGGAACACGCCGATGTCGGTGCCGACGTACAGGGTCGCCGCATCGTCCGGATCGGCCACGATCTGGTTGACCGGGATGTTGGGCAGGTCACCCGTGATGTTGGTCCAGGTGGCGGCGCCGAGGCCGTTGGTCGTCTTGAATACGTGGCCCGGCGTGGCGGGCGTGGCGTTGTCGAACCCGGAGAACGTCGCATAGGCGGTGTTGCCGGTGGCATCGCTGCCCACCGGGAGCACCTGCGTGACCGCGCGATTGGGCAAGGGCGCCTTGTCGAGCACGGTCCAGGCGGCGATCCCCGTTCCATCCACGCCGGCCGAGGCCTCGAGGCGTCCGTCCGAGGCGCCGGTGTAGAGCACTTCCTTGCCGTTGATCAGGTTCGGCAGCACGCCGATCCAGCTCACGTAGGGACACCGTGTTGGCGAGGTCCTGGGGTTGCACGCGGGGGACTTCGTGAGGGCCGGGCTCACCGCCGTCCAGGACTGCGGCTGAGTTGCGGGCGGTGGGTTCGTAAAGATGAACGGCTGGGGGTTGGCCGACCGATACACCTTGCTGGACCCGAAGTAGATCACGTTCGGCGTGAAGGTCGTGTGCTGGGCCATCGGAGCGTAGAAGGAGACCGGGTCCCTGGGGTCCATCCCGTTGTAGTAACGGCCGCCATAGCCGGCGTACGCCCCCACGAAGGGCCAGCTCCCCGGTCCGTCCACGCCGCCGTTGTCTGTCCGCGCCGGACCCATGAAGCTGTTCGACTGGTTGAAGTAGGTGTGGAACATCGTGGCCGGAGTGGACTGGTCGATGAGGGACACGCCGCCGTCGCCGAAGTCCGAGTGGAACCACTTCGGCGGGGCCAGCACGCTTGGATTGCGCAGGTTGGTCCCGTTGTCCTGCGTCCCGCCCAGCACCACGTTGCGGCTGGTCGGATGCAGCGACAGCCCCTGGAACTGCGTGATGATGATGTCGGTGTTCATCGACGTCCAGGAGAACCCCATGTCGTCCGTTCGCCAGATGCCGCCGTCGTTGCCGTTGTAGATCGAGCCATTGGGGCCGAAGGCCCAGGCGTGGTCGTCGGTGTGGAGGCTCGGTCCGATGCCGTCACCCTGCGAGATCGAGCTCCACTTCAGGCCGCCGTCGTCGGTGCGCCAGTGGCTGTGAGCGGTGACGGGCGGGAGCAGCTCGTTGAGGTTGGGCGCGAAGTTGGGTGCGAAGGCGCGCGGGTTGCCGCCGACGTACACGCGGTTGGCATCGGGATCGGTGGCATCGACGGCCACCGTCATGTCGTAGAAGCACTGCCCATCGCAGTAGCGGGGATAGTTGCCGACGGAGTAAGCGATCGGGACTGGAGCGGGCGGACTCGGCACAAACCTCTGGTTGAGGATCAGGTTGTTTGCATCGAGCACGCGATTGATCGATGCCGGCGCGGCGTTGTTCAAGATGAAGCGACGGTTGTTCCAGGTGCGGTCAGTCACGAACGGGGGTCCGCCTCCGGCGGCGGCACGCGTCACTTTGATCCGGATCGTTCCGCCATCATTCACGTTGATGGCGGTCGCCAGGCCGTGGAAGCCGGCGTCGACGTTGCTCCAGCTCGCGCCGCCGCTGGTCGTCTTGAACAGACCGAACAGCACGGATCCGCCGCCTTCGAGGGCGGCGTACACGGAATTGTGCGCGGCCGCCCCCGGCCCACCGATGCCGAGGGTGATCCGACCGACCGACGACCCCGGTGGGAATCCGACGCCCATCCGGGTGAAGGTCGCGGTGGCTCCCTTGGCGTTGGTCGACTTCCACACGCCGCTCCCGGGCACGCCCGCGTAGAGGACGTTCGAGTCCGTCGGGTCGAGCGCGAGGTCGGTGATGCTGGAGACGCCCGTGGTACCGGCGGGCACGTTCTGGAACTGCCAGGTGGCGCCGCTGTCCGTCGAGCGCCACAGGCCGACCGTGCCACGTGCCGACTGGCAGGCGGCGACCGTGCCGCTCGTGAAGGCGCCGCTCGTGGTCGAGGCCCACAGCGTGGTGGCGGTGGTGCTCCCGGCCGTGCCGGGGTCGATGACGATCTTGGCCACGGCCTTACCCGTGAACGGTCCGGGGTTGTTGAAGGGACTGCCCGCGCTGCCACCCAGGAGCGTCCACGTCGCACCGCCGTCGGCGGAGCGCAGGACGACCTAGCCGTAGTACGAGTCACACGAGCCGTTGGGCTCGCCGGTGCCGACATAGACGATCTCGGGATTGACGGGGTCGATGGCGATCGAGCCCACCGCCAGCGAGGCCTCGTGGTCGGTGAGAGGCACCCAGGTGGGCTTCGCGCTGGTCGCGTTCGTGCTCTTCCAGACGCCGCCCTGCGCGCCACCCGCGTAGACGACGTCGGGGTTGGTGGGATGGACGGCGATGGCGCTGAGGCGGCCGCTCACGGGCGAGAGCTGGCCGGCGCTGTCGTCCGTCTGGCCGTCCGGGATGGTCACAGGGCCGAGCGGTTTCCACATGGGGCCGCCGCCGCCGGGCGCCCCTCGGACGTCGTTGTTCTTGCTCTTGGCGTGCTCGAGGGCCGCGCCGACGGCGTTGACGGGGAGCACGCCGTCGGGGAAGGTCCTCTGCTCGAAGAACCACTGTTCGTAGGCATTCCCCTCGTCGATCGCGGCTTCGCCGGACAGATTGGCGACGCCGGTCCGCTCGCGCTCCCGTTCGAAGCGCTCACGGACGGGGAGAGGGCGCGAGCCACGCTCGACCACGAGGTCGGGCGCGGCCATGATGGCAGGGCTGGCCCCGGGAGAGCGCGGGACGGGGACGAGCTGGCTGACGATCGCCGCGCCCGCCGCGATCACAGCCATGCACAAGGGAAGGATCGGAACTCTGTTCGTTTTCAGTGACACCGCGGCACCTCCATGCCTATGGCGGGACGACTGAGCGAAGCGAGAATGGTGAGACCCTAGACTGAGGCGGAGTCGACTGGTATCGGAGACTCTAGTCCGCCGGCCGCGGGCGAGTCAAGGGGCGGTCGGGCCGTAACGGCGGAGGAACCGCCGCACGTCCGGCTGCTCGGGATCGAGCCTCAGGGACTGACGCCAGAGCGCGACGGCCCGCCCGCGGTCATGGCCCTGGTCCAGGACCAGCGCCGCGAGCGTCTTGCACGCCAGCGGCGTGGGGCCGAGCGAGACGGAGCGCTCGTAGGCGTCGACGGCCAGGTCGAGGCGGCCTTCACGCCCGTAGGCGGCGCCGAGCATCCCCCACAGCGCGGCGGACCGGGGAAGGACGCGCAGCCCTTCCTGGAGGACGTCGCGCGTGCGCTGCTCCTCGCCCGCGCCCTGGAAGAGCAGCGACAAGTCCCCGTAGGCACCCTCCTTGTCCTCGTCGGTGACGGCCTTGGCCAGCGCGCGCCGGAAGGCCGCCTCCGATTCCGCGTGGGCGCGCGAGGCGCCCAGCGCCTGGCCGAGCTTCCTCTCCAGCGGCGAGCTGCGCGGATCGGCGGCGGCGGCCAACCGGAACTGCGCGGCGGCGCGCACGCCATCACCCTGGGCCATGGCCAGGTCGCCGCGCCCGGTGGCAAGGCGCGCGGGGGGTATGAGGGGCGTGGCGCGGCCCAGTGCCTCCTCCGCTTCGCCCCAGCGGCCCAGCCGCGTCGCGACATCGGCCCGCCGCAGCAGGATCTCGGCCATGAGACCCTCCGTGGCCTCCGTCAACTGCGCCGCGCGGTCCAGCTCGGGGAGGGCCGCGGCCGGATTGCCCGTCGCATCGACGAGCCGTGCCCTGAGCAGGTGCACCATCGGCAGGCGGTCGTCGAGCCTCGCGGCGACGTCGAGCTCGGCGCCAGCGGCCCTCCACTCCCGGTCGTCGAGAGCCCGGCTCGCGCGCAGCAGGCGCACGTACGGATCGGCAGGGTCGAGGGCGACGGCCTCCTCGAGCAGCGGCCTGGCCGCGTCGGTGTGGTGCCGCTGCAGCAGCACTCGCGCGGAGAACGCGCGCGCGTTGACGTTGCGGGGATCGAGGCGCAGCGCGGTCGCGTAGGCGCGCAGCGCGCCTTCGAAGTCGCCGTCGGCGGCCAGTGACCATCCTTCATTGAGGTACGAGGCGGCGGTGCGTCCGCCGGCATCGCGCGGGGCCGGGCCCGGCGTGCCGCCGCCGAGGTAGCCCAGCGCGCGCAGCTCCGCGACGCGCGCGTCGTCACCGGCGGCCGGCGGGCCCGCCGCGGGCCGCGGCGTCCACGCGTAGCGCGCCACCGACCGTGAAGCCGGCAGCGTGCCCGCCTCGAACACCTCCTCGAGCGGCCGCCCCGGCAGCTCGCGGGACAACGGCAGACCGAGCACGCGCAGGATGGTGGGCGCAATGTCCAGGATGGTGGCGCCGGCGATCGCGGCCCCGGGGCGGACGGAGCGGCCGTGCACGAAGACCACGCCGCTGAGAAGGTGCCAGAGGGCGGCGAGACCGACGTCGGCGCGGCCCGGAGTGCGGGGCCGCATCTCGCCGCTCTTGAAGCCATGGTCGGAACAGACGACGGTCACCGTCCGCGGGCCGGCCAGGCGGAGCAGGTCGCCCAGGACTTCGTCCTGATACTCGTAGCACCGTCCCACCACGCCCGAGAAGTCGCGGAAGTCGGCGTCGCTCACTTCCGGCCGCCGGGGCGGAGCGTCCTCCATGAAGAGGTGCTCGCAGGCGTCCACGGCCTCGAAGTACACGCCCAGGAGCTGGGGGTGGAACCGCGCGGAGAGGTCGCCCGCCGCGCGCCGATAGAACTCGGTCGTGGCGTGGATGCGCGCGAGCTGCTCCAGGCGGCGCCCGCCGTCCTCGGTCAGCGGGGCCGCCGGGTCGGAAAGGAAACGGGCCCGTGTCCTGGCCGTGTCGGGCGTGGGCTCGCCCACGCGCGTCCTCAGCTCGTCCGACAGGGCCGGAGGATGGGTCCCACCCCTCTCTGCGCGCTCGCTACGGACCTGATGGAAAGCGAGCCGGTCGGAGACCATGAACCCACGGACGCGCTCGGCGGGATACGACGCATACCAACCGATGAACCCCGACGGCCGGCCGTCCTCGTCGAGCAGGTTCCAGAGCGCGGGCACGCGGCGCTGGCGGCTGGTGATCGGCACCGTGCGGCCGTCGTCGGTGACCTCGACGAAGTCCAGGACGCCGTGGTCCTGCCCCTTGCGCCCGGTGACGATGGTCGTCCATACGATCGGCGACAGGAGCGGCTCGCGCGAGCGCAGGTGGCCGTACGCGCCCTCGCGCTGCAACCGCGCGAAGTTCGGCAGCCGGCCGGCAGCGATCAATCCCGCCAGGATGTGCGGGTCCACCCCGTCGAGGCCGATCAGGAGGACGTCGGGCGGCTCAGGGCCCCCGCGCAACGCCTTCAGCCACCCGCCGCCCGCCCTCATCGCCTCGAGCGCGCCCCCAGCCGCGATGGCCAGCACGACGAGGGCCACCGCCATCAGGAGGCGGCGAGGCCGCGCTGACCTCACGGAGCGGCGGCGGGGAGCTTGGGCTTCAAGGCCTGCCACGCCGCCAGCGCCGCCTCCACCGCCGGCTCGATCTTCGTGAGCCCCGCCTGCGCGTCGGGCGTGGGCGCCACGTCCGCCCCGTCCACCGCCGCCATCAGCGTGCGCAGCGTGGCCGCCACCGCGCGCAGCGGGGTCAGGCCGGCCGGGGGCGCGGCCACCGGCGTGATGCCGAAGTCGGGCCCGAGCAGGCCGTGGACCTGCCGGTCGAGATCCACCGCGCCGCGCGCGGCGAGCGCCTTGTGGGCCGCGTCCGCTTCCTCCACCGCGGCCGCCACGCGGGCCAGCAGCGCCTCGACGCGCCGCGCCAGCGCGAACTGGCGCGCGTAGGCCTCTGCGGGCAGCGTGATGCGTGGATCCGGCGCGACGGTCAGCGGCCGCGTCTGGCGCACGCCGCCGACGCTGAGCTCGACCGTGTACCGGCCCGGGGGCGCCCACACGCCGTCCGCGTACGGGTTGCCTTCGGCCAGCGGCGTGGGCGCGGGATGGCGCAGCGACCAGACGAGGCGGTGCATCCCGGGCGCGAGGGACGGAGCGACGGGCGGCGCGATCCACTCCGGCGCCACCCGGATCTTCGCAAGGTCCGTGCCCGGCAGGCGGTCGTCGCTGCTGAACCGGCGGACCAGATGGCCCTGCGCATCGCTGATGGAGAGGACGACGGGGCCGGTCGCTCCCCTCCCCACGACGTAGTCGATGTACGCGCCCGCGGGCGGGTTCTCGGCCATGGGCTCGTCCTTGGGCAGCGGCGTGCCCGTGAAGCCGGCGGGCCGCACCCGCACCGCGGTGCCGGGGGCGAACAGCCAGGCGCCGGCGCCACCCACGTTGAGGTCCACCTGACGCAGCGGCGTCACGTCGTCGATGGCCCAGAACGCGCGGCCGTGGGTGGCGATCACGAGGTCGTCGCCGTGGACGTCGATGTCGCGCACCGAGGTCACGGGCAGGTCGAGCTGCAGTGGCTGCCAGTGATCGCCGTCGTCGAAGGAGACGTACACGCCCTTCTCCGTGCCCGCGTAGAGCAGGCCCTTGCGCACGGGGTCCTCGCGCACGGCGTTGACGAAGCTGCCGTCGGGGATCCCGGCCGCCGCCGCCGTCCAGGTCTTCCCGCCGTCGTGCGTGCGGTACACGTAGGGCCGGAAGTCGTCCAGGCGGTGGCGGTCCACGGCGAGATACGCACTGTCGGCGGAGAAATGCGAGGCCTCGATGATGCCGACCTTCGACCACGGCGTGAGCGCACCTGGCGTGACGTCCTGCCAATGCGCGCCCTCGTCACGCGTGCGCCAGACGAGGCCATCGTCCGTGCCCACCCAGAGGTCATGATCGGCCAGCCGCGAGGGCGCGATCGCATAGATGACGCCGTGGCGGCCGCTCATGCGCGGCTTGTCGGCGCCGGTGGCGGCGTCGAGGGTGGCGGGGACAGCAGGGTCCTCGCGGCTGAGGTCGGGGCTGATGGCCGTCCAGTGGGCGCCGCCGTCCTCGGTGCGGAAGAGCCGCTCGCGCGCGAAGTAGAGCACGCGCGGGTCGCGGCGCGAGAAGACGAGAGGCAGCGTCCAGGTCGCGCGGTCGACCTCGCGGTGGGCGAGGGTGGGGTCGATGACTTGCGTCTGTTCCGTGCGGAGGTCCAGCTTCTCGACGCGCCCCCCGTAGATGACCTGCGGGTCCCGGGGGTCGGGCGCGATCATGTCGCTCTCGCCGCCGGCGGTGACCTCGCGGAAGTTCATCATGCTGATCCCGTCGCGGGTGGTGGTGCGGCTGGGCACCGCGGCCGCACCCGAGTCCTGCTGCGCGCCGTAGACCCAGTACGGGAAGCGCTGGTCGGTCACGACGTGGTACATCTGGCCGATGGGCTGGTTGTACCAGGAGGACCAGGTGGCCCCGCCGTTGAGCGAGATCACCGCGCCCTGGTCCACGCCCAGCATGCGGCGCTCGGGATGGTCGCGGTCGATCCACATCTCGTGGTAGTCGTCGCCGCCGGGCGCGCCCTTGACGGGCACGAACGTCTTGCCGCCGTCGCGCGAGCGGTGTATCGCGGTGTTGAGCGCGTAGACCGTGTCGGGATCGCGCGGCTCCACCGCCACGCCGCCGAAATACCAGCCGCGTCCCCAGATCCGACGGTCGCCGCTGGCGCGCGTCCAGCTCGTACCCGCGTCGTCCGAGCGGTAGAGGCCGCCTTCCGTCGCGTCCACCATGGCGTAGACGCGGTCGGGCCGGCTGGGCGCCACGGCCAGGCCGATGCGGCCCGGCTTGGCGGGGAAGCCGCTTCCGGCGATGGCTGTCCACGTGGAGCCGCCGTCGGTCGACTTGTAGAGGCCGCTGCCGGGGCCGTTCGAGGGCGGGTAGACGCTCCACGGCGGCCGGCGCGTCTGCCACAGCGCGGCGTACACGACCGACGGATCACCCGGCCGGAAGGCGAGGTCGATGGCGCCGGTGTCGTCATCCTTGTAGAGGACCTTCTCCCAGGTGCGGCCGCCGTCGGTCGAGCGGAACACGCCGCGCTCCGCGTTGGGTCCGTACGGGTGGCCCAGCGCGGCCACCAGCACGCGCTCGCTGTCGCGCGGATCGACGAGGATGCGCCCGATCTGCTGCGTGTCGCTCAAGCCCAGGTGGGTCCAGGTGCGGCCGCCGTCGGTGGACTTGTAGACGCCGTTGCCCTGCGCGATGTCGGAGCGCATGTCGGCCTCGCCGGTGCCGACGTACAGGACCTTCGGGTTCGAAGGGGCGACCGCCAGCGCGCCGATGGAGCCGATGGGCTGGCCGTCGAAGACGGGCTTCCAGGTGCGGCCCGCGTCCGTCGTCTCCCAGACGCCGCCGTTGACGCTGCCGAAGTAGAAGTGCTCGCGCTCGCCGGGCACGCCCGCCACCGCCAGCACGCGCCCGCCGCGGAACGGGCCGATGAGGCGCCAGTGGAGATCCTGGAATAGCGAGGGATCGATCGAAGCGGGGACGGCACCGGCCACGGCCACGGACAGGGCCACGGACATGGCCACCGACATGGCCGCGAGCACAGCGACGCCGATTCGCATTGCCGGACGTTCTCCTGTCGTTGATCAGCCGCGCGTGCGCTCGCGCGGATACTCGATGTAGCGTGCCGTCTCGTCGGCGACGGCGCGGCCGCAGACCGACTCCACGACCGTGAAGGCCATGTCGATGCCCGCGGCCACGCCGGCCGAGGTCACGATCCCGTCCTCGACCACGCGCCGGTCCCTCTCGACCTTCACGGTGGGGTCGAGGCTGGCCAGCAGGTCCAGCGCGCCCCAGTGCGTGGTGGCGCGTCGGCCGGCGAGCAGTCCCGCCTTCGCCAGCAGCAGCGCGCCCGTGCACACCGACGTCACGCGCTGCGCCTCCGCCGCGCGCCGCCGGATCCAGTCCAGGGTGGCCGTGTCCTCCAGCAGCGCCCGCGTGCCGAACCCGCCCGGGACGACGAGGACGTCCGCGCGGGGCGCGCCCGCGAAATCGAAGTGGGGCAGCACGCGCAGGTCGCCCGTGGTCCGCACGGGCTCCGCCCCCGCGGCCACCGTGAACACCTCGAAGGGCGCGCTCTCCTCGGAGCGGCGCGACTCCACGCCGGGCGTGAGGCGCGTGCGCGAGAAGACCTCGAACGGCCCCGCGAAGTCGAGGACCTCGACGCCGTCGAAGAGGAGGATGCCGACGCGCAGCCTGTTCATGTCCGAGAGCCTACTACTCTCGCCGCGCGCGCGTCAGCGCAGCAGGAGCGCGGCGGTCTCGATGAGTCGGTGCACGGCCGGCCAGGCCTGGGTGGCGGCCACGAGCGAGGCGGCCAGCGCGAGCGTGAGGCCGAAGGTGCGCGCACGGCCGGCGCGTCCGCCCGCTTCGCCGCGGCGCTGGCGGCCGGAGTGGCCCGAAGTCAGGGCGCGCACGCGCGCGGCGACGTCGCCGCCGTCGTGCAACGCGCTCAACGGCAGGGCCCGCGCCCCCGTCGGCACCAGCCGCGCGACCTTCACGATGCTGGCGGCGAGATCGACCGCGGCGCCGTCGCCCGCCTGAGCCGCCGCCGCGTCCGCCGCCTGCTCCGCCGCCCGCGCCCATTCGCGCTCCAGCGTCCGCCCCGTGCCCGTCCAGGCCAGCACGTCGGGGCAGGACCGCAGCAGGATCCGCTTGAGGTTGTCTCCGGCCCGCAGGTGCGCGCGCTCGTGGGCCAGCGCCGCGTCCAGCTCCGAGGGCTCCAGCGCCTCGAGCACCTGCGCCGCGACGTAGATCCGCGGCCGCCACACGCCGACCACGGACAGGATCGGGAACGCGTCGCGGACGCGGTAGGCGGGCACGGGCGATCCCGGCAGCGTCACCGGCTCGGCGTCGCGCCGCCAGCGACGCACGAGGGCCGAGGTGGCCCACAGGGCGCGAAGGCCGCGCGCGCTTCCGGCCAGGAGGACGGCAGCCGCCGCGGCCGCCAGCGCGCCCAGGGGCAGGCTCACGGACTCGCCCGTGTCGGGCGGCTCGAACCGCACGTAGGCGGGAAGGACGAGCAGGGCCACCGTCCCCAGGGACACGATCGCGGGCAGCAGCCGGAGCAGGAGCGCCGCGCGCGCCCCCCGCGTGGGATGCGCTCGGCGCATGGCCACGGGCGCGAGCACCGCGCCCAGCAGCGAGGCCAGCACGTTCACGAGGAGGAACGCGGCCAGCACCATGGCCGTCCCGAACAGGGCGGACATCATCGATCCTCGCGGCGCTTGAGCGCGCGCCGCTTCTCGCGCACCAGCCGATCCAGCTCGTCGAGCAGCTCCCGGTCGCGCGCGCCCAC
>Ga0070698_100008353_pt1 | contig 11191 bp, 11 predicted proteins | sample KBSK1502metaG_FD_65477 | JGI IMG/M metagenome (GOLD analysis project Ga0070698, IMG submission 65477) | Corn, switchgrass and miscanthus rhizosphere microbial communities from Kellogg Biological Station, Michigan, USA - KBS K1-50-2 metaG | ecosystem: Host-associated > Plants > Roots >...
TGAATGTGATGCGGTCCCGTGTGAACGTTTAGACAACGAAAGACCTCATCCGCTGCCTCGAGTGCCGGCAACTCTATTCGATTGAGATCATATCCACCAAAGATAAAGAGACCCGTCATCTTGCCGGGATCGTCACCGATGATCATTTCCACTCCTCCTTCGACCCCCACGAGTCACCCCACGACACGGACGCGGAGAGCGGAACCTGAAACATCGTGTCATCGTTCATCGTCTGCTTGAGCACGTCTGCGACGTACGATGCCTCTTCGCGCGGAACGTCGAGAATAATCTCGTCGTGCACGGGCACGACCATCCACTCACCGAGCCCGGCGTTGTCCAGCTCGATCAGTTTCTTCTTGAACACCGCGGCGGCCGCGCCCTGAATGAGGAAGTTCACGAGCACGTACTCTTTACCCGCGTCCGCCACCTGCATGCGTTGCGTAACGGGACAGCGTACGTACGGGATTCCCTCGTTCATCCGCCGCTGGACGGCCACGGACTGCACTTGCCGCTGGAACCTGAGCACGTCCGGGAAGAGCTCGTCCCAGCGGGCGCGGACGGCGCGTCCCTGCTCGATCGGAATGCCGGCCGTCTTGCTGAACTTCTCCACACCCGCACCGTAGATGGTCGCGTACCCCGCGTTCTTAACGACCTGCCGGCGAACGTCCGACTTGATGATGCTCTCATCGCCGTACACCATGCGAGCGAGTGCGACGAAGAAGTCTATGTCGCCCTTGAACGCCCTGATCATCGACTGCTCGTTCGCCATCGACGCCAGCATCCGCATCTCGACCTGATCAAAGTCGCACATCATCATGACGTTGCCCGGACGCGCCGTGATGCAGTTGCGGACGGTTTCGGCCGCCGGTTGACGATCCGACTTCCGGGGTAGGTTTTGAAGATTTGGTCGCTCCATAGACATGCGTGAAGTCCGAGCGCCCAGTACGTTGATGCTGGGATGTATGAGGTGATCGGCGTCAAGCTCCGTGGTGAAGTGCCCCAGGTACGTCGACGCCAGCTTCTGTAGCTGACGGCGCTGAAGGACCGTCTGGGCAAGAGGATGATCGATGGCGCCGAGGACCTCCTTGTCCAGAGCCAAAGCGCCCGAGGCCGTCTGCTTGTCGAACTCATAGCCCGCCTCCTGCAGAACCCGGATGACTGACGCGTTCGCTCCCGCGGAGATCCCGTACGTCGCCCTCACCCACGCGGCCGACTCCTCGACGTAGCGTGCGAACGCGCCTAGCTTTTCCTGGGCGTACGCGAGGTTGATGTGCGCGCCGTAACGCTCCATCCGTTCGATGATCCAGCTGACGGTGTTCTCGATCTCGAATGCGTCCGGGCACTCCTCCTGTACCTTTGGCCAGAGGATCTCGTATACACGGTAAGTGAGCACTGTGTCGAGCGCGGCATACGACCAGTACGGTCCGTAGTCGATCGGGACCGTCGCCCACGTCCACTCGGTATTCTTAAGCTCGGTCTGAAGCGACGCGGCCTGCGCGTCGACGAGTCGAGCGGCAACGTTCTTGAGTGCCGTGGAGTAGTGTGGAGTAAGACAATGCGTCATGATTCGTGTGTCGCGGACGAACGGACGCGGCATCTTGATGCCCATGTGATCGAGCATGCCCACGTCAAACTTGGCGTTGTGAGCAATCCAGTGACCGTCCCACCGCCTGACGATGTCCGCGAACAGGCCACTCCACGTTTCGTACGGGATCGCCCAGCCGTGAACGCCGTCGCCTACCTGCGCGAGACGCACGCGGTCTCGACCCACGATGAGCCCGGTCGTCTCCGTGTCGAACGCCAGTGCGTGATGCTCACGTCGATAACCCAGCCACTCGTGGAGTGCGAACACGTCCTCCATTGACTCAACGAGGTGAAGCTTAACGCCCTGGAGACTCATACTCCGTTACCTCCAGTCCGCACTCCGCCATGAAGTCGATTGAGAGTTGTGGCGTGCGATGCTTATCGTCGATCGTGGGTCGCTGAAAGACGACTCGTCGCAATCCGCTATTGGCGATCAACTTAGCGCAGCCCATGCACACGGTGGAGGAGACGTAGATGGTGCCGCCCACCCGCTGGGCGCGATCGCCGAACATCAGCGCGTTCGCCTCGGCGTGAAGCGCGGGACAGTCGGAGTAGTCCTTTGAGAGACCGTTCCGGTTAACCTCGGTCGCGATGTCGGGGCAGTCTTCACCCTCAGACGTTTCCCACCAGTGGGCCGCCGCAGAGCGTGGACACCAGATGATGCAGCTATCCGTGTGAATGGGTTGCCACCCCGCGGGTGGGCCGTTGTACCCGGTATCGATGATGCGGTTCTCCGCGGTGACGATCACCGCACCGACCTGGTCACGGCTGCAGAGGCTGCGCCTCCCCACCGCGATCGCTGTCTGCATCCACAGGTCGTCCCAGGTAGGACGCAAAGATCTTTCGGTATTCACGCTCACTGCTCGTCTCCTCCACGTTCTCTGCGTTCGTTGTGAGGACGCGCGCCCTCTTCATCACGTCTGTGAAGCTGTCACCCGGTCGACCGATCCCCGTGAACATGAAGCGCTGCTCGTAGTCCGGAATGAACGGGGGACGAAAGTCGCACTCCAGTGCGCGCGTGACGTCCTCGTCGTAGATGTGCATGGACATCGTAACGTGACGGTAGCGTCCGGGCTCAATACCCAGGGCGCGAGCGACGGTGCACTGAAGCTGCGTGAACTGAAACAGGTCGTACGGGAGTCCGAGCCACACGTCGTTGCTGCGCATGACGACGGTCATAGCAAGCATGTCACGACGGGTGATCTCGAAGTGAAGCATCACCGTGCACGGGTAGTCCCTCTTGTCCTCGAGGTTATCGAGCACCGGATCCCAGAGAGTGACGACGGCCTGCCGCGTGTCAGGATCCCACGCGAGCTTACGCACGACACTGGCAACCTGATATCGCACGCGGCTGCCGTACGAGCCGTGGAAGTGACCGTCGGGTTCGAGGAAGTCGCTGAACTTCGCCGTCGCCTTCGTGAGTAAGTCCGGATTGGAGAATCCACCGATGAGCTGCACGGCCTCGGCAACCGCGATGCGAACGTTCAGACCGGGCCGACGATCGCGCGGAAACGCGAAGTACGGCGTCTCGAGCTCAATGACTGTGAACCCCGCGTCGCGGGTCTTGCGTCCGCGCGGTTCACGCGGGACACCCGCGTAGATCACGTCGCGTACGACGTCGCCGTAGACGTCTTCACCGTGGATAGCCTCGAAGGTCGCCACTGCAGCTCGTTCCTCTCGGTTCCGATCAGATCCTTAATGAGTCGACCGTACTCGGCGCAGGCACCGTGGTGAAAGCGTCGGACGTACTGGGGGTGGGGCACTGTCGCGTGGGGAATGCTGTTCTCGTCGAGTCTCGCGGACGCTTGCTTACCGAGTGCCACGATCGCCGGCTCGCCGAGGTCTTGCCACAGCTCCAGCGGTGGGTCCACGTCGCAGGCGTTCGCCACCGCGACGTCAGCGGGCAGCGGGTTGAGCGCACGGAAGAGAAACTCGCCCGACGTCGCCGGGTACGGCATGAAGGCGGGGCCCGCTGGGTGGTGACGCGTCTTGTGCTTACACGTCTGCCCGTCGCAGTTACGCGTGTCGCCCATGAGAAGAACGTCGGGTAGCGCGTTCCCCACCCACGTGGTGTAGCTGCCGCGCATGTGGTGAACGTCCTGCTCGCGTAGCGTCGCGGTGAGTTGGATGTCAGCGGGTGAGACGTGACGAGTTCGCAGAAGGTGCTCGTTGAGTCGATACACGGTCGCTGAGTATGCGAGCTCAGCCTCACTTACGTAATCGTCGCCACGCTCACGGTAACGTCTGAGAAGTTCCTCCGTCGACTCGTGCATGACGACCGTGAGCGCGCCGCGAGACTGGAGAAAGAGCTCGATGTAGTCGAAGATCCAGCGGGCCATCTTCGTCGGTCGCTCCATCACGATCGGGTAGACGACCTCACCGAAGTGCCAGCGATCGCAGATGATGAGATCGTTCGGTCCAAAGTCGAGGAGTGGCGCGACGTACGCGTCCAGTGGATGAACGTCACCGGGTGGTCCCGCGCGGAACATGTGGTACGGCTGGCGAGAGATCATGAAGTTTGCGCAGATGTTCTCGGCGAGGGTGGACTTGCCCACGCAGTCGGGTCCCTCTAGGATGATAAGCACAGTCGCACCAGCTCCCAGATGACGTAAGCGATGAAGAGCACGAAGATGACGGCAGTGGCTACGCAACCGAGTGGAGCAGGCGCGGGTTCTCCGAGAGGTTCCGTGCGACGTGCTCGACGGGCATAACCTGTGTGGTCGTATTGAACGTCATGCCCGTGCAGATGATTAGCATCTTCTCCGACTCGGACATCGTCGGGACGAGGTGCCATGCGTGTCCTGATGTCGACAACGTCGGCCAGGGTTGAGTGTTCCACTCTGCCCACCGCTCGCGCCACTCGCGACGCTTGGACACCTCTTCGTAGCGACGTCGACCGTGGTACGTTCGCTTTCGTTCGTTCGTACACGTCTGCTCCCACCACTCGGTGAAACCCGGGTCTGTGATCGACGACATCACCCAGGTGGCGACGTCGTCGAGGTACCTGCTTACGACTCTAGCCGCAAGCTCGCGAAGACGCGAGTGAGTGTGCGGTCGTCGACCGTACTCTGCGAGGGTGTGAACCCAGTCGGGGAGTGGGGACGCGTGATCGTGCGGAACGGTGAGCGACTCTGTGGCGTGAACGGACGTCGTGAGCATGACGCAGACGAGAGCGAACACGACTCCCGCACCGAACCAGAGGACCGGCATTATGACTCCACTGTGAGTGACTGCTTGGCCGCCAGGATCGTGGGTGCCTCACGGTACGCCTCGAGGCAGTCGTCATCCCACTGGGCGGCCTGCGCGAGTGCGCGAGTCGACTGCTGCGGAAGGTAGATCTTATTGCCGTGATTGACGATCAGCGCGTCCACGATCTCGAATGCGGAGCGCGTGCGTAGGATCCGGGTGAACGTGGTCTCATCGGTTACGACGGTCATACCGCGTGTGTGAGCGATGAACTCCCCGTCCGCCGTGCGGTAGATGTCGACCTCGAACCACCGCAGCTTGCCCGCACGGTACGACGTGCCGTGTCCGAGTCGACGCGCGACGATCTCGACCGTCTCGTCACGACCACGCAGCGTGTACGTCGTTAGTGCGGGACCGGTGGTCTCCGCGTTTACGGATCCTGACATCTCCTGACTCCTTCGTTCGGTTCCTTCGGTCCAATACTACGGACGGACCACTCCGCCGTGTTGCGGAGTGGTCCGTCCTACCGGGAAGTGTCAAGTTGAACGGTGGCGGTGATGCTCGCGGCCCGTCCGACCGGTTGCGGTTCACTCTTTACGTTACGCTCATATCCGTTGATTCGGAAGCCACCGTCCGGCGGGATCGTCTTGAACGACCGTCCTCCCGCCGTGAGGCGGGCGCTCTGTCCCCTGAGCTACCGTCGGAACTCACGGGTAGCCAACCAAAGTCTCGCGACCCCCGGGTCTCGCGACCCGGCGTGAGTAAGTCCCGTTTCCCCCGGTGGCTGGCCGGCTCTCGGAACTCGTAGCGGGAGCGGGACTCGAACCCGCGTCCTCCTGGGTATGAGCCAGGTGTGGTACCGTACTCCACCATCCCGCGTAGCGGTCGGGATCGCGTGACCTGGGGCGGTAGAGCGATCCCGACCTAGCCTCGCGCCGTTCCGCTCCCCGCGACGGGGATCGAGATCGCGGTTGTGTCCACGCGAGGCGAGTCTAAGTGGGGTGGTCGACCTCGAGTCGTACTTGCCCGTGTCTTCCCCGACGTCCCGGGGTCGACCTCCCCACTGCAGCTATCGTACCAGGACCGGACGACACGGTGACACGGGCGTGGATCACCGAGCTGGTAGTGTCTAGCTAGTTACTTCACATCTTCAGAGACCCAGGGAGGACCCGTGTCCGTGCCGTGGAAGTACTTCGTACTCAAGCCCGACAAGACGCCATACCCCAACTGCGACGAGTGTCGCGACGCCGGTCCCGAGCACGACCGTGAGACCTGCCCGCACCTTGTGTGTCACGGCTTCTACGCCGCGACGGGGGACGAGCGGGTGATGCACGTGATGATGGATAAGTTTCCGGACTCCCGTTGGGCGGTGCGAACTGGGCGAGCATCGGGCATCATCGTCATTGACGCGGAGGGTGATCTGCAGCCGCAGGGTATCACGGGTGTCGACGTCCTGGACGACTTCGAGACCTGGACGGGTGGCCTCGAGCTGCCGACGACCGGCCTCATCGCCTCGACACCCAGTGGTGGGATTCACCGCTACTACCGCTACCCACACTCCACCACCGTGAAGAGCCGCAACCGCGTGCTGCCGGGCATCGACATCAAGTCGGACGGCGGGTACGTCCTGGTTCCGATGGACGGTGAGACCGACCGCGAGTGGTACCTGAACACGGAGGACGGCGCCGGAGAGCTGTCCGAGGCCGTTGTTGACTGGTTGACCCAGCGGCGGGGGAGGTCCGAGGGAGGTCTCGGGGCGGGCCACCGGGAGGGTTGGGCGCCGGAGGGCTACGACTTTGAGCGCTTCTCACAGCTCGGCTGCCCGGGTGGGATGCGGGACGAGTTCTTCAATGAGCTCATCTTTCGCTACCGGAAGGCGGGCCTTCCGCGCGCCGAGGTCGTGCAGAGGGTTCGCGCTCACTGGAAGAACTCCGCCCAGCCTCCGGCCGCGACGTACTACATGCCGTGGCACCACGTCGAGTACAAGATCGAGCGGATCTGGCGGACCGTGGAGCCCGACACCGTGCCGGAGGAGCTTCGCGCCTGGGCGGAGCGGACGCACTCAAACGTGAACGGGGTCGGGCGGCGAGTTGCACTCGCACCGCGGGTGACGGAGTGACGGCCCCGGAGATTCCCGCCCCACCCTCCGTTGATGAGATCATCGGACTCAACCGCCTGGACGACGTCAACACCACGGACACGGGCAACGGGAAGCGATTCGTACGTCGCTTCGGCGACATCGTGCGGTACGCGCCGGAGACGGAGCTGTGGTACGTGTGGAACGGCACCCACTGGGAACCGGATGTGATGGGCAAGGCGTTCGCACTCACCGCCGCGGTGATCCGTGACATCCGCGACGAGGCGCTGGCCGCGGCGGATGAGCCGGGTGAGGGTGGTGGCCCGAGTCCGCGGCAGCGACTTCTCGCGCACGCGACGAAGACGGAGTCGGAGAGTTCGCGCCGACGCATGCTCACCATCGCGCCGGAGGACCCGCGGATCCTGGTGGGAGCGGACGAGCTGGACTCGGCGAACGACATCATCGCGTGCCCCAACGGCACCGTGAACCTACTCACCGGCGAGCTGCGGAGGTCGCGACCCGCGGACCTCGCCACGGCATGCACACTCGTACCGTACGCGGAGGGAGCGAAGAGCGGTGAACTCAACCGGTACCTCGACACGTTCGTGCCGGACCCCGTGGACCAGGAAGTCCTGTTCGCCCTGCTGGGTACGGCACTCCGAGGTGGCAACCACTGTCGTATGCTACCCATTCTCCTGGGTGGCACAACGTCCGGAAAGTCTCAGCTTATGGCCGCCGTCGCCCGCATGCTCAGGGGATACGCCACCGCGATCAACGTGAGTGTGTTCCGCGGCAACCTGGACGACAAGCCGCGCCCGGACCTCGTGAAGGCGATGTTCACGCGGATTGCCTACGCGACGGAGGCCAGCAAGGTCTGGGAACTCCACGCGGACCAGGTGAAGCGGCTCACGGGTGGTGACTCCATACCGTACCGGAACCTCTACGCGCAGTCCGTGGAGGCGACGCCGCGGTTCACCCCTATCATCGTGACGAACGCGATGCCGCGGGTGAAGGGAGCGGACGAGGCGTTCAAGCGCAGAATGATCGTATTCACCTTCGAGCACAGTCTGCTGTCGAAGGACGAGGACCCAAACGTCAAGGACCGCTTCATTCGCGACGAGAAGTGCCTCTCCGCGATCCTAGCTCGAGTCGTCGCGGGCGCGCGATCGCCGCTATTCGCGCAGGGCATCAAGTGGGACCTCATACCCGCGAAGTTCGTGCACGGCACGATGGACTCGTTCGAAGCGCTGGACAACATCGCGGAGTTTCTCCAGTGGATGGTGGAGCTGGGCCACCTGAGCGTGGTGAACCTCGTGGACACTCCCGCGGTGCAGTGCGCGAAGGCTAGCGATCTTCACGGGTGGTACACCCACTGGGTGAAGAAGCACGGTGACAAGTCGGACCGCGACGCGCAGCTGAGTCTGCGAGACTTCGGGGTGCAGCTGCGCACGCGTGGGTGGGAGTCGGCGAAGGCCGCGGGTGTGCGCTGGCTCGGGTGGAAACTCGTCGACTCGGCGCCGTGGCTGTAGGATCGAACTGTGGAGCCTGTAACCACGGGTTACAAACTGGGTTACACCGGGGACGTTTCAGGTTACAAGGTTGAGAGAATTCGAGGATGCGATCGCATATGAATGGGTGCGAACCTGAGTCTGTAACCTCGACTGTAAGCAAGCTGTAAGATGAAGTTACAGGCGGTTGATCTCCGTTGTACCAGGTCAGAGCTAGTTTATATATTCTTCTGTAACCTTGTAACTAGTGAGAGGGTAATCTAGCATGGAGGTCGTCTAGCTATCTTGGCGATCTATATCGGAATTTTTTCTAGAGTTTGAGGACACCCAGACGTTACAAGGTTACAGCGGAAAGAATGAGGTAAAGTTGAGACGCTCGGCTAAGCCACTAACGGAGTGGCAGCGAGAGGATGGTCGCGCTCGCGCCGAGGCACAACTCGCGGAACCACACGCGTGGGGATACCCGGCGGTTACGTGGGATGAAGAGTTGGGAGTGCCCACCCCGGTGACAAAGGGTTCCAATGTCCTGTGGTGTGCCGGCACGGTGAGAGATACGGGAATGCCGTGTGGAATGCGCGCGGGGCATCTCACAGCACATCCGGGAGTGGGTAACTGCTTTCGCCACGGTGGCGGAGTGGAGAGAGCGACGGGAGCGTGGATGATGGCACATCTCATAGCGAGGCAGCTGGACATAAGTCCGTGGGAGGCACTGCTACTCACGGTGAAGAGAGCGGCGGCGTGGTCGCAGTTTTACGAGACGAAACTCGCTGGGTGCGTCGACGACGATGAGCTGCGACCGGGAGGCACGCACTACGACTGGGTGCAGGCGTACGAGCGAGTCACGGATAAGCTCGCGCGGTACTCGAAGATGGCCGTGGACGCGGGAGTCGCGGCCATCATGGTCCAGCAGGCGCGATCCGAGGGTGAGACGATCGCGCGGGTGCTCAACCAGGCGATCGGGGCCGCGGGTCTGAGTGAGGAGCAGGAGACCGCACTCCGGCAAGCGCTGCGAGCCGCGCTGCTCGAGGTGAGTGAGGAGGCGCAAGACAGGGCATCACTCACCGCTGGGACCGAGGAACCTGATGGTGAGATGGCCTGATAGGATCATCGAAAGCAACGAACGAAGGAGAACGCCCGTGGCACCCAGAGGACAAGCACCTAAGCCCAAGACGCGGATCAGCCACATCATCATCAAGGCGATTCGCGACCGCGCGCCGAACGACGCGTTCAACGACGAGCTCGCGAAGACGCTGAACCTCACCCGGGAGCAGGTCCGCAACTCCATGCGGCAGGTCATGCGCGACCACCCAGAGTACGGCATCCAAGAGACCATGCCGTACTACTACGTGTACGACCCAACCTCGGTGCCTCACCCCATTTCGGCCGTTCCGGCTCCACACATTCCCACGTACGAGGAGTTGGGCGGCACACCGACTGCCGAGCCCACACTGGCGATGCGAGTTCACGCTGCCTCTGTGGCGGCCGTCACAGGTACGTCGATCTGCGAGTTCACCGTCGTCACGCGGCGCGGGGACGTCGTAATTCTCGCCGATGAACACTCCGCACTGTGGGCGGCCAAGAAACTGTGATGTAACGTCCCTGCTAGGATCGTCGCATGCCAAGATGTGGAGCTCGACACTGGAAGTACCGCGGCGTCCGCTGCGCACGGCGTGGCGGATGGCCGGGTCCCAACCACGGGGGTCCTCATCGCTGGTTGTTCATTCTGTGGCGTAACTAACTAACGAACGAGGAGAAGAGAATGTCAGAGCCGACCGAAGGTCCACGCACTCACGGTGAGATCGTACTCGACGTGGTGCGCAGTGGATACAGCTCACGGGGTGACAAGACGTGGAGCATGCAGGAGCTCGCCGATCGCACCGGACTGCGTCCGCACCAGGTGAGCAACGCGATCGCACGCATCGCCCGCGAGGCGAGACAGAAGAGCGAGGAGCCGATCCTCCGCGTCAAGACGGGGGCGAAGGGCGAGTACATCTACTGGGGCGCACTCAAGCGCGGGCGTAAGCCGAAGGACGTGGTCCACGCGGCGACTCCCACCGAGGAGGTGCCGTTCACCGATGAGGAACTCGCGGACAACACGCTCCTCGATCCGAACACGCAGCTCGCCAGTGAGGACGAAACGGTCGTCATCGTCGACGTCGCGGCAAAGCCAACGCTCGCCGACGGTCTCGCGCAGATCGGTGAGAAGATGCAGGCCGCGTTCGGCGACATCGCAGCGTCGATCCACGGTTCGCCCACCGGGCGTCTCACGACGCCGGCGCGGCCGCCTCTTCAGAGTCTGCGACCGCCGGACGCCGTGGAGAAGCAACGTAAGACCAATCGCGTCAGTCGCATCCGACGCATGATGCACGACCTGAGCAATGAACTGCGATACCTCGAGAACGACTGGGACGTGCTCGCTGAGAAGGGTAAGCGCTACGACGAGCTGTCCCTCAAGTTTCGCGGGTTCTCGTCGCCCAACACCCTGGACTGACGACGCGTCGTCCTGGTAGGATCTAGCTGTGGGTGGCCTTCTCATTCATTAGGCGTGGAGGTGTGAGGTCACCCACACTCATGAGCGAAGGAGTGAAGGATGAGCACAGCGAGTGAGCGGACACGAAGTGAACTGGCCGCGCAGATCAGGCACGAGATCGACCGACGTGAACGTCAGCTCGCGGCGCTAAATGTCGTGCCCGCAACGGACACCTACGAGGAAGGTGCGATGCTGCGCGTCCGCGTGCAGCCGGACGGTCGAAACGACACTCTCACGTACCTCCTGCTCAAGGTGGGAGGCCACATCGGAGGTGACCCGCGCGACGGCCTCTGGTATCACACGGGA
>Ga0070698_100008354_pt1 | contig 11189 bp, 11 predicted proteins | sample KBSK1502metaG_FD_65477 | JGI IMG/M metagenome (GOLD analysis project Ga0070698, IMG submission 65477) | Corn, switchgrass and miscanthus rhizosphere microbial communities from Kellogg Biological Station, Michigan, USA - KBS K1-50-2 metaG | ecosystem: Host-associated > Plants > Roots >...
GCAACGCTTGTCGGCGCGCTCGCACCGCTCGCGAAGCAGTGGCGCGAGCCGGCACTCGTCGTGATCGCGATCGTGCTCGCGCTGCGCGGTCGTCACATCCGCAACGAAGGTCGCGTCATCGCGCATCCCGCGCTTGTCGCGGCGGCGATGGCCGTGAAGATTCCACCCGGCAAAACCGCGATCATCCCCGAGCGTCACATCATGTTCATGGTCGCGTGGTACGCGCGCGCTGAGGTCAGCCTGCGGCCGGAGCCCGTGCCGTACGCGCGCCGCGTGCGGCTGATGCCGCTCGCCTTCATCGGGATGGACTCGCCGCTCGATCAGGCGCTCGATGCCGCGCGACGCACGCCCGGTATCGAGCCGCCGCTCGGCTTTCATCCGCGCCATCGCAACGGCCTCGTGCTCGTCAGCGAACAAACGTGGGAATGGATCCTCGGCGGGATGCCGCCCGCCGTGATGCTTCATCTATTGCGCTGGCCGACGATCTAGAGCTTGCGCCGGATCCCCGCAAACGCGGTGACCTCGAGCGTCCGATCAAATTCGCCCGGGTTGCCGTTGACCTTGCGCTGCGCCATCCAGCCGACGGACGGGCCTGCAGCCAGCGCCCAGTCGCCGAACCGGCGCGAGATCAAGAGCGAGCCCTCCGCGGTCAGCCAATCGCCGTGGCCGGTCTCCTCCATAAACTCCGGCATCGGATCTCCGTAATCCTTCACGACGCCGCGCAGCTCGGTGTGAACGACGCCGGCCCCCGCTGCAAGCCGAACCTGCCACGCGCCGAAGTCCATGCTGCCTGCAAGCGTGGCGACGACTCTGAGGTCGACGAGCTTGATCCAGCCATCGCCTTCGACGTCGTCATTCGTCTGCGATCCGCCGACGCCCACGCCGAGGCTCCAGCTTCCGCGCGTCAACAGATCGAGATCACCGCGCAGACCATAGCCGCCCGAGCCGCCGATCATCATCATCCCGCCGAGCGTCAGCCACTTCGATGCCGAGTGCGAAACCGCGGTCGGTGCAACATCGCGAGGCGTGCTCTCGATCTGCCACGACGACCGCGGGTTGCTCTCCGCGGCCCAGCTCGCGACCAGCACCGCCGCGCTCTGCACATCGGGAACGATGCGCTCGCGGACCTTGCCGTCGGGCGAGCGCGCGATCAAATACAGGCCGTCGACCGTCGGCACGACCTTGACGTCGAGTGCCGTTTCGCAGCGCGGCTCCGCCTCGACCCACGCATCGATGGTGGCGCGTACGTCATCGGGCGCGCGCGTGATCGTGACGATGCAACCGTTGGCATGGCTCACCGGCTGCGCGGCAGCGGGGCTCGCAACACCGAGAACTGCGACGAGTAGAACGCGCATCGACTCTCCTCCTACACCATGGTTGCCGATGGCGGGTGTTTTCATCGCCGTCACTGTTGGGATATACGCTGCCCATGAGAGCCCTGCTGTTGCTCGTCGCAATGTTCGGCTGCCGTTCCGAAGCGAAGACCGAACGCGCGGCGAAGGCGGCCGAACAGCCAGCGCCACAGAATCGCGAACCCGATCCGTGGAGCTCGAAGCCAAGCCCAGCGCTCAACGACGATCCGGCGAAGTCGATGGGCGGTGGCGGATCCGCACGTTTCGATTTACGAAGTCGCACCGGCTGGAAGCTCGTTTCCAGTCAATCCGGTGTCATCGTGCTCGCCAATGAAAGCGGCGGCATCCTGGAAGGGTTTCCGTTCAAGCAGCGACCGAGCGAAGCGCAGCTTCAGAAGCTCTTGACGGGCGCAACGATCGAAGCCTCGGGGGACGTCCGCGCGATCCAAGCGAAGACCGCGCTCGGACCGAACCGCGGTTGGGTCCGGATCCTGGCCTGCGACAACGAATTCTTGGTGCTCCTCTATGTAGAGAAGGGGTCGGGCGAAAGCACGAACCGCGAAACCCTCAAAGGCGCGACGTGCCTTTCCAAGACCGCGCACGACATCGTGTGGCCTTCCGCTTAGCGCAACTGTAGACGCTGCACCGCGGCCTGGAATTCTTCGACGCTGACGTTTATGTGCTCCACCACGCGCCCGTAGAGCAGCGCGGTCGGCACCGAGTCGCGGCCGAGCTCGCGCTGCGCCTCGCGCAGCTGCCATAAGATGATACGCTCGAGGCGCGTCAGCCCATCGCGCGCATCGGGCAGCATTATTCTTGTTCGAGAGCGCGCGCGGCCGGCAGCGGGTCCGGCTCGGCCTTTTCGCTGCGATCGGCAGGCGCCGACGGATTCTTGGTCCCCATCATCTTCTTGATCATCGGTGCGACGAGGAACAGCACGGCCGCAACGACGAGTGCAGCGATGATGAGCAGCTTGAACAGATATCCGTAGCCGCTACCTTCCGAGATGCTCGCTGCGCGACCGGCGATGTAGTTGCCGATCGCGGTCGCGAGGAACCAGGTGCCCATCACCATGCCGGCGAGTCGCGCTGGCGCGAGCGCGTTCATGCTCGACAAGCCAACCGGCGAAATGAAGAGCTCCGACAGCGTCGATACGAAGTAGAAGACGATCAAGTAGTACGGGCTGACGATATTCGACGCTTCTTTGCCCGGCGCGTGAATCGCGAGCATCCACGAGCCGACGTTGGCATCGCGAAGCGATGGCAGCATCACGCAGAACGACAGCGCCGCGAACACCATGCCGATGCCGAACTTGTTGACCGATGACGGTTCGCGGCCCTTCTTGCCGAGGCGCAGCCACATCGCGGCAAACGGAGTCGCGAGGATGACGATGAAGATCGCGTTCCAGAACTGATAGAAGCTCGCCGGCACGTAAAAGCCGAGCAGCTGGCGATCGACGAGGCGCTCCGCGTAGAGCGTCATCGTGGTGCTCGCTTGCTCGAAGAGTGCGAAGAACGCGATCGCGCCGATGAACAGTGGAATCATCGCGGTGACGCGCGTGCGCTCGCCGTGATCGCGCGCCGTGCTGTAGAAGCCGGCGAACACCGCGATCGCGGCGATCAACAGACCCACGCTGAAGATGTTGCCGAGCAGATCGCCCGACAGTTTGTAGACGTACGTGTGGATCAGCACGCCACCCGCGATCAGCGCAACGAGGCTCGCGCCCATCGCTTTGAGCACGGTGCGATCGCGTTCGGCCTTCACGTAATCGGTCGGGATGGTCGGCTGCAGACCCGCGTCGCCCATTTTCTTGTAGCCAAGCAGGTACTGGATCAAACCGAACACCATGCCGACTGCTGGCGCAGCGAACGCGAACTTCCAGCACAGCGTTGGATTGATGCCGTGATTCGCGAGGAACTTTTGAAAGCCCGGCCCCTGCGCGATGAACATACCGATCAGCGGAGCCGCGCCCGCGCCGATGTTGATGCCCATGTAATAGATCGTGTAGCCGGCGTTGCGACGTATGTCGTCGCGCTTGTAGAGCTGGCCCACGATCGTAGAGATGTTCGGCTTCAAGAAGCCGGTGCCGACGGCGATCACGGCGAGGCCGGGGAAGAACAGTTGTTCGATCGGCAGAGCGAGCATCGTGTTGCCGAGCGCGATGCCGACGCCGCCGACCGTCACCGCCTTGCGCTGGCCGAGAAAGCGATCCGCGATCCAGCCGCCCGGCAGTGACAGCAGGTAGACCGAGGACATGTACAGCGCCATGACGAGGCCGGTCTGGCCGTCCGTCATTCCGAGGCCACCCTTCGCGACCGCCGTGGTCATGTAGATCGCGAGAAACGTGCGCGCGCCGTAGTACGACAGGCGTTCCCACATCTCCGTGAAGAACAGGGTCGATAACCCCGCCGGGTGTCCGAAGAACGCTTTGTCCATGTCCTTTGACATCGCGCGCAACTTATCCCAAGACGCGCACGAAAGTGCGCTGAAATCAGGTGCGACCAAGGCATGTCGCAGACTTTCGTCGCAGCGAGGTGCCCAGGTGACGTGCCGCGCGACGAGAAGTTGGTTGCAATCGGAGGCGAATTGGCAAAGATCGCGCGCATGTCGATGACCCGCCTATTGGCGATGCTGGTCGCCAGTTCGTTCGCGCTGTCCTGTGCCCCCAAGGCCCCGAAGTTCGCCTTCAAACACGCGGAGCGTCGCGGCCGGCTGGAAACCAACGGTATGCGCTTTGTCATCATGCCCGACGAGAGCACGCAGCTCGCCGAGGTCGACATTCGCTACGACGTCGGTGCTCGTGAAGATCCTCCCGGTCGCGCCGGGCTCGCGCATCTCGTCGAGCACATGATGTTCCAGACGCGGCCTGACGGTCCGAAGACGGCGCCGATCTTCCAGACGATCCTGGATATCGCGACCGATATGAACGCGTACACGGTCTGGGACCAGACGCATTACCACCTGACGTCGCGCGCCGAGAACCTTGATGCCCTGCTCAAGATCGAAGCGATGCGCATGTACTACGGATGCCAGAACGTCCCCGAGCAGGAGTTCGAGCGCGAGCGCGAAGTCGTACGTAACGAGATTCGCGCGCAGTCGAGCGCGGAGGGACAGGTTTTTCAGTACGTCGAGGCCGCGTTCTATCCGAAGGGCCACGCGTACGAGCGTATGGTTGGTGGTAACGACGAGCAGATCGCCAGCGCCACGCTGCAAGAGGTCTGCGACTTCATGAAGAAGTACTACACGCCGGATCGTGCGGTGCTGCTCATCGCCGGCTCGGTGAAGGTCGACGACACGGTAGCGCTGATTCAAAAGTGGTTCGGCAAGATTCCGAAGCGCCAAGCGGCGCCGCGCGCCGCGGTCAAGCCGTTCACGATCGCGCATTTCAAAAAGGAGATCGAGGCAGACGTCGAGCGTCCGTCGGTGTGGATCGGCTGGCCGCTGCCTCCTTCGAACACGCCCGAAGGCGAGATGGCCCAGTTCGGCTTGAATCGCCTGATCGGCGAGCTCGCCGAAAAGGCTCACGACTACGAGTTCGCGTACAACGTCGGCGGTGGCGTGCTCGGCGGCGAGCTCGCGCCGCTATTCATCCTGCAGATCGAGCTCAAGGGCATGGGCAAGCTCGACGAGGCGCTCGAGTTCGCGCAGAAGGCGGCGAAGCAGGCGTACCGCGGCTTCGATATGGCGGGATACGAGGACAATGAGGCGTTCCGCAAACAGCGGCAGGCTGCGTTCGTGCAGACCCTCGAGCGCCTCGACGCTCGCACCGAAGTCGTCGCCTCGATGGTGCAGTTCTCGAAGGACTTCGACTTCGACTCGAGCGACATGTACGTGTTCCACGAGCTCGACAAGATCGCGAAGTTCGACATCGCGAAGGTCAGCGCTGTCGTGAAGAAACATCTCGATTGGGAGAATGCCGGCATCGTTGTCGTCAAGCCGGGCACCAAAGGCATCGGCCAGGACAAACGCTCGAAGGTGAAATACGAAGCGAAGAGCGACGCCGCGTTTACAGATCCGCCGGTCGATCCCTCCGAGGCGAGGCGTCCCGTCCGTACCGCCGGTCAGCTAAAGAACCTGTCCGGCGCGAAGCGGTTCACGCTGAATAACGGCATGAACGTCGTCATGCTCCCCGTTCACGCGATGCCACTTGCGAGCGCGATGCTGGTGTTCAACAACGCCGGCGATGCGTCGACGCCGAATGACCCGCTCCTCGCGTCGTCCGCCGCCGAGTTTCTCAACTTGCCTCCGGATGCCGAGGCGTTCGCGAAAACCGGCATCAACGTCAGGTGCAGAACAACCGACGATGCGATGGAGTGCCGCACGCAGGGCATCAACATCTACCTCGAGGTCATGCTGAAAGGCCTCGAACGCAAGATCCGCGCGGGTACGTACTCCCAGCAGCAGATTGAAGACTGGCAGAAGTCGGTCAAGGAATCGTTCAAGCTCAAGACCACGCAAGAGGAGACTGAATACATCCGGCAGGTCGTCAAGGCGGTGTACGGCGCCGAGCACCCGTATGCGAAGACCGCGGTCATGACGCCCGAGTTTGCGAACAAGATCCACAAGGACTCGCTCGAGGAGTTTCGCTCGAAGCACTATTCCGCCGGCAACGCGACGCTCGTTGTCGTCGGCGACTTCGAGCCCAAATACGCGGAGCAGGTCGCGCGCGACGTGTTCGGCAGCTGGGATACGGGCTCCGTTGACAAGCCGGTCGACAAGACATCGGTGAAGCGTGTCGGCCCGGTCTACGTCGGCGTGCTCAAGAGCAAGGTCGATCAGCAGGTCACCGCAACGATCTCCTACCCGTCACCAGCCGGCATCGACGGTCAAGAGGCCGCGCGCCAGGTGCTCGCCGGCATGCTTAACCTGCGCGCCGAGGGCGTTCGCTTCAAGCTCGGCTCGACGTACGGCCTCTACTTTGCGCGCCAGGCGAAGGTCGGCCCGACGGCATACATGCTTCGGGGTGGCGCGGTCGTGGGTGGCACGATCGACGCCGAACGCGCCGGCGAGTCGATCAAAGCGCTGCGCGAAAGCATCGATGCGCTGCGCGCCGGCGATCACTTCGACGAGGATTTCGTGCGCGCCCGTCGCAAGCTGCTGACAACGCTGCTCGGCGAGTCGACGGTGACCAGCGAGCTCGCCATGCGCCTCAGCACGATCGCCACGTATCACCTCGATCCGAACTACTACAACACGCTGCTGCAGCAGATCGCCGCAGTATCGCCGGCGCAGGTCAAAGCTCTGATGAAGAAGGAGCTCAACCCCGCCAACGAGATCGTCGTGCTGCAAGGCGACAAGGATCACGTCAGCAAGACGTTCGCCGGCGCCGGCATCAAGGACGTCAAGCTCGTCGAGCCGGACTACAAGTAGCGCTCACTGGCACTCGCGATCGATCGAGTAGATGTCGTTCGCCGTCGTCGCCGTACGGGCAGCGAACAACACGGTCAGGCCATCGGGCGTGATGTACACGTCGTTGACCTCGAGCCCCATCTGCGTGGGCTGGAACTGCGTTGGCACCGTGAAGGAGCTGCCCGTCCACTGCGAGATCATCGCCGAACGAATCGTGTTGCCAAAGCCTTCGCTGATGAACATGAACGTGCCGTCGCTGGTGATCGATGGGCAGCACTCGAACACCGGCGATGACAGCTCATCGATTCGCGTAGCGGTGGTGAACATGTCCGTCGTCGCGGCGCGGCCCGACCGAAACAGATCGCGACTCGAATCGTAGTAGAGCGTGAGGCCATCGACGGTGAGCGACGGCGCTTCGTCGCTCACCGCTGGCGATGACAATACGATCTCATTCGAAGCCGGCGTCGCGCGCGGCGCTTCGCGCAGCTCGAAATCGCCCGTGGCATCGTTGCTGAACCACAACATCCCGTCCTCGCTAATGAACGGATTATCGTCGTACGCAGCGCTTTGGTAATAGAGCACCGGAACTTCCCACGGCACCTCGGGCGAGGCGCGCGTCGCGCGATAGAGCTCGTAGTTGCCGGTACGGGCCGATGAGAACAACAGCTCGGTACGATCGCGCGACAGCCACATCCCCCAATCATCCGAGGCGCTATTGATTGCGACGGGGGCCGGGGCGCTCCACGGACCAAACGTGCACGCGGCGGATCCCGAGCCATCACCCAGCGGATCGAAATTGATCCGGCCGCAGCCAACGAGCGCGATCAGAGCAAATCGACCCATATCTCGTCGCCCACCACCGTGATCGGATAGCGGCGCAGCTCGAGGCTGCGGTCGTGCACGCATTGCCCGGTGCGCAGATCGAATTCGTACGCGTGGCCCGGGCACGTGATCACGCTGCCTGTGAGATCGCCGTTCCACAGCGCGACGTCTTCATGCGGGCACACACCCGGGCACGCGATCAGCTCGCCATCGATGCTCGTCACGATCACCGGCCACGTCACGCCCGCGACCTGAAACGCGCGCATTTCGCCGGCGACGATATCGGAGAGGTGGCAGACCTTCACGCGCAGCGCCATCACTGCCTCCCGCGCTGGCGTGGATCGAAGCGATCGCGCAGGCCATCGGAAAGCAGGTTTGCGCCGAGCACCACCCACGTAACGGCGATGCCCGCGACGATCGCGTAATGCCTGAAGCCGGCGCGCCACATAAACGCGGTTCCCTGATCGAGCATCGCGCCCCACGTGTAATCGACTTGCGGGCCGAGGCCGAGAAACGACAGCGTCGCTTCGATCAGGATCACGCTGCCGAAGCCAAACGACATCTGCACGAGCGCTGGGCCCATCAAGTTCGGGATCAGATGGCGCAGCATGACGCGGCGATGCGAGGCGCCGACCGCAACAGCGGCGAGCACGTAATCGCGCTCGCGCAGCGCGAGGACTTCACCGCGCGCGACGCGCGCGTAGCCGACCCAGCCGTTCACGCACAGCGCCGCGATCATCACGAACAGGCCCGGCCTGGCGACCGTCGCGACGACGGCGATGTTGAGGAGGATGCCAGGGAACGCCATGAGCACATCGACGATGCGCATCAAGATCTCGTCGACGACACCGCGAAACCAGCCCGCGACGGTGCCGACCGTGATGCCGACCGTCGATGAAATCGCGACGACGATGACGCTGATCTGCAGCGCCGAGCGCGCGCCGTAGAGCAGCTGCGACAGCGTGTCGACGCCTTTGGAATCGGTGCCGAGCCAATGCGCGGCTGACATCGGCAAGAACCGCTGCGAGAGACTGCCGTAATTCGGATCGTAGGGCGCGATGAACGGGCCGAAGATCCCGAGGAGCACGAACAACCCGAGCATGACGATGCCGACCCTGCCGCTCGGAGAGATGCGCAGGCCGGCCTTCATGCGCGACGGATCCTCGGATCGGCGAACCCATACGCGAGATCGACGCCGATGTTGACGAAGACGTAGATCACCGCGATCACGAGCACGCAGCCCTGCACGACGGGATAATTGCGCTCGAGGATCGCGTCGAGCAGCGTGAGCCCGAGCCCGGGGCGTGCGAACACTTTCTCGATCACGATCGTGCCGGTGAGCAGCGAGCCAAACTGCAATCCCGCGATCGTGATCACGGGCAAGAGCGCGTTGCGCAGCGCATGGCCGACGAGCACGCGACGCTCGGGCAACCCCTTCGCGCGCGCCGTGCGCACGTAGTCTTCCGAGAGCACCTCGATCATCGACGAGCGCGTCATCCGCGCGAGCATCGCCATTAGATGAAGGCCGACGGCGACGGCCGGGAGCAGCAGCGACGTCGGGCCCGTCTCTGTAGGACCCGGCAGCCAGGCGAGCCAGATGAAAAAGACCAGCAGCAGCACGGGCGCGAGCAGCATCATCGGCAAGCCGATCACCGACAGCGACGTCACCGTCGCGAGCGTGTCGATCCATGTGCCGCGCCGGATCGCCGCGATCACGCCGAGCGGCAGCGCGAGCAACACGGCGACGAGCATTCCGGCGAGCGCGAGCGCGAGCGTGTGCGGGAACACCTCCATGATGCGCGCCGCGACGGTCGGGCCGCGCGGATCGGGGCACTGGTGCCCGAGCGTGCCGTCGGCGATGTGGCCAAGGAACGTGATGAACTGCTGCGGCGCCGACTTGTCGAGGCCCATGCAGATCTCGATCTTCTTGCGCTGCTCGGCCGTCGCTTCGCCGCCGGCGAGATGATCGACTGGATCGCCGGGCACGAGGTGCAAGAACGCGAAGACGAGGATCGATACGCCCAAGATCGCGAGCAGCCCCGAGCCGAGACGGCGCAGCAGGAACGAGCCGATCGACACGAGCCCGGATTATTGAGCGATCCGACGCAAATCGCTACAGCGCGGACGGCGCGGTCGCGCAGAAGTTGGGCGAGGAGCTGTCGATCGGCACACCGGGCGCGAGCACGGGTTCGCCGCCATGCGCCTGCATCAAGTCGAGGTTGCGGCACTCGTAGCCGTCACGGCAGTCGTTCGGCGACTCGCACGTCTTCATGCAGTAGCGAACCTCGGAGCTGCGCGGCACGCAGTGCTTCGTCAGCGCGCAAAGCTCGTCGAGCGAGCAGTCAGCGGTCGATTCGCACGGCTTGTTCGCGAACGAGCCCTGGAAGAAGCGGATGCACGCGGCTTCCTCGGGGCACGTCGCGTAATCGCAGCCCTGGATCGTGCAGTAGCCCTCTTTTTGCGAGATGTCGCATTGCCGATCGCCGTTCGGGCTGCAATCGGAGCTGACGATGCACGCGTCGCCGATTTCCTTGCCGCAACCGGCGACGAGAACGACGAGCACGAGGTACCGCATGAGCGGGCGCATCCTAGCGGTGGGTTGGACCCGCGGCAAGGCACCCCGGTTGCCCACCAGATGCGTTACCTTCCGCGCGCATGCGCGCCGTCGTTCAGCGAGTCGCCCGCGCGAGCGTGACCGTAGACACGCGCACGACCGGCGCGATCGACCGCGGATTGCTCGTGCTCCTCGGCGCGGGGGCTGGCGATGGCGCGAGCGACCTCGCGTATATCGTCGACAAAGTCGTCAATCTGCGGATTTTCCCCGACGACGCCGGCAAGATGAATCGCTCGGTGCTCGACATCGGCGGTGGCGTGCTCGTCGTCTCGCAATTCACGCTCTACGGCGACGCGCGTCAGGGTCGCCGACCAGCATTCATCGGCGCGCTCGAGCCAACAGCAGCCAAGGCCCTCTACGACCAGTCGCTCGTCGCGATTCGCGCCGCCGGGGTTGCTAAGGTCGAAGCGGGCGAATTCGCGGCCGACATGAAGGTCGAGCTGGTCAACGCCGGCCCAGTCACGATCCTTTTAGATTCACGCAAGCAGTTCTAGCGGTTAGCCCTGCGTCGGCGGTAGGTTCGAACCTGGCGCCCGATGAAGGTCAGGTTCTGGGGAGTCCGAGGCTCCATTCCGTCTCCAGGGCGGGCCACCAACCGCTATGGCGGAAACACGTCATGCGTGGAGGTGAAGCCCGAGGGCGCACCTCCGATCATCATCGACGCCGGCACCGGCATTCGCAAATTGGGCAAGTCGCTGCTGGAGGACTCGTTTGGCGACGGCAAGGGCCAGTGCTCGATCCTCATCAGCCACACCCACTGGGACCACGTTCAAGGGTTGCCGTTCTTCTCGCCGCTCTATCGTGCCGGCAACCGCATCCACATCTTCGCGCGCCAACGCGACATGCACCTCGAAGCCGTATTCAGCCAGCAGCACAACGCACCGTATTTCCCGGTGCCGCTCGCGGCGATGCAGGCCGAGATGAACTTCCACGAGCTGATCGAGGGGGCTTCGTTCAACATCGGCAAGGCCCGCGTGACGTGCGCGCGCCTCAACCACCCATGGGTCGCGATCGCGTATCGCATCGATGTCGATAAGGCGGCGGTCGTGTAT
>Ga0070698_100008355_pt1 | contig 11188 bp, 10 predicted proteins | sample KBSK1502metaG_FD_65477 | JGI IMG/M metagenome (GOLD analysis project Ga0070698, IMG submission 65477) | Corn, switchgrass and miscanthus rhizosphere microbial communities from Kellogg Biological Station, Michigan, USA - KBS K1-50-2 metaG | ecosystem: Host-associated > Plants > Roots >...
GAATCTGGCACTCAGATTCGGCAGTTTGCTTTGGTCTGAATTCCACTGCTACGGTACGTGCGAGCACCACCGCTATTCTGGAAGGGCACTTCTCTGCAAAACCTTAGCATCGGAACCAGTTGTGCTTGACCATTCTATGACTAAGTCCAAAGATAGCTCGACCGAGATAGATCTAATAGCAATTCTTGGCTTATATAATTCTGGGTCGTCGGCCCTTTCTGGAGTTCTCTACTACCTTGGTGTTGATATGGAGCCACTTGAGAGCTATCGTTCCTACGAATCGGCTGAGTTGTCTCCAAGGCTTCGAGAGTGGTGGTGCGAACCGACACCGCGAATGGGGCTGAGCTGGAGTGAATTAAAAGAGGGTGTTTGCAAAGAGGACCGCATCTATTTTCTTAAACAGTGGATTGGAAGCAAAATGGGAGCTGGAGTCAAACAGGTTGCAATAAAACATCCATTATTATTGTTGTCTGCCGATGATTTGCTCGAAGCTTGTGGAACTGGGGCGCGATTTATCTGGTCTTATCGACCGCTCAACGAATCGATTGACAAACTAACTAAAAGAGGATGGTGGCCGGGTGGCGAACGTTTTATACAAACGGCGCTTTGGAATAAAGTGAAGCCATTTGTCGAAAGGCTAGGGGAAAATAGAAAGTTAATAATCGCTTATAACGATATGACAGATGAGACAAAGACGTTTGATCGACTTAATCAGATTAGCGAATATTTAAGAATTTCGCCGACAGAAAAGCAGAAGATGGACGCTTTTAATTACATAAGAAAATCAGTGAGAAATGAAAAACCGGCACCGCGCACTAGATAATCCAATAGAGGCAGCATTCAATGATTCCAAGATGGTGTTAGTGGGTAGCCCTTCTAAGTTTATTTTGCAATCCGAGGCCCCAGATTGGACGGTACGACACGATCTCACATGGGACTGACCTTCTCGATTATCATTCCGACGTTCAATCGATGTGCCGCGCTCGAGAGAACTCTCAACTCTTTGATCAAGATCGACAGCGGAAAAAAAAATTACGAGGTTTTGATCGTTGATAATGGTTCGACCGATGGCACCTCTGCAATGATCGAAGGGTTTCGATCGCGGTTACAATGTCGGGTTATAAGTGAGCCCACGCCTGGCTTACTCTCGGCCCGGCATCGCGGCGCAATAGAGAGCGCCCGCGATATTTGTGTCTTTATCGATGACGATGTTCGACTCGATCCAGGTTGGTTAAATGCTCTTCAGGATGCATTCACAGATCCCTCGATTGTTCTGGTGGGGGGGCCTTCGCGCCCGTTGTTCGAGGTGAACCCGCCACCATGGCTGAAGGCATTCCAGTCGGTTGAAGAGGCGGGAACTTTATGCGTTCCTCTAAGCCTTTTCGATGGAGGCGATAAGGTGAAAGAAATCGATCCGATTTATATTTTCGGTCTCAATTTCGCCATCCGCCGAGAAACACTTTTCGCACAAGGCGGATTTCACCCCGATTCCTTGCCCGGGCCGCTACAACGCTATCAAGGCGACGGGGAGACGGGGCTGAGTATGAAGATTAAACGATCTGGTCTAAGAGCGTTGTATCACCCGAACGCAGCAGTGCGTCATGAGGTTTCAGCAAGCAGGCTTACGGAAGCATACTTTACGCGTCGGGCGTTCTTCCAAGGCGTGTGCGATTCTTACACCCAGATTAGAACCGACGGAGGTGTTTCTTTAAAGAGGGCACGATTGGAACATCCACTGAGCCGAGTGAAACGTATAATTTCCCGATGGTTCTCAGCTAAAAGAGCATGTGCGTGCGTTACGATGACCGTCAAAGCCTACCAGCGAGGGTTCGAGTTCCATCAGGGTGAGGTACGAAAGGACTTAAGTCTGTTAAATTGGGTGTTGCGGCGAGACTATTGGGATTACCAATTACCTGCAGGCTGGGAGAAATATCTGCTCGCGGCAAATAGCGCAACCTACTGAAGACATGGTAACAATGATAAAACACGGCGGCCGACTCTTGGCGATCATCGTTTCCCACGATTACAGCAAATTGGGAATCACTTTCTTTACCCCTAACGAGTTATCGCAGCAGTTGGCCTACATGCATCACCCGGTAGGCAAGCTAATCGAACCGCACGTACACAATCCGGTGCCGCGCAATGTGCAGTTTACACAGGAAACTCTTTTCATTAAACGCGGCCAGCTCCGCGTTGATTTTTTTGATACAGACCGACGCTACGTTTGCAGCCGAATCCTCCACGCCGGCGACGTTATCCTTCTGGTTCAGGGCGGTCACGGTTTTGAGGTGCTTGAAGAACTGGAGATGTTCGAAGTAAAGCAAGGTCCGTACACCGGGGAAGAAGATAAAACGCGCTTTGACGGAAAACTCCCCGCCGAGCTCAATTTTAGTTCCGGGGGCAAGAACGAGTGAGCAACAACGTTTTTCAACGCTACAGCGCCTATTACGATCTTCTCTACCACGATAAAGATTACGGCCATGAAGTAGAGTACACTGCGAGCACCCTTCGGGGATTGGATCCGCAAATTCGGGATATCCTCGAATTCGGTTCAGGCACGGGGCGACATGGCCGGCTCCTGGCGCAAGAGGGTTTTCGCGTCCATGGAATCGATAAAAGCGACGCAATGCTATCAGTAGCTAACGCCGAACGGTCCTGTGAAAAAACATTGCGGGGAAGTTTCGAATTTCAAAAGGGCGACGTTCGAACAATTCGGCTGCAACAACTTTTTGACGCTGTTGTTTCCCTGTTCCACGTCGTGAGTTATCAGGTGAGTGACAGTGATGTGTACAGCACCTTTTCGAATGCATCGCGACACCTGAGACCGAAGGGCGTTTTCCTTTTTGATGTCTGGCACGCCGCGGCTGTGCTGGCGCAACGCCCGGTTGTTCGCGTTAAACGGGCGCAACACGAAAATCTTTCTCTGATTCGAATTGCCGAACCTGCACTAGACACAAAGACGTGTACCGTCGACGTCCGCTATACTATCATCCTAAAATCTGCGGACGAACGCGCCACAGTTTTCGAAGAACGACACAAGATGCGCTATTTCTCGGCGGCAGATATTGATCACTTTGCCGAGAAAACCGGCTTTGAGGTTTTGCGAAGCGAAGAGTTTCTAACCCAAAAAGTCCCTTCTGAGGGCACCTGGGGCGTTCTTTATTTGCTACGCAAGAAAAGTTGAGTCACTGAAATGAGCCTGGATTTTATTCCCGTAAATGAACCGCTCCTTGATGGTAATGAGGCCAAATATCTGGTTGAATGTGTTCGAAGCGGTTGGATTTCTTCCGAGGGACCATTCGTTAGGCAGCTCGAAGCCGGGGTGGCTAAGAGGCTTGGGCGCAAATATGCGGTGGCAGTTTGCAACGGATCGGCCGCCTTAGACGTATCGGTCACCGCACTCGATCTGAAAAAGGGCGATGAAGTAATCCTTCCTGCATTTACAATTATTTCTTCTGCTGCCCCTATTATCCGTGCCGGTGCCACGCCGGTTGTTGTCGATGCGTGTTCGGACACATGGAACACGGACGTCGAGCAGGTTGCAGGAAAGATCACGTCGCGTACGCGGGCAATTATGGTCGTACACATTTACGGATTGCCCGTGGACATGGGCCCAATCCTGGCCTTGGCTGCGAAATATCGACTTCGTATTATCGAAGACGCGGCTGAAGTAATCGGTCAAACTTACAATGGTCGAGCCTGCGGAAGCTTTGGCGATATTAGCACGCTCAGCTTTTATCCCAATAAACATATCACAACTGGCGAAGGCGGGATGGTTTTGATGAATGATCTTCATTTGGAAGAGCGATGCCGATCCTTGCGCAATCTGTGCTTTCAGAAGAGACGCTTCGTGCATAAAGAATTGGGATGGAATTTTCGTATCTCAAACCTTCAAGCAGCTCTCGGTGTTGCACAATTGGAGCGCCTCGATGAATTCGTGCAGCAAAAGCGGCAAATGGGCAAGCGGTACAACGAACTTCTCAAAGGAATTGAAGGACTGCAGTTGCCTCTACAACAGACAGATTATTCAGAGAACATTTATTGGGTCTATGGAATCGTGCTTGGCGATGAACTTCCTTTCGACGCGCAGCTTTGCATGGAGCAATTATTACGGCATCAAGTAGAAACACGGCCATTTTTTTGGCCGATGCATGAGCAACCCGTGTTCCGCCGGCTGGGGCTGTTCGAAAATGTCCGATGCCCTGTGGCCGAACGTCTGGCACGGCGAGGTTTTTATTTGCCAAGCGGCTTAGCTGTCACTGATTCGCAGCAAAGGCGTGTGGCTGATGCATTGAAGACAGTTTTGAGAGAGCAGCCTTAGGCGAAATCCATACTATTTCGGATTATCCTTAGACTCCTACATAAGACCCTGATTAAAGCTATTCATGAGAGTTGGCCTATTGAATCCGATCGCACCAGAAACCATCGGCGGCGGCTACACTTACGAACGTGAAATTTTTGATCGCATACTCGAACTGGCGCCCGGCTCAAGACATGAGTTTGTAGCCTTCGACGATCTGGATAACCACAAGTCTGTTAGTCGGACGAAACATGCGGTGAAGAGCAGTTCCTTGACTAGGCGTATCTGGTCAAGACTGCGCACTATTAAAGCTTCGCCTGCCCCAAAAGGTGGTTATCGGTGTGAAAGTAAATCAATCCGCGATAAGTTGGTGCGTGAAGGTATTGAATTCTTTATCAATCTTAGCCCTGAGCTAGCTATCCTGGATGTTCCATTCCTTGCCATTGTCTGGGACCTGCAACACCGGCTCCAACCTTTCTTTCCAGAGGTCGGTTCGCGCGAAATATGGCAACTGCGAGAGCATTTTTATTCGCAAGTGATAAGGCGTGCTGCGTTTGTCGCTACCGGTACAAAGGCCGGAAAGGAAGAGATACAAAGGTTTTACGGAATCGCCGAAAAAAGAGTTCGACTTCTTCCTCATCCGACACCGCGGTTCGCGCTGGAAGGCAGCATCGCGGATTTTACCGAGTTAGCGAGGCAAAACGTGCCACGCGATTATATCTTCTACCCCGCGCAATTTTGGAGCCATAAGAACCACGTTGGACTACTCCGCGCCGTCTCGCATCTGAAACGACGGGAGAACTTGTGCCTGCCTGTAGTATTGACCGGATCGGACCAAGGTAATGAAGCGTATGTGCGACAAACGGTCGAAGCTCTGCAATTGCAAGAGCAAGTCTATTTTCTTGGTCACGTTCCACGGATTACTTTGCGTGCGCTTTACCAACATGCCTTCGTTCTTTGCTACGTCAGTTTCTTCGGTCCGGACAATCTGCCACCTCTGGAAGCATTTGCTCTCGGTTGCCCGGTGATAGCTGCCGATGTTCCTGGTGCGAGTGAGCAGTTGGGAGAGGCAGCGGTTCTAGTAAACCCAGCCAACGAATTGGAAATTGCGCAAGCGCTCAGATCACTTTTCCACGATCATGCAAAAAGGGAAAGCTTGATTCAACGTGGGAAGGAGCGCGCTCATCGATATACTAGCGAAGATTTTGTTAAAGGGCTGTTTGCTTTGCTCGACGAATTCCAGACGATTCGCCAGTGTTGGCCGGCCAGCCCGCAGTCTCTATCTGCATGAGCACGCCGAAAGTTTCCATCTTATTGCCGTGTCTCAACGCGGCGCCATTTCTGGAAGAACGGATCGATTCTATTCTGGCGCAGACGTTCTCGAACTGGGAGGCGATTGTTCTGGATAGCTATTCTGACGACGGCAGCTGGGAATTTTTTCAGTCGATTGCATCGAGTGACTCGCGTTTTCGGCTTTATCAAATTCCGCGCGAAGGAGTTTATGCCGCGTTGAATCGCGGAATAGAACTGGCGACTGGTGAATTTCTCCATGTCGCGACGTGCGATGACACAACGGTCCCAGAATTTCTCACCGCCATGCTCGAACTGTTTGCGCAATGCCCGGAAGCAGGTATCGCTGCATGCGACGTTCAATTGATTAATCGCGATGGTCTGGAACTTACTACGTCAGACATGACTGAGTATCTGCCAGCAGAATCCATCGCTGACGTGCTGGCTCTTCACACAGTTCGCTCTTATCCACTAAAACGCGAGCTTAACTATCGCCCCCCTCCACATGATTGTCTTCTGCACTTTTCCACCAGGAGTGTTTACTTTTCGCTTACTCAGCTGCTCATTCGCACAACCCCCGCGCGATCAATAGAACCCTTTGATACTGCTGTCGGCTCCATTGCCGACTTAGGCTGGCTTGTTCGCCTAACGAATCTTGCAGGAACGGTCCATGTTCCACGAAAGCTAGCAATGTGGCGCTTCTGCGGGAATCAGCTTAGCATCCAACCGGATAGGTTGCGCCTTTATCATGTGAAGGCGATGTTCGAACGCGCGGTGCCCCAAATTTACCGGCGGCATCAGCGTTTGCTTACTCGAAACGAGTGCGGCGTACTAATGCTTCCTGCCAAAGCCTACGTTGCTACGTCCCGGAAAGCACAGCGCCGTTTAAAGCTTGAAGCTTGGGTTCGCATCTTGTGGATGTTTTTCCAGAAACCAATTGCGACGCTGCGGGCTATTCGTCGCACCCAGTTTAGTATCCAAACGTTAAAGCAAACTCTGCTTCCAATGTTTTTTTCGCGATTGGGGCTTGCTCCTAAAGAGATTGACCCAGACACGACCGGCCGTGGCATCCATAGTCAGGCAAGTCTTCACTCTGGCGCGCTCCACGATGCGGAACACTGAAACTATTCCAGCATCTAGTATCGATGCCAATATTCGGATCTGGAATTGAAGCCATTTGCGGATGAAGATCTTAGTAGAAGTCTCACATACGGCACAGCACGACGTGCGGACGGGCATACAAGCCGTAGTGCGCGGGCTACTTGCCGGGCTATGTCAGGCAGGCGTGAATTTTGAGACGGTTAGATGGTCCGGCTGGCGGAATGCATTTGTTCCACTGGATCGATACCGTAACCAGGCGCTGGGGATCCCTGATCTCAGTGAAAGACAGAGATGGCCAAATGAAATCGATAAAGCATGGCTTCTCCTTCCCGAACTCATCTACGGGCCGAGGCTGTTTCGAATGATTGCGCACGCGCGTAAACACGCGATGCGCACAGCAGCTATCTTTTACGACGCAATTCCGGTTACCCATCCGGAATTGGTTCGCCGGGAAGCGCGGAAATTCCATTCGGCTTATATGATGGCTTTGGGCGGTGTCGATGTTATAGTTGCGGTTTCAGATTCGGCAGCGGAGCAGTTTCGCCTTTTTTTTGAGAAGCGATTAGGGCGGTTTCCGACAATTTATGTTTGTCCTTCAGCTGCAGAACTCTCCGGCCAGGAACGCGCGGCTGCAAAACCAAATGCTGCGGCAGATGCGGTAAATGCTCTCTGCGTCTCAACGTTGGAACCACGTAAGAATCATAAAATTCTGCTTCAGGCGTTTGAATTAGCCTCATCGGCTGTCTCTTACCCCAAACTTTACCTTCATCTTGTCGGCGATCGCTACAAAGACGCCAACCACGTTGTGGAGCTCGTTAGAGCAGCCACGACGCGCAACCCAAATATCGTTTGGCATGGTAAAATAACCGATCACCAACTCGTTACGCTTTATCGCGAATGCGATTTTACGATTTACCCATCGATCGTTGAAGGTTTTGGTCTTCCTATCATCCAAAGCCTGTGGAATCGCCGTCCGTGCATTTGCGCAAATTTCGGAACAATGGCCGAGACGGCAAGCGGGGGCGGTTGTTTAACGGTTGACGTTCGCGACGCTGCGAAGCTGAGTGACGCGATCGTAGCGTTAGCGACGCGCCGAGACATTCGGCAGAAGCTGGTCGAAGAAATCGAACGCAGACATGTCAAAACCTGGCAGGAATACGCCACCGAGATTTGCGGGGCGCTCGAGACGTTCAACGATTCGCAATTTCCCGCGTAATCGAGGCTTCAAAATGAGCGCTATTTTTATCGTGACGTCACACACAGCAAAAAGCAATGCGCGGAGCGGAATCCAAACGGTTGTCCGCGGTTTGCTCTCGGGACTGAGCAAGAAAAACGCCGATTTTCAAGCGGTTCGCTGGTCAAAGTGGCGTAAGGCCCTCTTGCCACTCAATGCGAAGTACAGCAAACGTCTGGCCCCCAACGTTGGCACAATGGACCGCCTCTCAGGCAGATTGAATGGATCGTGGCTCCTGCTGCCCGAGTTGATTTATCACAAGCAAATACGTCCATTAGTCGCCTATGCGCGGAAGCAGCAGATGCGCGTCGCGGCAATCTTTCACGATGCAATTCCCATTTCCCATCCTGAACTCGTTCGGTCCAAAGCGGCAAAATATCATGCCGACTACATGACAGGCCTTTGTAACGTCGACCTTCTTATCCCGGTTTCTCATTCAGCAGCCGACCAATTCCGTCTCTTTGTTGAGAAGCGTCGACTGCCCTTTCCAACCATTTATGTTTGCACTTCGGCCGGCGATCTTTTTGGTGAGGAACGCCTCCCTGCGAAAGCAGCTGTCTCGTCTCAGGCAGTAAATATTCTCTGCGTGTCAACATTGGAACCACGTAAGAATCACAAAACTCTGCTTGAAGCGTTTGAATTAGCTTCCGCAACTCTATCTCAACCGGAACTTCGCCTTCAACTCGTCGGCGATCGTTACGAAGGTGCGGATTTCGTTGTCGAGATTGTTAAAGCTGCCATGGCGCGCAACCCAAATGTGATCTGGCATGGCAAGTTAACAGATCATCAGATGACGAATTTATATCGCGAATGCGATTTTACGATCTACCCGTCGGTCCTTGAAGGTTTTGGTCTTCCTATCATCCAAAGCCTGTGGAATCGCCGTCCGTGCATTTGCGCAAATTTCGGAACAATGGCCGAGACGGCAAGCGGGGGCGGTTGTTTGACTGTTGACATCCGCGACGCTGAGAAACTCAGCGGCGCGATTGTAGCGCTCGCCACGCGTCGAGACATTCGGCAGAAGCTGGTCGAAGAAATCGAACGCAGACATGTCAAAACCTGGCAGGAATACGCCACCGAGATCTGTGAGGCACTCGAAGCTGTCGATGATTAAGACTTTAATGGGATTCGAGTCCGGGTTCGACGCTCGGCCGAGAGTTTGCTCTCGATTTGGCAATCGTTTTCTAGATTCGATGCAGTCCACGTTTTATCAATCAGAGCTGAGACAGCTAAATCCGGCACCTGCGTGTGCGATCTCTATAGGGAAAAAAGCGACGCTGGCATCCGCGGTAACCGAAGACAACAAAGAAGTGTCGGTCTTATGAGCGTGACTTTCGGCGGCCGATACGAACAAAGATACGTGAAACTACTTGGGCGAAAGGTTGGCAATAAAACGCGTATCGTCCTTATTACGGTCCTTTGTTTAATTCCGGCTCTCTTTGTCGCAAGGCAGTTCTCCCCTGAGCACGGTTTCACGAAGCTGCTCGTGGTCGGAACCATTTATCTCCCGCGAGCGCTTTCTCAGTTTCAGGCACTGAATCCGGCTACTTCCCATGACCCGGGTTACGACGGACAATTTTATGCGCAGGTGGCAATCGATCCTTTGCTACGCAATCCGCAATTGGGACGTGCGCTTGATGTACCTGAGTATCGAAGCCGACGGATTTTAATGCCAGCGCTGGCCTGGCTACTCGGCGGCGGTCAACCGGCAGCAGTAGTGACAAGTTATATACTTCTGAATCTCGCCGCGTGGTATCTTTTGTTCGGATTGCTTCTTCGGTCTGAACAGCCGACAACTGTTCAAGCCTGGCTGTGCATCGCCGCCACGATGTTGACTACTGGCGCGCTCGCCTCGCTGCAACGTTCGCTTACCGATCTTCCGGCTGCGGCACTGCTCGTCGCCGCCGCAGTGCTGGCAGGTCGCTCCCGAACCGCGCTCCTGGCCCTTTCCGTCCTAACCAAAGAAACCTACGCGATCTGCGCATGGGCTGCGATTGTCGATCTGCGGAACAAACCACACGCGGTTTGGCGAGGCATTGCGCACGCTTCCGTAATTATTTTGCCTTTCCTGCTTTGGGCAATCTATGCCCATTCGCGATTTGAGAAACATTTCTACGGCGCTATAAATTTCTCTTGGCCATTTGAGGGCTGGATTTATGGGCTGGTCTCCTTAATTAGACACAGAAACCTCTTCCAGGTGGTTGCTGCGGTGTCGCTACTCGTGCAACTGGCGTATCTCGTTTCGCGACCGCGATTCAATTCGTTCTATTGGCGCGCGGCGATTAGCTTTGGAATCGCATCGTGTTTTCTCAGCGGTGATCCTTTCGTGAACGATGTAAGCTTTACGCGCGATCTGCTGGCAACGACAATCGGATTCAATGTTTTACTCATGCGCGAATCGCCTGCCAACTTTCCCGTCTGGTTCGTCGCTGGAAACATCGGCTTGCTCTCTGGTCTGGTCGGGCTGATTCGAAAGATGCTTTGATCACCTTCCTGCCAATGTCCGCGACGCCGTTGTTGGCGGGCGCCGACGCCATCAGGCAACCCACCCCCATTGCGAAAATACCACCATCGAGATCGCGGCCAGAACGGCCGAAACTACAATGTATGCGCGATTGAACTTTTTATTGTGCCCCAGCAATGCAAGCGCGAGCACAACGGGAAAAATGACGAGACCAAACCGTGGCGCGGAAGTGAGATCTCCCCACGAGGTAATAAACAATACTGACACGACCGAGTAAATTGCGTAGCTCGATCGTAATCGAAAACAGGCGAAGATCGTCAGGCCAAGTAATGCCAGCGTGAAAAAGAACTCAAACGCGCCATGATAACCTCTCGAAGAACTGATGTGTTGCAAATTGTTCAGGAGCGTGTTCCAAGGCAGAGTCAAACTGCGGCCCCAACCCTCGCTAGCTTGTGCTTCTGATATGATATTCCAGCTGCCGAATCGCCACCGGAGAAAGCTGAGATGAGCTCCCAAGGCCAGTGGGGACAGAAGTAGCACGACACAATTAGGCTTGATCCGACGCCACTGAAATTCTCTTTGAGACAGGTATTCAAAGGCCATGGGAACAACAAGCAGCAGGCCAACTGGGCGGCACAATGTAGCGGCGCCAGCGAGAATGCCGGCGGCGACCCATCGAGCGCCGCGCGCACAGTAAAAAGCAGTTATAAAAAACTGGCGACCTGGCGCTTCCACGGCAGTCAACTGAGCATCTATCGTAATAGAGCGCGCGGAGCTTCAGGGCAGAGTATGTGCCAGC
>Ga0070698_100008356_pt1 | contig 11187 bp, 14 predicted proteins | sample KBSK1502metaG_FD_65477 | JGI IMG/M metagenome (GOLD analysis project Ga0070698, IMG submission 65477) | Corn, switchgrass and miscanthus rhizosphere microbial communities from Kellogg Biological Station, Michigan, USA - KBS K1-50-2 metaG | ecosystem: Host-associated > Plants > Roots >...
GCGGATGCTCGCCAAGCAGGCTGCCGGATGCTCCTTCTTCGTCACCCAGGTGGTGTACGACGTCAACGCGGCCAAGGATCTCGTCTCGGACTACCGCTACGAGTGCCTCTCTCTCGGGCTCGATCCGATGCCGATCGTCTTCACGTTCTCCGTGTGCGGCTCTCTCAAGACCCTGGATTTCCTTCAGTGGCTCGGCGTGGACGTGCCGCGCTGGATCCAGAACGAGCTCCGGCATGCCGAGGACACCCTTGAGGCTTCCTTTGACCAGGCACTGACGACGGCCCGCGAGCTGATGACCTACTGCCGACGGCTCGACGTCCCGTTCGGGATCAACGTTGAGAGCGTCTCGAACCGCCGCGCTGAGATTGAGTCTTCCGTGAATCTCGCCGCCCGCCTCCAGGACGAACTGCACCGCTCTCCATGAAGCAAAGACCGCCACCCATCCACTCCTCGATGCGCCGATCTCGGAATGAGAGTGCGCCTGATCGCGCCGGAGTGAAGCGTCTGGCAGCGCGAGCAACACCGCCATTTTCGTGCGGCGTCTGCGGGCCGATCGGTCGGGCGGCTGCGGTCAAAGGACTGCGCCGCGCGGCGCTATCTCGACGGTGGCCACACCCCTGCTGTAGAGCACGATTAGCCGATCACCATGGGTGGCGCGAAGCGCGCCGGAATCGTTCGCAAGAGTTTGGACGACTCGCTCGATGACCTGGTTCTCCTCGCCGTCATCCTCAAACGTGACATCGAGTTGGTCACCGCTCACGAGGCGAACCCGCAGCTGTATTTCTGCCATGCGCACGCACCTCGCATCCTGACGCGCCGGCCGTATCGCGGGCCATCCGCCACTCTGCAAGGGTAGGTCCAGGCCCGCGAAACAGCTTCAAGGGCGAACGCCGAACTCGCGGCGGAAGGACGCGGGACGTCCGAGCTGGGCGCGGGTGATGCCTCGTGGACAGCGACGGATAGTGCGTGCGGCAACGCGCCCGCACCGCAGTGGACGCGTCGCGGTCATTTGGACAGCCGGGACCTTGGCGGTCCGGAGGGCCTTCCTTGAACCGCCAAGCGGACACTGCCGTTCGGATGGCGATTCGTTGGAAGCCCATTCTGGACCGCTGGTTTCAACCCGTTTGGGCCGAGGGTAAGGTGGCGGCCTGAGTTAGACGGGGGTAGGACCGGGAGGGAACCCTTGTCAACGCACTACCGCTTGTCAACGCAATACCCGTTGGCTCAGGCTGCCGACGACCGGCACTCCGCGTGGCCCGCTGATGGGTCGCCCGTCTCGTTCGAGGAGTTGAGTCCTCGAGACGGATAAGCGAAGCCCGATGGATACACACGCCCTGCAGCGCAGCTGGGACCTGGTGACGAGGCACGGCCAACAGGTGCCGCTGTACTTCTACTCGCACCTCTTCGTGTCCCACCCCGAGGTGCGGCCGATGTTCCCGCTCTCCATGGCGAGCCAGCGGGACAAGCTCGTCAGCGCGCTCGGCAGGATCGTCAGCCACGCCGACCGGATCGAGAACGATGCGGACTTCCTGCGACACCTCGGCCGCGACCACCGCAAGTACGCCGTCGTCGCGGAGCATTACAACGCGGTCGGCGCCTCCCTGTGTGCGACCCTGAAGCACTTCCTGGGGTCCGAGTGGGACGAGGAGCTCGCCGCGGAATGGACGGCGGCCTACCAGGTGATCGCGCGGATCATGGTCGAGGCAGCGGAGACGTCCTCCGAGTCCAGCCCGGACTGGTGGGACGCCGAGGTGGTGTCGGTCGAGCGACGGACCATGGACCTCACGCTGCTGACAGTCCGGCCCAGTCGCGCGCTCCAGTTCCTGCCCGGCCAGTCGCTGTCGATGGAGATCCCGCAACGCCCCCGGCAGTGGCGGTACTTCAGCCCGGCAAACGCTCCTCGCCACGACGGTTCGATCGACCTGCACGTCCAGCAGATCGATGGTGGCCAGGTCAGCACGTCCGTGGTGCGCTCCCTGAAGGTCGGGGACATCGTGAAGCTGGGGGCACCGGTGGGCGAGCGGCTGACGCGGAGGGCCGACGACCCGCGGGACCTGCTGATGGTCGCCGGGGGCACCGGTCTCGCCCCGCTCCGCGCCGTCATCGAGCAGATCGACGAGGAGTGGCAGCGGTCGCGTACCGCCCCGCGGGTCCATCTGCTGCACGGCGTACGGATGCCCTGGCACCTGTACGACCGCCCACGGCTGCGAGAGCTGGCCCAGGGGCGGCCGTGGTTCGAGTACACGGAGGTCGTCTCTGACGACCCGTCCTATCCCGGGACGCGCGGCAAGGTCGGCACGGTCGCGGCCCGGCAGGCGCAGTACGGGCGTACGGCGATGGTGTGCGGCGGCCCGCAGATGGTCGCGCACACGCTGGAGCAGCTGACCGCCACCGGCATGCATCCCGAGCACATCAAGTACGAGCACTTCTACTACGCGGCCGCGGATCAGCACACCGCCGAGGCGGCTCTGACCAGGTCAGGAGACGGCAGATGACGAACAGCGACCACCGGGTCTCTCCGCAGTATCAGACACCCGCATCCATCCGGGACGAGACGTTCCAGCGTCGGATGCTGGGCCTCGACGCGGACAAGGTGCACGAGTACCTCGACCTGCTGGCTGACCAGGTGCAGGCCACGGAGAGAGAACTCAGCAAGACCCGGGCCGAGAACGAACGCCTCCAGTCGGAGCTCCGCCGCGTGCAGGCGGAGTTGGACGAGTACGAGCAGGTGGGCGACCGCGTCAACGAACAGGTCGTCCAGCTATTCAGCCAGGCCCAGCTCATTGCCGAGGAGATGGTGGAGGACGTCAGTCGGGACGCCCACGAGCGCATCGGCCAGGCGCGCGCGCACGAGCGCAAGATCGTTGAGGAGGCCATGAACACAGCGGGGCAGCAAGTCCGTTCGTATGCCCTCACGGCTCAAGCCCAGATGCAGTCGATCATGGAATCGTTCGCCACCGAGGTCGACCGACTCGGGAGCTCTGCCCTGTCCGGTGGCTCGGCCGCCGCGACGCCCCGCCGTAGCGATCCACTTTTCGATGACTTGAGCGACTGGCAGATCCGGTCCCGGAACGGGAGCGGCCCGGACTCTCGGGGCTCCGAGTGACCGGTGCGGACTCTCCAGAGCCCCGGCGAACACACGGTGCAGCAATGACGAAGGCATGAGTGGATCAGTGAGTCCCTTCCCCCAGGGAGTGACGTGAAGACGCAACACCATGAGCTATGCCCTGCCCACACCGACCCGGCCGACCAGCAGGCGAAACGGAACCGCAGGCTTCCGGCCCTCGTGCTCGCCGCCGTCGGAGTGGCCGTGCCCAGCGCCGCCGTCGGCGTGCTCGAACTCGGGTGGAACGTGCGCACCGGTCCGCCGACCGCCGTAGCGATCGCGCTGGGCCTGACTGTCCTCTACCTGGGTGTCCGGATCAGAGTCCGCCACCTCGTCGCGGTCGAGGCCGGCGGACATCTGGTGGGGGTCGAGGACAGGCGGTGGGGTATGACCCGGCGGACCGGCCGTCCGGCGTCACCACGTCCCGGGAGGGTCCCGGCGACGCCCCGCCACCCGGTGAGCCGGCCCGACCCCGAGCGAAGCCACCGAAGCGCCGACATCGACGTGGATCGGCCCGCGGCCGAGGAGTTCCTCGAGCAGTTCCATGCAGAGAACCCCCAGGCAGGGCCAGTGGGGCCGCGGATCGCCGCGGTCATGCGCGAGATCGACCTGACCGGGACCTACTGGCACACCCCTGAGGAGCTGGCCTTCGGCGCCCGTGTTGCCTGGCGCAACAATGCACGGTGCATCGGTCGGCTGTACTGGCGCAGCCTGCAGGTGCGCGATCTGAGGACGGTTTCTGACACCGCCGGCGTCGCCAGGCACTGCTTCGAGCACCTGCGAGCGGCCAACAACGGCGGGACGATCCGGCCGATGATCAGCGTGTTCGCTCCGGAGACCCCGTTCCGACCTGCCCCCAGGATCTGGAACGAGCAACTCATCCGGTACGCCGGGTACGAGCGGCCGAACGGGCGTGTCCTCGGGGACCCCCGCTATCGGACCTTCACAAGCACGCTGATCCAGCGCGGGTGGCGGCCGCCCGAACCTCTGGGAGCCTTCGACGTGCTTCCGCTCGTCGTGGAGACCGTCGAGGAGGGACCGCGGATGTTCCAGCTCCCGGGCCAGGCGGTACACGAGGTCCCGCTCGAGCACCCCGAGCTCGCCTGGTTCGCCGACTTGGGCATGCGGTGGCACGCGGTCCCGGTCGTCAGCAACAACCGGCTGGTCATCGGCGGTGTCTCCTACCCGGCTGCACCCTTCAACGGCTGGTACATGGGCACCGAGATCGGGGCCCGCAACTTGGGCGACAGCGACCGCTATGACCTGGTCCCGACGGTTGCGGAACGGATGGGGCTGGACACCTCGGACGAGGCGACCCTATGGCGTGACCAGGCCCTGGTCGAGATCAACCGTGCTGTACTGCACTCGTTCCGTGCGAACGACGTGACCATCACCGACCACCACACCGAGTCCCGCAGGTTCCTCACCCACCTGGAGAGGGAGGAGCGGGCAGGTCGGCGTTGCCCCGCCGACTGGAGCTGGATCGTGCCGCCGATGTCCGGCTCGCAAACCCCGGTCTTCCACCGCTACTACGACGTCGAGAACCGGGTGCCGAACTTCTTCGCCGACGACGAGGCCGCACGCCGGGCGCTCCATGGCAGTCCGCCGGCCTTCCGCTGATCCACCCGGTGGCGGGCGCCCCGGCCAACTCCGCGCCTGACACGGAACCTCGGGCGCGAGTAGACGCTCAGGCTGCTCGTCGAGTAGCGCCAGCCATCAGGCCAGCTTCCTTCTGGTCGGAACGCACGATCGAACCACCAGAGAGTGACTTAGGTACCCAAATAGGTAGTACCGCGGAAGCGGGTGGGCGGTGCCTGAGCGCACGATCAGGGCATCGATCAACGCAGGACCACCGGCGGAGATCCCCACCTGGAGGTGGATGCCATGTACACGCACCAGTTCACGACATCACGTCGGCCACTCCTGGGTGCCCACATGGTCCGCCGTGCCGGCGATTACGACGCAGCGATCCTCGAGGCGCTGCGAGCCTTCCTTGCGGACCTCGCATGGGCTGACCAGGGGGAATGATCGCGGCTCACTCGGCACGCGCACACACCGACGACGAAATAGCGCGCGCCAAAGCTCTGCGCGAGGCCTGATGGGGTCGGAGCCGCTCGCATGGTTGGCCGGAACGGCAACAGGCTGGCCGTCAGCAGCTGCATCATTCTGGGCCGGAATGCACCACCCATCCGCGCACCAGCGCGGCGTGGGCAGGCAGCCACGACGCCGACACCTACGCTGAGGCCGTGGCGGTGAACCGAAGCCGGAAGAGCAGGGCGGCGCGCAAGCGCAAGCGCCGGATGGACGCCGTGGAGCACGATCTCACGGACGAGCAGTGGGTGGCGCTGCTGGAGGCCTGGGGTGGCTGCGCCTACTGCGGTGCGACGGGCAAGGCCCTGCAGCGGGACTGCGTGATGGCGCTGTCGCGCGGCGGCCGCTACACGCTGGACAACATCGCCCCGGCCTGCGCCTCGTGCAATGCCAGCAAGTGCAACGAGGAGGTCACCGGCTGGCTGCGCCGCAAGAGGTACGACGAACGCGCGTTCCTGGTGCGCCACCTCGAGATCCAGCGGGAGCTCGCGCTCCGGTTCGCGAGCGCACCGGACGACGTCGTACTCGACGTGACGACCTAGCATCGGGAGATGCCCCCGCGTTCGCCGTTGCCTCCGCGCCACGGCCTCAGCGCGGCCTGGCTGCGCACCCCGGATCGCGACCCGCTGCGCCCGGAGCCCTGGCCGAGCATGGGGGAGTGGCTGCGCCACAAGGTCGCCGACCACGTCGACGTGCCGGGGATGCTCGTCGACGAGCGTTTCGTGTACGACGACCTCCGGACGGTTCGCGAGGGCGATCCCTATGCCCCGCACACGTTCGTGTGGTTCCACCGCGACCTGCGGGAGGAGGCCGTCGTACCCGGTGGTCTGCCTGTCCTGCATCGCGACGAGCGGATCGTGGTCGTCGACAAGCCTCCGTTCCTCTCGACCATCCCGCGGGGCAAGCACGTGCAGCAGAGTGTCGTGGTGCGGCTGCGCGACGAGCTGGGGCTGCCGGAGCTGTCGCCGGTGCACCGTCTGGACCGGATCACCTCCGGCGTGCTGATGCTCGCGACCGAGCGTCGCTGGCGCGGCGGCTATCAGCTGCTGTTCCAGAACGGTCAGGTGCGCAAGACGTATCGGGCGCTCGCGCCCTGGCGACCGGACCTGGAGCTCCCCGTCACCGTCCGCAACCACCTGCGCAAGGTGCGGGGCGCCATGCAGGCCGAGGTGGTGCCGGACGCGCCGGCCAATGCCGAGACCCTGATCGAGCTCGAGTCACGCGACGGCGACCTGGCCGTCTACCGGCTGACGCCGCACACGGGCAAGACCCACCAGCTGCGGATCCACCTGCATGGCTTGGGGATTCCGATCGTCGACGACCCGCTCTATCCCGTCGTACGCGAGACCTCGATCGACGACTTCACCCGGCCCCTGCAGCTGCTCGCGAGCGAGCTCGCCTTCACCGACCCGGTCGACGGGTCGCAGAGAAGGTTCGAGAGCGTACGACGACTCCCGCTGGTCGCCGAGGCCTGAGCCCGGTCAGAGGGGCAGCCGGTCGCCGCGGGCGTCGACCAGCGTCGCCGGCGCAGTGAGCCGCCAGGCCTCGAACGTGAGCTCGGCCAGCTCGTCGCGCTCGACCCCCTCCAGACGGACCACCACCCAGCCGAACCCGGCGGTGGTGAACTGCTTCTCGAAGACTTCCGGGCGTTCGGCCACCAGCGCGAGCTGCTCGGCGATGGTCTGCTTGAGGCCGACCGTGCGCGTCGGCTCCCAGAGGTAGCCGCAGGTCTGGTCGCTGACCGCGATCCGCCAGTAGCGGCCGTTGTCCGACCGCGTGACCTCGGGCAGCTGGTCGGCCAGCTCGAAGAAGTCACTGATGGTGCATCCGGTCACGGCGACATTGTGGCGTGGTCCAGTCTCGCCACCGATGGTCGCCCCGGAGGGTCGTCGGCGACGAGGACGTCGTGGTCGTCGACTGGTTCGGCGCGAGCCACTACGCCGAGTAGCCCTTGGCCGTCGCGATCACCTGCTTGGCGACCAGCTCGAAGGTCTCCAGGTCCTGTTCGGCTCGGGCGATCGCCACCGCGCCCTCTGCGGAGGTGATCGTGAGAGCCGCGAGTGCCCGGGCTCGGGCCCGGGTGAGGCCGCCGTCGACGAACAGCTGCTCCAGATGAGTGCGCCAGGCCCGGAAGATCTCGCCGGCGTGCGCGACGCTCTCGCTCTCCTCACCGGCCACCGCGACCGCGAGAACCGCACAGCCGGCTCGCAGCTCGGTGCCGGTGAGGAGACTGCGCCACATCCCGAAGAACTGCCTGACCACGGCGTCAGCGGGCTTGCCGCGGACCGGCTCGAGCACGGCAAGGGCCCGGTCGCTGGCCAGGTCGAGGGCCGCCCGGTAGAGCTCGCGCTTGCCTCCTGGGAAGTGGTGGTACGTCGACCCGCGCGAGGCCCCCGTGTGCGCCAGGACGTCGCCGAAGGAGGCGCCCGGCGGACCGTTCTCCGCGAGCAGCCGGACCGCCCCGGCGACCATCCGGTCGCGCATCTCGCCCTTCGCCATGGCTCTCCTGCCTCAGAAACTATGTACACCTGCATAGCCTCGTGCCTACTATGCAGGTCACCATACTTCCTGTCAGGAGTTCGCCATGCCGATGATCGACGTCTACGCCCGCCCGGGAACCTTCGCTGACCCCAGTGCCCTCGCCGCCAAGCTGGCCGCGACCCTGATGGAGGTCGAGGGCGTGCCGCCGATCCCGCTCTTCCGGCAGAACACCGCGGCCTTCGTGCACGAGACCACGCTCGCCAACGTCGACGGCGACGACGACCGGGTCCGCGTCCAGGTGCTCACGAACGCCGGCGCCCTCGACCGCGACAAGCAGCTTGCCGCCGTACGCCGCCTCACCGACGTCGTCGCCGACGCGGCCGGCGACCCCAGCCTCGCCGACCGCACCTGGGTGCTGCTCACCGAGACGTACGACGGCGGCTGGGGCATCGCCGGCCACGCCAACACCAACGAGGAGCTCGTCGCGCTGGCTCGGGCGCAGCTGGCCGGCTGATCAGCCGCGCAGCTCGGCCACGAAGCCCTGGAACATGCCGCGTCCCGAGCCCACCCAGAAGTCGTGGACCGGGGGCGGCATGTTCGCCTCCATCATCGCGTTCTCCGAGTCGAGCATCTGCTCCTGGATGAGTCCCACCGCCAGCCAGACCTTGTCGCCGGAGAAGATCTGGAAGGCGGTCGCGCTCATCTGGCCCCACTCGGCGGCGCTGATGCACAACCCGATGAGCGGGACCACCTCTGCCTCTTCATGGTCCAGGTGTTCCAGGAGGATGACGCGCAGCGCGTCCAGAGCCACGACCGCTCCGTCGCGGGAGGCGCTCGACGGGTCAGCCCTCCAGGCGGCCACTGCCTGCTCCGCGGTCTCCAGCGCGCCCAGCACCACCTCGTGCTCGGCGTTGACGCGGTTGATCACCTCGGCGTGCTCGGGGAGGCGCTCCACCATCATCGGATAGATCGTGAGGTCCTCGGCTTCGTGGTGCGCGTGCAGCAGCTTGAGGACGTTGTCGTAGTAGGACCCCACGAACTCCGCACGGTCCTTGTCATCGACAGGCGCATCCCCGACGAACCGGGGCACCGCGTCGAGCGCCTCACGGAAGATGCGATGGAAGCGGGTCATCGCCGTCGCGTCGGCGAGCGGAATCTCGGATGCAGTCGTCACGGAGGGGCTCCTCGTTCGGAAGATGGCGCTCCGAGCCTGTTCCCCCGACTGATCGCGGTCAATGGACAAATAGGGTGGGGAGATGACCTCCATCTCGTCACTCGTCCTGGCCGACCACGACGACTGGATCCCGCTGTGGCAGGACTACCTGACGTTCTACGAGAGCGAGCTGTCCGACGAGGTGACCGTGATCTCGTTCTCGCGGCTGACCGAGCGCAACGGGATGTACGCCGCGATCGCGCGCGACCATCAGGGCAGCGCGGTCGGTTTCGTCCACTGGACAACGCACCGATCGACGTGGAATCCCGCCGGCTACTGCTATCTGGAGGATCTCTTCGTCGCCCCGGACGTGCGCGGCGGGGGAGTGGGCCAGGCGCTCATCGCGCACGTGCACGACTGGGCGGTCGCCGCAGGCTGCGGCAAGGTCTATTGGCTCACCCAGGAGACGAACGCGGTCGCCCGCGGGCTGTATGACCGCGTGGCCGAGTCGACCGGATTCGTGCACTACGAGATCCCGATCAGCGGCGCGTGAGTGCCGGCGGAAAGGTCCCTCGTACACCGACGGACCGAAGCTCGCTCTAGACGCGCCGCCCCCGCGTGCGAGAGCCCGCGAGACGGACTCTTGGTCCGTCCGTGTACGAGCCGCACTGAGCGGGGCGGGGCGAAACACGCCGCCACGCGTCAGACGGAGAGGGTGATTGCCTCACCGGGGTCGAGCCAGGTGACCCGGTCGGCGTACTTGGCCGTGCTGATGACTGCCTCGGCGGGGCCGCGGTCCTGCTGGAAGTGCGACCAGCCCTCGTAGTGCACAGGGACGACGTGCGTCGGCTCGACGAGATCGATCAGCTCAGCGCCCTCGCGCGCGTCCATGGTGTAGCGGATCCACCCGGAGAGATAGCGGAACCGCACCGCGCCCAGGTGCAGCAGCATCGTGCCGATGTTCAGCCTCGAGGGCACCTCCCGAAGCGCCGGGTAGAGCACGGTGTCGCCGGTGACCCACAGCTGGCCGTGCTCCTGCCCGGCCCAGCTGAGCGCGAAGCCGACGACCGGGCCGGTGATCGGTTCGCTGCCGACGGGTCCGTGACGACACGGGGTGGCGGTGATGGTGACGGGCTCCTTGCCGGGGGCCTCCAAGGTGGCGGTCTCCCAGGCATCGAGGCCGACACAGCTGCCGCCCAGCCTGGCCGCCGCCTTCTTCGTGGTGAAGGTGGTGCCCCAGCTCGGCAGCAGCGCCCGGGCCGACCGGTCGAGGTTGTCGCCATGGTGGTGGTGCGTCACCAGGACGGCGTCGATCGGACCCAGGTCGGCGGCATCGATCGACGGACCGACGAGCTTGCGAGACGTCGTACCCCACCCGAAGAAGTAGCGCCCACCCGGCGCGTCGAACGTCGGGTCGGTGAGGATCCGCCAGCCGCCGAACTCGATGAGCGCGGTCGGGCCGCCGATGTGGGTGATCCGGGTGTCGGTCATGGACCGCAATCTAGGGGGTCGAGATGATCGCTCCATGAAGGTCCTGGTTCCGCTGCCCGACACCGACTTCGACACCACCGAGGTCGCGGTGCCGTGGCGGCTGCTCTCGGAGGCCGGGCACGACGTGGTCTTCGCGACCGAGCGCGGCGGCTCCGCACCGAGCTGTGACCAGCGGCTGCTCGACGGCGTGCTCTTCGGCAAGCTGGGTGCGGAGCCCGAGCCGATCGCGTTCTACGACGAGATGATCCGGACGGAGACGTTCGGCTCGCCCGTGTCGTGGCGCGACCTCGACGTCACGTCGTACGACGGACTGCTGCTGCCCGGCGGCCATGCTCCCGGGATGCGGCAGTACCTCGGGTCCGCAGAGCTGCAGGCGTTCATCGCCCAGTTCTGGGCGACGGGCAAGCCGGTCGGCGCGATCTGTCACGGCGTACTCGTCCTCGCGCGCAGCAAGGACGCCGACGGGGTCAGCGTGCTGGCGGGACGGCGTACGACGTGCCTGCCGAAGTTCATGGAGCGCAGTGGCTATCTGCTGACCGCGTGGAAGCTCGGCCGCTACTACCGGACCTATCCGGCGTACGTCGAGGACGAGGTGGTGGCGAGCCTGGCCAGCCCGGTCCAGTTCGAGCGCGGCCCGCTGGGGACCAGGCGGGGGACCAGGACCGATCACCGGCACGCCTTCGTCGTCGAGGACGGCACCTATGTGTCGGCGCGGTGGCCGGGCGACGCCTATTTGTTTGCGGAGAGGTTCATCGAGCGGCTGGGCTAGCCGCTTGCTCGCGCGGTCCGCTCCCGGACGTACCACTCGCGCGACGGGCAGGCGTCCATCACCGTGAGCAGCCCGGCGTCGCCGGCCCGCTGGAAC
>Ga0070698_100008357_pt1 | contig 11187 bp, 5 predicted proteins | sample KBSK1502metaG_FD_65477 | JGI IMG/M metagenome (GOLD analysis project Ga0070698, IMG submission 65477) | Corn, switchgrass and miscanthus rhizosphere microbial communities from Kellogg Biological Station, Michigan, USA - KBS K1-50-2 metaG | ecosystem: Host-associated > Plants > Roots >...
GATTGTAGCGATACCGATCCAACAGCGCCGAGCGCTCGCCTCTGAGCAGCTTTACCTTCAGGTTATCCACTATCGCCAGGGTGATCTCGTCCTGAATTCCGAACACATCTTCCAGTTCGCGATCGTACCGTTCTGACCACAAGTGATAACCATCTTTGACGCTGATCAATTGGGCGGTGATCCGCAACCGGTTACCAGCCTTTCTCACGCTTCCTTCAAGGACGTTGGCTACATCCAGTCTCCTCCCAATCTCGCGCACGTCGATGTTTTTGTCTTTGAACGAGAATGCTGACGTGCGCGCCACGACGTACAAATTCTCGATTTTGGTGAGCGCGTTAAGGATATCTTCAGCGAGACCGTCGCAGAAGTATTCGTTCTCAGTGTCGGCGCTCATGTTCACAAACGGCAACACGGCGATTGAAGGTGACATCGGCGGCCCCTCCGCCGTCTGCGCCCTCAGCTTTTGAGTGGCAGGTGTTGCGCCCCTGATTGAAGGTCCACCTTCTGGAGTTACGAGGCGCTCCTTTAACCGACGCAAATCGGCGAGTAGCTCACGCGACGTGTGATAACGTTCCTCTCGATTCTTTATCAGTGCTTTTTCGACGATGAACTGAAGCGTCTCTGGAACGGTTCGATCTGCGTTAGTCAACGGTTGAGGTTCGTGTTCGAGAATTGACGCCAGGATGTCACTTGTTGACGGGCCTGCAAACGGAATATGCCCGGCTATCATCTCGTAAAGCACCACGCCCAAGCTCCAGATATCAGTGCGCGCATCGACGGAGAGTCCTCGCGCCTGCTCAGGTGACATGTACTCGACGGTTCCCATAAACACTCCGGGAGTTGTTTTGATTTGTGTCGGCACGTCCCTGGCCGCGGGCTCGGAAGCTACGACCGTTGATTTTGCCAAGCCGAAGTCTAAGACTTTTACATAACCGTCGCGGCGGAGCATTACGTTCTCGGGCTTAATATCACGATGTACGATGCCCGCTTCGTGCGCCGCCACCAGAGCCTCTGCCATCTGCAGAGCGATATCCAACGTCTCGCTCAGCTTCAACTGGCGGCTAATAACGGTTGATGCGTCCGCTGCCGTTCGCGCCTCAGTCAAACGCTCGCGCAGTGTGATGCCATCAATAAACTCATTGGCGATGAAATGGTGACCATTGTCTTCGCCGATTTCGTAAACCGTTATGATATTCGGGTGATTGAGTAAGGAAGCAGCCCGCGCCTCCTGCTCAAAACGCCGTAAGCGGTTTGCATCATTCGTCAAATAATCAGGCAGCAGCTTCAGGGCGATCTTACGGCCCAGTCTAGGATCCTCGGCCAGATAGACCTCTCCCATCCCACCCGACCCCAACGAACGAATAATTTTGTAACGGCTAATTTTCTGCCCTGTAGTCAGATGCGGCCGGCCATTCACAAGAAAATCGACGGCCAGCTGAGACATAGGCGTATTGAGGAAGTTGTTTGCGTCATCGTGCGAGGCGATCAGAGATTCCACTTCGTTCCGTAGCAACTCGTCATCACCGCACGCTGTCGCCAGAAAGGCGGAACGTTCTTGAGGCACCCGAGCCAGCGCGGATTGCAGCAGATGATCGATTTGTTTCCACCGCTCCGGTTTCATCTCTATGCTTTCATTGCGCGATAGAGCCAGGCTTTCGCCGTACTCCAATCGCGTTTCACCGTGACAGGCGCCACTCCCAAAGCTTCAGCGGTTTCCGCTACGCTCATTCCTCCGAAGAAACGCAATTCAACCACCCGGCTGCTGCGTTCGTCGATCGCCGCCAGACTCGTTAAAGCGTTATCGAGAGCTACTAATTCGGCCGCTCGGTCATGCGTCACCAATGCAGCTTCATCCAGCGACACCTTAACCACGCCGCCACCGCGCTTGGCATAGTGGTGAGCGCGCGCATGGTCGACGAGGATGCGACGCATCAATCTGGAGGCGATCGAAAAGAACTGCGCCCGGTTCTGCCAGCGCACATTCCTCTGATCGATAAGGCGCAGGTAAGCCTCGTTTACGAGTGCCGAGGTTTGCAGCGTGTGCCCTCGTTGATAACGACGTTCGCGCCTCATGTGCCGGTGGGCCAGCCTGTGCAGCTCTTCATAAATCAACGGAGTCAACCGATCGAGCGCGGCTTCGCTGCCGTTACTCCAATCCAGGAGCAAGTCAGTGACTTGTTCGGTGGAAGAAATCATGACCGTGCTGATTTCGATGTCGAGGGTTATGGGGGAATGTGCATTATAGCGCCGGTTCAGAGGTTCCAGCTACCAAATAAACCTGCAGCATGAGACCTCAGCAACCGAATTCTCGCGTCTTTCACTGAGACCAGCAGAACAGAGCTTTTTGCCGAAGAGGAGGTTTGACCCATGAACAACATAAACTCGAACCGAAAATTCGCGCTGAGCGCGATAACAGCAGTTCTCGCGATCACATTTTGCGGTTCGGCCAGAGCCGACGTTATCACCGAATGGAACCAGAATGCGCAACAGGCTCTGCTGACGGCCAAGACTTCGCCCGCTGTTTCAACCAGAGTGTTGGCGATCGTGCAAGTCGCAGTCTTTGATGCGGTTAACGGAATTGAGCGCCGCTACACGCCAATTCACGCTGACTTTGACGTGCCAGGAGTTGTTCGCTATTACAGCAGCTTCACGCAAGCCGCGGACGAAGCATTCAATGCAAGGATCTACGGAGGGATTCACTTCCGCTCGGCTTGCCGTGACGGCCGAGCATTGGGCACCCATATTTGGAGTCTGGTGATGACAGACGTGGCCCAACCGATCTACGGACAGCGCAAAGGCCAAATCAATCACAACCATCCGACGGGCGACATTGGAGCAGAAGGCGAGATTCCTTCCGAATAACCATTTCTTTCCGCACTAATTTTATTCTGCCACTGAGCGACAGGAGGAAGCCATGAATCAGAGGTTAAGAATGGGCGGCATCTTATGCCTATTGGGTATTTGCAGCGCAGTCGCTTTACGCCATGGCGCGCCGGCGCGAGCCCAGATGCCAGATCGGACCCAAAACCCAAATGGGGCAAATTTTGGCATCGCCAAGTCGCTCACCAAGGAGATAGGCGCTGGGCGGGGTAATTGGACGATACCTGATTCTTCATCATTCATCATCGCCCGCGATCCGTTTCGGGCGATTCGCCGCGGTCGACAACTGTTCCAGCGCAAGTTTCTGCGCAGCCAGGGGCAGGGGCCGCTGGTTAATGACAGCATCGGCGATATCAACACTGATTTGGCGCTGGGCGCGGGGCTGTCCGACAGTTGTGCCGGATGTCACGGCCGGCCACGCGGCGCGGCCGGTTCGGGAGGCGACGTTGTCACGCGGCCTGACAGCCGCGACGCACCGCACCTCTTTGGCCTGGGACTTAAGGAGATGCTGGCCGACGAGATTTCCGCGGATCTGCGGCAGATTCGCTCTCAGGCAGTTACTGAAGCTCATAACGAAAATCACGCGGTGACGAAAGCCCTAAACAGCAAGGGCATTAACTTCGGCTCAATTACGGCTTGGCGCGAAGGCACGATTGATACCAGCCAGGTGCGCGGCGTTGACACAGACTTGCGCGTGCGGCCGTTTTTCGCGCACGGCGGAAAAATCTCGATTCGGGAGTTTCTCGTCGGCGCCTTCAATGACGAGATGGGGTGCCAATCAGTCGATCCTGACATGGCGCAAGCTCATAACGGCGCGCGCATCACGACCCCGTCAGGTATGGTCCTGGATGGGTCACAAGATCGGATTGAGGCGCCGCCCACCGACAATGAACTGGCCGACCCGGATCATGACGGAGTTGCCAACGAAATTCCGACGAGTCTGGTTGATTTCATGGAGTTCTACCTGCTCAATTACTTTAAACCGGCAACTTACCAGCAGACGCAAGAGACCAGTCAGGGACGCATCCTATTTGAGCGAAGCGGATGTGCGCAATGCCACATCCCTGACCTCCAAATCAATCGTGATCGCCGGGTGGCCGATGTCGAGACGTCATACGATCCGCAGCGCGGCATCTTCAATCATCTGTTTGCCACGGCGACGCCGCTCTTTAACGCCATCGACGACAATTCCGGTTTCCCGACCTTCAAACTACCAAAGTTACAACCATTCTCCGTCACCAATATCTTTACCGATTTGAAACGGCACAATCTGGGGCCGAATTTCTATGAAAGAAATTTCGACGGCACGCTGCGGACTGAATTTTTGACAACGCCGCTGTGGGGTGTCGGCTCAACGGCTCCCTACGGTCACGATGGCCGCAGCATCAACTTGATGGAAGTTATCCTGCGACACGGGGGCGAAGCGCAGGGGGCGCGCGACGCGTTTGCCGCGTTAACTTCGGCACAACAAACTCGCGTGATTACCTTTCTGAACTCGCTGGTATTGTTTCCGCCCGATGACACTGCCTCGAACCTGGATCCGGGCAATCCCACGGTGGCGAACTTCCCGCAATTCGGTCACGGCAGCATCAAGTTGACGGTCCTGTTCAATGATCCGAGCGATCCTGAATAACCAGCGTCCTGCTTGCGGCACTGTTGACGGTTAATTGTTATGCCTGACGTATCAATTTTTTGGCGCAGGTTGACGCGACTGTAGCGAAACGAATGATAAGTATAGGAAGCTATGGAATGCGAATGATCTCTCGGACCGGCTGTTTTATTGTATTCAGCGTAACATAAGCGAACGTGTAGTCAGTTTGAAGCGACTAGCTCGCGTTCGCAACCCGGAGGCCGTGCGCCCCACGAGCCTCGAAACCTCTGCATAAAGGTTTCGTGCTCTGCAACAACTCTTTCCCAACGCTTGGGTGATAGCGGCGCGTGCCATTTCACCGTTGTTTCCGATACTTAGACAGTATTTGGTTTGAAATCCCGCGACGTTTCGGTTCAGAACTGACCCAAGAGTGACTCAACCTAAGATGAGCGGCTGGCGTCGCCCCCTGACTATTGAAATTGATTAAGGTTATGGAGGCGGCGAATCGGAATCGAACCGATGAATAAAAGTTTTGCAGAAATTTACTCCTGTCGTTCACAGAAGAACACCCAAGGCCAAGTAGGTACACTGACAACACTTTAAGATTTTTCGTGTTCTTCCTTGGCCTTCGGTGAATGCAGGTATCTACTACATTTTTTACTACAGTGAACCGCGGCGAAAGATCAGCTACTAAACCGTTCGCGCGCGCGCGTCACCCATTCTACGATTTTACGGACTGGCCCCCGACGTCGTGTCAGACGCTCAGTTGGATGAGTTCCCAACCACTCGGGTTAACCCCTTCAAGCCCGTCTTACCTCACGCCTAACAAAAGTTTCTCCAAAGGGTTTGCATCTGACGAAGAGAGTCGTGTGAACCTTGACGATGTAGGTCACGCCAAGAGTCACAGCACTAGCGCGCCCAGGTTAACGCCGCTAGAATGAGCGCGCTTCAGTCGCGTGGAAGCTTGTTGAAAAAGCGTTGACCACATCCATTAATGCAGGCACACGATTAGGCCGTTATGAAATCCGCTCACAACTCGGCGCGGGCGGTATGGGTGAGGTATATCTCGCGCAGGATACGAAATTAGATCGCAAAGTTGCATTGAAGATCCTGCCATCTGACCTCGCTGCCAACCAGGACCGCATGCGCCGCTTTGTTCAGGAAGCGAAAGCTGCGGCGGCGCTCAATCATCCAAACATCGCGCACATCTACGAGATTGGCGAGGCAGATGGAGTGAACTTCATCGCGATGGAATATATCGAAGGCGCAACGCTGCGGGAAAAGATCCATCGCGAACAAACTGAGTTGAGAAAACTGCTGCGCTATCTGCAGCAAGTGGCCGAAGGACTGGCAAAGGCGCATGCGGCAGGCATCGTGCACCGCGATCTAAAACCCGACAACGTAATGATCACTCACGATGGCTACGCCAAGCTTCTTGACTTTGGGCTGGCGAAACTCACTGAACAATCGAAGCCGCAAGGTATCCAGGCACCGCCGGAAGAAGCCCCAACTGCGGTTTTGCGCCAGCCGCGGTCAACGCCCGGGCTAGTCATGGGCACGGTCGGCTACATGTCGCCTGAGCAGGCGCAAGGCAAGCCGGTCGATCAGCGCTCAGACATTTTCTCGTTCGGCTGCCTCCTTTACGAGGCCGCTACTGGCCAACGGGCTTTCGAAAGCGAATCGACCCTCGATACCTTGCACAAGATCGTTCATGCGCCAGTGCCTCTGGTGAAGGATGCGAACCCTTCCGCGCCGGCTGACTTGACGCGGGTAGTGCGCCGTTGTCTGGCGAAGGATCCCGACGACCGGTATCAGTCGATCAAAGAAGCGGCAATTGAGTTGCGTGAGTTACGGCGCGAGGTTGAGGGTGCCGAAGAATTAGAAACCACCGTGCCGTCCCGCTCAGTAGGGTCGACTATCAGTTCAGAGACGAGCGGCGGTGCGACAGCCTCAGGCGCCCCAGTGTCAATGGCGGCGGCGTCCAGCGCTGAGTACCTCATCACGGGGATCAAACAGCACAGGCTCGCAGTAATAGTGCTGGCAGGGCTTGTGCTCGGGGGCGTTGGGCTAGTCGCTTATCTGCGCGCGCGGAACACCGAAGTCGCCATCGACTCCATCGCCGTCTTGCCGTTTGTCAACGCTAGCAACGATCCAAACACCGAATACCTTTCGGACGGAATCACCGAGAGCGTCATCAGCAGTCTCTCACAACTCCCCCAATTGAAAGTGATGGCGCGCAGCACGGTCTTTAGCTACAAGGGCAAAGATGTTGATCCGCGAAAGGTCGGACACGACCTTGGCGTGCGGGCGGTGCTGACCGGCAGATTGATCCAGCAAGGCGATAACCTGACGATCAGAACTGAGTTGGTCAACGTCGGGGATGGAACGGAGCTTTGGGGGCAGCAATACAATCGAAAGATCGCCGATGTGTTCGCGGTCCAGGAAGAGATCGCGAAAGAGATTTCCGATAAGCTGCGCTTGAAGCTGAGTGGCGCCGAGAGGCAGCAACTTGCGAAGCGCTCCACCGAAAACCTCAAAGCTTTCCAGTACTACTTGCAGGGACGGTCCTCTAGCCAACGTCACACCCGTCAGGATCTGCTCACGGCCATCCGTTATCAGGAGAGGGCGATTGAAGAAGATCGTAATTATGCGCTTGCCTACGCTGGCTTAGCCGACGCCTATGCAATTCTTGGACTGTATGGCTACATCGCGCCCATTGAAGGTCACCGCAAAGCGGAAGAAACTGCGCGCCAAGCCCTCGCGCTGGATGAAAACCTGGCCGAAGCTCACTTCGCACTTGGTGACTCCTACATCCTGTTCTCCCCAGCCAATTTCTCGTTGGGTGATGGTGAACTACGGCGGGCGATCGAACTTAGCCCGAGCTTAGCAATAGCTCATCAAGAGTTGGGAGCTTCGCTCGTGCGACAAGGACGCTTCGATGAAGCCTTACAGGAAATGCTGGAAGGCCGCGAACTCGACCCACTGTCACCAATCATCGCCCGGCTGATGGCCCTTCCTTATTACCTCAAGCGAGATTACGCTCGAGCGTTTGAGCTGCTGCGGCAGGCCAATGAACTCGGTCCGGCTTTAAGCACTACGTTTGAAGTAGGAATTTACATTCAAAACCGATCTTTTGACGAAGCGCTCGCCGAATTGGAGAAGGCAAAACGAGAGCGGAAAGATGATCCGTTTTTGATTTACGAGACAGGGATGGTCTACGCGGCGCAGGGGAAGCGGGCGGAAGCGCTCCAGATCGTCAAAGATCTGGAAGAGACATCAGGTGCAAGTCTGAGCCAGGCGCAATGGATCGCCAAAATCTATGCAACCTTGAATGAGAAGGAGATGGCGTTTTCATGGCTGGAACGTGGCTTGGCGGCGGGAGCGATCACAATCTTTTATAAAGACGAACCGGTGTGGGATCCAATCCGCAGCGACCCGCGCTTCGCTGACCTGCTGCAGCGGCATGGGTATTCCATCGTAATGAGATGACTCTTACGTCCGGCACAAAACTTGGTCGCTACGAAATCCGCTCGCAACTCGGTGCAGGCGGGATGGGTGAAGTTTATCTGGCCGAGGACACTCGGTTGCATCGGAAGGTCGCCCTAAAAGTCCTTCCCGTTGAGCTGACGCAGAACAAAGATCGACTGCGCCGCTTTGAGCAAGAAGCACAAGCCGCTTCGGCGCTCAATCATCCCAACATCATCACGATTTATGAAATCGAGCAGATCGAGTCGTTGAATTTCATTGCCACTGAGTTCATCGACGGCGAGACACTGCGCAAACGCATGAAGGGCGCGCCGATGAAGCTCGGCGAAGCGCTCGATGTCGCCGCGCAGATCGCGAGCGCACTCTCGGCGGCACACGCGGCTGGCATCGTTCATCGTGACATCAAGCCCGAAAACATCATGGTGCGCCGGGACGGCATCGTGAAGGTGCTGGACTTTGGTTTGGCGAAACTAACTGAGCGCCTGCCACTAGACTCGGTTGACCCAGAAGCGCTGACGCGCGCAGTCGTGAAGACCGACCCAAGTGTGGTTATGGGCACGGCTATCTACATGTCGCCGGAGCAGGCGCGCGGGATCAGTGTAGACGCGCGCACCGACATTTTCAGTCTCGGCATCGTGCTGTATGAGATGGTGGCCGGACGCTTACCCTTCGAGGGAGTAACATCCAGCGAGGTACTCGCCGCGATTCTCGGCGAGAAAGAACCTCAGCCGCTGGCGCGGTATTCAAGAGAAGTGCCGGCCGAACTCGAGCGGATTGTTTCCAAGGCGCTCCGCAAAAACAGAGAGCAGCGGTATCAAACGATCCTAGACTTGCTACTCGATTTGAAGAGTCTGAAGCAAGAATCGGAGTTTGCAGCCAAGCTAGAGCGATCGAAGGCGCCGGATTCGACCACGAGCGAGGCCCAGGCCAAGGATGAGGAGCGAGCAACAATTGCCACGGCTCCCATGCCAGCGGGCCGGTCAACATTGAGCGCGGCGCAGTTCGTCACTCGAATGAAGGAACACAAGCTAGCGAGGATACTTCCTCTCGTGTTATCGACCGCCGCGCTCGCGACTCTTATTTACTTCGGCAACGCCTACTTTAAAGCTAGCGGACCGATTACTTCTCTCGCTGTGCTGCCGCTTGCCAATGCGAGCAACGATCCAAACACGGAGTATCTCTCCGACGGTGTGACCGAGAGTATTATCAACTCGCTTTCGAAACTGCCGAACCTACGGGTGATGGCGCGCACGACGGTCTTTCGCTACAAGGGTAAAGAAGCAGACGCGCAAAAGGTCGGGCGCGAGTTAGGCGTGGGCGCGGTGCTCACCGGCAAAGTGCTTCAGCTCGGCGACGCTTTAATCATTCAGGCGGACTTGGTCAATGTTGCTGACGGATCGGAGTTGTGGGGCGAACAGTACAATCGCAAACTGTCAGACATTCTCGTGGTGCAAGATGAGATTGCAAAGCAAATCTCCGAAAGGCTACGGCTGCGCCTGACTGGCGAAGACGAGCAGCGACTGACCAAACGCTACACCGGGAACACCGAAGCCTATCAGCTTTATTTACAGGGCCGGTATTACTTGGATAATTCCGAGGGATTAGATGAGACCAAGAAAGCCCTTAACTTTTTCGAGCGGGCGATTGCCACAGATCCCCACTACGCGCTGGGTTACGCGGGCGTGGCTGACGCTTACATTTCGCTCGGTCAACCCTGGTCTGGCGGACTGCCCCCGAAGGAGGCCCTAAGAGAGGCGAAGGGAGCTGCGACGAAGGCACTGGAGATTGATGACACGCTTAGTGAAGCGCACTCATCACTCGCCCATGTCACAGAACTTTATGATTGGGATTGGATAGGAGCCGAGAGGGAGTATAAGCGATCTCTTGAGCTTAACCCGAATAATACGACAAGCCACGTTTGGTATTCGGAATATTTACAAGCGGTCGGGCGGAACACCGAGGCCATGGCAGAGATAAGGCGAGCTGTAGAGCTTGATCCCCTCAATAATTTCATTAAGGCCCAAATAGGATATGTTTTTTACACCGCGCGCCAATATGACCAGGCGATTGAGCAATTCCAAAAAGCTGGAGACCACGGGGGTTTGGCATGGGCCTATGAAGAAAAGAAGATGTACAACGAGGCCATCGCAGAACTTCAAAAGGCGATAAGCCTGGGAAGGACTGACTTCGCTGTAGCAAGTCTGGCATATGGATATGCAGTTTCAGGCAAGAAGAGCGAGGCGCAGAAGGTGCTCGCCGAATTGAAAGAGCGATCCAAGCAACGCTATGTCTCGCCGTTTTTCATAGCCAACATTTACATAGGTCTTGGTGATAAGGATCAGGCGTTCGCATGGCTAGAAAAGGCATACGAGGACGACGATCAGTGGATGATTTGGCTGAAAAGCTACCCGCAGATGGATGGTCTCCGCTCCGACCCGCGTTTCGCCGACCTCGTGCGCCGCGTCGGTCTGCCTCAATAAGGGATGGCAACTTAATTCATCCTCCGCTCTCGCAACCCGGTTGGTTGATGTGAACATTAAGCGTCGATAGTCATTGGTACCACGCTGGACTGCCTTAGACGATCGTTTTTCCTTCTGTTAACTCCAATTCCAAAAAATACAAGGAAGCGTTGAACCCTGAGAGTCACCGCTGCCATTGAGTATGGGTTTCCTATTGGATTGCGCGCGGAAAATAATTCTGAGGGCCACCTGGTGTAAGAGAAGCCCGTACTAGGTCGTTCTGCATGGTCCACTTTGCAGAATAAATCGTTCTAACAGGCTGAGCTGTTCCAAATTTGGGTTATCAAAGTTCGAGGTGATATAAATCTGCCGCTCTCACATTCCTGGTTGGGGCCTAAAGAGATGAATGAGTCTGGCTCCTCAACCCGCATTAATGATGACGTTCAGTCCTGCCAACATCCCGTCATGCACCTTCCACCCAACTCGCTCATAGCGGACACCGTATGTGGTAACTATACCGACATATCATCTGCCAACACCCCGACTGCCTGTTGACTCATAGTCCAATTTGAGATAGAAGCCGCGTGCTGTAACTGATCTTCCAAATGAAAAGGAAAGCCTACCATGAAAAGAGTCTCTCTACTTGCTTTAGTGTTCTGTTTTTGTCTCGCCGGCGGCGAAGCAAAGGCTCAAGAGAATTTTACGGAAGGTCCCATCTGGCGGGTCTTACTTGTAAAGATAAAACCCGGCAAGAACACTGACTTCTGGGCG
>Ga0070698_100008358_pt1 | contig 11187 bp, 12 predicted proteins | sample KBSK1502metaG_FD_65477 | JGI IMG/M metagenome (GOLD analysis project Ga0070698, IMG submission 65477) | Corn, switchgrass and miscanthus rhizosphere microbial communities from Kellogg Biological Station, Michigan, USA - KBS K1-50-2 metaG | ecosystem: Host-associated > Plants > Roots >...
AAAAATGTTAGCGGTGTAAGAATCATAAACAACAGGACTGCCGAAACACAAGTAATTCCTGTTAGTGGATTCTTTGTAGCGATCGGTCATCAACCGAATTCAGATATTTTTAAAGAATGGCTTGATATGGATGAAGCAGGGTATATTAAAACTATTCCGGGAACTTCAAGAACAAATATTGAAGGTGTATTTGCAAGTGGTGATGTTCAGGATAAAGTTTATCGCCAGGCTGTAACAGCTGCGGGAAGTGGTTGTATGGCCGCATTAGATGCAGAACGGTGGCTTGGAGAGAAAGGGTTTCATTAAATTATGTTGAATGTATGAGTGAGTTTACAATTGAATTGAGAAGTCTTGAGTTTTTTTCTTTTCATGGCTTGTATGAAGAAGAGAAAAAAGTGGGTGGAGAATTTATTGTTGATGTCTTTGCAAAATTTCCTGCTGAAGATCATAAACTTACTTCTATTGATGAAACCGTGAACTATGCAGCACTGTTTGCGATCATAAAAGATGAAATGAACCAGCCAAGAGAACTCCTTGAAACAATAGCTCAATCCATTGCCGAAAAGATATATAATAAGTATGCCATTTTAAAAGAGATCGAAATTCGGATTGAAAAAAAAAGAGCCCCGATAGCTGGCATCAGTGGCACTGTAGCAGCGGGATATAGAAAAGTATACTGACTTTCATTTGCTATAAATTATTCTTAGCTTAGCCATATCTAATTGTTTTTTTGCGATGCCAACAATAAAATTCACTTACGCATTAAAAAGATTTTTTCCAAAGCTGAAAGACACTCCGGCTGATGGAAAAACATTGGCAGAAGTTTTCAAAGAAATAGAAACCAATTATCCCGGGCTTCGCAGTTATGTTCTTGATGAAAGAGGAAGTCTTCGCCGGCATGTTAATATTTTTATTGATGGCAAAATGATAAATGACCGAAACAAATTAAGTGATGCATTTTCTTCCAACAGCGAAATATATATCATGCAGGCTTTATCTGGCGGATAAAAATTATAGCGTATGAAATCAACTCTTTTATTAGGCACACGTAAGGGATTAATCTCTTATCAATTTAAAAAGGGCAATTGGAGATCGGAAAACCTTTCCTTCGAAGGAGTTCCCGTTTCTATTGCTTATGCCGATCCCAGAACAAACACATGGTGGGCCTGTCTTGATCATGGACATTGGGGCGTAAAGCTTCAACGTTCAAATGACCGGGGAAAGACATGGGAAGAAGTAACGGCACCTGCCTATCCTGAAGGATCGGAGATCAAAGATGGTGTTCCCGCCACCACACGTTATATCTGGGCGATGGCGCATGGCGGAAAAAAATTTCCTTCACGTATTTGGTTGGGTACCGATCCCGGTGGTTTGTTTTTAAGTGAAGACAATGGAAATAGTTTTCAATTGGTGGAATCATTGTGGAATCATCCAACTAGAAAAGAAGGCTGGTTTGGTGGCGGCCGTGATCAACCCGGTATTCATTCTGTTGTTGTTGATCCTAGAAATGAAGAAAGAATTCATATCGGTATCAGTTGTGCCGGAGTTTTTGAAACTACTGATAGCGGTAAGACGTGGCATATTCGCAATAAAGGAATGTGGGCAGATTTCTTACCGAATCCTGATGCCGAGACAGGATACGATCCACATATACTTGTTGCAGCTAATTCAAATCCTGATATAATGTGGCAGCAAAATCATTGTAGTATTTTTCGTTCTGCTGATGCTGCAATGAATTGGGAAGATGTAGGACAAAAGGGTGGGACAGCGAGATTTGGTTTTGCAATTGCAGTTGCAGAAGACAACCCCAACCAGGCATGGGTGGCGCCGGCTAATAGTGATACAACCCGTACTGCTATTAAAGGCGCTTTATGTATTTGCAGAACGGATGATGGCGGTAAGAGTTGGAAAGTTCAAACCAAAGGATTGCCACAGGAAAATTGTTATGATATAGTTTATCGTCATTGTCTTGCAAACTCTGGTGATACTCTTGCATTTGGTACAACTACCGGCAATTTGTTTTTTTCTCCCGACAGGGGAGAAAGCTGGCAAACAATAAATAATTATTTGCCGATGATCTATTCGGTGCAGTTTGTGGAATAAGCCCCCTGTCCCCCTAAAGGGGTGACTTAGTTTGATACAACCTGAGGTTTGGTTGTGATAGAAGAATAATTATTTATCTGGCTGTGTTGCTACTATTCAGCTTTTGTTGCGTTGCACTCTTGTGCTTGCGGTAATTCTTTTCAACAAGAGGATTGAATTTATTGGGCTGTGGGAGCTTAGTGAACTAAATTCGAGATTGAACTTATATGAACATCAACAATGAATAAAAGAGCAATTTTAAAATATATAATAATCCTTTCAGTCGCAGTACTGATTTTTATTAATCAATGTCACTTCACGAATTCAATCAATAAATTAGAGTGTGAGATTGTAAAAGATGAGATAAAGGGTATTGTTTCTTCAAAGACAACCGAGCATACTCCATCATATTTTATTGATAACAAAAAAAAGTGGTACACAATTGCGTTTCCTCTTTCTGATACTTGCTTTGTAATTAAACCAGGAGACTCGATAATTAAAGAATCAAACTCAAAAACTATTTTGATTAAACGTGGCAATTTACAATGTGTTAGTAAAGTAAAATGTAAAGATTAATTAAGGATAAGCCAATCAGGGAACAAAACTCTGAACGGAGCGTCGCAACAAAAGCTCAACCGGAGTTACTTTAGCCGGTAAACAAATTTTTTTCTTCATCTGTCTGCAAGCTATGTCGTTCATAATCTACAAGGCAAAACATAAAAAACAAATGGAACATATATTGAGAGAGAAAAACTAGTGTTTAATACTTACTTGTGCAATAGAAGTACAATAACTACCGTTCCGAATATGCATTAATTATTTTTTTTAAACCAAAACCAATTTTATGAAAACCATTTTAGCAGCCATGATCTTATTGGCAACAGCAGGCTGTGCAAATTTGAGACAAGCACAACAAGTAGATTTGATAAAGGCGGAAGTGATAAGAATAGATACTTTATACAGGCATCCTGGGAATATAAAACAACTCACCTGGAAAGACAAAAATAATATGGAGTATATAAGTTTTGTGTCTATTTACAATCAAGAATACTCTCTCGGAAGCAATGTGTATGTGATGAGAAAGAGATAGGGAAATATTCATTAGCTTATTCTTCTTTCACTGCAGATATTGTTCAATTTGAAATGTATGATCAAATCCAGGTTCCCCCTTTAGGGGGACAGGGGGTTGGGTTTAAATTATTTTCTTCTTCCAATGACCACTTCGTAAATAAAAGAAGGCTGGAATAAACATACATGTCCAGTAAAGCCATTCACTCATCCAGCCATAAGTAATGGATAGTTTAAATTTTTCCATGATAACATATACGTATGTTGAATACAGTATGATGGCCATTGCTTCAATAAGAAATGTAACTTTTGTATTGCCTGTGCCAGTAACAGCATGCAGCCATATAACTGAAAATGACATAAGGATCATTGCAATCGATACAACCCGGATAACAGGAATACCTGCCTGGATAAATTCATCGCCCTGCCCGAATATTGAAAGGAATAATTGAGGAAAAAGATTAAGCAGAAGACAAAGAACGATCGCAATACTTGTACTCAACTTTACTATTTTATTTATTATATAAATGACCTGGTCCTGCTTCCCTTGTCCAATTATATTGCTTACCATGCTATTGCTGGTGGAAGCAAATGCCCAGCTCATGCATCCAAACATGCCAAATACATTTCGCATCACGTTTGAAATGGCTTGTGGCATATCTGCTGTTTGATTTCTTTCTATCAGGATAAAGAAGAACTCCCAGCTAATAATACTGATGGCATGTTGAAATACAAGCGGCGCAGACATAGCCGTTATGAGTGATGCATTTTTTTTATCCCAGCGTAATTTTTTAAAAAGTGCAAACCGTTGCGCTATTCCTTTTTGATGAATAACAATATAAATAACAAACATGCCGACAAACTCGGCGATGATCGATGCATAGGCAGCGCCGTTAAAACCTAATTCCGGTAAACCCCATTCGCCAAATATCAATGTATAATCAAAAAGGACATTAGCTGCTGCTTCAGCAATTGTTCCCATTATCATGTATTTACTTTGATTGGTGCCAACAAGCAAAGCATTTCGCATTTGGTAGATATATAAAAATGGTAAACCCCAGATGCGTATTTTTAAAAAACTGATCGCCATTTCTGCTTTTTCCGGTTCGTGCAATATGGCCCGAAGAAGAGTTGGTGTTATAGTATATGATAGAGTAATGGCAATTGCAGCGACAAGAAGCGCATTAAAAATTCCCTGGTTAAAAATTTTACCGATCTCATCTGTTTTATTTTCTCCTGCTCTGCGACTGATAAGGGCCAGCAGGCCATTGTTCATAGCAAAACCGATGGAGCCAAAAATTAAATAGTAAACCCCGGTTATACTTGCAACGGCTAAAACCGTTGAAGAATAATGCCCCAGAAAAATATTATTGGTAATAAAATTCAGTTGAGGTACAAGAATAGCAATGCTTACAGGCACGGTCAGCTTAATGATCTGCTTGTTTGTGATCTTTAATTGAAGGCTATTTTGAAGGCCGTCCATTGAGTAAAAGGCTGCAAGATAAGCACTAAGAAAATCACAAGCTTCAAATTCCAAATCCCAATTTTAAATACTGATCAGTTTGGAATTTATTTGGAATTTGGGATTTGTTATTTGGAATTTTACTTTATCATTGCCGCAATAAAATCAACTATCTGAAACCTTCATTCCATATTAAGCCTGAGACAGGGTATAACCCGGCCAACACGATCCTGCTCATGATCGCCGGAGCAAGACATTGCAGCTTTGCAATTATGAATTACCTGTCAAAGGAATTGGTTGAGTTTGGGTATTACACTGCCAAAAAAGATGAAAATGATTATAAAACTTTTTTTGAAGGGATAGAATCATTGAATAACCGTTACTATCAAACAGCAATTGCTTACGATGCAAATGAATCAGTACAAATACCGACGGTAGTTTATAAATATGAAGAAGGACATTTGCATTTAGATGCTGTTTATGGAAAGAATGTTCATACGACAGTTGTTTCCGAAAACGTACCGGGATGGAATCTTTATAATGTTTATCGGCTTCCGGCAAGTCTTCAGTCAGCAGCAAGCTGGAAATTTTTAAGCGCTAAATCATGGAATCTTTATTCGGTATTATTAAAAAATTATTCTTCTAAAAATGGAGAAGTAATGATCGTTGATTTTAAAACCGATGAATTTTCTCTTGTAGTTTTAAAAGATAATAAGTTGCTACTTGCGAAAACATTCTTATACACATCACCAGAAGACGTTTTGTATTATTTATTGAAATGTTGTCAGCAATTAAATTTGTCACAACAAACTATAAAACTTTCATTATCGGGATTGATCGAAAAGGATTCAGCTATCTACCGCGGATTATATAAATATTTTATCAATCTTGAATTTGAACCTCTTTCAGCAGAAGTAAAACTTGCCGAAGCATTGACTATACATCCTGAGCATTATTTTTCATCCATCAGTAAACTGGTTGCATGCGTATTATAGGAGGGGAACATGGCCGCAGGAGAATTAATCCACCGGCAAACATGCCGCATACAAGACCAACTACTGATGTGGCTAAAGAAGGACTCTTCAATGTAATTTCCAATAGTCTTGACATTGAAGAATTAAAAACACTGGATCTTTTTGGCGGCACGGGCAGTATTAGTTATGAATTGGCGAGTCGTGGCGCAAATGATCTGACAATAGTTGAGAAGGATCCAAAGATGTACGAGTTTATAAAAAAGACAGCTGTTGAACTAAAACTTGGGAATTTTAAAGTGCTGAAGATGGATGTATTCAAATTCATTGATCAATGCACGGAGAAATTTGATTTTATTTTTGCTGGCCCGCCTTATGCTCTTGGTAATATTGATGATCTGCCTAAGTTTATTTTTGAAAAGCAACTATTAAATCCAAAAGGATGGTTTGTGCTGGAGCATACGCCGAGAAATGATTATAAGAAGTTTCCCTTTTATACTACTGAAAAAAATTATGGCACAACAGTGTTCTCTGTTTTTATTGAGAGCAGGAGTTAGTGAATAAATAATAGATGATAGATAATAGTTTTTTTAAATTGGAAGTGAATTACTATCTATTAACTATTCGCTATTAGTTATTATCTTCCGTAATGCTAAAAGCAGAAGTAAGGAATTTATACAGGGAAAAAAGATTGGGTCTGTCAACACTCGAAAGAATTAAGCTCGATGATCTATTATTGATCCAATTACAAACGGTGCAATTACCTTTTATTACCTTTTTACTTTCTTATTGGCCCATCGAACAAAATCATGAACCCAATACACACTTGTTTACTGATTATTTGGAGTTTCAAAATCCTGAATTGATCATTTGTTATCCGAAAACTAATTTCCAGGAGCAAACCATGCAATCAGTACAGACAAATGATGATACCCGTTTCCGCAAGAATAAATATGACCTTTATGAGCCTGAAGATGGTGTAGCAGTTAATAATGCCGGTATGGACATGATCTTTGTTCCGCTGCTTTCATTTGATAAAAAAGGGTTTCGGGTTGGCTATGGAAAAGGGTTTTATGACCGCTATCTTTCTCAATGTCGAAGTGATTGTCTTAAGATCGGGTTCAGCTATTTTGAACCATTAGATGCAATTGATGATACCAATGAATTTGACGTACCTTTAAACCTTTGTGTAACTCCGAGCTCTGTTTATGTATTCTAATATTTTCCTGAAATCATTCCGCATACTTTTATTTCCTCTTGCCATCATTTATTGGTTCATTATTTTTATCCGAAATAAATTTTATGATAAAAAAATATTTAGCTCCGCCACTTTTGGTATGCCTTTGATCTGTGTTGGTAATCTTTCGGTGGGAGGCACCGGTAAATCGCCAATGGTTGAATTTTTAGTAGGAAATTTGAAAGATGATTTTAAAGTGGCGACGCTTAGCAGGGGATATAAAAGAAAAACAAAAGGATATGCGTTGGCAAATGAAAGATCCGATGCATTGGAAATTGGTGATGAGCCGATGCAGTTCAAGCTGAAATTTCCTGGTGTACCTGTGGCAGTAGGAGAAGAAAGACTAGATGCTATTTCCCAGCTTTTGCATGATAAGCCCGATACACAATGCATTATTCTTGATGATGCATTTCAGCATCGTGCAATAAAAGCAGAGATGAATATTTTACTTACAGATTACAACAATCTTTTTACCCGTGATTTCTATTTGCCTACCGGCGACCTGCGTGATCTGAAATCAAGTTATAAAAGAGCCGAAATAATCGTTGTGACAAAATGTGACCTTTTTTTAAACGAAAAAGAAAAAAATGAGATCATTGGGGAGGTTAAGCCTTTAGCTAATCAACATATTTTTTTTACAGCTAACATGTACCCGGCCCCTTATCATATAACTCGTCATCATGAAACAACAAGCCTTCTTCCGGAAACTGAAGTTTTGCTTGTAACCGGTATTGCTAACCCCCAGCCATTGAAAGATCTTCTGATGGATCATTCTAAAACTTATTACATGCTTCATTACCCGGATCATTATATATTTAGTATTGATGACTGGAAGGATATTAAAAAAAGATTTGATAGAATAGATGCAGAGAAAAAGATAATATTGACAACGGAAAAAGATGCAGTGAGATTATCCAAATTTGGGGAACAGTTAAATGATGTTCCACTCTATGTTATTCCGCTGCAACATCATTTCCTCTTTAATGAAGAAGAGAAATTTTTATTATTGCTAAAAAACTTTATAAAAGATTTTAATCCCGATAGCTATCGGGATCAGATTAAATAAATAAAATGGGAAGAAAAAATTCAAAAAAGAAAAAAGACAAAGAGAAGCATAAACACTCGCATGATCAGTCTTTGACAGGTGTTTTGGATATCAGTCGTTCAGGAACTGGTTTTGTTGTGGTCCAAAATATGCCTGTGGATATTCTTATACGGCCAGATGACATGGGTACTGCATTGCATGGCGATACAGTAAAGGTTAAGGTAAAAGACGCTAAAGAAAAGCATAAAAGACAACGCGGAGTCATTACCCAAATTGTTAGTCGCAAGCAAACCGAATTTGTCGGTACACTGCAAATGAATAAGGGCTTTGCTTTTTTTGTTGTTGATGGAAATAAAAAGATGCCTGATATTTTTATTCATTCTTCAAAATTTAATGGTGCTAAAGACAGGGATAGGGTAGTAGTAAGGTTGCTGGAATGGGATGATCAGGATAAACGACCTGACGGTGAAGTGCTGCAGATACTTGACAAGGAAAATGAAAATGATATTGCAATGAAAGAAATTTTATTGCAATATGGATTTCCATTAGGGTTCCCTGATGAGGCGTTGGAAGAAGCAGCAAGAATTCCTGATATTATTTCAGAAAAAGAAATAAAAAAACGAAAAGATTTTCGTGATATTCTCACATTTACTATTGATCCTGTTGATGCAAAAGATTTTGATGATGCCATTTCATTCAGGATATTAAAAAACGGTAATTATGAGATCGGTGTGCACATTGCTGATGTGAGTCATTATCTTGAAGCCGATGCCTCATTGGATAAAGCAGCTTATGAAAAAGCAACTTCTGTTTATTTACCTGATAGAGTGAACCCAATGTTGCCTGAAGAAATTTCAAATGTGCTTTGTTCGTTAAGACCACATGAAGAAAAACTTACCTTCTCAGCTGTTTTTCAAATAACACCTGATGGAAAAATAAAACAGTATTGGTTGGGGAAAACAATTATTCATTCAGATCACCGGTTTACTTATGAAGAAGTACAGGAAATAATTGAAACAAAAGACGGTCTTTATCGGGATGAAATTCTTATCCTCAATGGTCTTGCACAGCAAATGCGGAATGATCGTTTTAAGAACGGGGCCATTAATTTTTCATCGCAAGAGGTAAGATTTAAGCTTGATGAAAATGGTAAGCCGATCGGAATAATGATAAAGGAAAGCAAAGAAGCTCATCAATTGATCGAAGAATTTATGTTGCTTGCTAATCGTACAGTGGCGGAAAATCTCGGTAAAATAAAAATAAATAATAAGCCTATTCCTTTCCCTTATCGCATACATGATGATCCTGATGAAGAAAAGCTGTTGCCTTTTATTGCTTTTGCAAAAAAATTCGGTCACCAGTTTGATATCTCAAGTCCGGATGCGATCGCCTCATCATTTAACCAAATGTTGAAAGAGGTGCACGGTAAGCCTGAGCAACATGTACTGGAACAATTAGGAATAAGAACAATGTCGAAAGCGAAATACACAACGGAAAATGTGGGACATTATGGTTTGGGCTTTGATCATTATTGTCATTTTACTTCACCAATTCGTCGCTACCCGGATGTAATAGTACATCGGATACTTGAGCAGGCCTTGAATAGTAATTTTATCATTGATAAAAAGATAGAAGAAAAATGCAAGCATTGCAGTGATAAAGAAAGAGCCGCAATGGAAGCTGAAAGAGCTGCTAATAAGTATAAGCAGGTTGAGTATATGCAGAATTTTTTGGGTGATGAGTTTGAAGGAGTGATCAGTGGCGTGGCCTCTTTTGGTTTTTGGGTGGAAACAATTGAACATAAATGCGAGGGTCTTGTTAGTATAAATAGTTTGTCAGAATATGACGACTTTAGACATGTAGAAACCGATTATTGTCTTGTAGGTGCCCGTTCGGGTAGAACTTTCAGAATGGGGGATAAGGTTTGGATAAAAGTGATTGCAGCCAATCTTACAAAACGACAATTGGATTATGAATGGGTGGTGGCAAGTGGATTGAAAGAGGTTAAAGAAGAGAAGACAAAAAATAAAAGTAAAAAGAAGAAAGAGTAAATTCATTTATGCAATCATTTGAAACATTATCAAAACAATTTGCTGAGAAATTTGATACAAGACATTTTCCTGCGCAACCAGCCTCTTTATATGAACCCAATGAATATTTTTTAGGGCTTGGTGGCAAAAGAGTAAGACCGGTTTTATGTTTGATGGGGAATGAACTCTTTGATGAGATTATTCCCGATTCATGGCATGCAGCAACCGCTATTGAGCTTTTTCACAATTTTACTTTGATACATGATGATATAATGGATAAAGCCCCTTTACGCAGGGGAAAGCAAACGGTTCATACAAAATATAACGAGAGTACGGCGCTGCTTGCCGGCGATGTGATGATGGTAAAAGCTTATGAGTATTTGAATAAAATTTCTTCAACTTACTTAAGCAAAGTTTTGTCTTTGTTCAATAAAACCGCCATTGAAGTTTGCGAAGGTCAGCAGATGGATATGGATTATGAATCGTTGGATAGTGTAAGCATGAGTGATTATTTGAAAATGATCGAGCTAAAAACTTCCGTTGCATTGGCTGCAAGTCTGAAAGTTGGGGCCCTACTAGGCGGCGGCGGGGAAAGAAATCAAAATCTTTTATACGAGTTTGGAAGAAAATTAGGAATTGCTTTCCAGGTACAGGATGATTATCTTGACGCCTTCGGGGATAAGAATAAAACGGGTAAGCAAATTGGAGGAGATATACTTGCCAACAAAAAAACATTTTTACTCATTCATGCAATGGAGTCTCTTTCTCACAAAAAAGAGCTGGAAGAGTTAATAAAAACAAATCCGGCAGATAAGGTTGAAAAAGTAGTAAGTGTTTATAAAAAATGCAAAGCAGATGAATGGGCCTTGCAATTAAAGAATAAATACTTTGATGAAGCGCTGGATCATTTGGATGATATTGCCGTTTTATCAAATAGAAAAGAGCCACTCAGGGAGCTGGCTCTTTTCCTGGTTCAAAGAGACTTCTAGATCATAGTACCGCTTGCATCAAATCCTATGACGATACAACTTATAATGATCACAAGATCTATGAAGACACTAAAAAAGAAAACAGGTATAGTAATTTTAGTTGGCATAGCGGCAAGATTGACAACAACTGTCATTCCCATAGCCCCAATTACAAATGGCCAAAAAATAAAATGATTGCCGGCAAGTATTACCGCAAACATGGTAAATATAGTTAACACACAACCATGAAGAGTGAATGCTGCGGCAAGCCACCCGAGACGATATTTTTCCTGGCTATCGCACCAGTTAATAAATTTTTTCCAT
>Ga0070698_100008359_pt1 | contig 11186 bp, 11 predicted proteins | sample KBSK1502metaG_FD_65477 | JGI IMG/M metagenome (GOLD analysis project Ga0070698, IMG submission 65477) | Corn, switchgrass and miscanthus rhizosphere microbial communities from Kellogg Biological Station, Michigan, USA - KBS K1-50-2 metaG | ecosystem: Host-associated > Plants > Roots >...
GTCGCCGTACCCTCGTGCACCTCGCCGATTTTGTGCGTGATGCCCGTGTAATAAAGGACACGTTCCGTGGTGGTGGTCTTGCCGGCATCGATGTGGGCCATGATGCCGATATTCCTGAACTTACTTAAATCGTGCTTAGCCATTTCGATCCTTTATCCACAGATTTCGCAGATTGTTTATTTGAATCTGTGTAATCTGTGGATAAACCTCATTCGTTACCACTTATAGTGCGCGAACGCCTTGTTCGCGTCCGCCATGCGGTGCGTGTCTTCCTTCTTCTTCACCGCGTTACCTCGGTTGTTTGCCGCGTCGAGAATCTCGGCCGCCAGACGATCAGTCATCGTCTTTTCACCGCGGCCGCGGGCGTAGGAGACGATCCAGCGAATTGCCAGGGCACCGCGCCTTTCCTGGTGTACTTCGATCGGCACCTGATAGGTCGAACCGCCAACGCGTCTCGACTTCACTTCAACCGTGGGCTTCACGTTGTCAATTGCCCGTTTGAAAACTTTCAAAGGCTCTTCGCCCGTCTTGTCGCCGACCTGACGCATGGCATCGTAGAAGATGCTTTCGGCCACACTCTTCTTGCCTTCCCACATCACGCCACTGATGAACTTGGTCACCAGCGGGCTGTTGTAAACAGGATCCGGGAGTACATCGCGTCGTTCGGCTACTCGTCGTCTTGGCATATTCGTTTCTCGTTACTTGGCACTGGCCTTGGGTCGCTTGGCACCATACTTCGAGCGTCCCTGCTTGCGGTCGGCGACGCCGACTGAGTCGAGCGTGCCGCGAATCACGTGATAGCGCACGCCCGGAAGATCCTTCACGCGGCCGCCTCTGATGAGCACGATCGAGTGCTCCTGGAGGTTGTGACCAACGCCGGGAATGTAAGTCGTGACCTCGATACCGTTGGTCAGGCGAACGCGAGCGACTTTACGCAGCGCTGAGTTCGGTTTCTTCGGCGTTTGCGTGTAAACACGGGTGCAGACACCACGCTTTTGCGGAGAACTCTGGAGCGCGGGACTGGCCGTCTTGTACTTCACCTGCTGGCGGCCCTTGCGAACTAGCTGATTAATCGTCGGCACTGTTTTCCTCTTAAGTCGGTTGCGTTAGACGCGCAAAAAGGCCCCTTGCCTGCCTCTTTCCGGAACCAGTCCGGCAGTCAGCGCAGGCGGCTGCCCTGTTAGAATTTAGTTAATAGGGATGTTCTGAATTCGCTATGCGGCGGGCGTGGATCGTGGCTTCCCTTAAGCCGAAACTTTTCTGTGGCGTCGCATTATAGGCGAGAAGTTTCCTTCGCGCGGGTTTGCGCTGGACGCAGACCATTTACGCCACAATAATTGTCAACGACCGTATTGCTGATGGTCGAGCAACGCCTCCACACCTACAGAACCAACCAGACGTTGCTTTTGCTGCTTCAGACTGTCAGTCCGAAACGGGAGACTATACGTAACAGATTAAGACCTGTCAAGCACACCAAAGCCCCATCGAACGTACTGTAGGGGCGGCCCTCCGTGGCCGCCCTTGGTTTTGAACGCGCCCGATTCGAGACACGTCATGTCGAACCAAGGGCGGCCACGGAGGGCCGCCCCTACAGTACGTTCCGAGGGATCCAATTCTATAAGAGCCATTTGACTAGGTGGTAGATCCCGTACCCTGCGGCGCCGATGAGCACAATCAGCAACAACGCCAACCCCGTCATCACGACCTTGAACTTCAGATACCGCCTCTTATCCGGCGGCGCCAGCGAACTTTGCGGAAAATACGGTGGCGGTGTGTAAGTGGCCATACTACTCCTCCGGAGACGGCGAAGCGGCACCCGCGCCCGCCTTCTTCAGCTCGTCTTCCTTCTGTTTCTTCAGCAAATCTTCCTGATGCTTCCGACCGGCGCGTATTCGCTTGATGCCTTCTTTCGCCTCGTCCAATCCGTCCTGGGCCCGGTAATAGTTCGGGTCAAGCTCCAAAGACTTCGAAAACGCCGCCGCGGCAGCGTCATACTGCGCCAGCTTCGTGTGCGCAACCCCGAGATCGTAATAAATATCCGGGTCGTCGTCCTTCAGCTTCGTCGCCTCCCGGTACTCTCGAATCGCCTCACTAAAGTTGCCGAGATTAGCGTATGTCTGTCCGAGCGCGTAATGAGCCTCGGCATCGTCGCGGTTTTCCTCAAAATACTTCTTGTAAGCCTCAACCGCTTTCTTGTACTCGGCCTGGGACTCTTCGGTCTTTCCGAGGGATTCATATCCCAGTCCAAGCCGGAAATGGGCCTCGGCGAGTTCGGGATCGAGCCGGACAGCCTCCTGGAACGCCAAAACGGCTTCGGCGTCCTGATCGTCGCGATACAGATCCTTGCCTTTTGCGAGTTGCTCGCGCGCCCGGGTGCGATCCTCCGCCAAACTGTTGGACACTGGCGGGCTTCCGGCACTATTATTCGTGCCTTGCTGACCGCTGCGCTTGCAACCGATGGCGAAAACGACGAGCCAAACGGCGCAGATTAAGAGAATCGATCTCATCCTGTAGAACGCTCTGCCACTGTTGAAAAGCACCGCGGGTTTGGGAAGCAGCAACGTATCTAACGCAAATTCAGTGGCGGAGTCAAACCAACCCTGACCCGTGGAAGTTAAGGTGAATTAAGACTTTCTTCCAGCAAAAGCTTTCTTTTAGGAAGTCGTAAGGAGTGCAAATGTTAAGAAATAAATCCCGGCTTTTAGGATATCTGGCGCCAATTGCCCTGGTGGCCTTATCCGCCCCACAGGTTTTCGCCCAGAAAACCCAAAAAACCTATGTCGTCCCTTCCGAGAAGCCCAAGATAACACTGAGCATGAGGGCCGAACCAAATGTCGTGACTGCTTGCTCTAATAGCGGTGCCCCTCAGGTCAAACTAATCGCTCAGGCAGTTTCGCCCGATGGTTATCCCATCAAGTATCGTTGGACCACCAGCGCCGGCACTATTATCGGTGAAGGTCCGGAGGTCACGTGGAATCTTGCCGGTTTGAAGGCCGGTTATCACAAGGTGTCGCTCGATATTCTGTGCGAAGGAATCGAGGGGGCGTGCGAGGCGTTTTCGTCCGTTCGCGTGCTGGTGAATCCGTGTGTGGTGGTACAGCCAGTTTGTCCTGCGATCGAAATCGTCTGTCCCACGGACGTTGCTTTTGGTCAGCCGATTACCTTCAGTTCACGTTTGACGGGAGGAGTACCCGCCAACACTACTGCGGGCTACAACTGGACCGTCTCTGCGGGAACAATCATGGAGGGCCAGGGAACGGACACAATCAAAGTCGATACGACCGGACTCGGTGGTCAAACAGTCAAAGCATCGCTGTCAGTTGGTGGTTATAACCTCGAATGCTCGGCCGACTGCGGCGTATCAATACCGCTGCCGAAATTGATCAGCCGCAAGTTTGACGAGTTTCCTGACATCTCGCGGAACGACGAAAAAGCTCGTCTCGATAACTACGGCATCGAACTCCAGAATGATCCGACAGCGACGGCCTACGTGATCGTTTACCCAGGACGTTCAGGCAAAGGCGGCGAAGTCCAGTATCACGCGAACCGTGTGGTCGAGTACCTGGTTCACTCGCGTGGTCTCGACAAGAGCCGTATCGTGACCTTGGTAGGACCGGCGCGAGAGAACCTCTTCGTCGAACTCTGGATCACGCCCCAGGGCGCGACTCCACCCAATCCATAAATAACTTAGCCGCGGATGAACACGGATGACACGGATCAGCAATTCTGATCTGTGTCATCCGTGTTTATCTGTGGCCTTTTTTATTCCCGGTATTCGCGTTGCTTTATGATGTGGTCTTCCGATGAATCTTGTACCAGAAACCTACACGTAGGAGAAACTCAATCCATGTTCCGTACTAAATCCGCTTATTGGTCCGCCTGGTTAATGGTTCTAATGCTCGCACTGCCATTTGCAGCCGCCGCGCAGGACAAAGATAAGAAAGATAAAGGCGAGAAAGAGAAAAAGGTCTACACGGGCACCCCCGTCATGTGGCATGACCCAGCCGATATTGAGAGCCGCAATCTCATTCTCGGCGCCGGCGGCGAGGAAATGAAGCCCGACATCAGCAAGTTAACGTTTCTCGAGCAGAAAACCGGCGGCTATTCCACCAAGTATCGCGTGCGAGACGCCAAGGGCAATGAATGGATCGCAAAGATTGGTAAGGAAGCTCAGCCCGATACGGCTGCGAATCGCCTGTTGTGGGCGTTGGGATACGAGACCGAAATCGCGTACCTCGTTCCGCACGTGAAGATCGAAGGCAAAGGCGAGTTTGACAATGTTCGACTCGAAGCGCGTCCCGCGGACGTGAAGCGCACCGGCAACTGGATGTGGGAAAACAATCCTTTCATGGACAAGCCGGAGTTTCGTGGTCTCAAGATCTTCATGGTGATGATCAATAACTGGGACATGAAAGACGACAACAACGAGATCCTCGCCCACAAAGGCGACACCACCGGGGAGCTGCGCTACATCATCAGCGATCTGGGCGGCTCATTCGGCAAGACCGGCGGCTTCCTCTCGCGTAGTCGCAACAAGCCGGATGACTACGTCAAAGCGGAATTCATCAAGGAAGTTAAGGGCGACGTGATTGGTTTCCACTACAGCGGCAAAAACCAAAAGCTCTTTGAGGGAATTACAGTTGCAGATGCGCGCTGGCTGAGCGCTTTGTTGAAGAAGTTGAGTGACGATCAAATCAAGGATGCGTTCCGCTCGGCGAACTATCCAGCGGAAGACGTCGATCGCCTGGCCGCGGCTTTCCGAGAACGCGCAAACGCCCTCGAAAATCCTGCAAGTTCTGTCGGCGACAGATAATATTAAGCCACGGATAAACGCGGATGACACGGATCAGAATTAATGATCCGTGTCATCCGCGTTTATCCGTGGCTAATTATTTTACGATATCAATCGCGATGAGTTGTTGTCCGGAGATCACAAACTCAGCCGGTGGTAATTCCATTTCGTAAACCGGTGAAAGCACCGTCGGCGTATATCCGCCCGAAGTGCGATCGCTGTTCAGCGTCGCCACCATCGACGGCGGCAGACTCGGAAGCTCGCTCGTTCCAATCACCGCACCGGACGTAATCCGAAACAGCTTCACATAAAGCCGATCGCTCTTCTTCACGGTATTGATCGCCTTCACGAGCTGGGCCAAATCCTGCGGCACAAAAGCCTTCGACGGTGATCCTTCCTGCAACGCGCCACCGTCGCCGACAAACACCAGCAACTGCCCCTCAGGAGCGTCTTCCGGAATCTGAACCGGAATTCGCTGCACAAACTGCTTGCCCGATTCCGTGCGAACGTAAGCCTGCACTTCTACTTTCTCACCACGCCGAACTTCAGTGCGGTCAAGCGTGACGCGCTCAAGTGTGCCGGCGTACTTCGTCTCGGTCGACGCGATGTCGAGCGTAATACCGTCGAGCTGGACATCGTCAAAACCACTGGTCAGCAACGAACTGACCGGCGCTGCGATTGCACCCGCGGCCATGATCGGTGAATTATTCGCCGAGAACCTGCGGTCAATTTGGATCGACTCCTGGCCCTTGATTTTGATCTCGCCCTTCACGCTGATCGTGGAATCACCCAACGCACGTTCGCTCGAAGTAATCGTGTTGAAAAGCGTGATATTGAGCAGCAACGGCGTCAGGAACGAATCGTTCGCCAGTTCATAATTGTAAGTATCAGTCTTGTCGCGGCTCGTGTGCAGATTCACCTTCACCGGAATCATCTTCGGCGACTGACGCAGCAACCCGTAGATTCCCGAAGCACGATCCTGCGAAATGGATCCAACCATTCGGCCCGGCACTGCCAGCTTGAACGAGTTGTTCATGTTGGAGATGACTGTGACGACAGACGATTCAGACATTGGCATATCTGAAGCGCCAAGGCTTAAAAAAGGATGACCAAATGCGTAAATCCGATCGCCATCGCGCATCGTCACCGTGCCCGCGGCCGCAAGCGAATAATCGCCGCGTACAAGTTGAACGCTGATCGAACTCCCCGCCGGAAAGGTGTTTCCATTAACTTCAGCCAGCGGTGTGATCGCGGCTGAACCACCAACACCAGAAACCGGCAACAGCCCGCTCGCGACTAGCTGCGGCGCGTATGCCGAAAGCGATTCCTGGCTGATGCCACTGAACACGAGGGGCGTCGCAATCGGCGTCATTTGCTGACCCATCAGCGGCAGCAGCGGTGAACCAACCGACACCGGGGCTAAAAGTGATGTTGACGACACAGCCGGCTTTGGCAGATTTGGCTTCCAATCCGTTCCTGCCAACTGCGAAAACGAAACCGCGCGAGGCTCTTTTGGCTTGATGTTTTCGGGACCCTGATTGAAGAGCTCGACCATCTGCTTGATGGGGGTGATTCCGGCAATCGGCTCTTTTGAAAACGGAAAACTAAACGCGATGGCGCCGACAATCTTGCCGCCGATGTAGACGGGAGAGCCGGACATACCCGCAAAGACGCCCGTCTTCTCGACGTTTGCGCCACTCAGTCGCGCGATAATCGCCGACTGGCGCGGACCAGGAAATCCCGGCAGGATGCCGAGGATCTCGACGCCGAATTCTTCCGTTCCGGAACCGCTGAAGACGGTCCGTGCGGTTCCTTTCATTCCCGGTCGCAGATCTTCGAGCGGAAACAGTTCGGGAGCTTTTGGTGGAGCCTGGGCAACGGCAATGCTCGCCAGCAGGGCGATGAGTAGAGCGCTGAGAGTTGGAGAAAATCTATTCATAAAGGGACTATAATCTTCGGTTCAGAAAGCGGTCAAGGTTTCCACAGATTACACAGATTTCACCGATTCTGTGTAATCTGTGGATTGTGATCATGAGCGATATTGAAGCCTTCATTCTTGCTGGCGGCGCCTCGAGAAGAATGGGCACCGACAAGTCTCAGTTGCTGATTGACCGCCAAACGTTTACCGACCGAATCGCAGAAACTCTCCACTCACTCACTGATTCAGTCACAATCGTCGGCCGCCAGGCAGACGATTCAAAGCTTCCGAGTGTCGCGGACGTCTATCCACAGTGGGGTGCCCTCGGCGGTGTTCACACTGCATTAACAGCCTGCAAGCGTGAGTGGGCCATCGTCGTTGCCTGCGACTTGCCTTTCGTCACTGCAGAGCTGTTTTCGACGCTCGCTGCAGCGAGGTTGGACCATGAAGCAGTCGTGCCGATTCAGCCTGATGGGCGGCTGCAACCACTGGCCGCACTCTATCGCGTCGATCCTTGCCGCCAACGCGCAACCGAGCTGATCGAAGCAGGGCGGCGGCGGCCGTTGGACCTTCTCGAAGCAGTCAAGACGCGCTGGGTTTCGTTCGCGGAGTTAACGAATCTCAAACAGGCGGATAGGTTTTTTGTTAACATCAATACGCCGTCAGACTATTATGAGGCGACTCGTGCGGACCAGACAGGGACGGAGTGAAATCCAAGGCAACTCACACTAATGCCACCTCGAAGACGATTTGGTAAAAGACTCGTTAAGTCTTTCCTGCCAATAGCACTGGTAATCGTGCTGGCTGTGCTGGGGGCGCTTTCGTTTGTTGTCTATTGTGTTTCCCGTCCCACGAAGAATCCGTACATCGTAACTCCCGAGTCGTTTTCAAGGATCAGCGGTCGAGCGATCAAGGTGACGGATGAAAACTGGCCCACGCTCGACGGGCGTCGCGCGCGCGGGTGGCTACTGCGCGGAGCGGAAGGTGCGCCAGCAGTCGTGCTGCTTCATCGTTATGGCGGCGATCGTTCGTGGCTCTTCAATCTCGGCGTAAAGATCAACGAGACGACTAACTTCACGATCCTTTGGCCCGATCTACGCGGGCATGGCGAGAACCCATTGATCAAGTGGAGTTCACTCGGCGGGCGTGAAGGCGAAGACTTGCGCGCTGGGCTCGACTTTCTTCGCAGTCTCAAGTCAGAAAATCAGAAGACGCTCGTGGGCGAGAGTTTGGGGGTGTACGGCGTTGAGCTCGGTGCCTATAGTGCGCTGAATGCGGCGCGCGTTGACAGCCAGGTGAAAGTTTTAGTGCTCGACTCCGTTTCAAGCTCACCGAACGAGCTGATGAGAACTGCCGTCGCGAAATGTGTGGGTGTGGACAACAGTTTGGTCCAGATGCTGGCTCGCCTGGGGATGAGGCTGTATCTGATGGGCAGCTACGAAGATGATAGCGCGTGCGAATTCGCGCTGGGGATGCGCGACCAGCGCGTGCTGCTGCTGTCAGGAAATGATGCGGGGAAGTTGCGCGACTCGACGGCGACGTTGCAGAAGTGTTTTCCGGTGCCGGGGAATGTCGAAGTGAGAACTGATTTGCCGTTGAGTGGGTTTAGTCTGCCGTCGGCGACTGGTGAGCAGGGTGAAGCGTACGATCGGATCGTGATCGAATTCTTCGCCCGCAATCTAAGATAGATTAAAAACCCATCCACAGATTACGCCGATTCAGAAAAGTCTTCTGTGTAATCTGTGGATGGCCTTTATGGTTGCCAGCCAAGCACCGCCGTGTGCCCATTATCCCCAATAATCTCGATTCGCGGCGCGCCTCGGTAATTCTCGACATACTGCACGGGAATAAACACCACAAACTTAGCACCACGCGTTCGCGCCTCGTCGACAGAGATCTCATCGAACGTCAGCACCTCGCCATCAGCTCGATAAAGCACCCTGCCGTACGCATAGAACTCCGGCGATCGATCGTCACCTCGCCGTGCAATCACCGGCGTATTCGCATAACCGCGCGCATCGGCAAGCGCGAGCAAGTCTTTAACTGACTCACGTCTCGCGAAAGGCGCCGCCGCAAAATTCAAAACGATCACAACCAACACGACCGTTGCACCCGCTATCACCAATGGCCATCGCGTTTTTTGCACGACAGTCAACCGATCGGCAACGAGCAGGGCGACCGCCGGCACCACTGGCAATATGTAGCCCGGCAATTTCGAGCCTGAAAACGAAAAGAACACAATCGGCAGCAACAACCACGCGAGCGCGAAAACACGAACGATGCTAATGCTGTCGGCGCCACGCCACTGCCAGTTTCGCGCTTTCACTAACGCTATGATCAAATGCACGGTCCACGGCAGCGCGAGCATCAGGATGATTACCGGATAAAAGTAGAGCGGCTGCGGATGGTGATATTTGTTTGAGATGTAGCGCGCAAAGTGATGCTGGACAAAAAACTCGTCGATGAACGTCCAGCCGTGGCGCGCGATGACTGGTCCATACCAGATTGCGGATACAAGCAGTGCGAGCGGCACTCCCCAAACCAGACTCAGCCACACTGAACGTTGTGGCCAGGCACGCCTGAGTACGTAATAAGATCCGACCACGCCGAACGGAATCACGATCCCAACCAAGCCTTTTGCCAGCAGTGACACGCCGACAAACACGTAAAAGCCTGCCAGAAGCAATCGCTTGCTTTTCGTCGATGGCAATTCGTGCAAAAGAAAGAACGCGAGCGACCAGGTCGTCGTCATAGTAATCACGACATCAAAACTCGCCGCCCTTGAAAACACGATCAGCCCGAGACAAGTGGCTGTAACGATGAGTGCCCAAAACGCAAAGTTGGGCGCCAATTTGGAGTGCGGCGGCCTGGCGCCGCTTTGTTCTCGAAGCTCCAGATCGATACCAAAGCGGCGCCAGGCCGCCGCACTCCAAATTGGCGCTCCATCGACTTCACGCGCCACAAACCAAACAGCTATCACCGTCAGCAAACCGCAGATTGCCGGACCGAGCCGCGCCGACCACTCGCTGACGCCAAACACCTTGAACGCCCCGACGATCATCCAGTAAAGCAGCGCCGGTTTCTCAAACCACGTGTGACCGCCGAGCCTCGGAGTAATCAGATCGTGATTGAGAAACATCTCGCGCGCCACCTGCGCGTAGCGCGGCTCATCTGGTCCAAGGAGCGGCAGTTTGCCGAGTCCATAAAAGTAAAAGACGACGATGATGGCGAAGAGTAAAAGGTAGACTCGCTTGGCAAGCGTCGAAGGATGCAAGTATATTCGGCTCCGTTTACTGGATAGAGCGGCTCAGACTAACACATTATGTTACGCACAGCAGTTATCGGCGTCGGCAGCCTTGGACGGCAACATGCTCGCATTCATGCCGATCTCGCCAACGAAGGCGTCTCGGAATTCGTCGCCGTTTGCGATCTGAACGAAGAGACGGCGCGCTCGATCAGCAGCGAAAGAAAAACCGAGTGGACCACCGACTGGCACGCACTTGTCGGACGCATCGACGCCGCGAGTATCGCCGTCCCAACCGAAGCACACTGCGAGATCGCTTGCGGGCTGCTCGAGTCGGGCATTCACGTCCTGGTCGAAAAACCGATCTCGCGCACGCTCGACGAAGCCGATCGCATGATCGAAGCTGCCGCGCGTGGCAATGCGATTCTGCAAGTCGGTCATCTCGAGCGTTTCAATCCCGCGATGGTTGCGCTGCGGCCACACGTCCGCAAGCCCGTCTATTTCGAGATTCATCGCGTGGGCCAGTTCACCGCGCGTTCGCTCGACATCGACGTCGTGCTCGATCTGATGATTCATGATCTCGACATCGTGCAGTGGCTGGTCGGTGAAGACGTCGGGGTGACAAACATTCACGCTGTCGGGATTGCGATTCTCACCAACAAGGTCGACGCCGCCAACGCACGGCTCGAGTTTTCATCCGGAGCGGTGGCCAACATCACTGCCTCGCGCGTGGGAACCGAGAAGATTCGCAAAATGCGTTTCTTCCAGCCGCACGATTACATCGCCATCGATTACACCACCAAACGAGCTACGGTAAGCAGTCTTTCACCACCAGCGGCGGGTAGTTCGTGGCCCGGCGTGCACATCAATCATCTGGATATCGTCGACGTCGAGCCGTTGCGTGCTGAGATAGTCTCGTTTCTGAATTCGGCGCGCGAGGGAACGCCACCTGCCGTGTCCGGACTTGAAGGCCGAAACGCACTGAGTCTGGCGCTACGCACGCTCGAACGCATCCGCGAGCACGCCGAGCATCCGGGTATGAGTGAACTAAGCGCGAATGTTCGCTAGACTGTCATTGCAATGTCTACGGCGAACGAGCAATTGTCGGCGTTACTTCAGCAACACATCGACGCGGGTGAGTTTCCTTCGGCTGTCTATCTCGTCGCCGAACGCGACGAAATCCTCTTCACTGACGCGCTCGGACATTCGGTTGTCGAACCGTATCGCGTCGC
>Ga0070698_100008360_pt1 | contig 11185 bp, 18 predicted proteins | sample KBSK1502metaG_FD_65477 | JGI IMG/M metagenome (GOLD analysis project Ga0070698, IMG submission 65477) | Corn, switchgrass and miscanthus rhizosphere microbial communities from Kellogg Biological Station, Michigan, USA - KBS K1-50-2 metaG | ecosystem: Host-associated > Plants > Roots >...
CTCTACACAAAGAGTATAAAAGAATCTATTTTCTTCAACTACTTTATACTCGTTCTTTGTTTCACCAAACTAATTATCCTTTGAAAACTTATCCTGTGAAAAGCACCACTATCCTAAACCAAAACCGAGTCCGTCCTTTGAAAACCAAAATTTAAAATCCGAATCATGATTACCCTGGCATTGATCTATTTTGGGCGAAAGCTGTTGTTAAAATGGCGAAAAGAAAAAAATGTTGCTCACCCCAACATGATTCCAGCATAGATCAATGCCCGCAGGGGTAAAAAGAAACAGGAATGCATCTTTATCACTTGTGCCATCCAAAAGGATGGCATTTTTTTTTGCGTTCTCACTTTGTTTATTGATGTGCTTTGCACAAAACTATGTTGTGTGCAAACAAAGATGTTAAGCCAAACAAAGCGGCATGGTTTTTAAACACCTTACAACATGGCATTAACTTGTTTTTATTACATAGTATTTCTTGCCGGGTTATCTATGGCTTCTTGTAAGGAAAAAAACAAGATGACTTTCGAGAAGCCTGCACCAATCACAAATGAAATCGATTCAAGCAATGAAATTGATTCAAGCATAACAGTTGTAGCTCTTCCTCATTCTGCTATTTATAAGCAGGGAGAAGAAATCAAAACTGGATCAATAACACCTGGCAGCCTTGTTGCATTTGGTAAATCATTAGTGGGTACTCCATATTTATATGCATCCTGCGATCCTGCGAATGGTTTCGATTGTTCAGGTTTTATCACTTATGTGTTTAATCATTTTGGTATTGCAGTTCCAAGATCTTCTGTTGATTTTACAAATGTGGGCCGTGAAATACCAAAGGAATTGGCCAGCCCTGGTGATCTTATTTTATTTAAAGGCACCGACAGTACAATACGTATAGTTGGACATATGGGAATTGTAGAAAGCAATGAAAAAGACAATTTGCTTTTTATTCATTCTACATCCGGAAAAGAGATGAGTGTGGTGGTATCACCTTTAAGCGGCTATTATGAAACAAGATTTGTAAAAGTTATCAGGGTATTTCCTGATATTTATTTCAGTAAACCTTAATGAAGAAAGAGCTTATTGAGTTTCATGCTGCTAAAAAACCACGCAACAGGTTTATACTTTCAACACTGCGTAATTTCTCAATTGCTTTATCTTTTATCTGGCGGACTCTTTCAGGTGTCAAATATAATTTAATAGCAATGTCTTCCAGGCTCATTGGATGATCAAGACCGATCCCAAAGAGCCAGCAAAGAACTTCCTGCTGTCTTTCTGTAAGTTCCCGGAAAAGGCGTTGTAACTCTGTGTGTAATGATTCTTTGTAATAGAGCTCTGTCTCTGTTTTATCTTCATCGGGGTTTTTCAATATATCAAGCAAACTGCCTGTCTCTTCATCTTCATTTGAAGCATCAAGACTGACGTGTTGAGTCTTGGATAAAAGGCACCTGTTCACATCATCGGCATCAATATTTAATATTTCAGCCAATTCTTCTGCAGAAGGAGCCCTTTCTAATTGTTGTTCCATCCTGCAATACGATTTATAAATGCGACTGTTCAAGGCAACTTTATTGACAGGTAGTTTAATAATACGTGCATGTTCTGCAAGTGCCAGCAGGATATGCTGACGAATATGCCAAATTGCATAAGAAATAAATTTGAAGCCGCGACTAGAATCATAACGCTGCGCTGCCACGATTAGACCAAGATTACCCTCATTAATAAGATCAGATAATGAAAGCCCCTGTCCCTGGTATTTTTTGGCTATAGAAACTACAAAACGCAGGTTTGCTTTGGTAAGCCGGTCAAGTGCAGCCTTATCGCCATTTTTAATTAATTCAGATAATTGTACTTCTTCCTCTGCAGAAACGAGAGTGAGTTTATCAATCTCTCTAAAATACCTGTCAAGTATTGGTTCCTTGATCGTAATTGAAGATGTAATCTTGATCCTTTGCATAAATCTTGGTTTAAAGATTACATAGGGCAGGACGGAAATCGAAGTAAGGTCATAACAAGGAAACAGGAAATAGGGCAAGTAGCTATTCGGTTGTAGTAACATATCTACAAGGAATGAGTTTTGCTCAACCTTTAGCAAGAGTAATGAGGTTGTTTGTATAAATTTTACATCTATCTCAGTTTGGTATTGTTTTTATTGTATATAATAAAAAAGGCAATGAAGTACATTTTTTTTATTCTATTGTTTAGCAAATTGATCGCCTGCATTAATAACGATCAGACAACTGAACAGGCAGAAGCGACAAAGCCTGGAAATCCAATTTCTTCAGATACTGATCAAAAACCTACAGACAATTGGGATGGCTGCTATATGAAAATAATTGGCCGCGATACTGCCATACTGATGCTTCAGCAAAAAGGAAATGAATTATCCGGAAAAATGCTTTATGATAATTATGAGAAAGATGGAAGCAGGGGAACTATAAAAGGAAAAGAAGAAGGGGAAATTCTAAAACTATTCTATGATTTCGATTCAGAAGGAATGCATTCAGTAACGGAAGTGTATTTTAAAAAAGATAACGGAAGACTTTTACGTGGGGTAGGAGATATGGATGTTAAAACGGACACGGCATATTTTATATCCGGAATAAATTACTCAGAAAAAGAAGCATTCAATAAAGTGGATTGTATATTGGTTGAATGGAAATTAAAATTCTAATGTGCTTTCAATTATCCCGGAAATTGTCGTGATTAATTGCAAAATAATACTAAGGGAAAATAGTGCTCATCAACGGATTTTTTAGCTACAGGTTGGCATGATATTTAACCCTACACCCGTAAATTAAAACCCAACCTTAATGAAAACTATTACCTTAAAACTTATTGCAATAAGTCTTTTCTCTGCTTTTGTTTTTATTTCGTGCAATAAGCAAAACGATGTTATTAATCGCAATACAGGTTTACTTATTGAAAAGAGCTGGAAATTTGAGATCTATGGCCTCGATGAAAATAATAATGGTGTGATAGAAGAATCAGAGAATAATATGCTTACCTGTGAAGCGGATGATGTCTATACCTTTTATGCAAATGGCGGAGGTGTTTTTGAAGGAGGTATGGTGCCATGCAGCATGGGAGAAACACCCGTAATTAATTTTACCTGGAGATTTGTAAACAATTGTACTGAACTGGCAATTTTTGCTGCACCAGAAAAGATAAATAAACTGGATGAGGATATTCTTGAAGTTTATTATATGGATCTGAATTCCCAGGGCCAACTTGTGAAGTATATCAGAAGATTCCGGCATTGATATTTTTTAAATCTTAGGGATATGTAGTTTGTTTGTTGGCCAGTCTGCGAAATATCGTTACGGCTAAAAAATACCACAAAATGGGTATATCAGTACCAATACATATCAATTAAATTTATTGAAATGAATTTTTATGCCGCCAGTTAATGAAGAATCTTCCAGCGATCAACAAAGATTGATGAAAGAGCTGATGGATTATCACAGAAAACTTATTTTAACCAGGTTGGAAAAAATAAATGATTCTTCCAGTTCTGGTTATGGTTCTTATCAAAGCGGTTATACTACAAGCGAATCATTGGAGTTTTATGCGGATCTGAGATTTAAAAAGAAAAGGATTACAACCATGAATTTGGGTGCTGGTTATAGTGGTGGTTACAGCGAACAAAAAGATCCAGGTGATTGGGAAATAATCGGAGAAAAAAAAGATGGAGAGATAAGCAGACTTAAGCTCCATCTTAAATATGATAATGGTGAAGAAGAAACAAAATATCTGGTTTTTGAAAAAGGTCATGTGACGCTTGATGGTACAAAATATTCATGGTATAGATTATAGTGTTGGTATGTTTGCACAAAGCAGGCGAAAAATCAACAAAAGCTAATATCAAACTTAGAAAATCATTTTTTACTTATATAGCAATACCAATTGGGAGAATCAGGAGAACATTTTATGAAATATCCCGTATATCCTGGCCAGGATATTTGAAAATTTATAAATTGAGGCGTATCGAACCAATGATCAGACAGTATCGCCTCGTTAACAACAAATTCTCTATATACCTCTTCCGAAACTCCATGTGGTGGGATTTCAATATTAAGTTCTATATCACTACCAAATATGCCATGACTTGATGGCCATTTTTCTGAAACGCCTATTGGATTGATAAGCATTTTAGTTGCAGTTATTTTTTCAGAACCAGCATTGGTTAACCGAAAAGTTATAAAACATTTCGGGACATAAAATGTCCTATTATCTTTTTCAGTGTAAGTACGTTCTTTGGTATAATGAAAATCTTTTACAATCAATGAAAGGATTGCTTTACTATCCCCTTTTTGTTTTTCATCCTCGTTGTTTTTTTTGGAATATTGATAAATACCAAAAATTAATCCGGCAATACCAGTTAAGACACCGATGATTTGCAGAAATACTTTCAATCGTTCATTTTTCATTTTATAACAAGTGTTGATCGGTGAAGAAATTACTACTTGGCTGGCGCCAGCAATATATAACTAATGTACAAAATTTATCAGGTTTTGTTGGTAGCTTTGCACAAGGCCAAGCGACATACCAACAAAGGCGTAATTTCAGCCTAATGAATGATCAACTCTTCCTCATTAAGTTCTTTTTTAATAAGAGTCTTGTTTGGAAAAGTTAATAACATCAACAGGAGATCTAAAATGGCAAAATAGAAGAATATTCTCCTTGCAGTAAGAAATAATAAAATGCGGATACTATACATGAAAGTGCATGCCACCATAACCTGCTACGAAATATCTTTTCATAGAAAGCCAGCTTTTCATCAAAATCAGTAATGCCTGATAGTTTTTGTCTTTGCTTTTGTTGGTAAAAAGAAAATATTACGACGACTCCGATCATACCATACATGATAACATCTTTCACTGTTTTTGTTTCAGGGATATTTGCTAAGATGGCATAACCTTGCCTTACTATAAAAAAACTGGCGGCGACACAAAGAATACAAATAAATAAAACGCCGGTGTGTGCTTTTTTATATGGGGCTATATCCATTGCTTTCAATTCCATAAAAACTTATTGGTTTAAAAATAATGGAAATTTCATTAAGGCTGTTTGTTCGTATGCCTCGCTCAAGGCCGCGACATACAAACAAAGGTGTAACGAATACCGGGAAAATCTTCTTTTATTTGATTGATAATTCATCGTTTATCAAAGTTTTGAGCATCTTAACCATTTTTTGCACAGTGTTTGCCTATAGGGAAGAAAATTGATCCTTCTATGTTCTATAACAAATTATACAAATCGGTGTTGATCGATCGATTTACAGAGCAAACCCGCCAGTTCATCAAAGTCCTGCTTAGAGGAGAACAATATCCAGGCGAATATAAAACCTGCAAAGACTCATTAGAGAGCATACAAAAACAATTGTTGTGGGAAGAAAAAAGATCAGACTATAATATTTCTGTTAGTGCTCCGGGCAAACTGTTGATCAGTATAAATAAGGGCTAGATTCAAATCAGATCAGCTATTCTTACACGTTGGCGTGGACGCCATGAATGCAGAGGTTAAGCAGCTATCGACAAATACGTAACTTCATAATCGCTGAATAAAATCAAAAAACAAAAAAGTGATTATGAAAACAATGACTTGTAAACAATTGGCTGGAGCATGTGACAAAGAGTTTCATGCAAACAGTTTTGAAGAAATAGCCGAGCAAAGTAAAAAGCACGGAATGGAAATGTTTCAAAAAGGTGACCAGGCACATATTAAGGCAATGAATGAAATGAGAGAACTTATGAAAACTCCTGATGCTATGAAGGATTGGTTCGACAATAAGAGAAAAGAATTTAATTCTCTGCCTAATGATAAATAACAATTGAGTTTGATTGTGGGCATGCTTAACACCTGCTAAGCGACATACCAACAAAGCTGCAAGGAGCAATAATCAGAAAGTTTGCAACGTTAATAAAATATCCCGCCTTTAAAACTCCACCTATTATGAGAAAAATACTTCTTTTCACCGTTACTATTTTTGCTGCTTGTCAATTGCCGGCACAAAAGCCCTTTAAACGAAATACTGCTTACTTCGAAATGCTAGGCAATGGTTTGGTATTATCGCTGAATTATGAAAGACAAATAACCAATAAACCAGGGCTAGGTTTTCATGCCGGCGTAGCTCTGGCCGATGACAAGCCAGCCTTCCCACTTGGTGTTAAATATCTTTTTGATCTTGGCAAGCAAAGGTCTTTTTTAGAAGTTGGAGCCGGCGTTACGCTTGCTGAGCAGGATATGTGGGAAACAAATTATAATCAGCCTAAAGCTGATCCATATAAACCCGGATTTATTCCTTCTGTTGGATACAGGTACAATGCGCCAAAAGGATTTATGTGGAGAATAAATTATACACCTGTTTTTAATAAGTATAGAACTGAGCTTTTGTTTTTTGGTGTATCGGTAGGATGGAGAATATAATTTAAGTCTGCTTGAATCGGATATTGTTTTAGTTTGTTTGTTGGTATGCTTTGCACAAGGCCAGGCGATGCCAACAAAGGCGTAACGATGATCAATCCCATACATATTTCCAGCTTCCATCTGGTTGTTTTTTCCATACCGTATGAAAGACACCGTTAAAAGTTATTGGTTTGCCTGCCGAATCTGTAGATGACCAAACATATTTTCCATAAGTATAACCGAGATCTCCATTTTCTGAAGCTTGTACAAAATCAGGTGACCATTTAACGGTTGCTTTTTGATAAAAAGGAGTGGAGTAAAAATTCTTGATAGCTTCTTTCCCATGGATCAGCGAATCATTTTGTCTTTTGATCGTTGCATTTGAATCAGCAAAAAAGTAAAAGGCTTCAGCAATGCCTTTATCAGCTGCCATTTGTGCAAAATCTTTTTCTGCTTTTTCTATTTCCTGTTTTGCATTTTCATTATTGGGTTTATTTTCATTGCTGGTTTTTGGAGATGAGCAGGAGAGGAGAATTGATAACAGCAAAAAGATGATTGGTTCTTTCTTCATAATCCAGTTGTTTAAATTCTTTAGCAATATACAACTCTAACTTAAACATAGCCCACGGTTTAAACCGTGGGCTATGAAGATGGTTGCTGTTCATTCAAATGGTTTTAACCATTTGAAATATTATTTTCAAAACCATGTAATTTGATGAATTCATCATATTCTTCTAGAAACGTCGTTTTCTGATGATGTTTCTTTTGGTTAGCGATATAATTAAATACTTTTTCCAAAACAGATTCACTGACAGAATAAGCAGCATAGCCAGTTTGCCATGCAAATTTCTCTTTGATCAGATCCTGTTCATTTATATAATGTGAAGTACTTCCTTTTACCTGTTTTATTATGTCTGCAACACCTCGTTGCGGATTTAACAGAAACAATGAATGAAACGTGATCCGGCATGCCATTGATAATACGAACTGGACAACCGGATTCAACGAACTGGCTTCTCATATATTCATGAACTTTCTTTTCGATGGCTGAATGAATTAACGGCAATCTGTCTTTGGTTGACCAAATAGAATGTATCCAAATTTTATTAAATGAATGAGACATGTAGAGTTGGTTTAATAAAAACCATTAAAATGGTTTTTATGTGATGTTCCCGTTTAATAGCCCACGGTTTAAACCGTGGGCTAATTAGGAATGATTTATAAATTTAGGAAAATGGTTTTAACCATTTATTCCACATCTTGGTTTGTTTGTTGGTGTCCTTTGCACAGGGCCAAGCGACAGATCAACAAAGGCGTAATTGTCGTACTTAATTAGAAAATAATACGAAGGGAAAATAGTGTTTATAAACGTATTTTTTTGCTATGGGTTGGCATGATATTTAACCTACTCTAATATATTAAAATCAACCCTAATGAAAATGATCACTCTAAAGCTTGTTATAAGCTTCTTTTTATTTACTCTTTTTATCTCCTGCAGTAAGAAAAACGATACTATTGACCGTAATACGGGTTTCCTTATTCAAAGTAGCTGGAGATTTGAGATTTATGGCCTTGACGAAAATAATAATGGTGTAATAGAAGAGGCAGAGAATGGCATGCTTGCCTGCGAAGCGGATGATGTTTACACTTTTAATGCGAATGGAACAGGTGTTTTTGCAGGTGGCGCGGTAGCATGCAGTGTGGGAGAGCCAGCCACAATTAATTTCAACTGGAGCTTTTCAAATAATGGAACTGAACTGGCAATTTTTGCAGCTCCTGAAAAGATAAATAAACTGGATGAGAACATTCTTGAAGTTTATTATATGGATCAGAACTCTCAGGGCCAACTTGTGAAATATATCAGGAGATTTAAGCATTGATGATATTGATATTTGGGGAAATGGATAATATGAATAGCTAACAATTCTTTATTACTCTAATTTAAGTTGTGTATATGAGCCCGCCTGTTGTAATCATATTAGGAATTGCCGAAGCAGCCTTAATTGTTCTCCTTTTTGTAATGCAAAATCTAAAAGACGAAGAGAATTGGAAGCAAAATTAAAATGATTAACTGAAACCCGTTAGATGAAGAAAGAAGTGAGAACCTGCAAATAAAGCTCTTCTGTTTTCTATTTCTCAGTTTCCTCGTTGGTATGCTATGCACAAGGCTAAGCGACATACCAACAAAGGCGTAAAACGCAAATTCAGGTGAAAACACGGGTAGATTCAATTAATAGTTTTATTATTTTCGAAGAACGTTTGCAAAGTTGATTGACTTTGGATTACTACCCCATAAGTAGTATTGGTTAATATAGTAAATTAGTAGAACTTAGATCTGAGCCGAACATTTGATGTTTCCCAACCCCTCGTAAAACAGATGGATTAAGCATAACTAAGTAGCCATCTTAGATAACTAAATTAATTGCTTTATGAGTGAAAGAATGAAAGTGATTCTTATTATCATTTTTACAGTTATTCTTGCAGCATACACAGCATATTGGAGCAGCAAATCGTTGCAGACATTAACATTATATGAATGTTTGCAAGACACATCCTGTTATGCATACAAAGACACAAATAGCGTTACATTTAAAGACCCTATTAGTGGAAAAGAAAGAACATATCGTAACAAATACGCTAGGGCGGTGACATTTGAATTTAAAAGAATAAACAAATTTTTTCCTTTGTTAGGAGATGACAGTGATAAAACCGTTTCAATTATTACAGCATGTTGCTCAGCAAGCCTTGTTGGCGTTAGCGTTTTCTTGCTAATTAATATTAATTTCCGAAGAATCAGATACAAACTTGAAAAAGCAATATCCATTATTCTTCTTGGACTTCTTATGGGTGCAGTTGCATTTATTATCGTTCAATTTGCGCCGTCTCTTTTATTTAAAACTACGCCGGAGTTTAAAGATGCTGCAATATATGCTATAGCACTTCTTGCCGGAATGTTCAGTGAATCTTTTTATAACAGACTTGCAATTTTATTTAAATAAAAAAAAATGAAACCACTATCAGCCTTAAGTTTTACTATTGCAATTATTATGAGTTGTACTAGTAATAATGCACAACAAACAATTTCAAGTTTACAGGACAAAAAAATACCTCGAGATTTTTTAGATAGTTTAGCTTCAATAAAAAAAAGTGATAGAGCCAAACCTCAGCAATTTATTTTGGTTGAACCTTTCGATAAATATTTTAATCGATACATTATTTCTTTTAATATGCCGAATACAGGAGCAGTTCAAGGAAGAATTTTATTTCAAAAGATCAAACGAGACAATATGGTTCAAATGGATACATCATTAGTTATTAAAGAAAACGTTTATAATATTGAACTTTCGAAAATTGTCATGAAATGTAAAACGCATAATGGGAAACACGAATGCGGATTATTTGATGATGCCTGTCAGGATGCTTTTGAAAAGCAATTTAATTGTTCACAGTGGTATCCCTCTAATTAAAACTCGTCCTATTTGATAAGTTAAAATAGTTTATTGGTATGCTTTGCACAAGGCTATGCGACATACCAACAAAGGCCTAAAGACAAAATATGCACACAATGTTAATTTCTTATTTATTTAAAAGCTATTGGAATTCTGTAAATTGTTCTCCCTTTTAGACTTTCTAAATCTTATCAATATGCTATCAGATTTTTTTAGAATTAATCTTCCTTATGGAATGAGGAAGAATGCCAGTGGCGAATGGTTCTTCTTTAACAGAGAATATGTGCCTTTAGGATGGAATATTAAACGCCTTAGCTCAAGTGGAAATGGTATCGATCCATATTCAGAACTTCCAATTTATACAAAATATAAAAAGCTCAGAGATGCGACACTTTTGAAGCTTGCTTGGGATGCAGAACACGGTGTTCAAAGGAATGAGAATGGTGAGATCGAAAAAGTTTTCTTTTATAATGATGCGACTAACCCACAAAATGATCCAAAATATTGGGGTCAGTATTTTGAAAAAATAAAGCTATTGTCAAAGTGTGACGTGAAAAGAGTGTTTGCTTAAACCCTTTAATTTCTTGGAATTTTTAGCTGTGCATCGGCAGTTTTCTATCTATGTTGTAAGGCAATACCTTTTATCTTTCTATACAATGAAATTGCATAATTATCCGTCATTCCTGATACGTAATCAAGAACGAATAGCATTCTATTATATTGATCATTATATGTAAATTCACCTTGTTCTTCTTCGTCAATCATGTATTCATCTGGTAATAGACTACTGAATTTTATTTGTTTAGCATCGGGTATCTGTTTGCAGCTATAACAAATTCCACTTGCAATCCCTAAGCCATCGATCAAATGATGCATTACTTCAAAACCACTTGCTTCACTTTGTAAAACCGGAGGATAACTGTAAACGAACTTTTGCACCAACCATTTCATCTTTTTCCATTTTAAAAAATTTCAGGGTTTATATCTTCAATTATGGATTTATCGTAAGTGCCTTCCATAATTTTATCATAATTATTTTTAAAAATATCAAAACATTCATGCACTAGTACATTAATTACTTTAGAACGTAAATAAGAAATGCATTCTTTATGATTTTTGAATTCCTCAATTTTACTTTGGTCAAAAGATTCATCTTTTGATGCAATGTCTATTAGTATTTGTTTAGCAGAAGATTCTATTTCTTTTGGTTCTGTCTTATTTGTTTTTTTATCTTTTATTTTTATTGTCTTATACTGTTTTTCAAAATCAATAATGCCTAATCTACAGCCATCTTCAAAATCAATCATACCGTATGCAATATCATCTGA
>Ga0070698_100008361_pt1 | contig 11184 bp, 13 predicted proteins | sample KBSK1502metaG_FD_65477 | JGI IMG/M metagenome (GOLD analysis project Ga0070698, IMG submission 65477) | Corn, switchgrass and miscanthus rhizosphere microbial communities from Kellogg Biological Station, Michigan, USA - KBS K1-50-2 metaG | ecosystem: Host-associated > Plants > Roots >...
TTGAACTTGATCGCGCCGAGCGCGCTGCCTTCCCGGATCTCCTGCCCGTGGTGCCAGGGGCCCATGACCAGAAAGACCTTGTTGTTGTCCGTGTCCTTCGGCTTGATCGCCTTGTACACGGCGATGGCGCCGTAGATGTCCTCCTGATCCCAGAGGCTGTGCACCAGCATGACCGGCACCTTCAGGGGTTGCCCGGCGAGCACCTTGTCGACGGCCTGGTCGCGCCAGAATGCGTCGTAGCTGGGATGCGCGAGGAGCTTGCGCCAGAAGCCGACCTGCTCGAGACCCCGGCGGCGGCCGAGCTCGCCCGCCGAGCCCGCCTGCAGGAACATCTCGTAGTCGTCGAGATGGGTCATCCACCACTTGGCCTCCGACTCGCGCGTCGCCTCCTGGTCGTAGATATAGGACATTCCCAACTGGCGGAAGGCGCCGTTGTGGAACCAGTCGTCGCCCATCCAGCCGTCGACCATGGGATTCATCGGCACGGAAACCTTCAGGGCAGGATGCGGGTTGACGAGCGCCATCAGAGGCAGAAACCCGTCGTAGGAAATTCCGAGAATGCCGACCTTGCCGTTACTTTCCGGAACGTTCTTCACCAGCCAGTCGATCGTGTCGTAGGTATCCGTCGCGTGATCGACCGGAGTCGGATTCTGCGGTCCGTGCAGAGGACGGTTCATCACATAGTCCCCCTCGGAGCCGTGCTTACCGCGCACGTCCTGAACGACCCGGATGTAACCGCCCTCGACGATGACGTCGGTCGCATTGTCGTAGCCTTCCAGGCTCGGGCCCAGGTGAGCGCTCTCGCTGCGGGTCGTCAGCTCCTTGGCGTTGTACGGGGTCCGCGTCAGGAGGATCGGCGCGGTCTTGGAGTGAAGCGCTGCCTTGGGCACGAGGATGACCGTCTTCAACTTCACTCCGTCCCGCATCGGAATCTTCACGACGCGCCGGACGTAGTCGAAGCTCTCGGTCGCCGGCTCGAGCTTGGCCGGCGTTTCGCTCGGCAGAGCCGGATACTTCGGCGCCGGCGAGGCGGGAGCCGCGGTGGTCTGGCCCGCCGACAGGTCCGCGAACAAGAGAGCGCAGAAGAGCGGAGCGATAAGGCCGAACCTCGAAAAGGGGTGCGTCGATTTCATAGGGTGTTTCTCCTGATTGGTTGATTCCGTCCCGCAGATGCTACTTCGCCTGGTCTCGACTCCGCAGACGTCAGGGCGCCACCGCGTTGAGTCAGCAGCTTCGGAAGTTCTCGAAGAACTCGCGGTGGCGCGAGAGGATTCTTTCCTTGGCGGCGAGATCCGGCTCGAGGGACCAGACGTCTCTCTCATGCGTTCCGCCGAGCAGGATGCCGTCCGAGCGCGGGAACATGTAGGTGTCGCCGGAAAGCGTGGCGTACTGGACCTCCGGTTGGGGGAGAAGGAAGGTCAGCTGCCCTTTCAGCGGAACGAGCTCCTCGTCGCCGAAGAGCGCCTTCGCGCCGAGCCCGGTGCAGTTGACGACCACCCGCTCGGAAAGAGAGCGGAGGGACTCGCGGTCGGCAAGCTCCGTGATTCGGATCGCCGCCCCGGCCGCCCGGACTTCATCGAGCATCGCTTCGAGATAGATCGGCGGCTCGATGAGCATGCTGTCGAACTGGCGCACGTACTTGTAGCCTGAAAAGGGATGCTCTGACGGGGAGAGGTCGCGAAGCTCGGGGAGCATCGCGCGCAGAGGCGACTCCCGTCCGATCAGCGCCCCCTCGGACCAGCTGTCGTTGGAAAGGACGTAGTTGCGCATCCAGCGGACGCCATACCGCGGCCGAACCATCACCTGATACCGCCGGTACGCGAACTCCGACGCCGCGACGAATTGGTTCAGGAACTCCGGCGTGCGCCGCTGGGATTCGACGACGAAGAACGGGAACCACTGCCCGCCGGCGACGTTGGACGTTGTGTTCGGCGGGAGGTCCTTGGCGTAGATCGTCACCGCGCGGCCGGATTCCTGGAGGAGGCGCGCGGTGGCGAGGCCGACGGCGCCGCAGCCGAGCACTCCGACCGCGCCGCGATAGTCCTGCGGGATCATGTCTACTGCCAGGCGTGCCGTGCCCCAGGAGAGCGTGATGCCTCCGCCGCCATGCCCGTAGTTGTGGACGACGAGCCGGTCTCCGATCCGCTCGGCCCGCACGACGAAGCCGGAGGGCCGGTAGGGCCGCAGTCCCGCGATCGTGCGGATTTCACGCTCGGGAGAAACACGGACCGGCGGCAAGGCGCAGCCGGCGAGGGCGAAGCTGCCCGGGATCCGGTCGACGACACGATGGCTCCGGCACGCCGAGAAGGCGAGGGTCGCCGCCGCGGCTCCGGCCGACTGGAAAAAGTGCCGGCGGTTCATCGAACGCGAGAGGAATGTGTCATCGAGCCCAGAAAAGTCAGGCGCCCATTATGTCCCGGGCCTCCGTTGCGTTCCGTAAATCGGAATCCCGGCAGGTTCCCGGGGCATACACCTCTCGTAATCGAGGCGTTGCGCCGACCAACGGAGCGGCGCTGCGGGTCGACGGAGGCGGAATCCGTCCGGTATCCTCAGGAGGAAGCATGAAAGCCTTGGGGATCGTGTCTTTGCTCGGCCTGATCGCCTTCGGAGCGCTCGCGCGGGCGGCCGGCAAGAGAGATCTACTCGAACGGATCGATCACCTCGTTTACGCGACCCCGGATCTGAACGCTGGAATCGACGCCGTTGAGAAGCTCACCGGCGTGCGGGCGACGCCGGGAGGGCAGCACCCGGGGCGCGGAACGCGAAACGCTCTGATCGCGCTCGGACCCACGAGCTATCTCGAAATCATCGGGCCGGATCCCGAACAGCCGGCGCCTCCTCGTCCGCGCCCGTTCGGAATCGACGGGCGGAAGGCGCCGCGGCTGGCGAGATGGGTCGTCAAGGCACAGAACCTCGAGCAGCTGGCCGCGGAGGCCTCACGCAAGGGGATCCAGCTCGGAGAAGTGACCGCCGGAAAGCGGCAGCGTCCGGACGGCGTCCTCCTGACCTGGCGCTACACGGATCCGCTCGTGGATCTCGCCGATGGTCTCGTTCCCTTCTTCATCGACTGGGGCGAGTCCGCGCATCCCGCCGCCACCGCGGCGAAGGGCCTGACGTTGATCGCGCTCCGAGCGGAGCATCCGGATGCCGCGCGAGTCGGGAAGATCCTGATTTCTCTCGGCCTCGATTTCCCGCTGCGAACCGGGCCCGCGCCCGCGTTGATCGCAACCGTCGACAGCCCGCGCGGCCGAGTCGAGCTGCGGTAGTTCGGACTAACAGCACCCCGGCTGGGCCGAATCGTGCGGGCGTCGGCGCTCGGACTCTTGCAGATAATCCGCCGCCCAGCTCTTCCAGGCGTCCGACAGCTTGAGCACCGCGAGCAATCGTTTGGCCTCGTGCCGGTCGCGGACGTAGATGCGAAACACATCCCGGACGGTCAGCTCGGTCTGCGCCTTCTCGACAACGCGGATTTCGTCTCCGGCTCCCACGTCCCCTTCAACGATGATTCGGAGGTAAGAGCCGGGCCGCAGTGCTTGCGTGAAGCGGTGCACGAACTGGTCGTCATTCATTCGAACCTGGAGCCGCCAACAGGGTATCCTCGGCTCGGAGACCTCGAAGACAGCGGACCCGATCGCCCAACGCTCTCCGATGGCGGCATCGTTTACGTCGATTCCTTCCGTCGTGAGGTTCTCGCCGAATGCGCCGGAGGGGAGCGTCCGTCCAGTTTCCTTTTCGAACCAGCGCGCGTCTTCGATCGAGTACGCGTAGACCGCCTTGTCGAAGCCTCCATGGGCTTCGCGATCCGCCTGATCGTCTCCGGTCAGATTCACGCCTCGAGCAGCGATCCGCCCGGCTACAGGTGTCTTCCAGATGGCGCTTCTGGCGGGGCGGCCGTGGTATTCGAACTCACGCGCGCCGCCGACATTGACCGAGAGGACTCTTCCCGCGGGAGTTGCCATGGCTTATCGAGTCTCCTCCTGACGTGAAACAGCCCGGGCTGCACGCCTCTTTGCATACGCCGGCCCCCGATTCAGGGATTCGGGAAGGTCTGTTAGAGCTTAAACAATCTCGCGGAGACAACATGAGCCGAGCTCGCCGTTTCGCCTCATCACTGGTTCCGGGTCTGCTTCTCTCGGCCGCGGCGCTCGCGCAGACTGCCTACACGGTCCGGGAGGCCAATGTGCGCGCCGGGCCGGAGCGAGATTACCCGGTGGTCACGCGGCTTCCGGCCGGCACACCCATAGAGGTGACCGGCTGCAACGAAGACTAGAGCTGGTGCGAGGTCATGCCGAACCTGCGGCTGCACAACGCGCCGTCCACGAGGATGAGCGCGGGTCCCTGGCCGGACCGCTCATAGGCGATCGACGTTCCGTCTTTGGAAGTGGTTTTCATGGCTTTCTCCTGGTACCGATGAGTCGGTTGTCTGGGTCAGTGGCCGAGCGCCAGGGAAGCAGCGCGCGCAGGCGGGAATCACGCAGGAAGAGACCGCCCCAGACGAGCGCCGCGACATAGACCGGGAAGAGCGTGTGGCTGAGGAGGGGGCTCCCCACCCGCGCCTGGCTGGCGATCGCCCCGCTCAGGTAGCCCGTCAGCAGCACCGCGCCCAGCACGGAGGTGCTTGGAATCGCGTAGGCCACGACGCACAGAAACAGGATGGCGCCGAGGCTGAAGACGATGCTCGTCGGATAGCCGAGCCGCGCGGTTCCGGCGACGACGGGCGCAACCTCCAGCAGCTTGCCCAGGCTGTCGAAGGTCAGGAATAGGACGGCGAGCGCGCTGAGGATCCAGCCCGTCCGGAGGGCCCCTCTCGAGCCGGCGGCCCGGCCGTTACGGGCTCCCTCGAATGAGTTGTCTAGCGTCATGGTTGACATGTTGCACTCCTTTCCGGAGAGGGCGTGCCTCCCGGTTGTCGGGCCGAGGTTCCCCGGCCTACCCAAGCGACGAACCAGGGAACGGGGATCGACAAATGGACTAACCCCATTCGATCTATGCGGTTTACAAAATGATCCCGCGCCTGGTCGCCTTTGGCTCAGCAGGCGACGAGCGTCTGCTCGGCGAAATACGGTTCGCCCGCGTCGCTCATACCGAAAGAACGACTCCGCTCTTCCCACGCCCCGAACCGCGCCGCTGTCGCAATCGAGAACGACATCGCCAGGAACGGGCCGAGGACGCGAGAAGAAGCCAGATAATCAGTTATCGCTTTGACTTGAGGAGGTCGGATGCCGTCGAAGCAGTCTTCAGTGCCTGACCTGCAACTGAAAACTTTGATGACGGGTCTCGTCTTCGGCGAGTCGCCGCGCTGGGGCCAGGATGGCCGCCTGTGGTTGGCCGACTGGGGCGCGCAAGAGATCGTTGCCGTCGATATGGAGGGCAAGAGCGAAGTCATGGTCCGGCTGCAGTTTCCGTCGTTTCAACCCATTTGCATCGACTGGCTGCCAGATGGGCGCCTGCTGATCGTCTCATCCAGGGATGGGCTTCTCCTGTGCAGGGAGACCGACGGGTCGCTGACGACTTATGCCGACCTGACCGGCGTCGACCGCGGTTTCAACGAGATCGTCGTCGATGGCCACGGAAACGCCTATGTCAACGGCGGCGGCTTTGACCTCATGGCCGGTGAGAAGTTCGCGCCGGGAATCGTCGCTCTCGTCACGCCCGATGGCTCGGCTCGACGGGTGGCCGACGGCATCGCCTTCCCGAATGGCATGGCCGTGACGCCCGACAACTCCACGCTGATCGTAGCCGAGTCCTACGCCAAGAAGCTCACCGCGTTCGAGATCGCAGCGGACGGCAGCCTATCGAACCGGCAAGTGTGGGCCGATCTCCACAACGGCGCGCCCGACGGCATTTGCCTGGACGCGGAAGGTGCTGTCTGGTACGCGGACGTGCCCAACAAGCGCTGCGTGCGCGTTCGTGAAGGCGGCGACGTGTTGCAGACGGTCGACCTGGATCTGGGCTGCTTCGCCTGCATGCTCGGGGGCGTGGACGGGAGAACGCTGTTCATGGTGGTCCGGGAGTGGCGGGGTCTTGAGAGCACGGCCGACCGGGCACGGACGTGCCAGGTACTCACGATGCGAGCACCCGCACCTGGCGCCGGCTTGTCGTAGGAAAGAACGCCTGGGTTGAGACTCTCGGTGGCTCGAGAGAACAGGTGCTCTTGAGCCCATATCGAACGACTGACCCGAATTTTCTTCCCGGCGTAGATTCTTCGCAAAAGCTTCACACCAAACTGATGCGCGCTCGACACGTGGTGGGTAGTGTTTACCGAGCCACGAGCGGCAAGGTCTCCAACGGGGAGGATGGGCGAGATGAAAGTCGATATTTACGTCTCGGAAAGGGACAACATCCCGAGCTACGGCTTCCTCTCGGCTGGCCGATCGGTCTCCTTGCTTCCCCCAGGCGAACAGTGGAGGTTCGTGCGGTCAGTAGACAGCGCGGACTTCAATCTGCCCGAAGCCATCGAAGAAGAAATCGCAGGCAACGGCTTCTGGGCTTTCGGCGGAGGCGGCCGCTTCGCGATCGACACCGGAAAAGTTCAATACTCGTCCCCGCTCGTTATGCATTCGTCTAACGGCCAGAACGACTCTTAACTTTACTTCTCCAATCCTTCTGTTGCCTCCGCCGCCATCCTGAGTCTCGCTTGCAGGAAAGGCCCGCGTCTACGGTTTGCGCGCTGCCGCCGACAAAGGATCTCCCGATAACCGTCTTGCCTTCTCGCTCGGACGTCGTGCTCGTCGGCGCCGGAGCATAATCTTGACCGCCCGATGCATGAGAAATCCCTCCTCGAGCTCGACCTCGCGGGATTGACCGCCGGTCGCGCCTATTACCCCTCCCCACAGCACTGGGAGGACGAGGTGCTCTACTTCCTGATGCTGGACCGGTTTTCCGACGGCGCTGAGAACCTCTTCCGCGACGACCAGGGCCAGATCGTGACGACCGGCACGACCCCGCCGTTTGTCCCCGAGGCCAACGGCTGCGCGGTTGGGAATGCATCGGACGCCGCTCGGTGGCGGGACGCGGGAGCGCGGTTCGTCGGCGGAACTCTCTCGGGACTGGATTCCAAGCTGGGTTATCTGCGGCGGCTCGGCGTCACGGCGATCTGGATCAGCCCGATCTTCAAGCAGGTCCGGGCCGACGAGTCGTACCACGGATACGGCATTCAGAACTTTCTCGAGGTCGACCCGCACTTCGGCAGCCGCGAGGACCTTCGCGGGCTCGTCCAGACCGCGCATGGACTGGGCATCCGGGTCATCCTCGACATCATCCTGAATCATTCCGGCGACGTGTTCCGCTACCGCGACGGCGATCCAGCCTGGAGCGGGCAGAAGTTCTTAGTCGGAGGCTTTCGCGACAATCAGGGAACGACGAGCCTCCCCTTTGGCCCGATCGGTCCGGTCGATCTCCCTCATGCGTATCCCGACGGCGCGATCTGGCCAGCCGAGCTTCAATGCCCGGAGGCCTTCACCCGCGAGGGACAGATCCGCAACTTCGACTCTTTTCCCGAGTTCGCCGACGGGGACTTCTTCAGCCTCAAGGATCTCCATCACGGGGAGCGCCGGATCGTGGACGGCGTGGATGCGATCGACTCCTACTCCGTCTCTCCCACGCTGCGCCATCTTTGCGAGATCTACAAGTTGTGGATCGCATATGCCGACGTCGACGGGTACCGCCTCGATACGGTCAAGCACATGGATCCCGGAGCCGCGCGGTTCTTTGCGTCGGTGATCCACGAATTCGCGGAGACGCTCGGAAAGGAGAACTCTTACATCATCGGAGAGATCACAGGCGGACGCGAGTTTGCCTATGATCGGCTCGAGGTTACGGGGCTCGATGCTGCCCTCGGCATCTCCGATGAGCGGGCCAGGATGACCGCTCTCGTCAAGGGAGAGATCGATCCGGCCGAGTACTTCGATCTCTTCCGCAACTCGATGCTGGTGCGCAAGGACTTTCATGTCTGGTCCCGCGACAAGGTCGTGACGTCCGTGGACGACCACGATCACGTGGATCAGGGCGAGCACAAGCATCGCTTCTGCGCGGGCGGATTCGACAAGCTCGCGCTCGCGGTCATGGCCTTCAACGCCACAACGCTCGGCATCCCGTGCGTCTACTACGGAACGGAGCAGCTCTTCGATGGCGAAGGCACGGGCAGCTGGGCCGACCGCTACATCCGGGAGGCGATGTTTGGCGGCGAGTTCGGCCCCTTCCGGTCGCGGGGCCACCATTGCTTCAACGAGGAACAGCCCGTCTATCGCGAGCTCGCCAGGATTCACAGGCTCCGACAGCAGGAGCTGCCTTTGCGCCGCGGCCGCCAGTTCCTCCGTCCGATCTCCGGCAATGGCACAGACTTCGGATTCCCCGCACGTATCGGCGCGAGCCCCCTGCGTTCGATCGTCGCCTGGTCGCGGATCTTCAACGACCGGGAATTGCTCGCGGCGATCAACACCGACCCGGAAGCCGCGTCGACCGCGTTCGTCACGATCGACGACGGCCTGCACCCCGCCGGCAGCCGCCTGACTTGTCTCTACTCGACCGATGCCTCGGAGATCGGCGGGAGCCTGGCGGTCGAACCGCGGAACGGGAAATCCGTCTTCCTGCGGGTTCCGGCCGCGGGTTTCGTCGTCTATGCCTGACGAGCCTTCGCGCCGCATCCACCGACGCACGATCGACTCCATTCGCACCGCAACTCTTGAATAAGCTTCGTGATGGCGACCAAGTCGGGGGAAACCGTTGGCAAAGGAAGGGGGTTAGTCCTGAAACCGTGCATTTTTGGAGGATTCCCGCGGCGACAGCCGCGCCGCCAAAAATAATACAGGATTTCAGGACTGACCCCATTGACGCCATTGACACGGCGCTTTCGCGGCTGAGAAGTCGACCAGCCCGGCCGTGAGGGCGATCCCCACACAAAGAGCGCCGACCGCCGGGAGCAGGAGCAACTTGACGATACTGCGCATGGTTCGCATCGTTCGCATGGTTCGCACGGTTCGCACTTCTTACTCGACGACGACGGTCAGCTTCATGTTGCCGTGCCCCGCGCCGCAAAAGTGGTGACAGATGGCCGCGAACGTGCCGGCCGTCTGCGGGGTGACGGTTAACTGCTGGGTCTCTCCAGGGGCGAGGTCGGTGTCGATCTTCAAGGGCCGGAGAAATAAGCCGTGTGTGACGTCCTCGCTCGTGACGATGAGCTTGACGGTCTCCCCTTTCTTCAACGTGATGGTCGATGGAACGAACTCGAAGCGCTTGGCGGTGATCACGATCGCGCGGGGCTCTTGGCCGCGGGCACTGGCTGTCATGACCAGGGTGGAAAGCAGTAGAAGAGCGAGAATGCGGGCGTACTTCATAGAGATACTCCTTCTTTCAGCAGTTGTTGGACGCCGACGGTGCCCGAGAATTCGCGCAGCGTCAGCTCGACGTCTTGGATTCGGGGCGAGCTTCCAGCTCGCGCTCCGGGCTCCTGGACGACGCGCAGGCCGAGGTTTTGGAACGGCTTCTGCGGGTGAAACGGAATCGGCTTCTTGGGGCCGCCCACTTCTGGGTCCGGGAACGCGAAGATCAGCGAGCGCGCAGCGATGTGAGTCGTCTGTCCCTCCGTGTGCGTGTGCTCGCGGTGAATGTGGCCGTACAGCACGGTCACGTTTTCGTAGGGGGCGAGAGCGTTCATCACCTCGTCTCCGTCTCCGGTGAACCACTCCCAATCGGGGCGCAGATCGAAAAGCGGACGGTGGGTGAAGACGACGATCGGCGCGGTCGTCGGGAAGCGCTCGAGATCCTTCTTGAGCCAGGCGATCTGCTCGGGTCCGACGTTGGGCCGCGCCAGCGAGACATTGTCGAGCGCGATGAAGTGCACGCCGCGGTGGTCGAACGAATAGTGCGTCTCGCCGAAGTTTTCCCGGAAAAGCTTGCCGCCGTCCAAGCCGGCATCGTGCTCGCCGGGAACGGACTTGATGAGAGGGACCTTCAGGCGGCTGGCGATCTTCTGAAAAAGCCTCATTCGATCGGCGTGCTCTCCCGGGTTCTCGCTGTCGTGCGTCAGGTCTCCGGTGAAGAGGACGAGATCGGGCCGCTCTTTCAGATTGTTGATGAGGTCCACCGCCTTCTCGAACGCCAGTGTGCCGAGCGGGTTGGGCGGACCCGAGAAACCGACGTGCGTGTCAGAGAGCTGAACGAAGGAGAAGGGGGTCGGGGCCTCTCCGTTCTTCTTGCCGAGCAGCTCCGCGATCCGCCGGCCGGCGGGGGAAGCGCCCAGGAGCGGGGACACGGTGAAGAGCGCCCCAACCCCGATTGAGGTGCCGGCGATCTTCATGAAGGTTCTTCTGTTGACAGGATCTTTCATTCTTCCTCCTTGGAAACGGCCGCCCGTCTGGGCGGCGCGACCTGGCTTTGTCGTTACTTCGTCTGAATCCGCGTCACCGCGAGGCGAGCCTTGCCGTGTGGACAGCACTGGCCTTCGCAGGCCGACTCGGCAGTTGGGATGGCACAGCCTTGGACCAGGTCTCGCCGGCATCCATCTGCGGCGGTTCCGGCTTGGAGGAAGCGCCTGAGGATGCACAGGCGGCAGAGATCACGAGCGACGCAAGAGTCAGGACCAGGAGACCGAGCTTCTTCTTCATAACGACTCCTCTTCGAAATCGAACCCCGGACTATCCGTGGTTCGGGGAGGAATACACCGCTGCGCCCGCTTGGACTGAGGCCGCCCGGCTTCTTCAGAAATGGTTCAGATTCGCGGCGTTGAAGAAAGGCGCACGTTTACCTTCGGCGGGGCCGATGACTCAGGCGTTCGAGAGAACGCGGTTCTCAAGACGAGATTAGGACCGAAGGCCGACGAGATCCAATCCTCGCCCGCCGGTGAACTCCTCACCGAACGCGGGACGCCCCCGCTTCAGTACTCGAGGAGGTTTGCAGTGAAGGAGAACGTCGGTATGGCTCGGCTGGCTAAGATGAACAAGGTCGGATTCTTGAAGGCGCTCGGTCGCTATCGCGAACGAGTCGACTTGGAGATCGGCAAGGCGTCGGAATACGGCGCGCGTTGGTGGAGTCGCCGGCTCGTCGAGGTGTGCGAAGAGGCTGGGTTGGTGCGTCTTGAGAAATAGCTTTGCTCGCACGAATCCCCTCATCGGTCTCACTGCGGAGGAGTACAAGGACCTCGCCTACGCCCTGGTCAGCTACGTCGCGCTCCATGCGACCGTCGAC
>Ga0070698_100008363_pt1 | contig 11183 bp, 8 predicted proteins | sample KBSK1502metaG_FD_65477 | JGI IMG/M metagenome (GOLD analysis project Ga0070698, IMG submission 65477) | Corn, switchgrass and miscanthus rhizosphere microbial communities from Kellogg Biological Station, Michigan, USA - KBS K1-50-2 metaG | ecosystem: Host-associated > Plants > Roots >...
CACGACCGTCCGAGCTATCCCGCCGGAGGAGTTCGGGAAGCTCGCCGCCGAGGCGCCGTAAACCCTGAGCGCCCGCCGTGTGCGGCGAGACGCGGCGGGGCAATTGATCAAGGTCGAACCGGCCCTCCTGAGGGTCTGGATAGTTAGCGTGGAGGCCAATAAAGAAGCCCCGCTGGCGACAGCGGGGCTTTTCTTTTTGATGCGGCTTGCTGTGGCCGCTACGGTGTAGACATCGACTTGCAGCTCTCCGCGGGAAATCGCCGGCAATCGCGATCCGTGGATGGTGCTGCGGGGGTGCGAGGGGCCGCGATCGGACGCTAAGGTTGCCAGTGACCCGGGAGCGCCCTCGCACTTTCTGCGCGCGCTCGGCAACGGGCAGGACTCTTTTTTGACACTGGTTGATTCCGTTCCCTGCCCCGTATCAGGCGCTATCGCTGAACAGCAAGGGGAAGCCTGCCGCATGACGGCGCTATTGATCGAAATAGCCAGCTGGTTCGGGACGTTCGGTTTTATTGCGGCGATTATCGCTGACACGTTTCGCTGACCACCCGGCGCGTGGGCATGCCTCACCAGCGATTTTCAGCCCGCCGGCGGCATTCTCGGTACCGGCGGCGAGGTGATCTGGTCGAAACCGGTGCGGCCCGGCGATGCGCTTCGCGTCGAGATCGAGGTCATCGAGACGCGGCCGTCGCGCTCACGGCCGGAGCAGGGCGTGGTGAAGGTCCGGGTGACCACGCTGAACCAGCATGGCGAAATCGTGCAGACCTTCTCGCCGACCGTGCTGGTGGACCGACGGTCAGATACAGCGGCCGATCAACGATAGGCGCGCAGATTGTTGACGTTGCCGAGCGCGACCCCGCCGCGCTCCAGCGCTTCGACCAGCTTGGCCGCGATCATATAGGGCTCGGCGAAGGCGAAATTCACCGCCTCGTGCCGCTCCGGACCGATCAGCGACAGCACCGAACTGTGGTCGATGACGTAATCCCCGTTGCCCGCGAGCACCTTTCGGTACTCGATGCCGAGCGCCTCGGCCGCGGCGGCGATCTGGTCCGGCGATCCGGTGAGCCCGATCAGGCGCTTGTCGAAGGCGGCGGCGAAATCCCTGAGCGCGGCGCCATGATCGCGCTCGGGATCGACCGTGACGAAGATCGGCTGGATGTGCTCCGCCGCCGGCCCGATCTCGGACAGTGCCTCGACCATCGCGCTGATCGCCGTCGGGCATTGGTCGGCACAATGGATGTAACCGAAATAAATCAGCAGCCATTGGCCCGGAAAATCGTCCGAGGTGACGGGTTGGCCGCCGGCATCGGCGAGCACCAGCGGATGTTCGAGCGCGATCCGCTGCTGCTCGGCTGCCCCACCGGTGATGCTCCAGCCGAGAATGAGCGCGGAGACCAGAGCGAGCGAACCGCGCCTCATCTCAACCGAACACCGCGGCAACGCTGCGCAGCACCGTACGGGAATCGCCGTCGCGGCGGGTGACGCCGAGCTTGTCCAGATATTCGAGCACTTCAATCGTCAGGTTGCGGCCGATGCCGGAGCGGTCCTTGAACTCGGCCGCGGTGAAATGGCCCTCCGGCGATCTCTCGGCCAATTCGCGGGCGATCTCGGCCAGGCGCTCGACGGTCTCGGGCAGGAAGAAGCGGTTCGGCGCGACCTGCGCGACCCGGCCGAACCGCTCGACGCGCCGCAGAAAACGGGTCAGCGGTTCGGGTTGCAATGACAGCTCGGCTGCGATCTCGCGGACCCGCAACGGCCGCAACGCGTCGGCCTCGAGCAGCGGCCGCACCTGGCCCCACAGCCGCTCGTCGTCGCGACTGAGACGCGGCTGATGCTCGGCGAGCCGCAATACCGCACCGTCGCGCACCACCCTGCCGTCCGCCTGCCGTTCGGCAAGCGCGGCGTCGAGCGCCGCCTCCGGCGCCTCGCCGCGCAACCGCCGGAATAATGCGGCTCGCGATGGGCCGAGCGCATCGGGCTGCGCGATATGCACCTGCGCCAATGCCGCCACGAGGCTCTCGCCGAGGCGCATCAGCCGGTCCTCGCCGACCGCCAGCGCGCTCGCCCCTGCGCCAAACCGGCGGAACCCGCCGGCCTCGGCCAGCCCCTCGACCTCGCTTTGCGGCAGGTTGCGGATCAGCGCGAGGCGCGAAAGCTCGACAATGCCGGCCGCTTCGATCAGCCCTTCGAGTGCGTCTCCGGCATCCGGCTCGGTTATTGCCGCGAGCACCGCCAAGCGCTCCGGCCGCGACCGGCCGCGCCGCGGCGGCAACGGGTCGAGCGCCCGGCCGCCGGCCAGCGTGTGCCGCGCGGCATGATCGCGCAATACCACCCGGTCGCCCCACAGCGCCCCGATCGGCTGCTCCAGATCGAGCTGCACAAAACCGCTTTCGCCGGGCGCGATCGACCGCGCGCCGAGCACCGCGGCGCGGCCCACGACGTCCTCGGTGCCGAGATGGACATGCACGGGCAGCCCGTCGCGCAACGCCGAGGGCGCGGCTCGCGACACGGTGAGCCGGCAATCGATGCGGCGGGTCGGCAGGTGCACGGCCGGCGCGACGACCCAATCGCCGCGGCGCGGCTCGCCGCCTTCAGGAAAGGTGCCCGCCAGGTTCAGGGCGCAGCGCTCGCCGGCCGCGGCCCGCTCGATTGGCCGGTTGTGCGCATGGATGCCGCGCACCCGCACCTCGATGCCGCGCGGGCTCAGCATCAGGCGGTCGCCTGGGGTTGCTTCGCCGGCCGCCACGGTGCCGGTCACCACCAGCCCGATGCCGGGCAGCGAAAACGCGCGGTCGATCGGCATGCGGAAATGACCTGCCGCCGGGCGGTCGGCGCGCGCGCTATCGGCGGTCCTGGCGGTCTGGCTCAGATGCTCGGACAAGGCCGGGATGCCCTCGCCCGTCACACTCGATACCGCGAAAATCGGGCTGTCCGCGAAGCCGGCTTCCGACAGTAACCCTGCGACCTCCGCTTCGACCGCGGCGCGGCGCTCTTCCGGTACGCGGTCGATCTTGGTGATCACCCCGGTGACCTCGGCGATGCCGATCAATTCGAGGATATCGAGGTGTTCGAGGGTTTGCGGCCGCGGCCCGTCATCGGCGGCGACGATCAGCAGCACCCGGTCGATCGACAAGACCCCGGCCAGCATGTTCGGCAGAAACCGCTCATGCCCCGGCACATCGACAAAGCCGAGCTCGGTGCCGTCGGGCAGGCTGGCATAGGCGAAGCCGAGATCGATCGTCAGCCCGCGCCGCTTTTCCTCGGGCAGCCGGTCGGCATCGACCCCGGTCAGGGCACGCACCAGCGCGGTCTTGCCGTGGTCGATATGGCCGGCGGTGGCGAGGATCATGGGTTCAGCGACGAGAGCTGCCCAACAAACTCCGCCTCGTCTTCGAGGCAGCGCAGGTCAAGGATGAGCCGGCCGCCTTCGATACGGCCGATCACCGGCACCGGCAGTCCGCGGAGCCGGCGCGCCAGCTTTTCGACCGCGGCGCCGGAAGCGCTGGCCGGCATCAGCGCCAGCCCGGCGCTTGGCAGCAGGGACACCGGCAATGCACCGCTGCCGATCTGACTCCGCGTCTCGACTATTGCGACGGTAGCGACGCCGTCGAGCGACCGCGCCAATTCGGGCAGCAGCCGCTGTGCCAATGCTGCGATCTCGGCCTGCGGCCGCGCGAGCAGCCGTAAGGCGGGCAATCGCGCGGCAAGCCGGTCGGGATCGGCATAGAGCCGCAACACCGCTTCGAGCGCCGCGAGGCGGATCTTGTCGAGCCGCAAGGCGCGCTTCAGCGGGTTCTTGGCCAAGGTCGCGATCAGGTCGGCGCGGCCGACGACCAGCCCGGCCTGCGGGCCACCGAGCAGTTTGTCGCCGCTGAACGTCACCAGATCGGCGCCGGCTTCTAACACCTCGGCGACGGCAGGCTCGTGCGGCAGGCCCCAGCCTTCCAGATCGACCAGGGTGCCGCTGCCGAGATCCTCGACAAACGGCACGCCGCGTTCATGCGCCAGCGCGGCGAGCCGCGTCGTCGGCACTGCGGCGGTGAACCCCTGAATTTCGTAATTGCTGGTGTGCACCTTCAGGATCAGCGCCGTGTCCGGGCCGATCGCGGCGGCGAAATCGCGCAGATGGGTGCGGTTGGTGGTGCCGACCTCGCGCAGCCGGGTGCCGGCGCGCTCCATGATATCGGGCAGGCGAAACGCGCCGCCGATCTCGATCAATTCGCCGCGCGAGACGATGGTCTCGCGCCCGGCAGCCAACGCGTTCAACGCCAGAACCAGCGCGCCGGCATTGTTGTTGACCGCAAGCGCCGCCTCGGCGCCGGTCAGCCTGGTGAGCCAGCCCGCGATATGGTCGTCGCGCTCGCCGCGGCGGCCGCTGTCGAGATCGTATTCGAGCGTGGTCGGCGAACGCATCGCCTCGGCGGCGGCGCTCACCGCCTCTTCGGGCAACGGCGCCCGGCCGAGATTGGTGTGCAAGACCGTGCCGGTCAGGTTGAAGACGCGGCGCTGTGACGGCTGCGTCAAACGCGCCAGCCGCTCGCTGCTTGCTGCGAGGATCGCCTCGACCGAGCTGCCATCGCCGTGGCTGCGGTATTCGGCGAGCGTGTCGCGGACGGTTTGGACGACGAGGGCGCGTCCGTGCTGTTCGATCAGCGACGCAGCGCCGGGGTTGCGCAATACCCGGTCGACCGCGGGCAAAGCGGCCCGGCCGGCGCGCACCGGTACCGGCGCGTTCATGAATTCGCCGCCGCCGGCAGCGGCGCCTTGGCCGGCGTCACGCAGCCCGGTTCGAGCCACACCCGCGGCTTGCCGCCGCTTTCCGGCGCAACAATTCCGATTTCGGCCGCGAGGTAGCCGAGCCGGCGCAATTCGGCAAGGCAATCGCCGGCGCGATCGGCCGCAACGCCGGCGAGCAGGCCGCCCGCCGTCTGCGGGTCGATCAGCAATCCGGCAAGCGCCGGGTCGTACGCCGCCTCGCCGGTCAGCGCCGCCAATGCCGCGGAATTGCCGATATGAAGCGAGCTGGTGAGCCCTTCACGCAGTAAAGACATCGCCCCGTCCAGCGCCGGGATTCTATCGGGGTCGAGCCGGGCGTCCGCTTTCGAGGCGCTCAGCATCTCCAGCAAATGGCCGAGCAGGCCGAAGCCGGTCACATCGGTGCAAGCGGTCGCGCCATAGGCGGCGAGGCAGGCGGAAGCCGCGGCGGCGGGTCGCAGCATCGCTTCGATCGCCGCGCCGACGACCCGAGCCGGAGCGAGGCGGCGCATCTCGGCCGCCAGGATGACGCCGGTGCCGAGCGGCTTGGTCAGCAGCAGCCGGTCGCCCGGCCGGAGCCCGCCCTTGCGCAGCAGCCGCCCCGGGCGGGTGCGGCCGGTCACCGCAAAACCGAGCCCGAGCTCGGCCGCCTCAGCGCTGTGGCCTCCGACCAGCGCTGCACCGGCGGCTTCCAGCACCTCGCTGCCGCCCTTCATCATGTGGAACAGATCATGCTCGACGATCGGTGGGCGCGCCGCCGGCACGGTGGCGATCGCCAGCGCGGTTTCCGGCACCCCGCCCATCGCGTAGATGTCGCCGAGCGCATGCGTCGCGGCGATGCGCCCGAACAGGTAGGGGTCGTCCACCATCGCGCGGAAGAAATCGACGGTCTGCAACAGAGGCGGCGCGCCGGGGAACGACAGCAGCGCGGCGTCGTCGGGGCTGTCGAGGCCGATCGTCACCGCGGTAGTCCCTGACCCGCTCGCCCGCGTATCGAGCCGCGCCATGACGCGCGCCAGTACATCGGCCGGCACCTTGGCGGCACAGCCGCCGCATCGCATCGCATCCTGCTCGTCATCCGCGTCCATCGCCGGCAATTCGGTGTAGCGCCGCATCCAGCGCCGGTCGATCCAGTCCTTCAGCCGCCACAAGGGCCCGCCATAGGCGGCGAACGGTCCGCGCGACGCGACGGCGCGCGCGTCGCCGGTGCCGATCAGCGCCAGGGCCTGGCGCTGCGGCACGGCGCGGCGCGGGTTCCGGCCAGCCAGCGCCCGGCGCAGATTATCGGCCAGCGGCGGGCCGGCGCGGACCGCATAGACGCCTGCTTTCTCGCGCGGATGGGCCAGCATCGTCGCAATATCGCCGGCCGCGAACACGGCGGCATCCGCCGGCGAGCGGTAGGTCTCGTCGATAATCACGAAGCCGCGCGGGTCGAGCGGCAGCCCGGTACCGGCGAGCCACGGCGCCCCTGCCGCCTCGGTGACCCAGAGGGCCTCGTCGAAGCCGATCTCGGCGCCATCGGCGGCGATCAGCCGGCCGGGTTCGACGCGCGCGACCGGATTGTCGGCGACGACCCGAATGCCGCGCTCGGCGAGGATCTTCGCGAACCGACGTCGCACCCGCTTGTTGTGCGATGGCAGCAGCCCTTCGCGGGTGACCACCGTCACCTCGGGCCGGGAGTTCAGCATCTGCGCCAGACGATGCTGCGCCGACAGCGCCAATTCGACGCCGCCCGCGCCGCCGCCGACCAAAGCGAGCCGCAGATGCCCGAGATTTCGGGCGCGGTCGAGCAATGCCTCCCAGCGCTCGCCGAAATGGTCGATCGGTTTGACCGAGACCGTGTGCTTCGCAGCGCCGGGAATGTCGCCGAGCCGCGGCGTCGAGCCGATGTCGAGCGATGCCACGTCATAACGAATAGGAGGGTGAGCGCGGCACAGTACCTGGCGCTGGGCGCGGTCGAGGCCGATCGCCTCGTCATGGATCAGCCGCGCTCCGGCAAAGCGCGCCAGCCGCACCAGATCGATATGACACTCGGCTAAGCTGTAATGTCCGGCGACATAGCCCGGCAGCATGCCGGAATAGGGCGTTTCGACGTCGCGGGTGATCAGGGTCAGGCGCACCCCGGGCGCCGGCCGCATGCCAAACCGCTTCAGCACATGGACGTGGGCGTGGCCGCCCCCGACCAGGACGAGATCCCGTGCGATCGGTGTGCTCGGCTGCATCGCCTCCACTATGCCCGAGCGGCAGGTTTTGCGCCAATTTCCTCGGCGGCCGGCATGTCGGCCCCTCGCGACCCATCGCCAGTTAATGCTCGTCCTGCCTGTAACAGCGAACGATTTCGCCGGCCTCGACGTTTGACTGCTGTCGATCGATGGCGGGCCGAACCAAACCTCCCAACCAGAACAAGGCCGTCATGCCAGCCGATCCCATTCTCTTCCTGCTCGACCGACACGGCGTCATCACCGGCTGGACGGGCGCGGCCGAGACGGCCACCGGCTATGAGCCACGAGATCTCCGCGGGATGAGCCTCGACCGCCTGTTCGCGACCGCGGCGCCGGCGGGCAGGGTCGAGGCGGCATTGCGTATGGCTCGCCGCAACCGCAGGTTCAGCGGCGGCGGCTGGCTCCTACCCAGGGACGGGAGCAGGGTTCAGGCGCGGCTTGTCGTCGAGCCGCTGCGGACTGAAGGCCACACCGAGTGCTTCGCCGCCACCGTTAGCGATCTGACCGCCCAGCGGAGCGGTATCGCCCTCGCCGAAAGCGAGCACAAATTTCGCATGCTCGTGCAGGGCGTCATCGACTACGCGATCTATATGATCGACCCGCAAGGCTACATCACGAATTGGAATCTGGGAGGCGAGCGCATCAACGGCTACTTGGCCGAGGAAATCGTCGGTCAGCACTTCTCCCGTTTCTATACGCCAGAGGATCGCGCCGCCGGCATACCGTCGCGGGCCTTGGCGATCGCCGCCGGAGAGGGACGCTACGAGGGAGAGGGCTGGCGTATCCGCAAGGACGGGAGCCGTTTCTGGGCCAGCGTCGTAATCGACCGCATCCTCGACTCCGATGGCGAGCTCATCGGTTTTGCCAAAGTCACTCGCGACATGACCGAAAAGCGCCGCGCCGAGGAAGCGCTTGAGCAGGCGCGCGCGGCGTTGGCGCAGGCGCAGAAAATGGAGGCGGTCGGACAATTGACCGGCGGTGTCGCGCACGACTTCAACAACCTGCTGACCGTCATCACAAACAGCCTCGACCTGCTTGAGCGCCGGGTGCGCAGCGATGCCCAGACGCGCCGGATCATCGACAGCGCACAGCGGGCCGCGGAGCGCGGCGCCCGGCTTACCGAGCAATTGCTTGCTTTCTCGCGACGCCAGCCATTGCGACCGGAGATCCACAGCATCAATGCTCTGATCGAGGGGTTCGAGGCGGTATTGCGGCGCGCTTGCCCCGAACCGATCGCGCTCGAGATGACGCTCGCGCCGCTCCTATTGGCAGCCAATATCGACAGCGCGAAATTCGAGACGGCGCTGTTGAACCTGATCGTCAACGCTCGCGACGCGATGCCGAATGGCGGCTCCTTGCAGATCTCGACCAAGCTGAAAACGATCGGCGCCGCGAAAGCCAAGGCGATGTCGGACATCGCGCCGGGTAAGTATGTCGTCGTCTCCGTGGCCGATACCGGCGAAGGCATGCCGCCCCATGTGGTGAACCGGGTCTTCGAGCCGTTTTTCACGACCAAGGAGGTCGGCAAGGGTTCGGGTCTCGGGCTGAGCCAGGTCTACGGCTTTGTCACCCAATCTGGCGGGCATGTCGCGATCGACAGCACACCCGGATCGGGGACCATGGTCGCGCTTTATCTGCCGGCAGCGGATGAGGCGGCGGCAGGCCGTTCGGGCAGACGATCGGATACGGAAAAGGCGCGGACGCAGGGCCGCATCCTCGTCGTCGAGGATGACCCGGAAGTGCTCGATGTGACGGTCGAAATCCTGCGCGGTTTCGGCTGGGAGGTGCTGACTGCGCCGGATGGCCCGAGCGCTTTGTCGGTGCTGCGGCGCGACGCGGATATCGATGTGCTGTTTTCCGACATCGTCATGCCGCGCGGCATGAACGGCCTAGAGCTTGCCCGTCAGGCGCGCCGGCTGCGGCCGGAATTGCGGGTACTGCTCGCCTCGGGCTATCCGGCCTCGGTGCTGGTCTCGGATCACGGCGCCGGCGAGGAGGGCGAATTCCCGTTCCTCAGCAAGCCTTATCGCTCCTCCGAACTGGCCAACAAGCTCCGCGCCCTGCAAACATCCTAGCCCACCGACGTTTATTCCCGGAAATCGAAGCGGTAGGCGCTGCCGTAAGGGTGGATCCAGCCGGCGGTCGGCGTCGGGAAATGCGCCGGCAGGACCAGAGCGCCGTTATCGGCGTGTTCCTCGACCAGCCGTTTGCGGCTGACGCGCGACCCGTCGGGGTCGGTGCAGGCCATCGTCGACCATTCCGGCTTTAGGCATTGCAGCGGGTGGTGCAGCACGTCGCCGATGAACACGCCGCGCTCGCCGCCCGACTTGGCGTGGATCACGACATTGCCCGGGGTGTGGCCCGGATAGGCTTCGAACCACAGCCCGTCATCGAGCGCGTAATCGTCCCCGACGAGCAATGCCTGCCCGGTGTTGACCACCGGCAAGATGCTGTCGCCGAAGGCGCGCGCATGCGGCGTGTCGGCGCCGCTGTCGTGGACACCGAGCCAATGGTCGTATTCGCGTTTTGCCATGACGTAGCGCGCCTTCGGGAAGGTCGGGACCCATTTGCCGTCGGCGAGACGGGTGTTCCAGCCGACATGGTCCCAATGCAGGTGCGTGCACATCACAAAATCGATGTCCTCCGCCTTGACCCCGACTTTTGCCAGATCGTCGATGAACGAGCTTTTCATGCGGTGGAATTGCGGCCGGGTCGGGCGCTCCTTGTCGTTGCCGATGCAGGAATCGATCAGGATCGTGTGATGGCCGGTTTTGACCACGAAGCTGTGAAAGCTGAAGATCAGCTTGCCGGTGTCGGGCTCGATCAGCCGCGGACCTAGCAGCGCGGCATGTTCCTCGACCACCGCCGGATCGAAATCGGGAAAGAACTCGCCCGGGGCGAAAAACGGGCCCTGGTAATCGGCGATGCGGGCGACCTCGAAACTGCCGATGCGGGTGGACTGCATCTGTCCTCGCTTATAGCGCCGGGTGCGAACGCGCCGACTGTAGCGCCGTCGAGGCTCGGCTGACCAGCGCGGACGGAGCTGGCGGAAAGGGCGAATAGCCGGCGTTGCTCCGCAATCCTGGGTTCGGTACGCTCCGTACAACAGTATGTGGAAATTAAACCAACGGAGGTGTCGCACATGCGCGCCGTTCTCGCCGCGGTCCTTCTCGCCTTCAGCTTGCCCATCGTCGCGGCGGCGCAAACCGCCGCGCCGGCGGACAATGCGCCCGCTGCCCGGACCCGCGGCGCCGACATTTCCAAGGAGGAATATGTCGAGCGAGCGAAGCGCGCCGCCGAGCGGCGTTTCGACAAGATGGACATCAACCATGATGGCGTGCTGACCGCCGACGAACGCCGGGCGGCGCGCGAGGCGCGGGCGCAGCGGCGGGCCGCGCGGTCGCAGCCGCAGTGACGACGGGGCCGAGAGGCGCTACTATTCACGGGCGCTATACCGGAAAGGAGCGCTCCATGCCCGATGATGTAATCGCGGTTGCCAGTCCCACCGGAGAAACCCAATCTGCCCTGCGGGTCAAGGGGCTCGACCATGTCGTCTTGCGGGTCGCCGACATGGACCGGGCGATCGCGTTCTACGAAGAGGTGCTGGGCCTGCATGTCGAGCGTCGCCTCGAGTCGATCGGGCTGGTGCAATTGCGCGCCGGCACCGCGATGATCGACCTCGTGCCGCGGACCGAGGATGAGGATGACGGCCGCAACATGGATCATTACGCGGTCCGCATCGAGGAGATGGACGTCCCGGCTCTGACCGCGCATCTGAAGCGGCACGGCATCGACCCGGGCGAGGTCCGCCGCCGCTACGGCGCCGAAGGCTACGGCTCGTCGATCTACATCACCGATCCCGACGGCAACACCGTCGAGCTGAAGGGCCCGCCCGAAACCGCCGCCTAGCGCAGAACGGTCTTTTCGAGGAAGGTCGCCATACGGTCCCAGGACTGGTTGGCGCTGGCTAAATCGTAGGCCGGGCTGCGCTCGTTGAAGAAGGCGTGCGCTGCGTCGTAGCGGTAACTCTCGTAGGTCGCACCGCCGCTCTTTAGCGCTTTTTCGAGCTCGTCAACCGCGGCCGGGGTGCACCAATCGTCCTGGTTGGCGAAATGCCCCTGGAACGGGATCTTGATCTTCGCCGGATCGGCGAATTCCTTGGGCGGGATGCCGTAGAAGCACACCGCCGCCGCTGCTTCCGGGACG
>Ga0070698_100008364_pt1 | contig 11182 bp, 11 predicted proteins | sample KBSK1502metaG_FD_65477 | JGI IMG/M metagenome (GOLD analysis project Ga0070698, IMG submission 65477) | Corn, switchgrass and miscanthus rhizosphere microbial communities from Kellogg Biological Station, Michigan, USA - KBS K1-50-2 metaG | ecosystem: Host-associated > Plants > Roots >...
CGCCAGCTGTATGCGCTGCTGGCCCGGGTCCTAGACCGAATCGTCTACCTGAACACCGGCCTCGGGATCATCTGCGCCTTCATCGGCGTCAAGCTGCTGCTGCACGCGCTGCACGGCTCCGGGGTCCGCTGGGCGGCGGAGATCCCGGCCTGGCTGTCAGTGATCGTCGTCGCCACCGTGCTGCTGATCACCGTCCTCGCCGGGATGATCAGGAGCACGGGGACGGCGAGTCAGGCCGGCGGGAAAACGGCGCCCGCGACGACCGCGGAGGATGCCGGGGTTGACCGCCGGGCCCGGCTCACCGCCGATGAGCGGACGGTGCCGGCGCGCCGCTTCGCCGTCATCGACATGGACGGGAACGGTGTGTGGCAGCGCGAGGACTATCAGCTGCTGACCCGCAGGCTGTGCGAAACCTTCGGCCATCCCGCCGATTCCGCGGCAGGACAGGCGGTAGCCGCGGGCCAGCGTGCCTTGTTCGACGCTCTGCTGTCGCACATGGACGCCGATGGCGACCAGGAAATCACCCAGGATGAGTTCGCCGCCGCCCTGGGCCGCAGCATCAAGGACCGTCCCGGTTTCGACGCCGCCGTGCACGCCGCCGCGCGCACCCTCCTCCAGATGGCTGACCAGGACGGCGACGGAGCACTTGACGCCGGGGAGTACGCCCGGCTGGCCGCCGTGTACGGCGCCCGCCCCGAGGAGGCGGCACGGGCCTTCGACCGCCTCGACCAGAACCGCAACGGCATGCTGGACACCGCCGAACTAGCCCAGGCGATCAGCCAGTTCTTCACCAGCCGGGACCCTGGAGCCCGCGGCAACGTCGCCTTCGGCCACCTGTGACGATGGCAGTGGGCCGCATGCTCGGCCTCGTCGCCAGCCCTGCTGGACGGAACTCGTCGTAGGCTGCCGCGAAGTCCATCACCGAGCGAAGGAGGTCGCACGTTGTCACCTGAACAGGACACTGCGCCGGACAACGACGGCCACGGCATGAGGACGCTGGTCGGCTCGACGAATGATCTGGCCGCCGATTCGCCGCGGTCGCGCGTCGATCAGATCCTGCAGTGGGTTCCCCGCATCTTGTCGAGCAAGCCGCACGTGGTCCTGCTGATGGGCCTGGGCATCTACCTGATCGTGCTGCCGATACTCGGCGTCACGGTGAGCTCCAACGCCGAGCTGATCGGCGGTAACTACACCAATGTCACCAGCGACATCGGGGCCTGCATCGCCGCCGGCGGGACTCTGCACCTGGTAAACCAGAGCCGAAAGCGACGGAGGATAGACGAGGAACGCCTCATGCTCGCCCGCGAGACGCATCGCCTCCTGCACTATGTCTATGGTGACGCCGCGCGGCAGCTTGGTCACGTCGGTCAGATCGCCCGGCACCCCGCGGACCGGCCGCCGGGCGATGGCGACCCGGGGCCCAGCACCGGCGCGATGTAGCGGTCGGCCCGCCCGGCCGACGCAATGAGGCGGTAGTGATTTCATGGGGGAGTGAGCAGGCTAGAGGAGGCAGGCATGGCCGACGTCGCCGTCCGCCCGGACGAGACCAGCGTGACCGGCCCGGGCGAGTACACCTACCAGCGCGGGTTCGGGAACGAGTTCGCCAGCGAAGCCGTCCCCGGGGCGCTGCCCGCGGGCCGTAACTCCCCGCAGCGCGCGCCGCTCGGCCTGTACGCGGAGCAGCTAAGCGGGACGGCGTTCACCCAGCCGCGCGCGGTCAGCCGGCGCACCTGGGTGTACCGGATCATGCCGTCGGCGGCGCACCCGAAGTTCTCCCGTATCGGGAACGGGACCCTGCGCGGCACCCCGTTCGACGAGATCGAGCCCGACCCGAACCGGCTGCGCTGGGACGCCCTGCCGATGCCCGCGGGCGGCACCGACTTCATCGACGGGCTGTACACGGTGGCCGGCAACGGCGACATCCGGACGCGCAACGGGATGGCCGCGCACCTGTACGCCGCGAACCGGTCCATGACCGACCGGTACTTCGTTGACGCCGACGGGGAGCTGCTGTTCGTGCCCGAGCATGGCCCGGTCCTGCTGCGCACCGAGCTGGGGCCGCTGGCGGTGGCGCCCGGCGAGATCGCCGTGATGCCGCGCGGAATCAGGTTCCGGGTAGAACTGCCCGACGGGCCCGTCCGCGGTTACCTGTGCGAAAACTTCGGCGCCGCGTTCGCGCTGCCCGAACGCGGTCCGATCGGGGCGAACGGGCTGGCCAACGAGCGCGACTTCCTGGCCCCGGCGGCGGCGTACGAGGACCGGGCGGCGAGCGTGCAGGTGGTGCAGAAGTTCGGCGGGAACCTGTGGGCCGCCGACTACGACCACTCGCCGCTGGACGTGGTCGGCTGGCACGGGAACTACGTGCCGTACAAGTACGACACCGCGAACTTCATGGTGATCGGCACGATCAGCTTCGACCACCCCGACCCGTCCATCTTCACCGCGCTCACCTCACCGAGCGAGCTGCCCGGCCTGGCCAACGTGGACTTCGTGATCTTCCCGCCGCGCTGGCTGGTCGGCGAGGACACGTTCCGCCCGCCCTGGTACCACCGCAACATCATGTCCGAGTTCATGGGCCTGGTGCGCGGCGTCTACGACGCGAAGGCGGAGGGGTTCGAGCCCGGCGGGGCCAGCCTGCACAACACCTTCGCCTCGCACGGCCCGGACGCCGACACGTTCGTCCGTGCCAGCGCGGCCGAGCTGCGGCCGCAGAAGATCGACGGCACGCTGGCGTTCATGTTCGAGAGCCGCTGGATGATTATCCCGACCAGGCAGGCGATGGAGGCGGGCCACCGCCAGGGCGACTACGACGCCGTCTGGGGCAGCCTGACGCGTTCGTTCCGAGGGTTGGCCTGAGGCCTACACCGAGAACCGGGACGGACACGCCAGGCGGGGCGCCAGGGCCGACGCCCGTGGCACCTGAGGGGAGCGTGTCACCCGGTCCGTTCGGCGCTAAAGACCGGAAACGGCGGGGATGACGTCGGCGGCGATCACCTCGAGCGGGGTGACCTGCCAGACGTTGGCCACCGCGCCGATGGCGGCGTCGAAGCCGAGCTCGGCCAGGCCGCCCAGCCGGTCGATGACCTCGGCGGTCTTCTCGCCCTTCTCGCCGACGTCGAAGATGAAATAACAGGTCTTGGTAATCTCGTCGTAGTCGCGGCCCTCGGCGTCGCAGTGGGCGCGCAGCACGTCCAGCTTGCGGGCCAGATCCGGGCCGGGGAACAGGTTGCACGCGTCAGCGTACTTGGCCACGAAGCGCAGCGTCTTCCTCTCCCCGCTGCCGCCGATCATGATCGGCGGATGCGGCCTGGTCAGGGACTGCGGGGAGTTCAGCGGCCGCTCGAGCTGGTAGTGCTTGCCCCGGTACGGGCTCTGGTCACCGCGCCACATCTGCAGGCAGATCTGCAGGGTCTCCTCGAGCCGCTCGAATCGTTCGGCGACGGGCGGGAACGGGATGCCGAGCCCGCGCGACTCTTCCTGGTTCCAGGCGGCGCCGACGCCGAGCCAGGCGCGGCCGCCGGACAGCACGTCCAGCGTGGTGACGATTTTCGCCAAGATGCCCGGGTACCGGTAGACGACGCCGGTGACCAGCGTGACGAGCTTGGCCCGCGACGTGCAGGCCGCGAGATAGCCGAGCGTGGTGTAGGCCTCGAGCATCTCGCGCTCGGGCGGGCCGATCGCGCGGATCTGGAAGAAGTGATCCATCACCGCGATGAACTCAAAGCCGCCCTCGTCCGCGGTGCGGGCGACGGTGGCCAGGTCCGCGCCGAGCCGCGGCGGGCCGTCCGGCGTCGTGAAATCGGGGATCTGCAGGCCGATCTTCATGATCCCCACCCTCTCACGGCGTCCGGTAGCGCTCGTACAGGGCCTTCAGTGACCGCAGGAACACCTCGCGGTCGGCGGGCGGCAGGCCCGCGAGGACCTCCTCCTCGCTGCGGCGGATCGCCGCCTCCACCGATCGCCGCAGCTTGTCGCCCGCCGGGGTCAGCGAGAGCAGGTGCACGCGCCGGTCGGCGGTGTCCGGCTGGCGCTGTATCAGCCCGCGCTGCTGCAGGTCATCCAGGACACCGATGATGCGGCTCTTGTCCGCGTTGATCGCCTGGGCCAGCGCGGCCTGCGTCCGCACCTGCTGCTCGACGAGCGCGGTCAGCACGATGTAGCCCCACATCGAGATGTCCTGCTCGTGCAGGACCGGTTCCTCGCGCGCGATCAGCGCCCTGGTCAGGGGCGCGAACATCGCAGCGAGGTCGCGTCGGTCGTCCGGGAACGCGCTCATCGTGGCGGCATGATAACAGGCCACAGATAATACGTTTGCACATATCATATGTAGATGCATATAATAGGCGCTGTAGGCGCGCTCACGTGACAACAGAGAACCCGGCGGCCAACCGTTCCTGACTCATCAGCGTCTATCAGCGTGGGCTGATGGTAGCTGTCGGGCGGCGCGAACGGTCTTCGCTGCCCTGGTCGCCTGGGGGGTGCCGGTTCGGCCGGTCGGGTGTTACACCGCCTTGCTGGCGGTTGCCTTCGGGTCTTGCGGTCCCCGGGTTTCCTGGTTCGCTGCTCGGACAGACCGCCAGCGGGTGCTGGTGGTGCGGGCCGCACGGTAGCGGGGCTGGCAGCTCTCCGTTCCCGATCCTCTGGTCGGGTCCGGTCACACCTTGCTGTTCGCCGTGCTCGCTGTCCGAGCCCGCGTCTGCCGATCACCACCGCGGCCGCATGATGGCCGGTGACGGTCGTGGTCGGCGAGAACTGGTGGCTGAGTGGGGCGAGCCAGTGTTCGGCGCCCCATCTGCTGGTGTAGGCGGGATCGACCGCCACGATCGCTATCCCGCGGTTAGAGGCCATCTGGGTGAGCCGGTCCCGGAACTGCCCCGTGGGGATGCCAGCGATAAGCCGGCGGAACGCCCGGCCCCGCCGCCCGTGGCTGGGGCGCCGTCCTGCGCGTTCGCGGCCTTCGGTCCTGACTTGTTCGAAATCGAGGTTCTCGATGACGATCGCCTGGCAGCCGTGCTCGGTGGTGATGCCCAGCAGCTGGGAGATCGCTGCCCGCAGCCGCCCGTCACGGGTGGATGCCGCCAGGCCTGATAGGTCAAGGCTGATGGTGATCGGCAGGCCGGTCGGGTTGCCGTCGGGGTTGATCACCCAGCAGGCGAGATGGCCGGCGTTGACGTCGACCGCCAGCAACGGATGGCAGCGCAGCACTGGCAGGCTCGGCGTGCCGCCGCTACCGGTCTTCCACGAAGCGTCCAGATACCAGCGTCCACGGCCGGGGTCGTAGGTAATGTCGTAGCGAACCGCCCCCGAGGATGCCTGGGCGGCCACCTCGCCTCCCCGGTGAGCGAATGCGACTGGGCAGGACAGCCGGTACCGGCCATGCGGCCGGTTCGCCAGGTGGGCGAGCGGGGCGGGTAGCTTGATTTCCACCCACCGCTCATCGGGGTGCCAGCGGATGGTCTCGTTCCCCCACCTCTTGTCAGCTTCCCCGTCGGCGCAAATGAACCACCGTTCCGCGTCCCAGCGCTGCCGCCACGCAGTCTGGTCCGTGCCGGCCGCCTCCAGATTGTGGCGAGAGCGGGCCAGCCGTCGCCCACCCCGCACGATCGACAGCCGCCCCTCATCCAAGCGGGCGTCCACAACCGCCAGCCGGGCCTCCAGACGCTGCAGCCGCTGCTGCTTCTCCCAGCGCTCAACTCGTGTCGCATACCCGCGGGTGCGGCCGTCCCGTCCGGCGACGGGCGCAGCCAGCCGGCGGCGGATCTTTTTGACCCGCGCCCGCAGCGACACCCGCTCGGCGAGCAGGTTACGTTCCGCCAGCCCCCACGCGTCGTTGGTGGTCCGCGTGATCGCTCCCGCCCAGCGCGATGACGACGCGGCGGTCAACGCCCGCTTGCGTGCCTGGCGGGACACCTTCCGGCCATCAGCATCAAGACGCCTCTCGGCACAGCGACGAGCCAGATCCGCCCCGGCCAGCGACCCGAGATGCGCGCCCGTCTCCGCTAGGGCCCTCGCATCGGCATCCGACACCCGAAGCCGGGTGCGCACCCGAGCCCCGGCCGGAGGGGCCACCACGAACGGCCCAGCGATCCGGCGCAGCCGATGGCTCATTCCACCACCTGCATAGACGGCGGCAGCACCGGGACCACCACGCCGTCGCCGAGGTCGATCTCGTGCACGCCGGCACGGTGAAGCACACCCGCCGCCCAGGCATCGGTGTCGCCCCCATCCTTGAAGGCTCTCAGGCACGCCTCGGCGAGCTCCTCTTGCGAGCCGCAGCGCAGCGGCTCCCGCAGCTCCCAGCCGACGAAACCCCCGGCAACCTGGGGATGCTTACCGAGCCGCCATCCCGCCGGGACGACCACTGCCGGTTTCTTGCCCGCCCGGTCGCAGTCGTCGCACACCAGAACCAGATCGCGCACCGCCTTGGCCGTCCTCGGCCTGCGCGGCTCGCTGCAACCGCACACAACGCAGGTCATAGGAACCATCGCTGCCTTCTTGCGATCGTTCGCCGCCTTGCGCTTGCGGCATCGGACAAGCCACGCCGGCGGCTCCGCCAGCCACGCAGCAAGCCGAGCCTGGCTCACCCGCTCGGCCCCCGTGGCACGCCGGATGTCACCACCCGAGACGCCAAGCCGTTCACCGGCCCTCCCGAGGCTGACCGGCGGCCTCACCGGGCCATCCTCCCGCCAGCCTGTGACAGCGCCTTCGGCCCCACATCCCGCTCCGCGCAGCGCAGAGCCTTCTCCGCCCGGTTGCGAGCCGACCGGCGTCCATACAGGCGAGCGCAAAAGCTGGTGAGCACCTCGGTCATGTCCCGCACCAGATCGTCGTTCACCTCGCCCGGGTCCAGCACCACCAGATGCCGACCGTGAGCAGACAACGCCGCCTCCACGAGCTCCGCGTTCATACGCGCCAGACGATCCCGGTGTTCCACCGCCACCGTCGTCACCCCCGGGTCGGCCAGCAGCCGTCGCAGCTTCGACCGGGACCCGTTCATCCCCGAGCCCACCTCCGCCTCTACCCGCACCACAGGCTGGCCCGCCCGCGCCGCCCACTCGGTGAGCCGCGCCACCTGGCGGTCCAGATCGGCTCGCTGATCATGGCTCGACACCCGGGCGTACAGGCCGAACCCGCCCGGCTCCGACGATGCTGCCTGCGGGTTCACCAAGATCGTGCCCGACGCTGTCTTCACCGCCGGCACCGGCAACGTCCCATCCCGGAACCACTTCCACGCCGTCTGGTAGTGCACACCCTGGCTCTCCGCCCACTCCCGCAACCGCACAACAGCAGATTAGCACATATGTTCGCTGACAGACATAGATACAACCCTCATCAGTTGCCTACCCCCGCCCCGACATCGCGGGCATCCTGGACCAGATCGTCGCGATGCTCGGCCGGAGTCCTTCCTGGCCCCGGTGACCGATGGAGTTACCGTGGGCCCATGCGCACGGAACGGGCGGACGCGGTGGTCATCGGCGCCGGGCTGGCCGGATCGGCCGCGGCGCGGGCCATGGCCAGCCGAGGGCGGTCGGTGACGGTCCTGGAGGCATTCCAGCCGGGACACCGGCGCGGCAGCTCGCACGGCAGCGCCAGGATCTTCCGGCGCGCCTACCCCGATCCCCTCTACGTTCGGCTGACCGGCCAGGCTCAGCGGCTGTGGCGGCAGCTCTCAGACGAGGCGGGTGAGGATCTGGTGGATACCACCGGCGCGGTCGACTACGGCCCCGCCCGCGAGCAGGAGAAGATGTACGAGATTCTGACGGGGTTCGGGGTGCCCGCGGAGCTGATTCCGGCCGAGGCAGCCGCCGAACGCTGGCCCGGCATCTTGTTCGGGAACGACCCGGTCATGTTCCACCCGGACGGCGGGGTGATCGACCCAGAGCGCGCGATGGCGGCGATGCGTCGGATCGCGGCCGCGCGCGGCGCGCAGATCTGCTACGGCTCGCCGGTCCTCAGCGTCGAGGCTGACGACGCGGGCGCGGCCGTGCATACGGCGGACCGGTCGTGGCGCGCGCCGGTGGTCATCGTCGCCGCCGGAGCGTGGCTGGAGCCGCTGCTCGGCGGGCAGGTACCGCTGCCGCCGCTGGTTGTGACCCAGGTGCAGGCCTTCCACTTCGTGCCGCGAGCCGACGTCCGGCCCTGGCCGGTCTTCATCTGCTACGACGAGGTCATCATGTACGGCCTGCCGGCCGGCCGGGACGGCGAAGTGCCCGGTGCGGTCAAGGTCGGCGAGCATGGCCACGGCACCGTCACCACCGGCGATGGCCGGGACGGGATCGTCAGCCCGGCGGCCAGGGAACGGGTCCGCGCGTTCGTCCGGCAGCGCCTGGGCGGCCTGGACCCCGAGCCGGTCGGCGAGGTGACCTGCCTGTACACCTGGACCGCCAGCGAGGACTTCATCCTGGACCGGTACGGGCCGTTCGTCGTCTGCTCGCCCTGCTCGGGCCACGGCGCCAAGTTCGCGCCGCTCGTCGGCGAGATCGCCGCCGACCTGGCCTGCGGCGGCACCTCGCCCGAGCGCCGTTTCACCCTCGCGGCCCACCGCGGCTAACCCGGGCCCGGCGGCGGCTGAACGCTGGCGCGCGTCCTTTGGCCCTTCGCCGGCACCACCACGACCAAGAGCGTCCAGTCGGGTCCTCCGCCGGCCCCGCGGAAGCCGTCCCGGCGGCACGCTGAAAACAGCCGGCAGGTGGATATCGGGCGTATACGGCGAGCCTGCTTGCCGGCACCCTGCCGAGGCCCTAGAGTCCAAGACCAGGTTCCGTGGGCATCGTCCCGGCCTTAGCACGGGAGGTTCGCGCTGGTGGCAGCAACGCGTATGACCGAGCCCCAGGCAGGAGAGCTGGGCCCGACCGGGAGGCCGTATTCTCCCTTCCCCGATCCCAAGCCGCTCATGGTGCACGGCCCCGCCCGCATCATCGCGGTCTGCAACCAGAAGGGCGGCGTCGGCAAGACCACCACCACGATCAACCTCGGCGCCGCCCTGGCCGAGCAGGGCCGCCGGGTGCTGCTGGTGGACTTCGACCCGCAGGGAGCGCTCTCGGTCGGGCTCGGCATCCAGCCGCACGACATCGAGAACACCGTCTACAACCTGCTCATGGAGCGGGACGTCACGCCGCACGACGTGCTGTACAAGACCAGCGTCGACGGCATGGACCTGCTGCCGAGCAACATCGACCTGTCCGGCGCCGAAGTCCAGCTGGTGCACGAGGTCGGCCGGGAGTACGTGCTCGGCGGGGTGCTGCAGCCGCTGATGCCGGACTACGACATGATCCTGATCGACTGCCAGCCGTCCCTGGGCCTGCTGACCATCAACGCGCTCGCGTGCGCGGAAAGCGTGATCATCCCGCTGGAGTGCGAGTACTTCGCTATGCGCGGCGTGGCCCTGCTGATGGAGACCATCGACAAGGTGTCCCGCCGGCTGAACCCTAAGCTCAGAATCGACGGCCTGCTCGCCACCATGTACGACTCGCGGACGCTGCACACCCGCGAAGTCCTGGCCAGCATGGTCAATGGTTTCGGCGACAAGGTTTTTCATACTGTAATCAACCGCACGGTGCGGTTCCCGGACGCTACGGTGGCCGGAGAGCCTATTACCAGCTTCGATTCCGGGTCAATGGGGGCTCATTCCTACCGGGAGCTGGCCAAGGAGGTACTGGAGCGGTGGCGGCAGGCAGGGGACGATCACGGAGGGTAAGCCTGCCTGGGGTCGCTGAACTCTTGCGCCCAGCCGCCCCTGGCCCGGATGGCGGCGATCAGCGCCGGGCCAGCGGACGGGAGAAGCACACCCAGAAGATCACCGTCTACCTGTCCGCCGAGGAACTACTTGACCTGGAACGCGCCCGGCTCGCGCTGCTGCGCTACGGTGCCGCCGCCGACCGGGGGCGGATCGTCCGGGAGGCGATCGCCGTGCTGCTCGCCGACCTCGACGCGCGCGGCCAGGACAGCCTGCTGGCCCGCCGCATCGCCAGCGCGACCAGCGCCAGCGCGACCACCGCGAACATCGCCAGCGCGACCAGCGGAAACAGCGAAAACACCAGAAGCGCGACCACAGCGGACATCGCCGCCAGAACGAGCGAATCCGCGATCTAGCCGCGACCGGCTAACGTCTTGACCGTGAGCACGGACGACACCGACCTGACCGGCGGCGAGCACGACGCCGCGGGGCAGGCCGCGTCCGGGACCTTCCAGGTGCACCTGGACGTGTTCGAGGGCCCGTTCGACCTGCTGCTCGCGCTGATCTCCAAGCGCAAGCTTGACATCACCGAAGTCGCCCTCTCCCAGGTCACCGACGAGTTCATCGCCTACATCTCGCAGCGCTCGGACGGCTGGGACCTAGACCAGGTCAGCTATTTCCTGGTCGTCGCGGCCACCCTGCTCGACCTGAAGGCCGCCCGGCTGCTGCCGTCGGGCGAGGTGGAGGACGAGGAGGACCTCGCCCTGCTCGAGGCCAGGGACCTGCTGTTCGCCCGGCTGCTGCAGTACCGCGCGTACAAGGAGGTCGCGGCCACCTTCGCCGCCCGGATGACCGCGGCGGCCCGCCGGTTCCCGCGCCGGGTCCCCCTCGAGCCCCGGTTCGCGGACCTGCTCCCGGAGGTGCTGCTCGGCCTGGGCCCGGCCGAATTCGCCCGGCTCGCCTCGCTCACGCTGACCCCCAAGCCGCCACCGAAGGTCGACACCGGGCACATTCACACCCCGGTGATCAGCATCAAGGATCAGGCCCGGGTCATCGCCACCCTGCTGCGCGAGCTCGGGCGGGCCAGCTTCCGGCGGCTGACCGCAAACGCCGCGGGCAGCTACGAGGTGGTGGCCTCGTTCCTGGCGCTGCTCGAGCTGTACCGGGAGGACGCGGTGTCCTTCGAGCAGATCGCCCCGCTCGGCGAGCTTTACGTGACTTGGACGGGTCCCGCAGACACTGATAGCGTCAATGAGCTGACGGAAAGCGACGACGACCGATGACCAGCCAGAACCCCGAGAACCCCGAGAACCCCGAGAACCCCGAGAACCCCGAGAACCCCGAGGCCCCCGACGCGGGCCCCGGGCTGCGGGCCAGCCTCGAGGCGATCCTGCTGGTCGCCGACGAGCCGGTGCCGCTCGTGGTGCTGGCCCAGGTGCTCGAGCGTCCGCGGAACGAGGTCGAGGCCGAACTGCGTGACCTGGCCGCGTCCTACGTCGCCGAGGG
>Ga0070698_100008365_pt1 | contig 11182 bp, 12 predicted proteins | sample KBSK1502metaG_FD_65477 | JGI IMG/M metagenome (GOLD analysis project Ga0070698, IMG submission 65477) | Corn, switchgrass and miscanthus rhizosphere microbial communities from Kellogg Biological Station, Michigan, USA - KBS K1-50-2 metaG | ecosystem: Host-associated > Plants > Roots >...
CACGAGATGGGCATCGACGAGCCCGGGCTCGACGTACTCGCCCGCGTCGGCTTCGACACCCTCGGCCTGCAGACCTACCTCACCGCCGGCCCCAAGGAGACCCGCGCCTGGACCATCCCCCAGGGCGCGACCGCTCCCGAGGCCGCCGGCGTGATCCACACCGACTTCCAGCGCGGTTTCATCAAGGCCGAGATCGTGTCCTTCGACGAGCTGATGACGGCCGGCACCATGCAGAAGGCCAAGGAGGCCGGCAAGGTGCGCATGGAGGGCAAGGACTACGTGATGGCCGATGGTGACGTGGTGGAGTTCAGGTTCAACGTTTGACGGTGCGCGGGCCAGGCGCTGTCCACAGGGGCGCAGGTTTCGATTGCTGGTGTCCGCTGCATCGCTCATGATGCAGCTATGATGCTGGACATGCGAACCACCGTGGATCTGCCTCCCGGCGTGCATCGGCGCGCCCAGGAGCTGGCGAGGTCGCGAGGTCAGTCACTCTCCGCAACGATTGCGGATCTGACGGTTCGCGGGCTCGCTCAGATCGACGAGCGCATCGAGGTCAGGATCGACGAGCGCTCGGGATTCCCGGTGATGAGCTTCGGCGGTGCGCCGATCACCCCGGAGCAGGTCGCCGCCATCGTGGATGACGAGTGACGACCTTCCTCCTCGACTCGAGCGTCCTGATCGCCCTGACTGCCGCCGAGCACGTGCACCACCAGCGGGCCGTCGCGTGGGCGTCAGACCTGTCCAGGTTCGCGGTCTGCCCGGTGACCGAAGGCGCGCTCGTTCGATTCGCGGTGCGACTCGGTGCGAGAGCGACGGAGGTTCAGCAAACGCTACGCCTGCTGCGGTCACGCAAGGGGTTCGAGTTCTGGCCGGATTCGATCTCGTACGTCGACCTGGATCTCGGTCATGTGCGAGGACATGCCCAGGTCACGGACTCCTACCTCGCTGGGCTCGCGACCTCGAGGGGCGGGATGCTGGCGACCCTCGACCAGGACCTGGCCCAGCAATTTCCGGAGAGCGCTCTGCTCTTGCCCGAATGACGGGTCACGGGGGCTTCAACGTCTTGCCCCACGAGAAGCCCGCATGCGTAAGTATCCCGGCCAGCTTCCGGAACTCCTCGCGGCCGACCTGGCGGCTCAGAAGACCAGCGGTTCTCTCACGGCGAGCCGAACTGCTGCGTGGGAAGTCATGCACGGGCAGGAGTACCGCCGGCGATGACCAACAACCACCGAAACCCCGCGTGATCGTTCCGCTTCAACGTCTAGCCACTTTGGTTGCAAGCTCAACGGGTGAATCGGAGCCGTCGGCGAGGCTCAGCTGGCCTTGACGATCGCCTTGACGGTGTCCTTGGGCGTGCCAGCACCGGTCGACGTCGATGAGACGAGGAACGCCCGCGTGGCACCGACGGAGGCTCCTGACGCCACCGTGACCTTCAGCTTGATCGTTCGCGATGCACCCGCCCCGATCGAGCCCGTCGAATAGGTGCCCGCGACCACTGCGGCCGTGATGTTCGTCGTACCGCTGAGATAGGTGACCTTGAACGGGCCGAATGAACCCGCGCCCTTCACGTCGATCGTGTCGGCAGAGAATCCGTCGTTCGTGATCTTGATCGTGAAGGTGCCTGTCCTGGTGCGGTGAACGGTCTGCTGTCTGGTCTGGTTCGCTCCGGTCGTGTTGTAGACACCGTTACCGACGAAGGCACCGGTTCCGACGGCGATCTGGCCATCGGGCTGCCGGAGCCGGAACCAGGACGCGTAGCCGTTCTTCGTGCTGCCACCGATCGCCGATGCAAGCCCGCCCAGGAAGAGCTGATCGCCGACGACCCGGAGCGACGTCATCTGGGTGTTCAACGGGACCGGCCCGTTGGTGCCCGCCGCGTCCGAGCCGACGTTCGTCCAGGCGCCCGCTTTGAACGCACCGATGCCGTCGATCTTCGCGTTGCCACCGGCATTGTTGAAATAGCCCGCAGCGAACACCGTCCCCTTGTCGAGTGCGAGTGCGTAGACGGAGCTCGAGCCCTCGCCGAAGGCACTCGTGCTGCCGAGCGGACTCCAGTCCGACCCGTCGTACTTCGCGACCTTGTCGGCGCTGGTGTCGCCGCCTGCGTTGACGAAGTCTCCGCCGACGTAGACGTTCGAGCCGGAGACCGCGATCGCGCGGACACGTCCGTTGAGCGCTGTCGACGTCCCGATCGCGCTCCAGGCGGTCCCGCCCAGGTAGTGCGCCGCGTAGTCCGCGGCCGCGATGCCGTCCGCATTGATGAAGCTCCCGCCGACGTAGAGTCCGCCATTGCCGTCCGGTACCAGGCAGCACACCGTGCCACCGATGTCGTTGCTGTCGTTGGTGATCGCCGCCCACGCCCCGCTGTCGATCCCGTACGACGCGACCGCGTCCGCCTCGGCAATGGCGGCTGCTTCGGAGAAGCCGCCGCCGATGTACAAGGTGCGCCCGACGATCGCGAGCGCGAACACCGGACCGTTGAGGCCGACGGACGACAGCGACGTCCACGATGTCCCGTCGAAGCGTGCAATCGCATCCGCCGCCTGGTCGCCGCCCGCGTTCTGGAAGGAGCCCGCCGCGAAGACGTCGCCGGTGACGGGATCGACGGCGATCGCATACACGGCACTTGGGCCGTTGCCGAGTCCGCCGCCGAGGGCAGACCAGGCCGTCCCGTCCCAGGACGCGATGTGATCGGCCTTGGCGAGTCCGCCCGCGTCGATGAAGTCGCCTCCGACGTACACGGTGTTGCCGGCGCTGGTGAAGGTCTCCACCTTGCCCGCGAGCGCCGGGTCCGAGGCTGTCGCGCCGTGACCGATGGGGTTCCAGCCGCCGGAACCTGCTGCGGTCGCGGTCGTGAACCGGAGCGCAGTCATGACGATCACGGCAATCGCAGCGAGCACAACGACGGCGCGCACCGATCTCAGCGGCGTGGTGGGGTTCATCTGCGGCGGCACCCCCTTCGCACTCGGACTGGTGCGAATCAACTAGCGCCATCGAATCGCGATGACCGTACGCGCGCAAGTGTTCGCACGAAGCCCGCATGGCGTTCTTGCACAGTCACGCCGCTGCCGCCGAGCATCGCCGCCTTCTGGTCGAGCATCTCCCGGACCCGCGGACTGATCGAGCCGTAGACCTCGATGCCCGTCAGAGTGAGCATCCCGCCCAGCTTCCGGAACTCCTCGCGGCCCACCTCCAGGTGCAGCTCGAGGGACGTGCTGTCAGGGTGTACGGCGGTCACCGTCATCCGCCCGGCAGCCTCGTCGAAGTGGAAGCCGTAGGCGATCAGCTGCGGCTCGAGATTCTCGATGACGTCGACGAGGCGGCTGACGCCCTCCTTGAGCTCGTCGATGCAGCCTTCACGGATGTCGGAGTGGTCGATGTAGACAACCAGGTCAGCGCCGACTTGAAGATCGCCAGTCATGGTGCGGGTGGCACGTTCTGGTTCAGACGGAAGACGTTGTGCGGGTCGTACTCGGCCTTCAGCGCGCGGAGCCGGGCAAGGCGGGCGCCGTACGCGCCCGGCACGAAGGCACCGTCCGCATCGGGCTCGTAGTTGACGTAGCCTCCGCGCGAGTGCGGCTCGAGTGCCGCAGCCGTCTCGCGCGCCCAGGCGACGCAGCGGTCCTGATCGGCGGGGTCGGTCCAGTTGGCTCCGATGAGTACGTCGTAGCTCGCATCGCGATGCGCGAAGGCTCCGTCACCCGCCGCGATCGCGCCGCCCATGTGTTCCACGATGAGCTCGAGGACGGGCGGCGCCTGGATGTCGCTGGCCCGGTCGACCAGGACGTCGATGACCTGGTCGGTGAGGTCGTCGAGGAAGCACGAACGCCAGTAGTGGTACCCACCGCGCGGGTATCCCTCATCCATCCGGCTCTGCTGCTCGCTGTAGGCCAGCGGACCCAGCGCATCGAGCAGTGGCTCGCCGACAGCGGCCTTCGTTGGGTCGAGCAGGCGAGCGCCCTCGGCCGGATCGCCTGCATAGCAGGCGGCCATGGCGGCCACCGGCGAGCCGTCCGGTGCCGCGGTCATCGCCGCGTACGCCGTCAGCTCGTCCGGAGCCTTCCGGGTCAGCTCCCGATAGGCCCCCAGAACGGAACGCCGGTGCTCGCTAGCGAACGCCACGCTCCCGCCGTACACCGTCGGACCGACCGGATGCAGCCGGTACTCGAACGACGTGACGATGCCGAAGTTGCCTCCTCCGCCCTTCAGGGCCCAGAAGAGATCCGGGTTCTCGTCCGCGCTGGCAGTGATCAGGCGGCCGTCGGCGGTGACCAGATCGACAGACAGCAGGTTGTCGCAGGCGAGCCCATGCTTGCGCATCAGCCAGCCGATCCCACCCCCCAGCGTCAGGCCGGCGATCCCGGTCGTGCTCACGACCCCGAGCGTCGTCGCGAGACCGTGCTCCTGGGTCGCTCCATCGAACTCGGCCCCCGTGGCCCCTGCCTGGGCTCGCGCGACCCGTGCCTCCGCATCGACGCTCACCGTGCGCATCAGGCCGAGGTCGATGAGCATGCCGTCGTCGCAGGTCGAGAAGCCGGGGACGCTGTGCCCGCCTCCCCGCACGGCGACCGGCAGGTCCTGCTCCACCGCGAAGTGCAGCGCTCGCTGCACGTCGGCCACGTCGGCGCAGCGGGCGATCAGCGCGGGCCTCCGGTCGACGGTGCCGTTCCACACCCGCCGTGCCTCGTCGTACCCCGTGTCGCCGGGCATCAGCACCTGGCCGCGCATGCCCTCGCGCAATCCCGAGATCCCCGTCGTGTCGACTCGCTCGGTCTCAGACATGCTCTTCATCACCACGCCACCTCCGGCTCGTTCCTGTGACAACTTCGACGCGCTGCAAGCGGTCGAACGGGTAGTCGCTGCGACGGCTGACCTCGAGCACGTCGTCTTCATCGCCGGCCTCGAACAGCGTCAGCACGACCTCGTCGGCCGGGATCCAGGTCGAGCTCACGATGCGGATCGGGATCCCGTCGCGGGTGAGATCACCCGCGACGCGACCGAGGTGCTCCTCCGCAGTCGCGACGTCGGCTCGCCTGACACCGGGCCAGTAACGCTCGATCAGGAAGGTCTCCCGCTGTGCAGGCTCCATGCGACGACCTTAGGCGGGGGAGGACGCGCCGTAATCGGGGAACTCCCTCGATGATCAGGCGTTCGTCACACCAGGGGTCGCTGTCGACTCGACCGGGAGCGACAACCTCGCCACGAGCTCCGCCCGCGAGCGGATGCCCAGCTTCCGGTAGGAGCGCGTGAGGTTTGCCTCGACCGTCTTCCTGCTCAAGGACAGTGTCGCGGCGATCTCGCCATTGGTGCATCCCTGGGCGACAAGCGCCGCGATCCGCTGCTCGACGGGGGTCAGGTCGACCTGGGCGCCTGACCGCACGCCGATGCGCGCGATCTCCGAGCGCGCCCGCTCGGCCCACAGGGTCGCACCGCGGCCCTCGAAGAGTGCAAGGGCCTGCTCGAGCGTCGCGCGGGCGACCGCTCGGCGTTTCATCCTGCGCTGGACTATGCCCCGGGTCAGGAGCGTCCGGCCGAGCTCGAGGGGCATCGGCAGCCGCTCGTGCGCCGCCAGGGCCTGCTCGAGCGTCGCGTCGGCCCCGTCGAGGTCGTTCGTGGCCGCTTGCACCAACGCCTTGGACCGCGCACCGGTGGCCAACGTCCAGGCCCGCTGGGTCGCTCGGGCGACGTCGTCCATCCACGCCGCGAGGTCTTCGGCGCGCGCCAGCTCCCCGAGCGCCACGAGCGCCTCGATCTCGTCGGGGACCATGTGGCAGTCACCGAACTCCCGGTTCCAGCGCGGCCGCATCAGATCGGTCGCCTCGCCCAGGAGGGTTTGGGCGGCCTCGTGGTTTCCGAGCGACAGCTCGACGAAGCCGAGCACGTGCAGGTTCTGCATGCGGAAGACCACGTCCTCAGCGCGCCGCGCTTCGGTCAGGCCGGCCTCAGCCAGCCTCCGGGCCTCGTCGACGTCACCGAGGCACGCGCGCGCCATCGCCTCGACGTACAAAGGCGCGCCCGGTTGGTCGAGGTGCTGTCGCAGCTGGAGGCTCTCCTCGGCGTGCTCGATCGCGCCGAGCCAGTCCCCGGCCCACACGTCGAGCTCGGCCAGATGGAACAGGTGCGTCGATGCCGAGTAGAGGTCGCCGGTCTCCATGGTTTCGCCGAGCAGTCGCCAGAGGAGCTCCCGAGCCTCGTGATGCCCGTCGTTGTCCATCACGACCTTGGCCAGGTGACTGCGCGGCGAGGATGCCCCGGCTGACCCGTCGAGCGTGATCGCGCGTTCGAAGAGATCGCGGCGTACGCCTCCGCCGCCGCAGTAGGTCCAGTGGGCCAGCTCGGCGATGGCCATGCCCAGCGCCTGGTCGTCGCCGCTGCGCTCCGCGAGCTCGACGCCGAGTCCGGCGTCGTGCTCGGCGGCCGGTACGTCGCCGAGGAAGTAGGCGATCGCTCCTCTCGTCCGGTGGATCCGGCTGGCGACGGCCGCATCCGCTCCGGCATCCAGGAGCGCCCGGTCGCACAGGGCGAGGCCGTGGCCCAACGGGGTGGACAGCTCTGCCAGCCATCGCAGCGCCTCGGCCCTGTCTGGGCCGGGGGGCGCATCGGCGACGGCACGTTCGAAGAGGGCCCGGGCGCGAGCCCGGTCACCAGCCGCCAGCGCGTGCACGCCCGCCGCCGTCGCGCGCCGGAACGTCGCGTCGTGATCGCCCGGGGGAGTGAACTCCAGGGCCCGCTGCGCGAAGGTTGCCGCCACGTCTGTTGCACCCCTCCGGGCCACGCGGGCGGACGCGTCGTCCAGTGCCGCAGCCAGCGCCTCGTCGGGTTCGGGTGACGTGAGTGCGAGGTGCCGGGCCCGCTCTTCAGGATCCTGGACAATGTCGGCCAGCTCCCGATGCACCATCCGCCGCTCTGATGCCGTCGCGGCGTCGTACACCGTGGCCGCCATCAGCGGATGGGTGAACCTCACAGTCCCATCGCTGGAGTCGATGACCCCCGCCGTCTCCGCCCGAGCGACGTCGTGCTCGACTGGGCGGCCCGTCGCCTGCTGCAGTTCCTGCACGCTCGGCGCCGCCATCGCAGCCGTGAGGAGCAGGACCCGGCGGGTGCGTTCGGGCAGGTCCTCCAGGCGTCTGCGGAGCAGATCGCTGAGTCGCTCCGGCACGGGAAGGTGCCCGACGTCGGCAACCGCGCCGCGGTCGATCCACGCCCGCGCGAGCTCGAGGCTGAAGAACGGATTGCCCCTCGACGTCTCGTGCACCCGCACGAGGGCCGGCCGCGCGAGCGTGACCCCGAGCCGAGCGTGCACGAGCTGGTACGTCGCCCCCAGCGACAGCGGCGGGACCGCGAGCCGAGTCACGGGGAGGTGCTCGGGGAGCGCGTCAGCCAGCCAGTCGGTACGCCGTGTGACGACGACCGCGATCGGCTCCGCGTGCAGGCGTCGCAACGCGAACCCCAGTGCTTGCCTGGTCGGTACGTCGAGCCACTGCGGATCATCGATGGCGACCATGGTGGGCGCTGCGCGAGCGAGCTTGCGAAGCACACTGAACAGCGCGACGGCAACGGCTCCCTGACCCACTATCGCGTCGGACGAACTGCGCATCAGGGCAGCATCGAGCGCCCGTCGTTGGGGCTCCGGCAGATCGTCCGCGGACTCGTCCACCCACGAGCCAAGAAGGTCGATCAGGCCCGCGAAGCCAATCCCGGCCTCGCTCTCGGTGGGCTGGCAGGCGAGTACGCGATACCCACGCTCTTCGGCCGCGCGTACGGTCTCGCGCCACAGCCAGGACTTGCCGATGCCGGCCTCTCCCTCGATGAGCAGAGCGGTGAGGTGTCCGCCGGCCGTGTCCAGGAACGCGCCGATCGACGCGAGTTCCGAATCGCGCCCGACCGTGCTCTGCGCGGAAGTCATGACACCGTTCTAACCGAGATCGAAACCGCCGAAGAACGCGGCTTCGACGGTCGAGGGCCACACGCACAGGAGTCGACCGCCCTCGGGACCGGTTCGGAACCCGTGCACGGCGCCAGGTGGAATGAAGACGAACGTGCCCGGCCCGATTCCCTCTGCCGGATCGGAGTCTGTGTAGAAGGTGTAGGTGCCTTCGAGGACGTAGAAGGCCTCCGCTTCGTCGTGGGTGTGCGGAGGATTGTCGAACCCAGGGTCCTGGTAGGCCTCGCCGATCGCCCAGTGGCCGCCGGTCTCGGTTCGCGAAGCCTTGCGCACGATGTGTGCCTGAAGGCCACCCATGGGCAGGATGATGCTGTCCCCCTCGCCACGCCGGCGTAGCACCACCTTGGGTGCCTCTCGTTCAGCCATTCCCGGCCTCCCGTCGCGGATGTGGGCTGGGCCGTTACCAACGTGATACCGCAATCGACGCCCAGGCGCACGCTGGCTCGTCTGATCGATCCGTCCGGACCGTGCACGTGCACGACTGTGACGGGCCCCGGCGACGATCGACCCGTCACAACCGTGCACGTGCACGGCTCAGCCGGGACTTCGGTCTAGGGTGTCGCCGTGAGTGACGACGTGGTGGTGATCCACACCGACGGCGGATGTACGCCGAATCCGGGCCCGGGAGGCTGGGGCGCCGTGCTCCGTCAGGGGACGCACGCGCTCGAGCTGTGCGGGGGAGAGTCCGCCGAGACCACCAACAACCGGATGGAGCTGACCGCGCCGATCATGGCGCTGGAGGCGCTCAAGCGGCGGGTGGTCGTGCACCTCTACACCGACAGCACCTATGTCCGGAACGGCATCACCAAGTGGGTGCTGGGCTGGGAGCGCAACGGGTGGAAGACCTCGGCCAAGCAGCCGGTCAAGAACGTCGACCTCTGGCAGCGGCTCCAGGCCGCCTGCGCGCAGCACGACGTCGAATGGCACTGGGTCAAGGGGCATGCCGGCGTCGCGGACAACGAGCTGGCCGACGAACTGGCCACGCGCGGGATGCAGCAGGCGATGGGGGCAGCCGGCTGACGTCGAGCCGGAAACGCTGGGGTGGGGTGGACCGGACCGGCCTTACCCGACCACCGTTCGCGTCCTCATACTCGACTGCATGGCCGACGAACTCGGGGCCCACGAGCAGGCGCGATTCATCCGCATCGCGGCCGGGCTGGCGTGCCTGGTCGCAGCCCTGGTGGTGGGCAGGCTCGCGGGCTGGGACGGCTCCGGAGCAGACAGTGCCTCCGGGCACACCGCGTTCGTCTGGGTGATCGTCCTGTCGGTGACCACGATCGTGGTCAACGTGGGACTGCTCCTGGTGGATCGGGTCCGCAGCCGCGCTCGGGTGTGACGCCCGGGGTCTGTCACTGTGGAGCCATGGAACAGACCGTCTTCGAGGCCGCCGGCGGGCAGTCGGCGATCGTCGCGCTCGCCCACGCCTGGCACGCCCGCTGCCTGGCCGATCCCGTGGTCAGCCACGCCTTCTCGCACGGCTTCCACCCCGAGCATTCCGAGCGGCTCGCGGCCTACTGGGCGGAGGCGCTCGGTGGGCCGATCACGTTCACCGGCGTGATCGGCGACCAGAGCGGGGTCCAGCGCCTGCATGCCGGCAACGGCGAGCACGACGAGATGGATCGTCGGGCCGTGGCCTGCTTCGTGGAGGCACTGGCCGACGCGGCGATCCCGGAGGAGGCGCGGGCGACCCTCACGGCGTACTTCGAATGGGCGGTCGGCCGGATGGCCGCCTACCCGCACTCGCCCGACGACGTGCCCGACGGCCTGCCGATGGCGCACTGGTCCTGGTCGGGCCCCACCCCGGGCCCGAAGTAGCCATAGGCGCGGCACCCTGCATCCAGCCACAATCCGAGGATGCAGGTGCGCAAGCGAGTGGCCCTGGCCGCGGTGTTCGCCCTCGCGGCGCTGGGGTACGGCGTCGTACCGCCCGGACAGGCGGATGGAGGACGGTCCGGCGGACCGTCGGACAGCGGGATGACCCTGGGCCACGTGCCGCGGGCCGTGGCGACCACCACCGCGACGGTGCTGATCGGACCGAACGGCCACCTGGTCGGATTCGACACTCCCGAGGTCTCCATCTCGCAGGGGGCGAGCCTGCGCGTCGTCAACCACGAGAACCTCACCCACACCTTCACCAGCGTCGCGGTCGACGCCGAGGGCAACCCGCTCTTCGACGTGGTCATCCCACCCAACTCCACGCGCCGGGTGCCGGCCGTGAGCCTGCTGCAACCGGGCACCTACCGCTTCTCCTGCCGGATCCACCCGAACATGCGCGGCACGCTGACCGTCCTCGGCAAGCCGTCCGGTCAGCCGCAACCGACCCTGAAGTTCGAGCTGCCGCTGGTCATCCCGAAGGTGGTCGACGACGACCACGTCGTCCTGCGCGCCCAGCAGACCATGGAGCGGGTGCTGCCGCACGGTCCGAAGACGCCGATGTGGACCTACGACGGCAGCTATCCCGGGCCGACGATCATGCGACGAGCCGGCGAGGACACCAAGGTCACCGTCATCAACCGCCTGCCCCTCAGGGGTGGACAGCTCACGTTGCACTTCCATGGCGACCACCACGAGTCGAAGCACGACGGCCAGCCCGACAGCCAGCTGATCCCGAGGTACGACCGCAAGACCTACGACTTCCCCCTCACCGAGGAGGGCCGGCCCGAGCGAGCGGCGTTCGAGTTCTACCACGACCACCGGATGGACCGGACCGGCCGCAACGTGTGGAAGGGCCTCGAGGGCCTGTTCATCGTGAAGGCACCGCGCGAGCGCCGCCTCGACCTCCCGGGCGGGGAGTACGACGTGCCGTTGCTGGTCGCGGACCGCAGCTTCGACGCCGACAACCGGCTCACCGGCGGCTTCACGGCGACGATGATGGCGACCGGCCCCCTGGCTCCGCCCAACGACGCCCACGTCGGCACGAAGATCCTCGTCAACGGCCGTTTCGCGCCGTATCTCGACGTCGCCGCGCACCGCTACCGGCTGCGCATCCTGAACGGCTCGAACTTCTCGGTCTATGACTTCGCGCTCTCCGACGGGCGGCCGTTCACCCAGATCGGCACCGGCAACGGGCTGCTCCCGCATCCGGTCCAGCGCCAGGACATCCTGATCGGGCCGGCCCAGCGGGTGGATGTCGTCGTGGACTTCCGCGGCGAGCTCGGCAAGCAGATCGTGCTCAAGAGCATCGCGCGCACCGACGCCGCGCCCAGCGGCATCGGGTCGCGGGAGGCCAGGATCATG
>Ga0070698_100008366_pt1 | contig 11181 bp, 12 predicted proteins | sample KBSK1502metaG_FD_65477 | JGI IMG/M metagenome (GOLD analysis project Ga0070698, IMG submission 65477) | Corn, switchgrass and miscanthus rhizosphere microbial communities from Kellogg Biological Station, Michigan, USA - KBS K1-50-2 metaG | ecosystem: Host-associated > Plants > Roots >...
CGTCGCACGTGCGGTGGGTATGGAGCCGTTTATGGAGCTTTCGCGCACGCGAGGCTGGTCGTGAGCGGCGAACCCGGTCGCGACGCGCCGGTCTTGGCGCCTCGCGCGTTCACTCGCACCGCCGAGTCGGAGTCCGGTTCCCGGGCCGGCGACGATACGTTCGCAGGTGCTTGTGGATGAGGGTCGACTCGGCTTGGGAGTGGCTCCGGTGCGATCCTGCACAGGTGCGAGGCTTAAGGGACACGATCGGGAGGTTGGTGAGACGGATGGAGAACGATGAACCGCCGGCCGAGGACCCGACGCCCCGAAGCCGCGGAAACAAGCCGAAAACCGTTTCGCTGGGATGGGCAAGAAGGGGTCGAAGGTTTCGGTCCGCAAAGGGCTCTGCTGCACAGGCCGCACTACTCGGCGGCCTGATCCACGAATACGAATACGCAGCCTGACACGATCGATTCCCCCGCTCCCACGAGCCACGTGCTCTTCTGCGCGCTCTCTTCGACACGTCTTATGTCGGCGCGTCTTACTAGGTGCGTCTTACTAGATAGTTTCACGCGCGCGCGCGAATACCAGATCTGCCGGATCGACGTCAAGTCGAACCGATTCAAACACCAGGGGCGTGGAGCCAGTCTAGGCAGCCCGAGCCGCGATTAACGGACGACACACGATCTATCCGAGTCGAACTGATCGCCGAATGAACCCGCTGACGCCGACACAGTTTCTGAACCCCACGGGCTGCGAGTTGCCGCGAACTTGATTCCGAGATCGGATCAGCCTGAAGATCCGGCGCGGTCAAGGAAGGGGCGGATGAGGTCGATCGGGGCGGGGAAGATGATGGTCGAGGTGTTGCCGGCGCCGAGCTCGAGCAGGGTCTGCAGGTAGCGCAGCTGGAGCGCGATCGGGTGCTCCTCGATCACGACCGCGGCGTCCTTGAGCCGCTCGGCCGCCTGGAACTCGCCTTCGGCGTTGATGATCTTCGCGCGCCGTTCGCGTTCGGCCTCCGCCTGGCGGGCCATCGCTCGCTGCATGGTGGCGGGGATCTCGACGTCTTTTACCTCGACGATCGAGACCTTGATTCCCCAGGGGGCGGTCTGCTCGTCGATGATCGCCTGCAGGATCGCGTTGATCTTCTCGCGTTCGGAGAGCAGCTCGTCGAGTGTGTGCTGGCCGAGCACAGAGCGCAGCGTCGTCTGCGCGATCTGCGAGGTCGCGACCATGAAGTCCTCGATCTGCACGATCGCGTCCTTCGGCTCGACGATCCGGAAGTAGGCGACCGCGTTGACCTTCGCGGGCACGTTGTCCTTGGTGATCACTTCCTGCGGCGGGATGTTGAGCGTGATCGTGCGCAGGTCGACCTTCACCGGCCGGTCGACGACCGGGATCAGGAACACGAGCCCGGGCCCGCGCGGCGGATCCATCAGCCGCCCCAGCCGAAAGACGACACCACGCTCGTACTCGCGGAAGACCCTGATGAAGCCGAACACGGCCGCCCCTTTTCGCTCGACCGTCCGGATCTTACGGCAGCACCGCGGCGCTGCGGGAGTGCCTCACGATCAGACGCATGCCCTCCACCAACACCGTACGCGACCGGGACGCGCTCGCCGGCACAAGCTACCGAGTCGTCGGCGGACTGCGCCTGTGAGAGCTCGCCGTTACGAACACAGCCCCGCCTAGAGTGCGGCAGGGACATGGAACACGCGCGCAGGGTTCGCGACCGCCTTGGGGGTGCGAGCGTGACTAGAGCGCCGGTCATGAGGAGCGGCCCGTGCGCCGTCACTGGAAGAGAGATGACACCTCGGTGAAGGGCGACCGGCTGCGCCTCCTGACTATGCTCCGCGCGTGCTGATCATTGTCGGTTCGATTCTGCTCGCCGTAACCGTTGTCCCTGCGCCGTGGGGAGCGGTGCTGGTCGGCTGCATGATCGTCTGGGAGATCGCAGAGAAGCTGTTCTGGATTCGCTACACCCAGCGGATACCGGTTGCGGTTGGCCCCGAAGCGATGATCGGCCAGCCGGTCACGGTCGTGACGGCCTGTCAGCCCGAGGGCCGCGTGCGGCTGCTCGGAGAGTGCTGGAAGGCCCGCTGTAGCGTGGGAGCCAGCGTGGGCGACAGGCTCGTTGTCGAGGCTGTCGAGCAGATCACGCTTTTGGTTGGAAAGCCCAACTCGGATTCTGCGCACGGACTGGCTCCAAGACAGTCACGGGCGAGCACCTAGTCGGGCGAAAGCACCGCTCCACTCTGCGACCATCGCTGCATCGCGCCCCGGCCGAACCGATCGATTCCGCGCGAGCTGCTCGCGGCCTGGCTCCTGTTCGCGATCACGGCGAGCACGGTCTTCGTCACCTACGCGCGCCTGCCCGCGCACGCGCTCTACAACGTCACCGTGTGGGGTGAAGAAATTCGATTCGGGCTGGGCGGCCGTACTGGTGGTCGCTGCCGAGCCGGTCGGACTGGACGTGGTTGTGCGTACGCGTTCGGGTCTCGCCGGCTGGCCCGGTGACGGGGTCTCGGCCTCGACACGGATTGCGGTTGCGCTTGCCGTGTCTAGCGCTCTCGGCGCCGCCCCTGAGGCGGCCGTGAAGCCGGCCGTGAATGCGCTGGGGGTCGCGGTAGGCTCCGGCCGTGGAGGAGATCGCCCCCGGTCTGTGGCACTGGAAGGCGCTCCGGGCGAGCATCGGCAGTGAGGTGAGCTCGTACTACCTCGCCGCCGAGCGCGTGCTGGTCGACCCGATGATCCCGCCGGAGGGCCTCGGCTGGTTCGAGGAGCACGGCCGGCCCGAGCATCTCCTGCTCACGAACCGCCACCACGACCGCGACGCCTGGAACCTGCGCGACGCCTTTGGCTGCACGGTGCACTGCGTCCGCACCGGGCTGCACGAGCTGGAGGGACGCGGCCCGGTCGAGCCGTTTGAGTTCGACGACGAGCTGCCGGGCGGCGTCGTCGCCTACGAGGTGGACGCGATCTGCGCGGACGAGTGCGCCCTTCACGCACCGGCGCACCGCGCGCTCGCCTGCGCGGACGGGGTCGTCCGCTGGCCGGCCGACGGGCCGCTGCGGTTCGTCCCCGACGAGTTGATGGACGACCCGGGGCGGACGAAGGCGGGCCTGCGCGACGCGTACGGGCGCCTGCTCGACCTCGACTTCGACCGGCTCCTCCTCGCCCACGGCGACCCGATCGTCCACGGCGGGAAGGACGAGCTGTTCGCGTTCGTCGAGCGGGCGTAGTTTCATGTGCCCGCGAGCTGCTGCTGCGGGCGGAGCGGACGGGGCCGACGTCGGCGCCGAGATCGTCCTGACGGGCCCGTCGTTGACCGCGACGATCGTCCTCTCGCGCGGCAGGGAGGGTGGCTGCGCTCGCTGCGGGTGTCGGTGGAGGCGCACGACGCCGAGGCGACCCCGAGCAAGAGCGCGAGGAGCTGCTCGGGCTGCTGGCTGGGACGGGCGGCCGGCTCGGCGCGGGCCTCTACGACCGCCAGACCGGCCGCTTCCTCGACGACGCGGCCGAGATCGACGTCGTCGGCGAGCTCGCACAGGTTTCGCGCTAGCGGTAGCGGTGCGCGAACTCGCGCATCGCCGCCTCGTCCGGGAAGGAGACGATCGCGCCCCCGGCTCCGGCCTCGAGCATCGGCTCAACTTGCTCGAGCGACGAGACGCGCGGGACCGTGCGCAGCTCGGGGTGCTGCTCCTTGACCCTGTGGACGTGCGCCGCGTCGGAGCCGCGCGAGGGGTGCCAGACGTCGCCGAGCTCGAGCGCCCGCCGGATCGCACGCGGCGAGCTGCCGCCGACCCAGATCTCCGGCAGCGGCGAGGGGTACGGCTCGGCGGTCGCGTCCCGGTATGACCAGTGGCGGCCCTCGAGCGAGCGCTCGCCGCTCCAGAGCGCGCGCATGAGCCGGATCGCCTCGTCGGCGCGGCCGCCGCGTCCCTCGAACGCGACGCCCATGAACTCGTACTCGTCCCGGTGCCAGCCCATGCCGACGCCGAGCGTGAAGCGGCCGCCCGACAGCTCCTGGAGCGTCGCCACCTGCTTGGCGAGGTGGAACGGGTTGTGCAGCGGCACGAGCACGATCGAGGTGCCGAGGCCGACGCGTTCCGTCCAGCCGGCGATCCAGCCGAGCGTGACGAGCGAGTCGTAGAGGCGGCCGTACGGGTCGACGCCCTCGGGGCCGACGACGATGTGCTCGGTCGTCCACACGGAGTCGAAGCCGAGCTCCTCGGCGGCCGCGGCGAAGCGGCGGATCCGCTCGGGCGACGAATCGCGCCCGAAGTTGGGCAGGATCACCCCGAGGTGCACGACGCGAGACTAACGGCGGCGCGGGTGGCAAGGCTGGCGACCCTCGACCCGGACGGGCGGGCGCATCTCGTCCCGATCGTGTTCGCACTCGACGGCGACACGCTCTACTCGGCGGTCGACCGCAAGCCGAAGCGCTCACGGCGGCTGCGCCGGATCGAGAACGCCCGCGCCCGCGCGGAGGTGACGATCCTCGTCGACCACTACCAGGAGGACTGGGGCCGCCTCTGGTGGATCCGGCTGCGCGGCCGCGCCCGCGTCCTCGACGCCGGCGAGGAACTCGAGCTCGCGCTCACGCTGCTGCGCGAGAAGTACCCGCAATACCGCGACGACCCGCCCACGGGCCCGGTGCTCGCAGTCGACGTGACCGAGGTGCGCGAATGGAGCGCCGACGCAGGTTCGTAACTCGCCAGGGGCCGGCCGCCCCCCGGCCGCGCGGCGCGGAACGAGGCGGCGAGCAGGGCGAGCACCACGAGCGACAACGAGCGCCACCGCGAGCCCGAGAGCGACGTACATCCCGCCGGCCTGTCGGGTACACAAATTCATCGGTCATGCTGCTCGGGCGTATTCATGGATCAGTGCGCCGAGTCGGTCGCGTCGCTGGATCTGAGGTGCTGGGTGGGAGCGGACGAGATGTAGACGGCGTCCTGGCATCGGTGGCGTCAGCTTGAGTCCTCGGTGTGGCCTGTGCGTGTGGTAGCGGCATGAAGATCGCGGGATGGAGTTGCTGTGTCCGGCGCCCGAGTTAGCGTCGTGGGCTGTTCCGGGCTTCTGGGAGAAGCGAGGTTGGGCAGGCCGCTGCTGTCTATGGGCTGCGAGCCCGCTGTTTGTAGTTGGGCGCCCCTGCGACTGCCCGGGTGTGCCGTGCGCACGGATCCGTAGTTGTCGTTTCGCCCGCCTCGTCTCCGCCCTTTGAGCGGCTGGGAGGAGGTAGGGATGCGATTCATCGGCTTGGATGTGCACCGCGACTTCTGCGAGGTGGCGATCGCGGAGGGTGGTCGGGTGCGGCGCGCTCGGCGGGTCGAGACGACGCCGGCGGCGCTGGAGTTGTTTGCGCAGAGCTTGGCCGCGGACGACCAGGTTGCGCTGGAGGCGACCGGGAATGCGCTCGCGATCGCGCGGATCATCGAGCCTCACGTCGGGCGGCCGACTATCTGTAGGGTGACACGTCGACGGCCAACGGGACGCACAAAATAGGCAGAACGACCCCCGCGGGGAGGTCAGCCGAACCCCTCATGCGCTTGACGCACGCGCCGGCCCCAGGGCAGAGGCCACCGTCGCGTCGTGCGCGCGAAGAGGACGGTTTCCGAGGAGGTCCAACTCGAAAGGAACGCCCTATGGCTGGAGCAATCGATCCGCTCGGACAAAGGAAGGACGCACTGGATGCGTTTCTCGAGACGAAGGTCGCGGAGGGCTTCCGGATCGAAACTCACACCGACACGCACGCGATCATCATCGTGGGCGGCCACCGCAAACCGCTCTGGAGCCGCTTCCGCAAGCACGCCGCCGGCAGCCGCTACGTGGTATCGGTCGACGAGCGCAGCGAGGTGACGACGATCCCCGCCGAACCGAAGCGAAACTAGATTCAAAACCCGCCGGCGGCCACGATCTCCTTACTCGCCGATCGAGAGTTCGTGCTGCAGCTTGGCGAAGCTGCCCCCCGGCACGTACTCGAGCTTTCGCGAAACGTCGAGGAGCACCTGTCGCTCGTCATCGGAAACGCGAACTGCCCGCACGCCTGCATGGAGGGGCGCGGCGAGCAACATCGTGGCGGCAACGTCGATCTGGGTAGCAGCATGACAACGAATTTACGCATCCCACGGGGTTCCCGGTACGGTGTGAGCGTTGATGCCGCGGTTCCTCATCGAGCTTCCCGCCGACGAGCCTGAACGCGCGCGACGCTTCTGGCAGGAGCTGCTGCAGACGACGCTGGAGAGCCGCCGACCCGACGAGGGGCACGGCTGGCAGACCGAGTACGAGGGGATTGTGTTCGGGTTGCACGAGCGCGGCCCGGGCCCCGGCGACCGCTTCTCGCTCCCCTACATCCCGGTAGCCGACCTCACTGCCGCCGTCGAACGGGTGCGCGCGCTCGGCGGCGAGATCGTCCACCCGGGCGAGCGCTGGGTGATCTGCCGCGACTCCGAGGGCACGCCCTTCGGGCTCGCCGGCTCCCCATAGGGAGTGGTCACAGCCGTAACTTCGGTCCGAGTTTTGGCAAGAGAACGGCCGCTTCCCCGAGTTTTGGCACCTCACAAGCCGAACGAGACCGTGAGACGCCACCCTGCACTCGTCCTGCTGTCGCAAGAGCACAACCACGAGCTCGCGCACGCGCGGCGCTTGCTCCGGGCTGCCGGCGCCGGGGCCGAGCAGCGGCTCGCCGTCGCGAGCGCGTACGTCGACGCGTTCTTCACGGAGACGGTCGAGCACTTCCGGCGCGAGGAGGAGATCCTGTTCCCGCTGTACGCCCGCCACGCCGGCTCGACTCCCATGCTGGAGCGAATCCTGCGCGAGCACATGGAGCTGCACGGGCTCGTGCGCGCGCTCCGAGCCGAGGCGGCCGCAGGCGCCATCCCGCCGGAAGCCCTGAGGAGGCTTGGCGACCTCCTGCACGACCACGTGCGCGTGGAGGAGCGCGAGCTGTTCGCGGAAATCGAGCGCCTCGTGCCGGCGGCGGAACTCGAGGGGCTCAAGCTCTAACTCTGGCCGACTCTCACGCCCTCCATCGCGTGCCTTGACCGGGTACTGCTCGTGCTTCGGCACTATCCGCGCAGGTCGGACAGGGGCACAGCTCGCGTAGATGCTCGAACGTGTAGATGCCGGTCGAGTGTCCGTCGCTCCAGTGGAAGCGGATCGCATAGCGGCCCACCGGGTCGATCGAGAGCGGACGGACATCGTTGCTGATCGATTCCTCGCGCAGCCGCTTGTTCCCTGCGATCTCGTCGACGCAGATCGCGCACCTACAGCCCACGCGGAGGGCATAGCCAGTGTAGATCGATTCGTGCCCGTCCTTCCAGCGAATCCGCACCTCGTTCTCGGATGGTTGCGTTATCTCTGCGATCTCCGGTCGATCGCTGGAGGCTCCTCCCATGGCCAGGGTGCTGACCTGCGCGGCGAGGTTCTCGGCGACCCGACCGAGGGCGCGGGCACTGGGCGACTCGGGCCTGGACTGGACGATGGGGTTTCCCTCGTCCGAGGTCGTGCGGATGTCAGTTGAGAGCGGGATCTCACCGAGGAAGGGGATCCCGCTCGCGGCCGCGAATCGCCGGGCGCCGCCGCTGCCGAAGATCTCCTCGCGGTGGCCGCAGTGGCGGCACTCGAAGCCGCTCATGTTCTCGACCAAGCCAAGCACCGGAGTGTGCAGCGTGGTGAACATGGAGATGGCCTTTTCGGCCACGTTGAAGGCGAGGTCTTGCGGGGTCGAGACGACCGCCGCGCCGGTGAGGGGGATCTTCTGGCAGAGGCTCAACTGGACATCGCCGGTACCGGGAGGCAGATCGACGAGCAGGTAGTCGAGCTCGCCCCACTCGACGCCACCGAGGAACTTGTCGATCAGCTTGGAGAGCATCGGCCCCCGCCAGATGGTGGCCTCTCCCTTCGCCACGAAGAAGCCGATCGAGACGATCTTGACGCCGTAGCGGAGGACGGGAACGATCGTCCCGTTCTGCGCTGTGGGTGGACTGGTGGCGCCCATGATGGTGGGAATGCTCGGGCCGTAGACATCGGCGTCCATCAAGCCGACCCTGGCGCCCAGCTTCGCCAGCGCGATCGCCAGATTCGCGCTCACCGTGGATTTCCCGACGCCGCCCTTCCCGCTGGCGACAGGAACGACGTTCTTGACCAGCGGGATGAGCTCGTCCTTCTGCTCCGACTGAGTGCCGCGCACCTTCGAGGTCATCTCGACCTCAACCTTCGTCACGCCAGGGAGCGAAAGGACCGCTCGATGCGCGTCCTCCTTCATCTGGTCGCGGACAGGACAGGCCGGCGTGGTGAGCTCGATCGCGAAGGAAACGCTCTCGCCGTCGATTCGAAGGTCCTTCACGAAGCCGAGCGTGACGATGTCCCGACCCAGGTCCGGATCCTTGACCTTGGAGAGAGCCGCACGGATATCCTCCGGCCCGATCGTCCACGCTCTCCTTCCCTTCATCTTCACCTCGCTGGCCTCAGCACATGAAGATGATCGAGGGCGTATGGCGTGCCAAAACTAGTGTCCGTTCGGCGCCAGCCGGGGACTGGCGAACGTCCAGCTTCATGCTGACCTGACGATGCTCACCCGCTTGTCGCAGACGCTCGCCCAAGCCCGAGCCGTCCCCCTCGCGGCTTAGCCCTGGGCCGAGAGCTTCTGAACTTCGAGTGCGATTTCCCGCAGAGCATTCTCAAGCGGCTCGATCTGCACGGCGAGTTGTTGGATCGCGATCGAGGTCGGCGTCACCGACAGAAGCGGGCTTCCCCATTCAATCGACGCCTTGCTGGCTTGGACCAGCTTGTCTACCCGCTCGATCAAGGTGTCCGTCAAGGTTTCCAACCGGGGCCCTTCTCTCTGTTGCAGGTGAGAGAGTGCTGGCCCTTGCCTGGAACTCTGTTCGCCGAGGCTCCAGCGTCTCGCGCGCTGACGCGGTTGACGGCCTTCTGGGTTTCGGCCGGGGTTCTGGCCGCAGGGCCAGTTGAGAACATCCTACGCCTTTTGGGGCGTGAGATTGGTTAACGCTTTTTCCCGATCCCCAACCACTTGCGGATCTTGACGATCAGGCCGGCCATAGGGCGAGTCTACGCCGTTTCCGCCAATCGTCTCGCCAATCCCTCCTACTAGCGATCCTTGAAGCGTGCGGCTTCGTCGGAGCCGGCGGTGGTGTCGCCGGCGCTGTATGAGTGAGCGCCTGCGCCCGCGAGCGTGCCGCGATCGACGATCAGGTACTCCTCGCGGATCGGACGACCATCAAACCAGCACTCCAGGATCTCGCGCACTCCGGCCGCGTAGCGGGCTTGCGCGGACAGGGACGACCCCGACACGTGTGGCGTCATCCCGTGGTGGGGCATCGAGCGCCAGGGATGATCCCCGGGAGCCGGCTGCGGGAACCAGACGTCTCCCGCATAACCGGCAAGCTGGCCGCTCTCCAGCGCCCGCGCGATCGCGTCGCGGTCGCAGATCTTGCCCCGGGCGGTGTTGACGATGTAGGCGCCGCGCTTCATCTTCGCGATCAGGGCGTCGTCGAAGAGGTGCTCGGTCTCGGGATGCAGGGGCGCGTTGATCGTGACCACGTCGCAGACAGGCACCAGCGACTCGGCGTTCGGGTGGTAGGTCACGCCCAGCTCGCGCTCGACCTGCTCTGGCAGTCGGTGCCGATCGGTGTAGTGCAGTCCGACCTCAAACGGCTTCAGCCGCCGGAGCACAGCTGAACCGATCCGGCCGGCCGCGACCGTCCCGACCTGCATTCCCTCCAGGTCGTACGACCGGGCGACGCAGTCGGCGATGTTCCAGCCGCCCTGGACGACCCACTGATACGAGGGGATGTAGTTGCGCACCAGCGCCAGGATCATCATCACCACGTGCTCGGAGACGCTGATGCTGTTGGAATAGGTGATCTCGCAGACGGTGATCCCTCGCTCGATCGCCGCTTCCAGATCGACGTGGTCGGAGCCGATCCCCGCCGTGACGGCCAGCCTCAGCCCCGGCGCCTTCGCGATCCGCTCCGCCGTCAGGTAGGCAGGCCAGAACGGCTGCGAGATGACGATCTCCGCCTCGGGCAACTCTCGCTCAAAGACCGAGTCCGGCCCGTCCTTGTCCGAGGTGGCAACAAACGCGTGGCCGCGCTCCTCAAGGAACCGGCGCAGCCCCAGCTCCCCGGAAACGCTGCCCAGAAGCTCACCCGGCTCGAAGTCGATCCGCTCCGGGCTCGGCGTCGTCTGACCGTCGTAGTAGCGCTCGATCCGGGGAATCGCATCTCGCGCGTACGAGCTCGGATACCCGTCAACAGGATCCTCGTACAGGACACAGAGAACCTTTGCCACCCCTGCCTCACCTTCTCGCCCGGGCGCTCGCGTGGCCAGCCGATTCTAGACCCCTCCCGCCCTAGCGGCGCCTCAGCCTGCGCTCGCAGGCGCGCGCTCTAACTGGCCCCGCGTTACTCGCTTCATCAGCTGAGGTAGAACCACGAGAGTTAAAGCTGCGCGTGTCGGTTATCGTGCCACTCAGGCCGCGTCCGCGAGCAGCAACCTTCGGCGTCCACCGCGCCAGCTAACGACTGCGAGCCGGTGGCCGCGCTGGAGGCCTGCCGGGTCGAGCTCGAAGGCGCCGAAGAACGTCGTCGTGCGCAGCTGTCGTGCCGCGGCCAGAGGATCGTCGGGGTCGAGCTCGAGGCAGTGGGCGGCGATGAGGGCGGCGGCGTGGGCCTGCGCCGCGACATAGTCGAGCTCGCCGAGCCCGCTCGCGCGCGTCTCGGCCGCGAGCTCGGACGAGCTCGGCCCCAACCGCGGGACACCGGGAAGGTCGGCGTGCCACTGGACCGGGGCGAGGAGACCTTCGGGGTCGCCGCCCAGCAGGGTCGGGAAAGCGGCAAGGCCAGGCGAGACGCCTCCCAGCAGCGTCGCCGGCACTAGCCGGGAGAGCGCGCGAAACAGCGCCACCTCCGGGGCGGTCGGGCCGCACAGCAGTACGGCCTCGGGGCGGCGCTCGACGACGGCCGCCGGCGCGTCGGAGAACGAGAAGCTGCCGAGCAAGCTCAGGCCCAGGCGGGCCGCCTCCCGCTCGAGCCCCTCCCGCGCGTAGCCCGCAAAGCGGCCGGCCGCGGCGACGAGCGCGACCGAGGCACCGGGGCGAAGCAGCGCCACGGCTTGGCCGAGCGCGACCAGGTAGCAACTCGCCGGCGAGGCCAACGAGACGACTCCCGACAGTCGCTG
>Ga0070698_100008367_pt1 | contig 11181 bp, 9 predicted proteins | sample KBSK1502metaG_FD_65477 | JGI IMG/M metagenome (GOLD analysis project Ga0070698, IMG submission 65477) | Corn, switchgrass and miscanthus rhizosphere microbial communities from Kellogg Biological Station, Michigan, USA - KBS K1-50-2 metaG | ecosystem: Host-associated > Plants > Roots >...
AGCTCGATATACTGAACATCTTTTACATCTTCACCATTTTTATCTTTTGTATTTATTTCGATCATATACCAGCCCGGTGTAAATTGACCGTTCACGATTGCCCATTGACCATTGCTTTTTACAGAATCAGATCTTTCAAAAACCTTGTTTTCTTTTTCCCAACTGCTGTAATCTGTTTCATTATCGAATTCATCGTAAGAGAAATTTTTTATATACTCTTCTTTACTCATTACAAACTGATCCGGTCTTTCCCAATAGCGGTTTCGTATCAATCTTTTTTCTTCTTTTAAACCTGTAATGGTCACTTTCACCATTGCCGGCACAAATTCGCCATTCATGTTCTCTGTACGGATAAAAATTGATTTTAAACTGTCCGCCGGAAGAGAAGAGGCAATAACGGTTTTTAATAAAAGCGATTTATAGCTTACCGAAACTGACAACTCACCACTTCTTGTTTCACCATTTATATCGGTCAAATCTGCATAAATTCTGTAATCAAATACCGGTTCAAATTTCTTTTGAATTTTCAAGTCGGGGATAGCAGTAAACTCCACAACAAACTTTCCGTCTTTATCGGTTTTTGTTTCACCATGAATTATCTCTAAACTTTCACTTGGCGGTTGCCACCAGCGACGAAATAACCAGGGATAAAGAAATCTTGCTTCACGGACAACACGAAATTTAACAATAGCACCATCAATATTATTTCCGGCATACGCTTTAGCAACACCTGTAACTTTGATCTTATCATTTACTTTATAAGTTCCCTTCAACTTTTCATACTCAACCAAAAATTTCGGTCTTTTATATTCTTCAACACGAAATCCGGCTGCTGCGGTGTTTTCTTTTATATAGATACTAAATTGACCATTCAATCCTCCCGAAGGCAACTGAAATTTTCCTGAGAAAGAACCAAACTCATTTGTTTTTACTTTCATTGAATCGATATTCTGATAATTCGCATCTCTCAGGTAAAGCCATGTTTCATAATTTGAATTAACAGAGCCGGTTTTTTGTTTTAAATTCCTTGTAATGGCAATTCCTTTATAATATACTATCTGTCCTGGCCTGTAAATGCTCCGGTCTGTAAAAAGAAATACAGAGGTTACATTACCCGTTTCATTATTGTCATTATTTCGATAATAATAATAATCGTTGAGAAAATCATTAATGAAAAGCTTCTCACCATTAAATGAAATTTCTAACTTATAAGATTCATTCCGATACTTGTTATTATCCTCTTTAAGTTTTTCCTTTTTAAAAAAGCCATGTTCATCAGTTTGATATAACTTGCCTTTTTCTATTGTGTACTTGTATGTTTTGTAATCATATCGTTGCTCCCAAACCTGTACCGCAGCTTTTGCAAGTGGCCGGCCATTATCACGGTTCAGCACAAAATGATTGTCGCCACTATTTACATAACTTATATTTGAAACATAAAAACCCCTGGCGCCAACAAGCGTATTCTTGTCCTTAAAATCTTTATCACTGGCGGCTATCAACATATATTCACCTGCAGGCAAGCCATCTATTTTCACTTCTGCTTTATGTTCCTGTAAATCTTTGGTATCGGGAAGAAATTGTTCCCAGCTACGTATCGGATTAGCGACCGTGATCAGTTTCCAATATTCATCACCTGATTTGTTTTCAATTTCTTTTTTCAGTGTTTCGTTTGGCTGAATAATGCGAAAGTGAATCGCAGACATATTATAATATTCAATCAATGCCCTGAACGGTTGGGCAGGTATATTTATTTTTTCAATATTAAAGCTGAAGTGCAGTTGTGTGATACTGTTAAGCAGGTTATAACAATTCACCCAACCCTCATTTTGTTCTTTTTGTTTTAAAACCTTTTCACAAATTTCTTTGGCTTTTATTCGTGTAAATCTTTCGGTAGTATCACCATATGGTTTGTACTCATTTGCTTTTACATTATAAAATGCTGCCAAAAGATACCATGCTTGTGCCGCCGCCGGATAATTTTCATATTGGCGTGCAATATGATTGATTGCATTGAAATAAAGCTCTTCTTTGCCGGGATGAACTGAATTATTATTTACAAATTCGATCCGATCAATATCCGCATCGATCAGTGCATCAGGTTTCGCATCATTAATATGAAATGCCAATAATTTTTGGTAGATCAATAATGCTTTATGTTTTAAGGAAAATGAATCGTTGGTAATAAATTTTTTTGTAATAAAATCAGAAGCGGGATCAAATGCAGATGCCTGGTCAATTTCAAAAGCATAGGCTGGTTTTTTGAGATCTCTTTCATCGCTGCTGAAATAACCAAGTGCTCTATGTGTTAACAGGTCGTATAAAGTTGGGCGCAGATTCCTTGTATTTCCTTTTACAATTACAGCATCAAAAGGTTCCAGTTTTGTTTGTTGTAGTAGTTTTTCATTTTGTATGGATTGCAAATAAAGCTCACCGATCTTTTTATGAAAATCATCTGCATCCCACGACGTTATATCGAATTTCTGGTAATTATAAGTTTTTGTCCTGTCATATAATTGGTAGCGATGCTGCTGAAAATAATTCCAATATAATTCTGCTAATATATTTTTTAAAATAGATGTAACAGGCTGTTTACTGGTTATTATCTCTGATTCGATTTCCCTGATAGAAAGCATTTCATTATTCTCCCGGTTCTCAGATTGAAGACCGGTCATATAAATCAGTGCCTTTATTACTTGTGCATCCTGGTTTTCTTTTTTGGCAAGATCATATATCTTTTTTACTTCGGTAAAAGCCGATTTAGGAAGATTTTTTTTAGCAAAGGTTTCCACTTTCTTCCATTCCTTTTCATAGAATTTCACAGGCGTTTGGGAGTAGCTGTTTGTTAATAAAGTAAAAATAAAAACTACCAGCGATAATAAGGGTTTCAATGGTTGCATCAACATGCCGTTAAATTTTTTACAAGATAGTACTATCAATGCTTATGAGATGCGGGAAAGAATGATTTTTCATAAGCGATTGTTAACTATTAAAATTCCAAAAGGCATCCCGATAGCTATCGGGACCAATCAATCCGAAATCCGCAATCTTAAATCTAAAATTCACACTCAAGCCCTTTAACGTTTTCTTACGCAGCAATGGCACGGCGTTGGAATAATTGCTACAGAACAAAATTGTTCACCTCAAAACAAAATATATGAAGACAATTTTTACCCTTTTACTTAGCACCATTTTCTCACTTGCTTCAATGGCCTACGACGGCACCCGCCTTACCGTCACCAGCGTTAGTAATAACAAAATGTTTGTTGAAGTTGATGGCCGCAGATACAATCTTAATGGAAATACTGTTTCCATCGCTAATATCCGCCCGGGCACACATAATGTAAGAGTCTTGCGTGAACTGAAAAGAAAAGGCGGTTGGAATTTTGGCAACGGTAATAAAAGAGAGGAGACCATTTATAATATTAAAGTGACTTTCAGAGATGGCTACCACTTCGATATTCTGGTCAATCGTTTTGGAAAGGTATTGATCGATGAACACAGAATTGATCCAAACGATGATTGGTACAATGACGATGATTATTATGACAGAGATAATGACCGCAACAAAGATTGGGGTAACACCCCTGGCAACCGTGATAACAGAGATTATAACGATGACGACGATCGTAACAACCGCGATAACCGTGATTACAAAGATGATCGTAATAATGATCCCCGTTACGATGATAACTACAGCAGGGCGATGAACAATATTGATTTCACCCAGGCAAAAGAAAGCCTTCGTAGAGAATGGTTTGAAAACACAAGATTGGAAACAGCAAAGCAGATCATTGATCAGAATTATTTTACCAGTCAACAGATAAAGGAAATGGTGCTACTGTTCACTTTTGAAAATAATAGATTAGATATTGCCAAATATGCCTATGGCAAAACAGTTGATAAAGGAAATTATTTTATAATGAATGATGCCTTTACAATCAACAGTAATAAAGAAAAGCTGAGTGAATATATCCGTGAATACAGGTAATTAAAACTAAAACAAATTATATGAAAACAATTTTGACTCTTATTGCATTTATTTCGATCTCATCGGTTGCTTTAGCGGGAGAAAAACATCCATCTGTAACCGTTACTTCAACTGGTGAATTCAAAATAGTAATTGATGGAAAACAATTTAATAATGAAAAAAAGGTCTCTTTAACTGATCTCCAGAAAGGAATACACTACATCGATGTGTGGAAAAAGAAGAAAGGGTTATTTGGTAGTAAGTACAAACTTGTTTCATCAAAACAGTTTGAGTTGGAAAATAAAGATCTTGATATCGATGTTAATTTTTCAGGTTATATCACTATCGGTAAACAAGGAAAAGGATGGGATGGAGATCATTGGTTAAAGAAAGGGGATAAGAACAAAAAGAATGATTTGAAACCTTAAATAAAAAAATGATTAAAGAATATACCGGGATTATGAATAGAATTGGTCTGAGCGATACCGGTAAACTCTGGCCGTTAACCTTAAAATTTAGAAAAATGAAAACAGTTTTAACTTTTGTAGCAGGTTTACTGCTCACTTTATCAACCATGGCAGCCGACAGGCCCCCTTCAGTAACAATTAAATCAAATCGAAATTTTGAAATTGTTGTGGATGGCAGAACCTATCGCAACGACAATACGATACGTATAGACAGGATGCAAAGAGGAATTCACAGCATTAAAGTGTATGAAAGAGGCCGCGGATTTTTTGGAAGAATGCGCCTCGTTTCAGCAAAGAACTTCTTTGTAAGAAACAATGATCTTCGTATCACAGTTAGTTACTCAGGTTATGTAAATATTGATGAAAGAGGATACGATAGAAGAGATCGTGGTTGGGATGATAATGACAGGGGTTGGGATCGTAACGACAGGGATGGCAGAAACCGTGGATTCTAATTACATTTCATAATAGAAAAGTCCCGTATTCACGGGACTTTTTTATTTAATAATTTCTTTCATTCGTTTGCCAATATCCGCAGGGCTTTGCACTACATGAATACCACATTCACTCAAAATTCTCATTTTAGCAGCAGCAGTATCATCAGCACCGCCAACAATAGCACCAGCATGTCCCATACGACGGCCGGGAGGGGCGGTTTGCCCTGCAATAAAACTAACAACAGGTTTTTTATTGCCGTTCTCTTTAATCCACTTCGCAGCTTCAGCTTCCATACCGCCGCCAATTTCACCGATCATAACTATTGCATCTGTATCAGCATCATTCATAAAAAGTTCAACAGCTTCTTTGGTTGTAGTTCCAATTATCGGATCGCCACCAATACCAACTGCAGTTGAAATACCAAGTCCTGCTTTCGCTACCTGGTCTGCTGCCTCATAAGTAAGCGTTCCTGATTTTGATACAATACCAATTCTTCCTTTTTTAAAAACAAATCCGGGCATGATACCAACTTTACATTCATCTGCCGTAATAACACCGGGACAATTTGGTCCCACTAATCTTGTTGATGTTGCTTGCAAATGATTTTTAACTTTCACCATATCCTGTACAGGAATTCCTTCGGTAATGCAAACAACCAATCGAACACCGGCCTCAGCTGATTCCATTATCGCATCAGCAGCAAATGCCGGTGGCACAAAAATGATACTTACATCTGCGCCGGTAGTTTTCACACAATCAGCAACGGTGTTGAATACAGGTTTATCCAAATGTTTTTGTCCCCCTTTACCCGGCGTTACTCCACCTACCACATTAGTTCCGTATTCGATCATTTGTGTAGCATGAAAAGTTCCCTCGCTTCCGGTAAAACCCTGTACTAAAACTTTGGAATTTTTTTTAACAAGAATGCTCATAATCTATAATTAGAATGCCGCAAAAATAGGGGATTTATTTTTTGATAACCAGCAATAGTATTTCTAATGATCTTCCGTTGCTACGCTCAGTTTATCGTTCTGTTTTCATAGCATCTGTCGTTGAGCGAAGCGAAACCCCGATGAATATCGGGGCACTCTTGTACAGCTGCAATCCTATGCGTCTCGCTTTGTTTATTTGCCCCAGCCTTCAGGTTGGGGCAGCAATTGAAAAACATTTTCCGCTGACTCCTTCAACGAAAATGATAATTGAACTTAATTATACTTCAAGAAAAGTATATCGTGCCAGGTAGATACAGGATAATAAGCCTCACTTATTGAATTTGTTTGTAAACTTTTGCCAACAGAATCAATACTGCCATAAGTTCTGATGGTCGGCAGAGGATTAACTGTGGTTTTTTGAATGATCAACACTGCATCAGCACCATGCTGCCATCCTTGTTTAATTGCTTTTCTCTGAACCTGGTTCCAGTTTATACCCCAGGAATAAATACCGGTTTTTATATAACCTCTTCCTATAACTGAATAAGGTTTTTTTATCTCTGATTCTGATACATACACTTCCGGGTCTAAGCCAGGTTTGTAGCTTTTCCCTATGTACTGAATTTTTGTTGAACAACTGAAAATAAAAAGGGGAATCATGAAGAGGTAAATCTTTTTCATAAACATAGTTTTAAATGGTAAGCAATACATTTTCTGCCGCATGAATTGCGCCACAGCACTTCATACGAATCAAATCGTTTGTTAATTGAAATTGGTCAGAGATTGAACCAGTAAGTAAACTTTGCAACAATGGCCCTGTTCTTAGGCATAAAGGCAGTTACATGTCTTCCGCCGATCGTTGTCAACGGATCATCAGAAGCAAAATAATTATCGGTATAAACCAAAAAGAAATCACTTACCGGTTTGAATCTCCATTGAAACCTTGCATTGATATTGAAATTATTTGCCTGGTTATTGTATTGAAGAAATGCATTAAAGAAAACACTTTTGCTAAATGAGAGTTCTGCCCGCGGCCCGATCAACCAAATATTTGCTTTGCTATAAGGGCCAGGCAAATTAATACGGGTATAACTGGCATCAATGCTGACAATGCCAAATGTATGCATGCGATAACTCCATGTTGTTTTATATTGCCCGAAGCGGCCATTAAAATATTTACCAAAACTTGTGTTCAGTGCAAAGAAGAAATTTTTTCTTGGATTGCTTTTATAACTTAATCGATTACTGAAATACGTGTAACTGCTGCCGATTGGTAATTCAAATCCACCCGTATTAGTCGGATCAAACGGTTCAAATAAATAAGTATAATCCCAGCGAAGTAAGGCGCCCTGCATTTCTGCAGCATTTTGAAACACGATCCGGAAAAAAAGACCTGCATCCCAATCCGTAATTCGTTTGTCAATTTTGCCATAAAAAATATCATAATCAGGGCCGATACGCCAGTTATTTATTTGTTTGCTGCTTTTATTCTTTGGATAGAAAACAAATTGTTGTGAACCTTCACTCCTGTAATACCCGTTTCTTGGAACAAAGCCAACATCGGCTTTGTAATTAATACCGATGTTTTCTAAACTTAGATCATAAACAATTTTCGAAGAATTGTGTTCTATAAAACTTCCCATTGCGTATTCACCATTGGTTGAAATAGGAGAAAAACTTCTATGGACAAAGAATTTGCCATCGGTCATTCCATCTTTTGAAGCAAGATTAAAATCAATTCCTGCTATTCGATTGTATTTTGTTTCCGGCGTTTTATTTTTAAATTCATCTTTATTTACGAATATGAAACCAAGATTATTTCGCAAACCAACTCTTCGTTGCACAGCAATGGTTGAAAAATTTGTCGCTGGCAAATCGAATTTTACACTTTTGCCGGTTTGTATATTTAATAAACCAACCCGCCAGTCTTTATTTATTCTGCCACTCAACCTTGCGCCGGCAATGATCGGCACCCTGACATTTTCACCTGTGTTCACATTACTTCCCAAACCAATTCTTCTTGAGAAAAATGGATTTACATTGTGGAAACCAAAACTTCCAAACAGATCACTATTCTCTAAAAAAAACTGTCTTCGCTCGGGAAAAAATAATTCAAAGCGGCTAAGATTTGTCACTTGCTGATCAACTTCCACCTGCGCAAAATCCGGATTAACAGTAAGATCAAGATTAAGTGAAGGAGTGATGCCAACCTTTGCATCAAAACCGGCTTCAATATCATTATTAGCAGGTGTGCCGGCTTCAAAATCTTTGCTGCGACCAACTAATGCAAAAGGAATAATAGAAAAATTTTTTCCAGGTGAAGGAGGCGCATCATCCCAAATCAATTTTCCACTAAAATTCAGATCGATCATGCGAAAGTTTTTAGGGATCGGCGCCCAACTGCTTTTTTCGTTGTATTTGTAGTTGGTGCGCCCAAAATTTATATCCCATTCATTGATCCCATTTGTATTTAATTTATACCGGAGTGTTTTAAACGGGATAGCCATTTCAATGATAAATTTATCTTCTTCACTTGTGGCATTACAATACCATTTATTGTCCCAGTCAATATTATTGTCAACTCCACCAGGGCCTGTAAATATCAAAGCTTCTTTTTGAATGCCATAAGGAGTAGCTGCAAAATAAAAACCATTCAGCTTATCACGAAATGGATCAAGGGTAACAAAAAAATTATCTGAACTTGAATTAGGATAGTCTCTTCGCAGACTTTGAACTGTGTATTTATGTGGTTGATAACAAACGCCGCTGACATAAAGAAACTGATCATCAAAGGTGACTCTGGCAATTGTTTGCATTTCAGCCTGCGAAGTATCAGATGGATAATTTTGATTGAAATTAGTAAGGGGGGTGGCTGTTTGCCAATCAGCTTCATCAAGCTTTCCGTCAATAATAATTTTACCTGTTGCTTTTTTTATATGCAGAATATATTTTCCATCATTGGAAAACTCTTTCTGTGCGATCAAAGAAAAACTAAGCAATGAAAAAAAAATAAAAAGCAGTGGCTTCATAAAAGTGGCTGCAAGATAGAAAAGCGATTTTAAAATTAAGGGATTATTCATAACCCCAGGTCAGGGAGCCCCAATAGCTTTGCCAATCACAAACCGGGTTATCAGTCAGTCTTTCCATTTTTACTGTACTTATCATCCACTTACCGGAAACGATGACAGGGAATACGATCTCGCCATTGGCGTCAGATCTTAATTCAACTTTATTTGTTTTATTATTTATTCTGTGCCAAACTTTCACAAGTGCGTTTGTAAGCGGAGATCTTTTATAAAAAACCCTTGCCCGGAAAAGCTCTTTATTTTTTAATTGATAAGGGTTGGAAGAAGGTATGATGTCAATAGGCATAGAAGTGGTAATTCCGGAAGTCTCATCTTTTACATCACCAACTTGTAAAAGGGTTTTGGCACAACGCTGATAGAATTCACGGCCGTTGCAGCCCATCTCATTGTTTTGTTTCCGGTATTCAAGTGCATTTAATAATCCATCTTCCAGCAAGTATTCATTGAATTTTGAAGGTTCCATTTCAATAAATGAATTATTGCTGTTAAAAGCAACCAGGTTGGTGCCTTCATCAACCATGATATATTCAATGGAATCGCCTTCTGCCCCGGTAATAACGGGCGAAAGATCATCGCTTACACCACCGTAATATATTTTTAAAGATATTATTCGTTCATTATTCCCCTTCCAGTTCTCGCCTGCAAAATTTTCACCAACCAAAAAACGAATATTAACCTTTTCTGTTCGTTTATAAATAAACTTATCCGGGTTTAGCCAAAATTCATGCGCAGATAAAAGGGTAAAAAAAGTAATTAATGTAAAAAAATAGATAAGTTTCTTCATTGGAGAAGTTCTGATTTTGCAGGGAAGGCTTCCTAAGCCTTCCCTTTGGGGAGGTTGGTGGGGCCTATCATATCATCAATATTGCGATCGTTGGGCATCTTACCGGTTTCTTCCAGCATCCGCATTTCTTTTGCATCTTTTAAGAATTCGGAAGCAAAAATAAATTCATTCAGCCGTTGGTTCTTGCTGAAGATAATCTCTTTATTAGAACCTTCCCACTCTTTTCTGCCCTGGTACATATATAAAATATAATTACCAACTTCCATCACACTGTTCATATCATGTGTGTTCACTACCGTGGTGATGTTGAATTCGAGTGTTATTTCTTTGATCAGCCGGTCAATAACCAACGAAGTTTGCGGGTCAAGTCCTGAATTTGGCTCATCGCAAAAAAGATATTTGGGATTCAGAACAATTGCTCTTGCAATACCCACTCTTTTTTTCATGCCTCCACTAAGCTCAGCAGGAAATTTTTTATTGGTATCTTTTAAGTTTACACGATCCAATACCTCATTCACCCGCTCCAATTTTTTTCTGAACGGCCATTTTGTGAACATATTCAATGGGAACATCACGTTTTCCTGTACAGTTAAGCTGTCAAACAATGCCGAACCCTGGAAAAGCATGCCGATTTGTTTACGGATCTCCGTTCGTTCATTGCGGCCCATGTTTGTAAAACTTTCTCCACTATATAGGATTTCACCTTCATCTGGTTCGAACAAACCCACCATGCATTTCATAAGAACAGTTTTCCCGCTACCGCTTGTACCAATGATCAGGTTACACTGCCCCGTTTTCATTACGGCACTTACATCTTCAATGACCACCTTATCACCAAAACTTTTCTTTATATTTTTTACTTCGATCATGGTTATAATAATAAGGCTGCAAGAATATAATCGGCGAATAAGATCATTATACAACTTACAACCACTGCTTTTGTACTTGCTCTTCCAATTTCCAATGCGCCTCCTTTTACATAATAACCATAAAAGGCAGGTATACTTGAAATAATAAAAGCAAACGTATAGGCTTTATACAAGGCAAATATTACGTTGTAGGGGGCAAATGCTTCCAATAATCCCTGATCAAATGTACTGGCCGGAACGATATTAGTCATTACACCCGCGAGTCTTCCTCCCCATATTCCAAGTACTCCTGCTATTATTACGAGCATCGGAATGACAACTAAAGCAGCAAGGATTTTTGGAAGTATGAGATAGGTTTTTGTATTAATACCCATTATTTCCAACGCATCTATCTGTTCACTTACCCTCATATTACCAAGCTCACTGGCAATTTTACTGCCGACCACACCTGCTAATACAATACAAACTAATGTAGGAGCAAATTCAAGAATAACAGTATCTCTTACCACTTGCGCAATTACAGATAAAGGAATAAATGGACTGACAAGCTGGTAAGCAGTTTGAACAGTGGACACAGCACCCATAAACATTGAAATGATAACAACGATACCAAGAGAACCGATCCCGATCTCAGA
>Ga0070698_100008368_pt1 | contig 11179 bp, 7 predicted proteins | sample KBSK1502metaG_FD_65477 | JGI IMG/M metagenome (GOLD analysis project Ga0070698, IMG submission 65477) | Corn, switchgrass and miscanthus rhizosphere microbial communities from Kellogg Biological Station, Michigan, USA - KBS K1-50-2 metaG | ecosystem: Host-associated > Plants > Roots >...
GGCTACGGCGCAGGCGGTGAGGAACGGGCCGACGTTTCTATACGTGGAGGTCGAAAACCTGGATGAGACCATTGGAGCGCTGAGGGGTGTCGAGGTCGTGATGCCGGTGCGGACTACGTTCTATGGAGCGCGAGAGATTGGCGTGAAAGATCCCGCGGGGCATTTTGTGACATTCGCGCAGATGAGTGCCGCGCCGCAGAAGTGAAGTTTTCGCGCGGACCGATTCAAAACGCGAAACCGACGCAGCGGAGAATGCCTGGGAGGCCCGCGGCGATTTGCCGCACTTCAGACGGTTCATGGAACAAATCGGACCGGACCCTTGGAGGATGTACATAATGGACGGGCGCGTCCTACTTGCACACAGAGTGCACAATACAAACGGTTCGCGCTCGCAAGATATGCGGCGCCCATCTTCGATCGGGCATTGGCACGCGCCGGGCCGGAGGGGACTTCAGCTATCGGTCGAGCCATGGCCAAGCTCCACGCGTGAGAATGGCCTGGGCCTCTCATCCTCCGTTGTGGGCAGCTATTTTGCCGATCTCCGTTGTTTGAGCTAAAACGAGAAAAGCCCATGGGCCCAAGGGAAGGTGCAGTTCACCGTGAGATTTGTGAACCGCAGGTCTCTGACTGCCTTTGCCGCCCCACCGTTCTTCCTCCGAATCTAGCGCCCTGTGCCAGGACCCCCTCGGAATCGGCAGCCTGAGATCAATTGGAACCCCATCGAAGTGACACGCAAGAAGGACTTGACTCGAAGCGTCCCACCTCTTGACCAGGAGCACTTTCTGATCGGTGAAGGAGGTGACCTCCAAAGCGTCCTTGTCCAACCGTGCCAGCGAGGACACCTCGCGTCGCAAGCGAAGCAGCTCCTGATAGAAATGCCAAAGCATGCGATGGTCTCCTGCGGTTTCTAAATCCCAGTTCAGCTTGCAACCGAGGAATGTTGCTTCGCTCTGGGGGTCGGGAATTTCGCCTTTCCAGCCAAATCTCGCAAATTCCTCCCGGCGTCCCCGGCGCACTGCCTCAATCAGCGACGGGTCTCCATGGCTCACAAAGTATCGGAAGGGCGCTGACTCGCCGTACTCCTCGCCCATGAACAACAAAGGAAGGTAGGGCGAGAGCAGAACAGTCCCTGCCGCAAGCTTCAATTGGTCGAAGGATACGAGCTGTCCCAGCCGGTCACCAACACGCCGGTTTCCCACCTGATCGTGGTTTTGCGCGCAGACGACGAAGCGTTTCGCTGGAATCTGCTTCGACGAATTCCCATGACGCCTTTGGCGATACTTCGAATATTGCCCGGCGTATGAAAATCCTTCTCGATAGCAGCGAGCTAGATCGTCGATTCCAGAAAAGTCTTCGTAGTAACCATCCCGCTCACCGGTCAAGAGCACATGCAAGGAATGGTGAAAATCATCATTCCACACCGCGTCGAAACCCCAGCCACCCGCCTCAGGAGCGCGGACCACCCGAGCATCGTTTCGATTGCTTTCCGGGAACAGATAGACGTCCCGCCCGAGTTCCTCCGCCTTTGTGTGAACGGCTACGCTGAGCTCTTCGAGGAATGTTCGTGCGGAGAGGTCCACAATTGCATGAATTGCGTCGAGGCGAAGCGCATCTACATGGAAATCCGCGATCCATTGTAGTGCATTCTCGATGAAGTATCGGCGGACCTCATCGCTCCCGGCGTCGTCGAAATTGATGGCCTGTCCCCACGGTGTCTTGTAGAGATCCGTGAAGTAAGGACCGAAATCCGCCAAGTAATTTCCCTCCGGACCAACGTGGTTGTAAACCACATCGAGTACGATCGCGATTCCGTGTTGATGGCACGCGTTGACGAATGCTTTTAGCGCTGCCGGGCCGCCGTAAGACGCTTGGACTGCGTACGCATAGACTCCGTCGTAACCCCAGTTGCGGTCACCTGGATATTGAGCCACCGGCATCAATTCGATTGCCGTAACACCCAGGTCTTTCAAAGTTGCCAGCCGAGGAGTGATTGCGTCGAAAGTTCCCTGCGCAGTGAATGTGCCCACGTGGAGTTCGTAGAGGACATACCTTTCCAGAGGGAGCCCGCGCCATCCGGAATCGTTCCAGCTAAACCGACCGTCTATAACCTGAGATGGCCCGTGGACACCTTGTGGTTGGTATCGGGACGCCGGATCGGGTCGTTCCCTTCCATCGTTCAGGCGGTATCGGTATAGCGCTCCGGCAGCAATGTCTTCAACGACGGCGTGAAAATAGCCGCAGCCGACAGCCTGCATGAGACTTTCACGCTCTCGTGGTTCGCTAATGCATACGTCAACCCGGCTGGCCCGCGGAGCCCAGACAAGAAAACTGCATGCATTCTCGCCCAGAAGACGCGCGCCAAGAGTTTCGCTCCGTGCGGAAGCGAAGATGCGTGAATTTCCCATAATGGCCCGATCGCTCGCGACAGATTTCAGTATACACAGAGGAGCGCGCCGTTCCGCACACCGCGGACTGTCGAAACTCTCGCCGGAAGCTGATCTGGCGCTGAGCGTTCGGTAGGCCGGAGTGGCTGAATCTTCGCCGAGCGATAAATTTTTGCCGATCGATAACGCAACAATTCTCAGCGGCCTGACCTATAATAACTTGCCGGCCCTGATGGAGCTCCTTCGACCCGCCGTTTGCGCAGGGAATCAGATGTCAGCCGAAAAATATGAGATATGTCTGCGTTCACGGGCACTTTTACCAACCGCCACGAGAAAACCCGTGGCTAGAGGCTGTCGAACTTCAGGATACCGCGTACCCCTATCACGACTGGAACGAACGCATTACCGCGGAGTGTTATGCGCCTAATGCCGCTGCCCGCGTACTTGATGGCAATCGGCACATCACGCGACTGGTGAACAACTATTCGTCGATGAGCTTCAATTTTGGACCGACTCTTCTTTCCTGGTTAGAGACGAACGCCCCGAGGGTCTACCAATCCATCCTAGACGCGGACAGAATCAGCGGCGAAAAATTCTCAGGTCACGGCTCAGCCCTGGCGCAAGTCTACAATCACATGATCTTGCCGCTGGCGAATCGGCGGGACAAGGTTACCCAAGTGAAATGGGGACTGGCGGACTTTCAACGCAGGTTCGGCCGCACACCGGAAGGCATGTGGTTGCCAGAGACGGCCGTGGATACCGAAACGCTGGAAATTTTGGCCGAGCACAAAATCAAGTTTACAATCCTGGCCCCCCGTCAGGCCTCTAGGATCCGGCGCTTCGGAAGTCGAAGCTGGAAGGACGTGAGCGGCGCTAAGATCGATCCCAGTCGCGCATATCTGGCACGTCTGCCGTCGCATCGATCGATCGCTTTGTTCTTCTACGATGGTCCAATCTCACAGGCGGTGGCCTTCGAAGGGCTGTTGGATGACGGGCGACGTTTTGTTGAACGGCTGCTGACTGGCTTTTCCGAAACACGAACTTGGCCTCAACTTTGTCACATCGCCACGGACGGCGAAAGCTATGGGCACCATCATGCGTACGGCGAAATGGCGCTGGCCTACGCGCTGCAGCGCATCGAATCCGAAAAACTCGCTGAACTCACCAACTACGGCCAATTCCTGCAGCTCCATCCGCCCGACCACTTCGTTGATATTCTGCAAAACAGTTCCTGGAGCTGCGTCCACGGAGTCGAGCGCTGGCGCGCCAATTGCGGATGCAATTCGGGCGGCCATCCCGGCTGGAGCCAGGAATGGCGGGCTCCGCTGCGAGCTGCGCTTGACTGGCTGCGGGACACCCTGGCGCCGCTCTACGAAAACAGGGCTGCTGCTCTGCTCAAAGATCCATGGAAAGCCAGGGACGAATACATTCGTGTGGTTTTGGACCGCTCACAGGAAAACGTGGAACATTTTCTGGACGAGCACGCTGCTCACAACCTGAATCAAGAAGAAGCCGTCGTTGCTCTGAAATTACTCGAGATGCAGCGTCACGCGCTCTTGATGAATACGAGTTGTGGCTGGTTCTTCGATGAGCTCTCCGGTCTGGAAACCGTTCAGGTGATCCAATACGCTGCCCGTGCCGTGCAATTGGGGAAAGAAATCTTCGGCGATCACCTGGAGGCTCAGTTTCTAGACCGCTTACGGCTCGCCAAAAGCAACCTGCCGGAGCATCAAGATGGCGCACAAATCTACGAGAAGTGGGTCAAGCCTGCTATGGTCGACATGGCTCACGTGGCCGCTCACTACGCCATTAGCTCGCTGTTCGAACCATACCGGGAACGTACGCAAATCTACTGCTACCACGCCCAGCGGGCGGACACACATATCGAAACGGAAGGCAAGATGCATTTGGCCGTCGGCCGCGCGGAATTCAGTTCACGAATTACGCGCGAGTCATCGCGGCTCTCCTTTGCCGTTCTCCACATGGGAGACCACAATTTCGTCTGCGGCGTTCGACAAGTCAGGGAGAACGGCGAAGATCAGCATCTGAATGAACTGCTCACCAGTGCCTTTTCAAAGGCCGACCCAGCTGAGATCATTCGGCTGCTCGATGAAGGGTTCGGAAAGAAAGTGTATTCCCTGCGATCGCTTTTCCGTGACGAGCAGAGAGAAATCCTCAGGCTGATCTTGGATGAGACCCTGACTGACGCCGAGGCCGCATATCGGGGCATCTACGAGCGGCGCGCCCAGTTGATGCGCTTTCTGAGCGACATTCAAGTTCCGATTCCGAAAGCTCTGCAGTCCGCGGGGGAGATAGCATTGAACAGTCAGTTGCGCGAAGCTTTTCGAAACCGTGAAGTGGACGTCGATAGTGTCCGCAGGCTGCTAAAAGAGGCTTCTAGCCTTCACGTTGATCTCGACAAGGCCACGGTCGAGTTTTCCGTTCGCAAACGTATCGAGGAAGTTGCTGCGGAGTTCGCATCGCATCCTGCTGGTCTCGGAACTCTCAAGAGGCTCGATTCCCTGCTGGAACTCGCCCTCTCGTTGCCGTTCCGGGTGAGGCTGTGGGAGACGCAAAATACCGTATACGCGCCACTCCTTAAGTCGTACCAGGAATGGCGACTGGAAGCGGAAAAAGGCGACCTTGACGCGCAGGGTTGGCTGCGCGTGCTCACCGCCGTGAGTGAGAAAGTCGGAATGAAGCTCGCTTAGAGACTTTATGGCGCACCCCCGGATTCCCCTCGCTTGCTACAGGCTTCAATTCAACCGGGATTTTACGTTTCGCCGCGCGTCGGACGCTCTGGACTATCTCTCCCGGCTCGGAATCACGGATATCTATGCGTCGCCCATTTTGCAAAGCCGGTCCGGCAGTCAGCACGGATACGATGTGACCGATCCCGCGCGCATTAACGGCGAGCTCGGCAACGAAGATCAGTTTGAGGCGTTCCAATCGGCCTTGCAAAAACAGGGCATGGGCTTGCTTCTCGACATCGTTCCGAATCACATGGCTGCCAGCCCGGAAAATCCATGGTGGATGGACGTGCTCGAGAATGGCCCCGGCTCCGCTTACGCGGCCTACTTCGATATCGATTGGCATCCGCCGTCTCACACGCTCGCTAACAGAATCCTGCTGCCGGTGCTCGGTAGCTTCTACGGCCAGACCCTCAACAACCGGGAGTTCCAGCTCGTCTTTCGGCGGGGAAGTTTCCTGATCCAGTATTACGACATGTCCTTCCCTCTCACGCCGAAGTCCTACCGCCGGATTCTGAAGCATCGAGAGCACGTCCTGGAAAAGAGACTCGGCGCGGATTCCCCGTCCTTTCAGGAATATTTGGGAATCGTCGCCGCCTTGGCAGCGCTGCCGGAGCGGGAATCCTTGACCATCGATGCCGCTGGCGTGCGCCGCCTTCAGGTTGAAGGGATCAAAGAGCGGCTGCTCCAGCTTCACGGGAAAAACCGCGAGGTTCAGCGATTCGTAAGGGACAATCTGAGAATTTTCAACGGAAGGCGAAACCAGCCCGCCAGTTTTCGCCATTTAGATCGCTTGCTGTCCGAACAGGCTTATGTCCTGGCGTACTGGCAAAACGTCAACGAAGGAATCAACTACCGGCGCTTTTTCACGATCACAGACCTCGTGGGCATGCGCGTAGAGGATCCCCTGGTGTTTGAAGCCATACATTCTGTGATCTTGCAATTAATCGAGAGAAGAGTGGTCACCGGGCTGCGCATCGATCACATCGACGGTCTTCGCGACCCGCTAGGCTATCTTCGGCGCCTGCAAGAACGCGCCAGCGGCTCCCAGGAGAAGGGAAACGCAAACAGCTTCTACGTGATTGTGGAAAAAATACTCTCAGGAGCCGAAAAGCTTCCCAAGGAATGGCCCGTCCAGGGTACCACCGGTTATGAATATCTGAACGCCGTCAACCGGCTGTTTGTTCATCCAGAAGGAGCGCGACAGATCGAACAGATTTATTTTCGATTTCTCGGAAGACAGCTTACCTATGAAGACGTGCTCTATCAGAGGAAAAAACTCATCATGTCAACTCTGCTGTCGGCCGAGATGAGATACCTCGGCCGCCTGCTCGGCGTCTTGGCTCAAAGTGATCGCTATGCGCGGGACTTCTCGCGAAGGGACCTGGCACAAGCGCTCATCGAAACCACGGCATGTTTCCCCGTCTACCGAACCTATATTCGCAGCATGGAAGTGCCCCACGAGGCGAAACGTCATACGAACCATGCCGTGGACGCTGCGCGAAGTCGAAACCCCCGCCTCGACTCGTTCTGCTTCGATTTTGTCCGCGATGTGCTGCTGCTGAAGGATGCAGGTCACCTGCTTGCGGAGCAGCGCGAAGCGCACCTTGCCTTCGTCATGAGGTGGCAGCAGTTTACGGGCCCGATCGTCGCCAAGGGCTTGGAGGACACTGTTCTGTATGTTTATTGCCCCCTTCTTTCGCTCAACGAAGTAGGGCAAAATCCAAGCCCGGCTGCCGTCGTCGCACCCGAATTCGGGGCAATTGCGAGTGAACGGCAACGCCGGTCGGGATACGGTTTGAATAGCACTTCGACGCACGACACAAAGCGGGGCGAAGACGTGCGTGCAAGAATCAACGTTCTCTCGGAGATTCCCCGTGAATGGCAAGAACACCTCCGCAGGTGGGCACGGTGGAACAAGAAAAGGAAAGGAGTAGTCCAGTCTCGGGAAGTGCCTGATCGCAACGAAGAAATCTTCTTGTATCAAACCTTGATTGGCTCCTGGCCCCTCGAGAAGGAAGACGTACCGCGATTTCGTGAACGCCTGGAAGCCTACATGATTAAGGCCATTCGCGAGGCAATGGTCCATACACGATGGAGTTTGCCCAACACTCTGCATGAGCAAGCGGTCGTCGGTTTTCTCAAGGCCATACTCGAACCCGGCGACGACAATCTGTTTCTGAATGATTTCGTGAAATTCGAGCGAAAGGTCGCCGCATACGGGATGTTGAATGGTCTGGCACAAGTCCTGGTGAAGATGACCAGTCCGGGAGTGCCTGATTTTTACCAGGGATGCGATCTCTGGGACCTTCGTCTTGTTGATCCCGATAACCGCGGACCCGTCGATTTTAATCATCGCGCTGCTTTGCTTGACGAAATCGAAAAGCGAAGCAAGCAGGATCTGTCGCGCCTTGGTCGCGAGCTCGTTCAAAACTGGCACGACGGCCGGATCAAGCTCTATCTTATTTGGAGGGTCTTGAATCTTCGCTGCAAGTACCCTCGAGTTTTCCTCGATGGTCAATTCCTGCCGATGAAGGTTATCGGTAAGAGGGAAAACAATCTGGTTGCGTATGCGCGCCGCAAACGCGATATTTGGATTATGACCGTCGTGCCCAGATGGCTGGCGCGCTCGAAGGCGCCGCTGACTTCGGCCCGCTCGCAGGGGTTTTGGCTCGGTTCGCACATTGTGCTGCCGGCCAATGCTCCGCAGTCTTGGGTAAATGTACTTGCCGGCGGGACGGTGAAAGCAAGCCGCCTGCAACGAGGAGCGCGCTTGTCATTGCCGGATGTCTTCAAGAATTTTCCGGTTGCTGTCCTAAGCGGAGTCGGCAAGTCCGTGCGAAAAAACGAACGTTCGATTTAAGAGACTGCTTGGAGCAGGGACGCCGCCTCAGCACCGTTATTGGCGTGGCCAGACTTCTGATGCTTCTTGCCCCACTTTGCCATTAGTGTCAGAACCGGTACGAGAGTCCGCCCGTAAGGGGTCAGCGCATATTCGACTCGCTCCCATCTCTGTCCTAAGACCTTCCTGGTAATGATTTGATCCTTCTCCAGCTCGCGCAATTGCTCGGTAAGGACTTTTCGCGTGGCTTCCGGAGCATGGCGTCGTAATTGGCCGAATCGCAGCGTCCCTGGCTTCAAGGCATTTACGACGATCGGTTTCCATTTACCCTCGATTACGTCGATGGTGGCTCTAACGGGGCACTCGGAAAGGCGCATGTCGAACTCCGGTTACAAAATTGTGCCTACTGGACTCGCGAACCCGCTGGTGTAAAAAAAGAGTTGCTTGAAGATCAGGATAGCGCAGCTCAGTTGAGATTGCGCGAGCGAGATTTCGCTCGAGGAAGCGATCGCTCCATTCTTTGGGGGCATTCGATTTCCGAAAGAACTCGGGCTAGAAACCATGATTGTCGAATATACGCGGTACAAGATTGATTCGAAGCGACGCGAGGCTTTCGAAATGGCTTACAAAAAAGCCGTGGGTTCGCTTGACGCCTCCAGCCATTGTTTGGCTTACGAACTTTCCCACTGCACGGAAGATCCAGACCGCTACATCCTTCGAATCGAGTGGGATTCCGAAGAAGGCCACCTGAAGGGGTTTCGATCCAGTCCAGAATTCAGGGCCTTCTTCGCGGCTGTGCAGCCTTTCGTAAAAGACATCGAAGAGATGCGTCACTACGAAGGGCTGTCAGCAAGCACGAAAAGCAAGCGTTCGAATTGATGTCGATTCGGACTTTTTCTTGAACGACTGGCTGACGTCGACGAGTCACAGCGGTTCCACCCCAACTGAACGGAGCAATCATGAGTACCAAAATCTTCGTCAACCCGCCGGTGAAAAACCTTAACAAGTCGATGGACTTCTTCAGAGCCCTCGGATGGACGTTCAATCAACAGTTCGCTGATGAGACCGCGGCGAGCCTGGTCATTTCCGAAGACATCTATGCGATGCTGCTGACCCACGAGAAGTTTGCTGGGTTCACCAACAAGAAGATCGCCGATGGCACGGCCGCCGAAGCGCTGATCGCCATCGCGGTCGACAGCAAAGCCGAGGTCGACCGCATTGCCGAAGCCGCCCTCAAGGCGGGCGCCCAAGAAGCCAAGCCGCCACAGGACGCAGCTTCCTCGACCTCGACGGTCACCACTGGGAAATCCTCTACATGGATCCCGCCCATGTGCAGCCCCAGACATGATCTCGATCGAAACTTGTTCGTCAAAGCGCAGCTAGGAATGTCGATATTCGTCCCGTTTTCTTTGGTCCAAGTTTGATGCTCGGATGGAAGGAAATGCAGGGCGGCACAGCCGTGATTTTCATCACCGCAACATCCCCCATGCTTCCTCAATCGTTCACAGTTTCAAGGGCCGGCGCAGCTGAACGAGCGCCGGTTCGATCAGATGCGATGTGAGCAGGAATCCCTGTGATGCCAGCGGCAATGTGGGGGGCGAGGGTGTGCCTGTCTGGATAGTCCCCACCGTTCTGCCGTCGGAAAGGAATGGGGTCGTCGACGAAGAGGCGAACCATGCGCTGCTCCAAGGCGCGCTTTGCGTCTTCAACGCTTGCTTCGTCGATCCTCGCGGTACCGTAGACCGCGAACGTCGGGAGCACATCGATTCCGGGGAAGAACAGTGTGCCGTGCGTGATCGGAAACAAAAGGTGCTCAAGAGGTCCGTTGATGCCTCTTGGGCCATAGTCTACCTCGGGGCCACCGACCGTTACCGAAAGCAGCGCTCGCTTACCCGCCAGAGCTCCGTCGCCATACCGATAAGTGTTGCCAGCGTCTTTATACCCATAGGCAAACTTGTACGCAAAGACTCGGTCGACCCAGCCCTTAAGGATGGCAGGGAATCCGAACCACCAAACCGGAAATTGAAAAATCACAGCGTCGGCCCATAGGAGTTTCTCCAGTTCTGCTGCGATGTCCCTCGCCTGCGTTCCATTTAGATACGCCTCGCCCGAAGCTGCCATGTATTCAAGTGGAAGGGAGTTGTCACGTTCGGGGAAATCATCAGCATCGGCGACAGCTTTCCACTTCATAGCATAAAGGTCTGAAATGCAGACCTCGTGGCCCGACCTTTGAAGCGCACCTATGGCGTGGTTTTTAAGTTTTGCATTCAGTGAATTGGGATTCGGATGTGCGTAAACAAAAAATACCTTCATGTGTTTTGTCCTCTGCGCCCTGAAAGCGTTATGAATTGCGTTGAAGTCTTTTACGGCTCTGCTATTCGCGAACGCGGATCACGATCTTTCCGAATGCGCCTCGATAGAGGTGGTCATACGCCGCTAGAGCATCCGCGAACGGGTAAACCGTATCGATAACCGGATGAATTTGGATTTTCTCGAGCTCCTGATTCATCTGGTCGAACACGCGACGCGGTCCCGTAACGATTCCGCGAATCGTGACCTGTTTGTTCAATAACAGGAAGATCGGAACCGCTGACGCAAAGCCGTCGAGAACGCCGATGACTGACATCCGCCCGCCTGCTTTTAGGGAAGCGAGCGACTGTGCCAAGCTCTTGCCCCCAACAACTTCCAATACCTGGTCGGCTCCTTGCATATCGGTGAGCTTGAGTACCTCTTTCTCCCACTCGGGCGTGCGTGCGTAATTGATTCCGGCATACGCACCAAAACCTTTGGCGCGTTCCAGTTTTTCGTCGCTGCTCGAGGTAATGAGGGAGCGCGCCCCGAAAGCAGATGCGATCTGTAAACCAAACAACGAAACGCCTCCTGTGCCCTGTAAAACAACTGTCTGGCCAGAGGAAAGATTTCCGGTTTCGATGAGAGAGAACCATGCAGTAAGAGCCGCTACAGGGAGTGTCGAGGCTTCTTCATCTGTGAGGTAGTGTGGGGCTTTGACCACCGCGCTCGCGTTGATCGAGAGATACTCTGCCAATCCACAGGGAATGGTGTTTCCCAGTGTATGCGCAGTTTCATCTCCCTTTGGATCCCCATCGACCCAAGTCGTGGCGTACTGTGTGAGAACTCGGTCTCCAACCGCGACCCGAGTTACATCACGTCCAACCTCCACCACCTCGCCTACCGTGTCGGCA
>Ga0070698_100008369_pt1 | contig 11179 bp, 9 predicted proteins | sample KBSK1502metaG_FD_65477 | JGI IMG/M metagenome (GOLD analysis project Ga0070698, IMG submission 65477) | Corn, switchgrass and miscanthus rhizosphere microbial communities from Kellogg Biological Station, Michigan, USA - KBS K1-50-2 metaG | ecosystem: Host-associated > Plants > Roots >...
AGAGCGTTACCCAGATTGTAGTGCGCGTCGAAATAGTCCGGCCTGGATTTGAGTGCGGTGTTGAAGTGCGAAATCGACTCGTCCACTTGGCCAGCGGCCAACAGCGTCGCTCCGAGCGCGTTGTTTGCGGTGGGGTCTTCCGGGCGCAGGCGCAGCGCTTCCTTAAAGTGCGTGATCGACTGAGTGAGATCACCCTTGACTTGCAGCAACGCGGCGAGATTGTAGTGCGCCTCGAAATCGTCGGGATTTTTCTGCAGGTGATGAATCGCCAGAGCTTCCTGAATCAGCGCTCGCGGATCAACACCACTATCGATTGGATCCACGGGTAAGACTTGCAGCCACAAATGCGCCATTTCATCCGTGGCGCGATTGCCTGCTAGCACTCGCTGCGGCGGATGATGCGGGTTGAGCGTGTTGTCCGCTGAGTTGTCATAAATGAAACGCATCGATACGGTCGTGCCTTTCGGCAAGAATACCGACTGCGCGTAGCGGTAGACAGCCTGCCAATTCAAATTCCAGCGGCTAATATGAATTAACGTTTGCGTGGTTCCGTCGGGAAGTGTAGCGAGCGCCTCTAGATCTTTACCGAGGTAATGAGCGTGCGGATAAATTGCGAGCACATTGACGGCTACCGGCAGAGTAAAGTCATCCGTAACCAGGAAGTTTTCTTCGCCGGGTGGAATATCAAGCGCGCGGTCGTTGTCCATCTGTATCAGTATCGGATGCAGGGTGGCGGGCTTGTCCGTGAAGTAGAGTCCGAGGGTCGGCTGAATGCTTTCAGGTTTTCCGGAGGGCTGCAGGTGAGTGTTGAGAACGAGATCGGTGTCCTTGTCCAGCCGCAGAGCCAGCCCTTCGGGTTCTACATAAGGGACGGAGCCTGGCTTCCAGAAAAGGAAGTGGCTATCCGGATCGAAAACCTCCGATTCGATCGTTAGCTCCATGCCACCGAAACCTGCACCCGGTTCCTTTTCCCGATAGCGCGCGGTTTGCCCGCGGTCGACCAACACATTCGCGTGGTGGACCAGTCGCTTATCCCCAGGTCGAATCTCAATCGCCTTAAGCCAGCGCGTGGTATCTACAGGCGTGCGAAACACGAAATTCCAATACACGTCCGTGCCGCTTGGCGGTAGTTGGAATGCTCTCGTCGCCTTCACGACGACGTCAGGCTTGCCAAGCTGCCAGCCTGGAGCAAATTGCGGAGTGGCGGGCAAATCGGAGGGTTCTCCTTCAACTGCGCCCTGGTCGACCCAGGCTTGGATACGCGCGATTTCCTCGTCCGACAATCTCAGCTCATCGGCAAATGCGGGTTCGCCGGGTTCGGGGAGCCATGGCGGCATAACTCGTTTTTGGGTCACCACAGCAATTTGGCGAGCATGCAACTTTACGTCCGTGTACGTAAGAAGGGGAAACGGGCCAGCCTCGCCGGGATGATGGCACAAGGCACAGGAGCGATAGATGATCGGAGCGACGTCGCGATTGAAGGTAAGCGGTTGTCCCGACGCCGATTTCCGTGTAGATCCATTCTGGGCGCCAAGTGCGGACAGAAGAGCCGATAAAATCAGCCACGCAGCGACGCCCTGGAACGCGCGGCTCATTCGAGATCCGCAATGTAGCATCCGATGGAAGGAGCCGAGTGAACCTGCAACTTCTCGCCACGCACGGCTGCTGAGATAGCATCTTCAAGCTCGTGCGTGGTCGGCGCTTTTCGCGCGTGTCCAAAATCTTCGTAAAGATTATCGATTCGGCCGTGGTAGACCAGACGCCGATTCACATCGAAGACGGCCACCTCAGGTGTCATCTGAACTTGGCTCTTCCTCACAAGAGTCTGGTGTAAGTCGCGCAGGGCAGGGATCCGATAGTGAAACTCCTGCCGGTGTTTACGAATCATCTCTGGCGACTCAGCTTTGCTGGGATAGACAAGCCAGAACGCCGCGTTGTCCGCGTGCTCGTTGCTAAGACGTTGGATCGTTGGCGCATAACGATTGGAGATCGGGCAATCCGTGCGCACAAACACGAGGACGACTATTTTTCTCGATGCTGATTGGAGCGGATCGACTGAATTTCCGGCGAGATCAAGGGCGGAAGCCTCATCTGCGAGAGCCGGTGTTGTGGAAGGCGAAACGCACGCGGCAAGCGCTGAAATGAGCAAAACAAAACTGCAGATCGAGAACGGCGCAAATCGACGCCCCATACCCGCCCGCGTCCCCCGGGCTTTTGCAAAGTTTACTGCGGCTCAGAGGTCGTGTCTATTTCCGGCGAATGATGACTCGAAATGCGAATGCACCTTACCGGCGTCGATTTCACCCGTGAGGCGCGGGCGCCGTTTGCTGGCACGCCTGCCGAGGCCGGGCATATTGGCGTCGGAACCCTAGAAATCTGACGTCGCACTCGTCACAACGGTATGGCCAGAGGAACAACAGGGGGTACAGAAAGCGCTCGACAAAACCTCGTCGTGCGGACCTCCGCACTAGATGGCTCTCGCACCGAGGGCACTTCTTGATTTTCTTGGCGAACAACAGTGGCATCGTTGGTTTCAAATCCTCCGGAGTATATTGTGCGGGTGCCCGAGCACCACGCGTGCTGCGAAAAATTCGGGTTGTCTCCTGCATGTCACGTCCACCGGAAGTTGCGTCATTGCAGAATTACTATGACCTAATTAGATTGCAACGGACCGTGGAGATCCTTGCTATCAACAGAATCAGCGGAGTTGACCAGGTTCGATGCCGTTCTTGCGGGCATTGTCATAAAGGCTGTCGATTGCTGCTCGAATCGGACTTCGATTCGCTTGCAGCGTGCGCAGTTGCTCATCAACAGACGAGGTGTTGTAAGCCCAAGTATTTCGTTGAATCCCGCCGGAGCTCTTCGCGCTTCCCTTGCTGAAGTCCTTCAGGTCCGTCAATTGGCTGTCTACCTCCGCCAACTGGGCCTGCAATTTGTCGAGTTGCTGCCGAAGTCCAGCTATGAGTCTCGGATCAACCGGCTTGTCGGGCTTGGACTTGCCTTCTGTCGTCGTTCGGGTTTTCGATGTATTTCGAACGTCGCCGACCACGGATATAGTTCCACCGGCGTCCGCAAGATTCTCGTTCGTCCAGACCTTCTTTGGCTTCTGAGGACTTGCTTTCGTCGCGGAGTCCTGCGTCGCGTCTCTTGGGGCCGTCGAGGTCGCCTTCTGCGGTTGTGCCCACGATGCCGAATCCGGTGGCCATTGAGATAAAGCCGTATGGCAAATCAGCAGCGAAAGCCCAAAGAAGACAAAGTAGACATGCGAGCGCTTCATCGACCCATCCCACAACACGTCCGGGCGTGTAGCTGACTATCGGTCTGTCTCTTCAGATTACTCGAAAAAACGTCAGGGATCGGCGCTGGCGGATGGCGATTTGCCCAACTCGGCACGAATCGCAGCGAGAGCTTCCTTTGGCGGGCCAATGCGGCGGTATTGCGAATAGTATGTGCGTTCGTGGATCCCGAAGCTCATGAACAATCGGCGTCCATCAAAATCGTATTGAGCATAGGAAGCAAACCACAGGCCCGGCGCCATCTCGTAGCGTTCCTGCATCAGATGGCTGCCTTTGTAGACTTTCGCCAGAAATCCGCCGAGAGAAATATCTTCGGTCACTTCCACCTCAACGCGAGCGAGTTGGTTCGCGACCTCGTCGATGCAGATATAGCCGCGGACCTTCGCAAAGATGGAAGTCATGCGTGACGTGGGCCTATACGCAGGGTTGGGTTCCATTCGGTATTTGCTGAGCATTCGGTCCCCGCGCGGCTCGAGAGCGACAAAGGTGTAGAGGAAGGCGATATGCGTTGCATCGATTAAATCCGCACGCTCTTTCTGTTTTTTGGCTATTTTTTCGTAGGCGTCCCGCTGAGCGCGGCCATCCTCGGCCGCCCACGCCAGAGCGCGCTCGAGCTTCTCTAACTCGGCGCGATAGGCCGCAACATCGCTGGGCTTGCCGTCGGCCCCAACGGGAATACGGTCAACCCCCGTGCCCGCGGGCACAACCCGAGAGACCCTTACTTCTGGGGGCGCGCCGGCTCCGCTCTTATGGTTCTCCAGCCGCTCGATGCGTTCGTATAATGATTGCGCTGCATCGTTCTTTTTCTGATTTGTAATCACGCGATCCAGCAACGCTTGTTTGTCGGGTTCGGAATCGGAGGCTTTTGCTGCAGGGGGCTGTTGTGCAGACGCGGCCCACAAAGAGGCCACGCTGAGCAATGCGAACAGAATAGGCATCCGTGCCTGCATAGTGCAAACGGCTAGCTCCGCCAATGTCTGTAGGTTGGATTCCCTCTCGGGATTGATTGTTGCACCGCACGAGCGAAGCGGAGAGGCGAAGCCTTAGCCTCTGATCTCAAAACAATACGGGGCAAGAAGCAAAGAAAGTTACGGCTTCGGCTTATCTGCCTGCTTTTGTTGTTGCTGCGCTTCTTCTGTCCAGGGAGGAACAATCCCATTCATGCGCGCATAGGCTATCGCTTGACCCAGATGCTCGCCCATGTGCCCCGTGACCATGATGAAAGCGCCGCGCTGTGTCGTCTGGCGGTTAAACAGCTTTTGCGGCTTGTCTGTATCCGCATCGTTCAGAGCCAGAATTGCCTGCTGAAAATGTGCAAAGGAGTCCTTCAATGCCTGAACAGTTTTTGCTTTATCTCCGGCCCCGGCAACAATGGCCTTCGGGTCGAGTCCGGCCGGTGGCTGCGTGCCGAGCGCTCGTGCGATATTGTAATTTGCCGCCGCGACGTGTGCGTATACCTCGCCTATGGACCTCACGCCATCGCCAGGCCGCCATGCGTACTTATCGGCCGGCACCGCCTCGGCTAATCGGGTAAAGCGCTGTTCGTAATAGCCAATCTCCTGGAGGAACTCCGCGCGTGGGCCCGAACTGGGTGCCGCGGAGGACGAAGCTGAACTGGCAGTCGTCTTATCTTGCGCTCCAATCCCGCTCACCGAGCTCAGCGCGATTACCGTAACTAGCGGGAAATATATGAACTTCTTGGACATAAGGAACCTCCAGCGGAAAAGCCTCAAGTAACATCAACGGCGCCCGATTGTAACTCCGTCCGATAGGCCGAGCAAAGCCTGGGAGCAAATCTTGCGTCTAAGTCTTCGAATAAGGAACGGAAAGGCGTCTTTCCCCGTATTGATAGGTGAGGACAACAGGCTGTCTGGGGGGTTCACTTTGGGTGTTGCTCCGTTGGAAGGGTTAACCGCTATTCCCGAAACCCTATCCGCCACGGCCAAGCCGCGGTTCGCCCTAAGTGCGTTTCGCGCCGGCGCCGTAACGATGATAGAGACCTTTCGGCTGGCGCTAGATGCATTGCGAGCACACAAGCTGCGGAGCTTCTTAACTCTCCTCGGGGTCATCCTGGCAGTAACCACTCTCGTCGCGGTTATGAGTGTCGTGGCCGGCCTAAACTTTTACGTCGCGGAGCGCGTGGCCAACCTCGGCGCCAACGTTTTTCTCGTCGACCGGTTCGGGATTATCACCAGTGAAGACGAGTGGGTCAAAGCGCAAAAGCGGCCCCTGGTGACGTTGGAAGAATTCGAGTCGCTCCGGGCGAACATGAAGACCGCGAACCGCGTAGCGGCTGCTGGCTATGTGAATATCGATATCCGCTCACGAAACATTCTGCTGGAAAACACCAGAGTGACGGGAGCGACAGCAGATTACACCGAGCTCCGCAATATTGGTCTCGCCTCCGGACGTTACCTCACCGAGGCGGACGATCTGCATCACTCACCGATTTGCTTTATCGGAGCCGACGTGGCGAAGAAATTTTTCGCCAATGTCGATCCGGTCGGCAAAACCATCCGCGCCGGCACGCACAGCTACGAAGTCGTTGGCGTTGCCGAGCCCATCGGCTCGGCCTTCGGCATCTCCCAAGATAACTACATGTTGATTCCGCTGGTGACCTACTACAAAGAATGGCACACACAAAGAGACTGGCTGGCAATCTTCATTCAAGCCCGAAATACCGAAATGATCGACGCAACGAAAGACGAAGCGCGCATGCTGATGCGCGCGTATCGCCATCTGCCATGGACCGCCAAAGATAACTTCGCTGTTCTCGGATCCGATTCGATTATGGCTTTATGGAAATCGCTTACCGGAAATCTCTTTGGCGTGGCCATGGGCCTGACAGCCGTCTTTCTCGTTGTCGGCGGCATCGTCATCATGAATATCATGCTGGCCAGCGTAACCGAACGAACCCGCGAGATCGGCATTCGTAGGTCGCTCGGCGCCAGAAGGAAACACATCATTTTGCAGTTCCTGACGGAATCGGCCGCGCTGGCGACTGTCGGCGGAATCATCGGCATCTCGATCGCTTACGGCGTGGTCGCCTTGGGGCGTTCTGCAACATCAATTCCCATGCGCACACCGATCAGCGCCGTGATTTTGTCCCTTGCCGTGTCCACGAGCGTGGGGCTTTTCTTCGGCATTTATCCGGCAATGCGTGCGGCTAAGCTCGATCCGATTGAAGCCCTGCGATCCGAGGGTTGAGAATGGCTCAGGCCCACGGCGAAAATTTGAGGCAGGCGATGGACACACTGCGCACCCACAAGCTACGCAGTGCCTTGACCGTCTTCGGCGTTGTGCTCGGCGTTAGCGTCATCATGCTCGTGTCCGCGCTTATCACCGGATTCGACCAGCAAATTCAGGAAAACATCAAGCAATTTGGAGCGGACACCGCGTTTATCTCGCGATGGGATCAGGGGCCGCACGGCAATACTCGTCCGTTGGAGGAGCGCCTGCGCAAGCCATTGACCCTGGAAGACGCCCAAGCCATAAAAGAAGGCTGCCCGGCGATCAAGAACATCACCGTATTCATCATTAAGTGGGAAACCCCGCACACCGTTCGCACGAAAACCGGTGAAGTCACCGCAATCGATTTTCGGGGCGTGCAGCCCAATTTCGGCGAAGTTTATGCGAACGCGGCCACTCTCGAGGGGCGATTCATCAGCGAAGGCGACGATCTGCACCGCGAAAAAGTGGTCATGCTCGGAGAAAATGTCGCCCCGGTGCTGTTCCCGCGGGTATCCGCAATCGGAAAAGATGTGATGATCGATGGATCGAGCTTCAAAGTCATTGGCGTCGTAGAAAAGCCTAAAGGCGGCTTCGGCATGGGCGATGAAGACCGGCGCGTGCTGATCCCGTACAACACCTTTCGCAAGATTTATCCCGGAGCATATGAGAACAGCATGCGCGTGCAAGCCTATCCCAACATGCTGAACCAGGCCGTCGATCAAGCCACCGAAGTGCTGCGCCGCCGCCGCAACGTTCCCTACGCGGCCAAAAATAATTTCTCTGTCCAGACCGCTGAAATGCAGGTGCAGGAGTTTCACAACATTGTCGGAATGGTGGCCATCGCAACCGTGGTTTTGAGCTCGATTGGGCTCTTGATCGGCGGCGTGGGCGTGATGAACATCATGCTCGTCAGCGTGACCGAACGCACCCGAGAGATCGGCGTCCGCAAAGCCATTGGCGCAAAACGCAGCGACATTACGTGGCAGTTTTTGCTCGAAGCCATGACTCTGACCGGTGCCGGAGGCGTGATCGCGCTCATCCTCGTGAATGGATTAGTTTTGCTGGTGCGTTTGACCCTGCAATGGCGGGGCAGCGTTCCGCTCTGGGCTGCCGCCGCGGGACTCATCGTCAGCGTTAGCGTTGGTTTGATCTTCGGCGTCTGGCCGGCCACAAAAGCGGCCAAGCTCGACCCTGTGGAAGCTCTCCGCTACGAATAAGTCTTCCCTGCTGAGCTAGTGTGTGCTGCTCCCCTAGTGCGTTTCCGAGCCGCATCGACCGAGGCCGTCGTTAACAGGCCATCCGCCTCTCTTGCAGTAGGACAGACATTCCTGTCTGTCCTCTTCGTGAACCTGCCCCTGATCTTTGTTGAGAACCCCAGCCGAGCTAATCTCGCCAACTTCGGAGACGTGACACCAGATCAGCCCAAATAATCCAACGGGAAGGAGTGCGCCTGTCCACCTATTCCGGGGATTATGGCAGTTTCAGGTCTGATTGGCGCTATGCGGAGCGCAGCAACCGAGCCGCGCGGTCGCGCAGCGATGCGGGTGGCCGCTGTACCGCTTCGGGTGTCGGCTTGCGTCGGGCAAAAGGATAGAGATCGTCGGCAAGATCTTCGGCGGAGCTACGCCGGCGGGCCGGGTCTTTCGCGAGGCACGAGCCAAGCAACTCATCGAAACCCTTCGGAATAGAGGGATTCGAGTGCGATGGAGGCAATGGCGTCGAAGAGAGAATCCGCGAACAAATTCCCTGCAGCGAATCACAATCGAACGGCCGGTGTCCGGTGACCATCTCATACAAAACCACGCCGAGCGAAAAAATATCCGATCGCGCATCTTGCGGCTTACCGAGGACCTGTTCGGGACACCAATACGCCGGCGTGCCTAGCAGCGGTGTTTCTTTCGAGTCGCGGCTCGCAAGCCGCGCCATCCCAAAATCGGTGAGTTTGACGCGGCCCGCTTCGGTAACCAGAACGTTCGCGGGCTTCACGTCCCCGTGGATCACTCCTTTGCGATGTGCGGTCGCCAGCGCTACCGCAATCTCCGCGGCCCAAGCGCTTGCCCGTGGGTACGGCACCGCACCCTTCTCGAGGATACGTTCCAGAGGCTGCCCTTCGATGAATTCCATCACCAAATACGGCGTCGACGAGGACTCCTCGATGCCCATATCGTGCACAGTGATGATGGAAGGGTGCGAAAGCTGCCCTACAACGCGAGCTTCTTTGAAAAAGTGTTCGCGGCCTTCGCCCGAAGCGAGTTCCCGCGGAAAAAGCTTGATGGCCACGGGCCGGCCAATCATCGGATCGAATGCCCTCACGACTCGGCTGTGTGCGCCCATGCCTATCGTCTCAAGAACCTGATAGCGCCCAACTTGCATGAAGCTCCCTCAGAGCGGTCCAAATCCAATCGAGTGTAGAGAACCCCGCTCTGCGCGGGAATAGATCGAGCGTTCCGTCGAGAGGGTACGTAAGTACTACAAATTGCAGATTAAAAAGGCCTTATTTCTCGCGCTTACGGTTCTTTTGCCCCAGTGGACGCCCTCCGCGCCGGCGAGAACACTGCTTCGCTAGCCAAACGCATTGGAAGCCTGCGAACGTAAGCGTTCCTCTCTGAATACAAATAGTAATGAAATCCGAAGGAATTCATCTCGCTTAGCGCTTGATCCGCGGTCCAGTTTTGCAGCGCAATCCGGTATGCCCCGACCATCACACCGGTGCGGTCTTCGCCGTAGTGACAATGAACAAAGATGCGTTGGCCCCGTGCATCGCGAAACAATTTGAGAAACTCTGCGACCCGCGCATCAGAAGGCGGTGCCCAACCTCGAATCGGAATGTTCAAGTAATTTAGTGCCAGCGACGCTGCTACTTTGCGTTCCCACTCCGTTTCGCGGCCTTTCTCCCGCAGATTGACGATCGTCCTCACACCCAACTTCTTGAGTTCGGCAAGCCCGCTCGCCGAAGGCTGCGCTCCACGGAACAGCACATCGCTGACTTGAGCGGCATTTCGCACACCATCGAGTCTTAGCTTTTGCGCGGGACCGCCAACCGCAGCAGCATCGACTGTCGTATACGTCGACTTCCCTGCGCGACTTTGCGCTGCTAGTACAGAGCATTCGGGCGTGCAGAAAAAGAATGCCGTCCAAGCCACGACGCACAGCGACCGCAGCACGCGCATTTGAATATCCATCATCGCAATTTTTATTTTACACTTCGTGTGAAAAATTCACTTCCGAATTGCGCTGAAAGCAAACCGGTTGCTGGGAAATCCACCACTACAAATAGACATGGTGTGAAAATGTCAACCATACTTTGCGTTTTCCTCTTGACAGCCTTTTTACATCCGTTGATACTGCAAATCCAGATTCGGGGGAGCGTGGTTGCGCCAGGCGGACCCAGTCGAGGATCATTAGCGCGTCCGTGTGAAACCACGAAACCTGCCCGGGTTCTAAGCAAAAAAATCGAGCGCGAAATCCCAGTTCGCGCCCGCTGTTAGGCGTAAGCCGTGCTGTTCAGACCGTGTGGTTTCCCACCGGCTATCGGCAGTCCATTGCGCTTGACGGTTTTTCGGGCTTCGACCGCCCATCGCGGTCGAATTTTTTGCTTACCGGGCTTGCACGGACTCTAACCGAGTCGAGTTGCCCACCCGATCGGGCACGGCAGCGCCTCTGCCACGCAGAGGAGTAAACTGGAAGGGTAACCTCTGCTTTCTCGGGGGAACCCTGAGAGGCGGAGGCACACATGGCTACAGTGAAGTCGGCATTGAACGGGAAATCGCCGGAAACGACAATGGAGACGAGCGTCAATTCCACTAACGTTCGCACCGGACTCGTGTTCAAGCGCTACTTCACCGACGGAAAAGCCTCGCCATTTGATGCTGTCGAGTGGGAAAAGCGCACCGCCTTGATCAGTAACGAAAAAGGCGTCACCATCTTCCGCCAGGAAGACGTCGAAGTCCCCAAAAACTGGTCCCAGACCGCCACCAACGTCGTCACCAGCAAGTATTTTCATGGAAAACCTGGAACCCGCGAACGCGAAGGCTCCGTTCGCCAACTGATCAGTCGCGTGGCGAACACCATTGTCCGCTGGGGCGAAGAAAGCGGCTATTTCGCCGATGACTCCTCTCGCGACGCCTTCCGGGATGAGCTCACTCATCTCTTGGTCGAACAGAAGATGAGCTTCAATTCCCCGGTCTGGTTCAACGTGGGAGTGCAGCCCAAGCCCCAGTGTTCCGCGTGCTTCATCAATTCTGTGCAGGACAACATGGAATCGATCATGGGTCTGACACGCACGGAAGGCATGCTCTTCAAATGGGGCTCCGGAACGGGAACCAATTTCTCCAGCCTGCGCGGAAGCAAAGAGCCCCTCTCTGGCGGCGGAATCGCTTCCGGGCCGGTCAGCTTCATGAAGGGCTTCGATGCGTTTGCTGGCGTGATCAAGAGCGGCGGCAAAACGCGTCGCGCGGCAAAAATGGTCATTCTCAACATCGATCATCCGGATATCGTCGAGTTCATCGAATGCAAGATGAAGGAAGAGCGCAAAGCCCATGTGCTCATCGAGCAGGGCTACGATTCCGGCATCGACGGCGATGCCTATAGCTCGATCTTCTTCCAGAACGCCAACCATTCTGTCCGCGTCACAGATGAATTCATGCGCGCAG
>Ga0070698_100008370_pt1 | contig 11178 bp, 7 predicted proteins | sample KBSK1502metaG_FD_65477 | JGI IMG/M metagenome (GOLD analysis project Ga0070698, IMG submission 65477) | Corn, switchgrass and miscanthus rhizosphere microbial communities from Kellogg Biological Station, Michigan, USA - KBS K1-50-2 metaG | ecosystem: Host-associated > Plants > Roots >...
ACGTCGATCTCGTTGCAGCTTCGCCCGAGCTGCGTCAACTTTTCACGACCGAATTGATCTTTGATGGTGCGCTCAACGTCCTGAGCAAACAATTGATGTGGCGTTTAGCCGCGCGCGCGGCAAACGGAGAAGACAGTGTCGATCCGAAGGAAATTGTTACCGAACGGCAACAATTTCTCGATCAAAACAAAATCAAAGCCACCAAACTGAGCGCCTGGCTAGCTCGAATCGATCGCGATGAAGACTGGCTGCAAGAGACAGCGGCAATGGAGGCGGTCTTCCGCCGGATTCGCGAGCGCGTGCTGAATTCACAAGCGCGAAAAAAACAGTTGGCGATGCTGCGTATGCAACTGACGCGGTTCGAAGCGGAAGTGATCGAGGTAGAGTCGCTTGATGCCGCGAGAGAGGCGCTGTTCTGCATTCGCGAAGACGGAATATCGATGGCAGAAGTAGCGGCCGAGGCGCGCTATCCGCATCGTCACATCTCGTTCCGGCACGAAGATGTTCCGCCGCAGTTGCAACAGAAGTTTTGGAGCGTTGGCCCCGGCGATTTGCTGGAACCGCTAGCGCGCGGCGACGGGTTCGAGCTGTATCAAATCACGCAAAAGAGCGAGCCTGACCTGGGCGACACAATTGTGCAGGGGCGCATCGACGAACGCTTGCTCGAGCAATATTTCTCCGACTTAGTGCGCGATCATGTCGAGCTGCGGTTGCAGGCCGCGCCGCCGATGCAATGAAAACGCACGACACAAACATTGTTCGGCGTTCCTCGGCCTTTCGATTTCTTTCGGACGAGCATTTCGCCGCGCTCGAACCACTCTTGCGGGAAGAACATTACGATTTTGGCGACACCATTGTTAAGCAAGACGATCCAGCCGACGCGTTTTACATCCTGACCCACGGTCGCGCTCGGGCAATCAAGATTAAGCCGGATGGTGAAGAGATTCCTCTCGGTGTGCTGAAACCAGGAGACAGTTTCGGCGAGGCAGCATTGGCGGAGGGCGGGCGACGGATGGCGACGGTGCGCTGCAGCACCGCCGTGGACGTTCTCCGGATCGATCGCAACGATTTTCTCGCACTGGTCGCTCAGGCTCCCGAGCTCCGGCATTACATCGAAATGATTGGACGCAATCGCGCGATCCAAAGTTTCCTTTACCAATTTAGTAATTTTGGCCGTCTGCCGGCACCGGCCCTGCGGAGCATGATCGACAAGTTGGTGCCGGTCGGTTTCGCCAAAGGCAACCTGATCATTCGCGAAGGCGATCCGGCTGGCCCGTTGTATGTCATCGAGAAAGGACGCGCGCGCGCGTTCAGTGGCGACGGCAACGGACGTGAACTGAATCTGGCGTTTTACCGCGAAGGCGATTTCTTTGGCGAACTCTCGATCTTGAATAACGCACCGCGCGCTGCCTCGGTCGAGGCGTTCACTGATTGCCAGTTGCTCGCGCTGGAACCAGCAGCGGTCCTGGATTTGCGAAATCGTTTCCCTGAATTCGACAAGTTGATTAGCGATCGCCTCGCGCTCTACCAGGCAAAAACGGAAGCGCGTGTCCCGCTCGATTTCACAGAGGAACTACTCCCAGCCGAGACTCGGCGGGCGGACAAAACCGAACTCGATGGGGATCATCCGGCCGTCGAATCGGAGAATAAAGAAGAACCGTTTGCGGACGAGAATGGCTATTTCCGCAAACGCGAAAAGCGCATCCGCAAGTTCGAGCACATCCAGCAAATCGACGAGATGGATTGCGGAGCGGCAAGTCTGGGAATGATTTGCCGGCATTTCGGCAAAAAGGTAAGTCTCGCGCGAATCCGCCAACTTTGTCACACCGCGACAGACGGAACAAGCCTGAAGGCGCTCGTCCGCGCAGCCACCGAGCTCGGTTTGGCCGCGCGCGCGTTGAAAATATCGCTTCGCAATCTGCCGATGATGCCCTTGCCGGCGATCGTCCATTGGGAAGGCGACCATTGGATTGTTCTCTACGATGTCGATCCGGAGTTTGTCAGAGTGGCGGATCCGGCGCTCGGTCTGCGCAAACTTCCGCGGCGAGAGTTCGAAGCGAAGTGGACTGGGTACACTGCGCTTTTTGATTACACCACAGCGTTCGAGGAGGCGCCGGAAGGTCGCCAGGTGCTATCCTGGATCCTTCCTTTCTTAGAGCGCTTCAAAACCATCCTGCTTCAAGTCTTCGGCCTCGCGGTGGCCGTGAGCATGTTGCAACTGCTCTTTCCGGTTTTCACCCAAATGGTCGTCGACAAAGTGATTGTCGAAAACGACATCGGGCTGCTCCGGTTGATCTTGCTCGGAATGCTTGCAGCGATTGTGTTCGTTCAACTTTCAACCCTCGCCCAAGAATATTTGCTCGCTTTCGCCGCCGTCCGGCTCGACACGGCGATGCTCGATTTCCTGAGTCGGAAACTCCTCTCCTTACCGATGAGTTACTTCACCAGCCGGCGAACGGGAGACATTCAACGCCGACTCGATGGCGCGCGGCAAATTCGGCAATTCGCGGTTCAACAAGGAATCGGTGCCGTATTGGCGCTGATTTATCTGCTCGGCGCACTTCTGCTGATGGCAATTTACAGCCCCCTGCTGATGCTGGCGTTTCTGATCACCACGCCGCTTTACGCCGGCCTGATGCTTTTTTCCGTGAAGGTCCTACGGCCGTTATTTGCCGGAGTTGAGGAAAGTCAGGGCAAGTACAGTTCGCATCAAATCGACGCGATCAAAGGCATTGAAGCGGTCAAAGCGGCATCTGCCGAAAGCGCGTTTCGAGACGCGATGCTGGCGGAATTTCTGTCCGTCTCAAAGAAAATGTTCCGCGCCAGTTTCATTGTCATGTCCTACGACAGCGTGCTGCAAAGCATCGGGTTGCTTTCGACTGCGATCTTTCTGTGGGTCGGCGCGACGCAGGTCATTCACGGACAGTTGAGTGTCGGCGGATTCGTCGCTTTCAGCTCGCTCACCGCGATGGCTTACGCCGGAATTCTTCGAACACTCGGCGTTTGGGACAATCTCCAACTTGCCTCCGTCTTGCTAAATCGACTGAACGATATTTTCGAACAGGAACCCGAACAGGGACACGATCGCGCGCGGTTAACGCCAGTGCACAGTTTAGAGGGGCGAATTCAGTTACGGAGCGTCTCTTTCAAATACGGTGGGCCGGAAGCGCCAAACATCCTCACCAATATCGATCTCGACATTACGCCGGGGCGGATGGTTGCGTTTGCCGGACGCAGCGGCTCAGGAAAAACAACGCTGATCAAATTGATTGCGGGCCTGTTCGAACCGACCGAAGGAATGATCTCCTTCGACAATGTCGATCTAAAGACACTGAATTACCGCGATGTCCGGCGACACATTGGAATGGTGTTGCAGGAAAATCACCTCTTCAACGAAACCATCGCTCGCAATATTGCCTTCGGCGACATCGAGCCGGACATCGAGCGTGTTCTCGCGGCCGCGCAAGCGGCAGCAGCTCACGATTTCATCATGCGACTCCCGCTTGGTTATGAAACGAAAGTTGGCGAATCGGGTTTGGCGCTCTCCGGCGGACAGAAACAGCGCATCGCGATCGCGCGCGCGCTTTACAACAACCCATCCGTTTTGATTTTTGATGAAGCCACGAGCGCGCTCGATACGGAATCAGAACGCGCTATCCAAGAGAACCTCGCTCGCCTGATGGCAGGCCGGACGTCGATCGTCATCGCGCACCGACTCAGCACCATTCGCGAGGCGGATATGATCGTTGTGCTGGAGAAAGGAAGTGTAGCTGAGATCGGCACACACGATGAACTGATGGCGCAACGCGGGCTCTATTACTACTTATCGAGTCAGCAACTCGGCATCTGATTGCAAGATCGACAATGAACATCCCGGCAAATCAACGCGGTTCGATTGAACTGGAGTCAGAGATGATGCCGCAAGAGCCGCCCCCCTGGATTATCCGGAGCGCAGGTTGGGTTTTGCTATGTGCGTTCCTTTTTGGCCTGTTGCTCGCGATTGCGCTGCGTTTGCCGGAAACAGTGCAGTGCCCGTTCATTTTGGTCCCGGCGACTGGCGCGGATCCGATTCAGGCCGCGCATCAAGGTGTGATCAGCCGTGTTTCCGTCAACGAAGGTCAGATGGTCAATAAGGGAGACGAACTTTTCGTATTACGCTCGGATGAGATTCGCACCCTGGACACAGAACTTGGCACTTTGTCAGAGGATTTGCGCACGAGAGAAGATGGCCTCACTCGAACCGAGACTGCGTATCAAGCCCAGCTCAATATCAAACTGGCGGAGATCGAACAGGCCAAGAGTGAAGTGAAATTCCGCGAAAACCACAGCAAGGCGAGCCGCGAACTCGCTACGCGGATGGAAAAGTTAGCCAAAGAAGGCGGCATGTCGGAAGTGGAGCTGATTAAACTTCGTCTCGAATTAGCCGGATCGGAGAAAGATTTCAGCGTTGCTCAACGAACGTTGCAGCAAACCAACCTCGAACGTGAGCGGATGGAAACCGACCACATCCGATTGCGAGGCGAACAGGAAGCGGAGATCGAAAAGCTCAAGATGCGCACGGGCGCGCTAAAAGCGGATCTCGAGAACGTTCAGCAAAATTTGCTCACCGTTCGCAGTCCGTACGACGGCGTGGTCATTTCGATCGAGCAGCGAACCGTCGGCAGCGTCGTTCAACAAGGACAGGTGCTTTGCCAATTGGCACAACAAAAGGCGCAGTTGCGCGCACGGCTAGTCCTGAAAGAAGCGGGCTTTCCAAAACTCGCGGTCGCTCAAAAAGTCCGCTACTTCTTTGAAGCGTTCCCTTATCAGCGATACGGCGCGCTGAATGGAAAACTTGATTGGATTAGCCCTTCGGCGATCACCTCCAGCGAGGGACCGCGCTTTGTTGCTTTGGCCTCGCTTGAAAAAAACGCCATCGCTGGAGGGAAAGGGCAAAACTTGGCGCTCCGAGTAGGAATGAAGGGCGAGGCCCACATCATCGTCGGCGGGAGGACGTTGATAGAATACGCTTTCGAGCCGGTCCGACAGCTGCGCGAAAATCTGAGGCAATAGACGAATTTCACTTCCATGGAGCTGCCTTTCTCCCAACTCAAAGTTGAAGACCTGACCACTTGCAATCGGGCGATGGCGCGTTGTCTGCAGCTTGCCCTTCTCGCCGCGAAGTCCGACGTCCCGGTGGTGCTGCTCGGGGAAACGGGCACAGGGAAGACTCTTCTCGCACACGCGATTCATAACTCCTCCGCTCGTGCCCAAGGACCGTTCGTCGCGTTCAATGCGTCGGCCATGAGTGACACGTTGCTCGAAAGCCAGCTCTTCGGCCATGAGAAAGGCGCCTTCACCGGCGCGCAACAAAGCGTGAAAGGAAAATTCGAACTCGCCGATAGCGGTACAATCTTCCTGGACGAAATTTCCGAGATGAGTCCTCTCGCCCAAGTGAAAGTTTTGCGCGTGCTTGAGTACGGCGAGTTCGAACGGCTCGGTTCCGAGCGAATGCTGAAATCAAATGCGCGAATCCTTTGCGCATCGAATTCCTCGCTGCGCGACCGTGTCCGCCAGGGCAAATTTCGTGAAGATTTGTTTCAGCGGCTTAATGGGCTGACCCTGCTGATCCCCCCGCTGCGCGAACGGCTCGAAGAGTTACCTGCTTTAATCGCCGCCGAGTTAAAGATGGCCGCCACCAAAGAAGGTAAGAAGATTACAGCGATCCATCCCGAAGCGATGGAGAAGCTGATCCATCACGAATGGCGCGGCAACTTACGCGAGCTCAGTCACACGGTCAGGACGATGGTGTTGTTCTGCGATGGACCGGTTGTTTTCCCTGAGCACGTCACTTTCCCTCCCGACCTGGAGCCGAGCCACTCCAATTCCGAAAACAAAAATGCCGCATCAGGGCTCGAGGACGCGAGCCAAAGCCGGGACAATATCGATTTGTCGCTCGCCAGCGCAGTGAGGCGCCACGTGGATTTTGTTTATCAGCAGGCCAATCGAAACCAGCGGCGGACGGCAAAGTTGCTCGGCATCTCCAGGGCCACGCTAGCGCGGCATCTTCGAAACGCGGCTCAAAATCAAAGCACGCTCCCGGCGCAAGAGTAAGCCCTGGCGGCCTCAAAACAATACCGCGAAGATGATGGCGATCTTACGCAATCGCCGAATCTTCCTTTTGTAAGCAGTTGACTTTCAACGGCAAGAGCTCGCATGCTTAGAAAGCACGACTCAGATGGCACGAATGCTGGTAATAGGCTGCTCGAAGTGAGTGCACCGAAAAACAAAAAAAATGCGAGGGCTGCTGAATTAACCACTCACCGGCCCAAGCGCGGAAAGGAAAAATTGATCCGCCTTGATGATCTGATTCCAAAACAGAACGTCACCGGCGGACGTCAATTTTTGTTCGGCGTCACTGACGCAGTACAAACAACAAACAACCCAAAACAAGAAAGCTGATATGCGGAAATCAAAAAAGAAAAACCTAAAAGTTCGTGATCTTAAGCCGAAGAAAGATGCCAAAGGCGGCGGCAAAGCAATTCAGGGCTCGGCCCTAAGTGGTTCGTCCCTGAGCGGCTCCTCGCTTTCTGGCTCTTCGTTGAGCGGCTCGTCCGTGAGCGGTGGCAAGTCCCTCAACTAAGCCCCGCTCTCGAGCGAAAACGAGGCCGCGCTGTGGTTCGATTCCGCGGTGCGGCTTTTTAACGTACCAATCACGACTGCTCTTACGGAAATAGGCCGCGCATTTTTTTCGCCTTCATTACCCGTTCAACGCCAATCGCCATTGCGGCCGTGCGGTGGGAAATCTTGTGCGCCTTTGCGCGTCTGATGACTTGGGCAAACGAATGCTCCAGAATCCGGAAAAGTTTGTCGGTCACTTCGGTTTCCGACCACATGAATGCCTGCAAACCTTGGACCCATTCAAAATAGGAAACGATTACCCCGCCGGCGTTGCACAAGATATCGGGGATGACGAAAATTTCGTCCCAGCGCTTTTCCAAAATTAAATCGGCTTCGGGCGTCGTCGGACCGTTCGCGCCTTCGGCCAGAATCCGGCATTTCAATCTGCCGGCGTTCGCTCCGTTAATTACACGATCAATCGCCGCCGGAACGAGGATATCGCATGGCATGGTCAGCAGATCTTTTGGATCAACGTGATCGGCTTCGTGAAACGCGCGCAGATTTCCTTTTTTAAGAACGTGCTGCTCCGCCGCTTGAACGTCGATTCCCTGCGGATTGTAGATCGCGGCGTAAGCATCGCTGATGCCGATAACTTTGACGCCGCTTTTGTAAGCGAGCGAAAGCGCGGCGACCGCACCGACATTTCCGAAGCCCTGCACGATGGCGGAACATTTTTCAGGATCAATTTTTAACATGTCCAGGGCGCGCTCGATTAAATAGACAACGCCACGACCGGTCGCTTCGCGCCGGCCTTCAGTGCCGCCGATGGAAACCGGTTTTCCGGTGACGATTTCGTTTACGGCATAACCCATATAGACCGAGTAAGTGTCCATGAACCAGGCCATAATCTGTTCGTTCGTTCCCATGTCCGGACCCATGATGTCGGTATGCGGTCCAACAAACGAAATCAGCTCCTGCATGTAACGGCGCGAAACAGCTTCGAGCTCCGTGCGCGACAATTTGGACGGGTCGCAAGCCACGCCGCCCTTAGCGCCCCCGTAAGGCAAGTTTGCCAGCGCGCATTTCCAACTCATCCACATCGCGAGCGCCGCCGTTTCACCCATCGAGAGCGAGGGTGCAAATCGTGTTCCACCTTTGGTCGGTCCGAGCGTCAGGTGATGCTGAACGCGATAACCTTGAAACGTTTTCGTGCTGCCATCGTCCATGTGCACCGGCAGCGTGACCGCAATCGCGCGCTTCGGGTACATCAACCGCTCCCGATCGTTCTTGTCGATGCTCAGGTAATCGGCAATGACCTGGAACTGGTCGCAGGCCATTTTGAAAATTTCGTCGTCGTAAATCGTCATGAATGCGCGCTCCGAATTTAGAGCATCAAAGAGGCGATGCAGGTTGCTATTTCCACTGCCCGAATCGCATCGTCAAATCGAAACGTGATTCCAATGAAGTTGCATTTTGCTTCCTCTCCCCTTTTTGAATCAGCCCCCTCACCTCCCTCCTCTCCTCTTCATAAGATGTGAGATGTCCATCCAACCAAGATCGACAATCCCCTCGGAATTCGTAACGTCTCCGCCGACACATGAAAATTGAAACCCTCGCCGTGCATGCCGGCCACCGGGTTGATCCCGCCACCGGCGCAGTCTCCGCCCCGATTCACCTCTCGACCACTTTCGAACGCGACATGGAGGGGACTTATTCGCGTGGATTCATGTACACGCGCAACAACAATCCGAATCGGCAGGCGCTGGAAGAGGGAATCAGCGCGCTCGAAGGCGGCGCCGGCGCGGCCGCATTCGCTTCCGGAACTGGCGCAACCGGCGCAATTTTTCAGGCGCTCGCGCCGGGGGATCATGTTCTTGCGCATGTTGACGCCTACTACGGCACGTCTCGATTGCTCCGCGAGATTTTTCTGCGCTGGGGACTTCAAGCCGACTTCATCGACATGAGCGACCTGGCTGCGGTGAAAAAAGCGCTCCGCCAAAAAACCAAGATCGCCTGGATGGAAACACCTTCCAATCCTCTGCTCAAAATTGTCGATCTGGCCGGGATCTCCAAAGTCGTGCATGACGCCGGAGCACTTTGCGTTTGCGACAATACCTGGGTGCCAATTCTTCAGCGCCCGTTCGATCTCGGCGCCGATTTTATCCTTCATTCCACCACAAAATATTTCGGCGGCCATTGTGATGTTCTCGGCGGAATCGTGATTGCGAAAAGTGATAACGATCTCTTTCAGCGAATTCGCAATATTCAATATGAGGGCGGCGCGGTCCCATCGCCGTTCGATTGCTGGCTGATTTTACGGGGAATGCGAACGCTCCCCTGGCGGATGCGCGCGCATTCGGAAAACGCAGCTAAGGTTGCGGAATTTCTGGCCGGTCATCGCAATGTCGAGCGCGTGCATTATCCCGGCTTGCGCTCGCATCCGGGCCACCAAATCGCACAAAAGCAGATGTCGATGTTCGGCGGAATGCTTTCGTTCGAAGTGAAAGGCGGCCGGGATCCCGCGATGAAAGTAACGACGAGCACGAAAGTTTTTACTCGCGCGACCAGTTTGGGTGGCGTGGAAAGTTTGATAGAACATCGCGCGTCGATCGAAGGCCCAGGCACAACCTCACCGGAAGGTTTAATTCGGCTCTCGATCGGGCTCGAGAACGCGGACGACTTGATTGAAGATCTAAATCAAGCGCTCGGCTGATTCTTTGAGTCAGTCGAGGAACGGCTGCGTTTCAGTAACACCGGCATTCAGGCCGGTGCTCAGAGCGTCCAGTCAAGAAAGCCGTTTAAACGGCTTCTGGTTCAGATCCATCGCGCGAATCACCGGCTTGAAAGCCGGTGTTAATCACGGCGAAAGCGGCGCCGGACAAGATCAACAATGTCGCGCACTTCATTGACGCGGAAGAGGAACGCACTTCCAAAAAACACCGCCGCGGCAATCGTAATTACGAGCAGGAGGCCGAAAATTCTCTGCCATTCGGGCAAATGCAGGCCGGGCTGAAACATAAATTCCAACGCGAGCCGGCAGATGCCGGCGAGAAGCAACGCCGGAATTAGGAGCTTCGCCAGCAATCCCAGAATAGTGCCGGTCTCGAGCAGACCAGCGTATTTGCGCATCATTATATATAAGAGCAGGAAATTGGTCAGGGCGACGAGGCTGGTCGAAAGGGCGAGACCGCGGTGACCAAGGCCGACTTTGAACATGAAAAACCAGTTCAAAACGAAATTAATGATGATCGAGAAAATGCTGACCATCATCGGCAGGTAACGTTTGTCGAGCGCGTAAAACGCCGGCGCCAAAACTTTTACCGCCGAATACGCAGCCAGACCAATCGCATAAAATTGCAAGGCCCCGGCAGTTTGTCGGGTTGCTTCCGGCGTGAATCGCCCATGCTCGTAAATCACGCTGATGATTGGTTGCGCGAGAATGATTAGCCCGACCGCCGCCGGAATGGTCAGCAACGTGACGAGTCGAAGGGCGTGCGCCAGAGCCGAACGAAATGCGACCATGTCGCCGACGGCTGCAGTCCGCGAGACCAGTGGCAAAGTTACGGTTCCAACCGCGACACCGAAAATACCGAGCGGTAATTGCATCAACCGAAACGCAATATTCAACCAGCTTACCGGCCCGTCGCCGAGACGCGCGGCAAAACCGCTGTTGACGAGCACATTTACCTGGACCGCGCTGGCCGCGATCACGGCCGGGCCCATCAGGGTGAGGACTGTTCGAACGCCTTGATCGCGCCAATGGAAATCAGCCCGGTATTTGTAGCCGACACGCCGCAGCGATGGAAACTGCGCGGCCAATTGCCAGACGCCACCGATCAAAGTTCCGATCGACAATCCAATCAGCGACCGCGTGCCGAAATGCGGGTCAAGCCACCAACCGAATACAACGCCACCAATGATTGATCCAAGGTTGAAGAAACTCGACGCCATCGCCGGCGCGCCGAACACATTTTTCGCGTTCAGCATTCCCATCACCAATGCGGCCAGCGAAACGAGCAGGATAAACGGCCACATGATTCGGGTGAGCAAAATCGTGGTCTCCGTCTTTTCCGGCGACCAACTCCACCACGTCATCAGATGAATCAGCTGGGGCGCGAAAATGATGCCGAGCAAGGTGACCACGCTCATAAAAACCGCGGTCAGCGTTGCGACTTTATTCCCTAGTCGCCACGCCGATTCATCGCCTTCGGTCGCGATTTTTCGAGAGAACGTAGTGATGAACGCGGTCGAGAGCGCACCTTCCGCAAACAAATCGCGTAATAGATTCGGCAACCGAAACGCCATCAGGAACGCATCCAGATTTTTGCCGGCGCCGAAAAGTCCCGCGAAAACCTGCTCGCGAATCAATCCGAGGACGCGCGAGCACATCACCGCCACGCCGACGACGCCAGTCGCGCGGGTGCTTACTCGCTGAGGCTCAGCCATCGGCGAACAAAGAACAACGTCTGCGAATTTGCGAAAGCAAAAACTTCCATTCGAGGCGGTCGATGCGATTTTCGACGCAAGGGACGGCGATCAAAGTTGCTCGATCTTGCAGCCGCCCTCGCGGAGCAAAGC
>Ga0070698_100008371_pt1 | contig 11178 bp, 8 predicted proteins | sample KBSK1502metaG_FD_65477 | JGI IMG/M metagenome (GOLD analysis project Ga0070698, IMG submission 65477) | Corn, switchgrass and miscanthus rhizosphere microbial communities from Kellogg Biological Station, Michigan, USA - KBS K1-50-2 metaG | ecosystem: Host-associated > Plants > Roots >...
CCGCTAGGCGGCGCAGACTAACGCCGTCCGGAGATTCTAATGTCTGTGGGTTGGGAACCTACAACTCGAGGAGGACGCCCGAGTCTTCCATTTTTTCGGACGCGCCGGCGCTGATCCAACCGACCAATAGCCAGCCAACGGGTGCTACTGAGTAGAGAGTAAAAGTGTTGCCGAACATGCTGTTGAGAATAAGAACGGGTAACAACGTCGCGGCAATCCGCCACACCCGCGCCTCGCGCGAGCCGGGTTCTGCCAAACGAAACGCCCGCCAGCTCAGGTGTGCGGCCCGAAACAGTATCCACATGAAGATTAGCGCCGCGGCCAGGCCGCAGGTGAGCACTGTGGAAATGAAGTAACTATCAATCGGCGGCAGATCCAGATCGGAATTAAACATCCAGGCGCCGACGGATGTACCACCGATGCCGATGCCGAGCGGCCGATATGGAATTACTTCCGTAAAGAGGAAGGTCCAATTCTTAAGGCGCTCCTGCAGGCTTTCTTCCTCGCCGGGCTTCAGTGTTCCCCGCGCCGTATGCGAAAGCACGGCACCCATCTTGTCGTCGGAGCCATGGCTCAACATGTCGTCATTAGTTGGCGCCTGCACAAGTGCAGCAACAAGCACTACCGGCGCGAGAGCAATCAGCAAACGGCTCACGGCGCCGCGCCAGGTTTGCGCCCCTGACATTAGCAAGACAAACACGCCGAGGATCAATCCAAAGATCGCGGTGCGCTGACCGGTTAGCATCAGCATCAGTGTCAGTGCTCCCCCGCACGCAAACCAGCCGGCACGCCGGCGATAATTCTGGGCGCAGGCACCGAAGCCAAACGCAACCAGACCACCGATTTCAATATAGCGGCCCCACTCTTCGGCGCTGCTGTAGGTCGCGAGCGCGCGCTTCACGTTGCCAACCGATATTGAATTGTAGAACTCTGTGTGATCGATCCAATACTGCTCGAAGCTGGGAAATCCGTACGCGAGTTGATAGAGGCCATAGAGCGAAGTGAGTACTCCCATCACAACCATCAGGCGTAACGCCGTCTCCATGAAAGCGGGCTTCATGTCCTGGCCGAAGTAGAACCAGGCAACCGGCACGAGCATGAACAAAGCACCGGAAAGTCCGACGGTGACGCCGCCCTGCAGGGGGTTGAAGATCTCGAGGAAGTAGATCAGTCCCAGAATGGAAACCCATCCTGCCAATGGCGTCGCGCGAAATATCCGCAGTTTGCGACGCTGAAGTAGCATCGCGAAGGCCATCAGTGTGATGAGAGGTGTGACAACGTGAATCGGATCGGTTGCTGAGTAGGGCAGGAAGAGATACTGCGCGCGCCTGAGGAAGCCGCGTAGTGGTTCAAACAACATCATTCCAAATAGCCCGGCTTCGAGGCTAACGAGAAGCGGCAAAGCCAGCGACCACGCAATAGCTCCGAGGCCAACGAAACGCAAGGCTTCACCGCCGGTGTTAACGGCCCAGGCTGCCAGCGCTGATAAAGGCAGCGTTACGAGCGGCCAGAGTTTTAGCTGACGGCGCGGAGTGTTCGCAACAAGCGGTTCATTGATGAGAAGACTACTCACGTTATTTGTTAGGAAAAACTGCCTTCACCTCGCCACGGCCAGGCGCGGCCAGGCGCGCGCAGCGACGTTGCCCGAGAGCAAGCGTGCACCGGCGGTCAGTTCACCTAAACATGATGCCGGCGCCACTGAGCTAAGAAACTGCAGTACCCGAAAACTAAAGACGCTGCGATCAAACTTCTCCGCATGTTTTCTGAGCGATTGCTGATGCCATCTGCGACTTTCAAAGTCCTCCATTGCACTTTCCAGAGACGCGCTGGTGGGCCGGCTAAAGAAGACACCGGTAATTCCATCGACCACCGTTTCCATAGCGCCGCCGCCTCGAAATGCGATCACTGGACGGCCTGCTGCATTTACTTCCAACGGCACCATGCCGAAGTCTTCCTCGCCGGTAAACAATAGTGCGCGACAACGACTAGCGTAGTGATTTACCTGACTGTCGGACTGGCGGCCGAGGAATTGAATTTTCGGTCCGGCAAGTTTTTCCAGTCTCGCGCGATCCGGACCATCACCGATAATCACCAGACGGCGTCCGAGACGATTGCAAGCTTCGATTGCCAGATCGATTCGCTTGTAAGGTACTAACCGCGACAGAACCAGATAGTAATCATCAACCTGTGAAGACATCTGAAATCGATCGACGTCGATTGGCGGAGGGATAACGAAGGCCTCGCGGCCGTAGATTTCTTTGATGCGCTTCGCTACCAGACGGGAATTCGCGATGTAATAGTTTGGTTGTTGGGCTGCGCGCAGGTCCCACTTTCTGAGTCCCCACAATGACAGTGGCAATAAGGAACGAGTCACTCGACCGAATTTCTCCCGCGCCACGTAATCTTCATAACGCCACGCCCAACGCATCGGCGTGTGGCAATAGCAAACATGAATTGCGTTCTTTCGCCGGCGCACGCCTTTGGCGTAACCGGAGCTGCTGCTGAAGATCAGATCAAACTCGGAGAGGTTGAAGTGTTCCACCGCAAATGGGTAGAGCATGAAGTATTGCCGAAAGCGCTGCTCCATTCCCGGCAAATGCTGCATGGCAGACGTGCGGATATCAGCGCCACGCAATTCTTTTGGCAGACGATGCGGTAGAGCCACCGTGGTGTAGATTGGGGCTGTGGGAAAAGAGTCGTGCATGGCCGCAGCCACGCGCTCAGCTCCTCCCATTTGAATGAAGTAATCGTGTACGAGGGCAATCTTTGACAATGGGCTTAAACCTTTCTGGTACTTATGTATAAGACTCAGAATGGGCCCGTATTTTCAGTGAATGAGAGTTGATGAGGTCAGAACGCGGGAAGGAATAGAGTCCAAAGTCGAAGGTCCAATGTCCAAAGTCTGTCTTGGCTAAGTCAATCGAAACCTTAACGTTTGAGGCAATGGTCCTTTCTAGTCGCGGAAGGCAGGACCTTGGACTTTGGAGTTTAGGTTTCTTTTAGCTTGCGCCACGTGCGAGCAGAACGGCGGGGATAGTACGGAGCAGAATCAGACCGTCAAGTCCCAACGACCAGCGGTCAATGTATTCGAGATCGAGTTCCATCCATTGTTCAAACGAAAGATTGTTACGGCCAGATACCTGCCAGAGGCAAGTCAATCCCGGCTTAACACTGAAGCGGCGCTTTTGCCACGAGACTTCCATGCGCAGCGCATCGCGAACCGACAATGGCCGCGGTCCGACGATGCTCATGTCGCCGAGCAACACATTTATTAGCTGTGGCAACTCATCGATACTCGCCCGGCGCAACCACTTGCCGACACGAGTCGTGCGCGGATCGTTTGTTATCTTGAAAATGGGGCCGGTCTTTTCGTTCAGATGTTCAATCTCCTGCATGCGCGCTTCGGCATCGACGCACATTGTCCGAAATTTGATCATGCGAAAGCGGCGCTTGTTGAAGCCGACGCGTTCCTGAATGAAAAAGACCGCGCCTGTAGAATCCAGCTTGATGACCAGAGCAACGAGCGCAAACAGCGGAGACAGTAACAACAGCGTCCACAGTGCGACCGCGATGTCCATCATCCGCTTGATTTCTGTGCGCCAGGTCACTGGTGGAGCGCTGTGTAATGACAACAAAGGCGCGCCTTCAAAGTCGGAAGGATGCGAACGGGCCAGCCGGTGCGGAAAGTGATCTGTGAACATATGCACCATGATGCCCTGCTCTTCCAGCTGGTTGATGGCTGCTTCTATCTGCGAGTACTGCGACTTTATTGGCAGCGCCACAAAAACTTCATCAATCACATTGTCGGCAACAAGTTGTTCCAAGTCGTCCACGTCGCCCAGCCGCGGCACGCCTTTCACTCCTTGTCCGTTAAAGTTTGTTTCGTCATCGACGTAGCCAATGATTCGGTAACCAAGATCGTGGCGCCTGTTTACTTCATTGACAAACCAACGCGCGCGCGGGCCGCCCCCAACAATCAAGAGCGTCTTAAGATTGTGTCCATGCTGACGTAAACGTCGCAGATTGAGTCGCAGCAAAACTCGCATCGTAACGATAAGCGCAAGCCCGATTACACCCACACAGGTTGCAGTCCAGAGTGTTATGGTTCGCCAGCTCCCTATTTGCGCCACCATCAACAACATCAGTGAAGCCAGGAAAACTGCCCGGCCGATCTCCCTGAGTTCTTCGCTGAACCTGCTGAGTCGATGCGAGCGATAAATTCCCTGAAGATTGAAGACTAAGTACCAGACGAGCGCCATCGCAACGCAAAGGAGCACGTTAGTGACTCTTACTCTGGTGGATAGGAAATCGATGGCATACTCGGAAACCGAGACGCGCGCTTCAGGGACATAGTTAAGCACCAGGGCCAAACTCAAGGCACAGAGCATCAGCAGCAGGTCGCTGACCTTCAGGAACAGATTCGCTAGTTGTCCATAACGCGCGGTCATAAGTTTCGTTCGACCTTTTGGAGTGCGGTGACCTGTCACCGCTTTAGTAGTTCGCGACCTGTCGCGAATCACCGAGCTGAAAACCGACAAGAACATGGGCGTCAAGCCGCCCAAGACCAAAGCGGTGACAGGTCACCGCACTCCAAAATCATGGAATCAGTGGGTTCAGGAAAGTAGCCAGACTGGCAATCCTTACGAAGCGTTCGATTTTACTGATTCGGTTGCGTGGCACCAGAATCATGTCTCCCGGCTCCAGCGTGAGGTCATTCTCGAGATCGCTGGTGCGTTTCAGTGTCCTGAAATTCAAACTTTTTACTTCGGCCATGTCGGCGTTGAGTTTGCGAAAGATGAGAATCTGCGACGACTTCGCGCTGTCTTTAAATCCACCCGCCAGCAGCACGGCCTGAAGTGCGGTAAGTTTTTCGCGCATTTCAAGTTTGCCGGGTTGTACTACCTCCCCGGAAACAACAACGTAGGGCTTTTGAAACTCCTTTAAAACTACAATCAACTCGGGCGAAGCCAGGCGTGTTCGCGCTTTAGTCAGGATCACGTTGCGCACCTGCTCGAGATTGCGACCGGAGACCTTCACGTCGCCGCCAATCTCAAGCGAAATGAAGCCGTCTGGTTGAACTGTTAACGTCTGATTAAATTCAGGGGTGTAACGATATTGGATGTCCAGCACGTCACCCGGATGGAGCACATAGCGTTCTTCGCCGCCAAAGGTTCCGAGTCGCGGCGCCTTGTTCGATTGAGTCAATTGACTCTGTGCCTGGACAGCCAAACTCAGGCTGGCTGCCAACAACGTAATAGCTAACGCTCTTTTAATCAGCACGATCTGACCTCTCTTACAGTCTCTGGTAGAGCCAATTGGGCACAGGGTAGTTTCTTTGATTAAGAATGAACCCGAGGAAATTACCACCCGCGTTGTCGATTAATTGCCGGCAACGTTGAATCTGCCCGCGTCGTGTTTGCGCGGCCTTTACCACGACACAAACACCGTCAACTAACGGCGCCAGCGTGGCGACCTCTGACGATGTGGCCGGCGACGGACAATCGATCAGAACGTAGTCGAAGTTCCAGCGCAAAGCCTTGAGACAATCGGCGCGGTATTCGGGAGTTGACTCCCAATTGCTCGCCCTTCGCGAGCCCGCTACAACGCGAACGCTCGGAGTTGCCGACTCTTGTGACAACGTCAGCAAGTTGTCGATCTCTGTTTCTTCACAGTATCTCGACACCTGACTGGGGTCCGTGATGCGAATGTTTTGTAGGGCTGTCGCGTCAGCGAGCAGCACGCGGTTCTGCGTTTGCGCCGCAAGCTCTTCGGCCAGGAGGTTGACCACATGGCTAACACCTTCGCCCGGCGTGGCTGACGTAATCGCCACTACGCGATTGCGCAGCTTTCCCTGTTCATCAACCGCCTGAAAAACGGTTCGGATTAGCTCCAGGTAGAACCCTGCTTTGGTTTTTTTGCGGTTCATTAAACCTTCCCGTCGTTCACGGTTTACTCGCCCGAGGCCCAATCAAGTCGTTGGTCCTCGGCAAACTTTGGCTGAGCCAACTTATGCTTCGAGACAAAAGGCAGTGGATCCAAAACCTCACGCTCCACGGCGTTGCTTTCTATAAACACAACAACCCGTCGCGCTCTCCCGGTCTTCGGCAACGAAGCCAGTACTCTCTCTCCAGTTAACTTTTCCAACTCGCGCGGAGTCAGGACGGTATCGCGCAGAAACTCTGCTATCACTACGCTGCCGATGCTGAGCAAGACGCCCAGAAAAATTCCCAGAATCAAGTTGAGCGGTCTGTTTGGCTTCACCGGAAGTTGCGATTGGACCGGCGCTTCGGCTATCGAAACGTTGGTAATCTTGCTCTGATCCAGCTCGTTGGTGATGCGCGCCTCTTCCTCTTTCTTTTTGTAGAGCTGGTAATTGTCAGCACTCTCTTTTTTCTGGCGCGAGAGATCCTCGTATTCAGCAGTGATGCCTTCGAGTCGCGAGAGTTGGACTTCATACTGTTTCACTTGCCCAGCCAACATCTCGCGTCGCCCGGTAGCGCCTGCCTGATCCACTCGGCCGCGCGCAAGCTCTGTTTCCAACGACTGGCGCAATGGGTTCAGGTCGGTCGACTGCTCAGTCGCGGTTTCTTTCGACGCTTTATCGAGAGCTGCTCGGGTGTTCCTGAGTTGCTGATCGACTTCCTTCACGAGCCGATCGTCGGAACGAAACTTTGTCAGTAGTTGGGTGCGCCGGTTCTGCAACTCCACAATCAGGGTATTCATCCGCTCAACTGAATACTGATTTGGCAACGCACGGCTTTGGGTCACCACTCGCGGGGCCAGCGTTTCCAGTTGCTGTTGGCCTTTGGCTATTCGATCAGATACCTCGCGCAGAAATGTTTCCGTTTCCAAAAGCTTCGACTTGGCTTCCGTGAGCTTTTGTACCGTCTGGTCTTTTTGCTGGGTTAGAGAAACAACGTTCATTGACTGCTGAAAACTCGAGAGATGCTTCTCGGCTTCCTGCAGTTGAGCTTCAGATTGATCCGCCTGCGTCTTGAAGAATTCGTAGGTGCCGGGAGGTCGATGCAGTTTGACGTGCTTGTCCAGGTAAAGCTCCCCGAGCTTGCGCAGCACCGCTGCCGCTTTCTCCGGCGATCTCGAGGTGTATTTGACTTCGATGATGTTTGCCTTCTTGACCGGCGTAATCACCAGGTCTTTTGCCAGGCGCTTCACTGCTTCCTCAATTTGAGTAGCCTGCGAGCTCGGCGCTTCCTTGAGCCCAAGAGCTGAGGAGATCGAAGAGCCTCCGCCACCAGATAACCCACACTCGGTGACGACCTGTTTCAACAAGTCTTCGCCTGTCAGCAACTCTATTTCGGAATTTATTTGGTTCTCCGAAACGTCGTTTTCGAAATTGTTGCCGGTTGAGCCAATGGTTTGCTCGGGCGTAATGGGTACATCAGACCGAGTATTCTTAACGAGAACCTTCATGCGCGACTCATACTCGTTCGGCATGAGAAGCGTTATCGCCGCCGTACCCAGCGCAACCATGAGAAAGGTCACGCACAGAAGTAACTTGTGACGGAAGATGACGCTTGCGACATCGCGTACGGAGACTTGCGCCTCGGATTTGCCAGGGCTGTGGTTGTTCATATCAATGTCTGCTCATGAGTTAAAGTGGCAATCGACAGGTGTTTCCGGTTTTCTGGAAGTGGCTGCGGGCGGTGAGGTGCAATTCAGTTTTTGTAGGAGAGGCGAACAAGAGCGGAGGTAAACCCACCTTCCCGACCCTGAGATTCCTTAAGTGCTCGATCTCTAATCCGTTGAAAGCCTGCCTGGTTAGGATTTCATCTCAACTTGAATCAGCTCTGGGTCGGGAAGGCGGGCTTGCCCCCGCTCTTATGTACTTTGAGTAAAGCTACCGAACCGCTAATCGACACCCTTTTCCGGCAGGGGAATAGTCGCATCTGGGGGCGGCAGCTCAACGAAAGAAGTTGGGATGGGCTTCCGGGTTAGCCAGGCCACAAATCGTCGCCACAGCTTTGGCTTCTTCACGTCCCGCCAGTGAATGACTTCGCGGTGGGCACCGTGGTTTAGATCAAATAACATCACCTGAGGCTCGGGAAATCCTTCCAGGTAGTACTTCACTTTCAGGTGAGACTCGTCTCGTTCGTAGTTCCTCAATGAAACGACAACCACGTTTCGGTAGCAGAAGTGATGACTTACTTGCGAGGTGTAACTTCCCTTTCTCCCGATCCGCACCACTTTGGTAAGGTGCCGGAAAATTGCCTCACCTACCCAGTTGAAGGGTTCATACGCCACTGGCGAGGCTACGATGTGCGGGATCACGGCTTTCTTTTGGTGCAACGGGTCGGCTGAATAGATTGTTGAATATCCAGGCGTGTGAATGTCGCCACTGAGGATAACAACATTGAGCGGGTCCTCCCCGTTCTGCGGGTTCTCCAATTCAAATAAAAAGTCGAGCGCTCTGTCGGCTTCATCTCTATTAACATCTGAACCCCATGAGTCGTTTATGTCGTCGCGCAAGTCACCGACCTTGTCGTTAAACCTTTGAATTGTCTTCCTCGCCAAGTGAAAGCGCGTTGCCAGATTCACAGTTGTGATCACCCTGAACCAGGATCTGAGCAGATAACTCTCAACCTGAGGCGCACCGTGTGAAAAGACTACCGGGCTTACAAAGAAAAGCGTGTCGAGATTTTTCCTGTTTGCTCGGATCCAATCCTTGATCAGCTGCAATTGTTCCGGCAGCCAAATCCGCCCCTCAAACACGCTCTTACCGTTTTCCGTTCTTCTGAAGGCCCGGACATTTCGATGACTGCGAAGGTCGGCCAATACAACGCCGGCGCGACCCACCCTAAAGCAAGTGTCAAAACCCAGCGCGAAATCATTTGAAAGCGGGTCCGGATTGCGCGACGCCTGCATGATTCGAAACATGTCTTTGGCTGCGTTGAAGAGTTCAAGCCATTCGGGTTCGAATTCCTGCGGCTTATCTTTCTGGAAGGAATCTTCGCGGGAACCCCAACCGTCTGTGATGTCGTGATCGTCCCAAATGAGGACGGCGGGCAGACGACAGAGCACGCGGCGATAGTGCTCGTTGTTCCAGAATTTCCGATAGACGTCTAAGTAATGTTGCCTCTTCTTTACAGGATCTTCTTCATCAAGAACCTTGGTCTCGATCTCGTCAGCGTAGATCTGATCACCAGCAAGAATCGCAAAGCGAACGTTAGCGTTTTGTTCCGTTTCTATTATTTCTGGGATTCGATTCCACACAGCAAACCCGTCGAAGCCGTCATTGTTCTTCGTTCCGGGGTTATGGCAAGTCATGACGAGAAAGTCCAATTGACGCCCATAGCCATCTTCAGGAAGCGTCCAGAAAAAGAGATCCTCAGGCTGCAGACCCTTTGAAAGGTTGCGCTTCTTTTCATCACTCAGTGAAGGATTCAGATTCAGCTTGATTGTGTGTGCTTCATCCTGCCAGAGCCGGTAGGAATACTTCGTATTCGGATTAAGATCGCAGATGGTGACTACGCCGGTTCCCAGGTCGGATTTGAGACAACGAATCACCTCGGCTCTCACGGCGTCGGAGCCTTTGAAGCTTCTGATGAGAGGTTCTCCCTTCTGGTCTTTCTCAAGTCTTTCGACTTCATTCCGTGGTCCCTGCTCCGCTGCTTCGAGAGTTACATAAATATTCTGGTCCTCAGCAGCAGCCTCCCGGATATTCAGCCAGATTTTGACACTTGAAAGAGTGATGTCCCCGACGAAGGGGCCCAGGAAGAGGGTTTTGGTTTTTGACGCGCTCGTTTTAGTTTCTGAAACGCTGGGTGAGATTTGAGCCACGTTGCCTCCAGTGTGATCGATGTGAAAAGGTAAGGATCAGGTCCGTTAGCTAAATCGGAAGTTGGATATTACTATGACCCTCAACCAGCAATACAGAACAGCAGCGACTTCAACAAGGATAATGACCATAACTTCTACTACCGACATCCGGGCGAGTTTCCCCGCGCTCGAGCGCACGCACAACAACCAACCCGTCGCTTATTTCGACGGCCCCGGCGGAACTCAAGTGCCGCGGCAGGTAGTCGAAGAAATGAACGACTACCTTTATCACCACAACGCCAACACTCACTGGGCCTATCCGACCAGCGAAGAGACAGACGCAGCGCTCGCCACAGCGCGACAGACTTGCGCCGATCTCTTGAACGCTTCGCCCGGAGAGATTGCCTTTGGCGCCAACATGACCACACTTACATTTCATCTGGCGCGAGCCTTGGGACTCCAATACGGTAATGGCGACGAAATTATCGTCACCGAACTGGATCATCACGCGAATGTGGCTCCCTGGCAGCGGCTGTCGGTCGAGCGCGGCGTTCTTGTAAAAACCGCAAAGTTGGTCACTGAGAGCGGGCAAATAGATTGGGACGGCTTCGAGCAATTACTAACCAAAAGGACAAAGCTGATAGCGATTGGCGCGGCCTCAAATGCGCTGGGGACAATTAATGATGTGCGACGCGCAATCGGGATGGCTCGGTCTGTTGGCGCTTTGGTTTTTGTGGATGCGGTTCATTACGCGCCCCACGCGCTGGTTGACGTTCAGGCACTCGACTGCGATTTTCTCGCGATGTCGGCTTACAAGTTTTACGGACCGCACGTCGGGGTCCTGTTTGGCAAACATGCCTGGTTGGAGTCGATAGATTTTCCCAAACTCATTCCCGCTCCTGATGCGGCTCCGGAGAATGTTGAAACCGGGACGCAAAATCAGGAAGGCATGGTAGGCGCCGGTGCCGCGGTTGACTTTCTGGCATCACTCACAGGCGGCGACTCGCGGCGCGCTCGCCTTACGGCAGCTTATGCCGGGTTGCACCAGCGAAGTTCGGAACTTACGCGCAGGTTGTGGAACGGACTGGCTTCTTTGAAAGGCGTCAGACTATACGGACCCACGCCTGACGTACCGCGAACACCGACAGTTGCTTTCACAGTTGACGGTGTAGCTTCAACAGAAGTTTCGCGCCGGCTGGCAGCGCGCGGACTTTTCCTTTCGCACGGAGATTTTTATGCGGCAACCGTCGTGGAACGATTCGGGCTGGGGGACGAAGGACTCGTGCGCGCAGGTTGCGCCTGTTATACGACGGAAGATGAAGTCGATCGGCTGATCGAAGGCGTAGCTGAAATTTAAGTCCAAAGTCCAAAGTCGGAATACCACTCAAGTAGTTCAGAGTT
>Ga0070698_100008372_pt1 | contig 11177 bp, 9 predicted proteins | sample KBSK1502metaG_FD_65477 | JGI IMG/M metagenome (GOLD analysis project Ga0070698, IMG submission 65477) | Corn, switchgrass and miscanthus rhizosphere microbial communities from Kellogg Biological Station, Michigan, USA - KBS K1-50-2 metaG | ecosystem: Host-associated > Plants > Roots >...
TGATATAGAACCGGAACGACCTCGCGCACTCCGCAAAATGGCTGAAATGCTCTACGGGAAAAAGGATGGAACAATTAGCTATCAGAAACTAGCGAAGGAAACGTCGATGCCCGTTGGCTTAGTGGGTGAGATTCTTGATGTACATGCGCCGCAGCAAGTCACAAGACAACGGGCCGTTGCCGAAGTTAGACAGTTTCTACAAAGAACGGACGACGAGCTAGAACACGCGATGTAAGTTAAAAGCCCTGCCAGTTGCTTGTAACAACCGACAGGGCCATTGAAAATCAAACGCGATTGCTCACGCTGATCTCGCAAATCCATTGTGAGCCTAATCGCAGAAAGATTCAAGGCTCAAAATGACCTGTCACAACTGCTCGTCTATCTGCAAGAAGTTCGGTAAGTTCGGCCCGCAACGCATCCAGCGTTATCGCTGCAATCAGTGTAAGCGGACGTTCTCAGAGGAGCACGAGACACCTAAAGGCCCGCTTGGTTATATGCGGATCTCACTCGACAAGGCTGAGACGATCTTAAAGCTCATGTTGGAAGGAATGTCGGTTCGTTCCATTCAGCGAATTACCGGAGCGCACCAACAGACGATCTTGGATCTACTCGTGATCGCTGGTGAGAGATGCGAGCGCATCATGAACGCGAAGGTCAAAAACGTCCCGGTCAAAGACGTGGAAGCGGACGAAATCTGGAGTTTTGTGAAAATGAAGCGCAACACGTGTAACCGCAAGGGTATTGACGATCCTACCATCGGCGACACGTTCGCGTTCGTCGGCATCGAAAGAAACACAAAACTAGTGCTTGCGTGGCATCTTGGCGATCGTAATGCAATCAACACGGAGGCTTTCACTGAGAAACTAAACTACGCGACAAGCGGACGCTTTCAATTAACCACAGACGGCATGGACAAGTACACGCAAGCGATCTCTTACTCGCTTGGCACTCGCGTCGATTACGCGCAACTGATCAAGGTCTACGGCAAGAATGACGTTGAAGGCGAGCGGAAGTATTCGCCACCAGACGTGGTGGAAACAATAACGAAATACATCATAGGCCACGCCGATCCCAGAAGAATATGCACAAGCATTGTTGAGCGTTCAAACCTCAGCATTCGGATGAGCGTGCGCAGACTAACGCGTTTGACGAATGCTTTTAGTAAAAAGTGGACCAACCACTACGCTATGCTTTCATTGTATTTTTGCTGGTATAACTTCTGCCGCGTTCATTCTTCGATCCGTTGCACTCCCGCGATGGAAAGCGGCATAACGAATCATATATGGTCAATCAGAGAACTATTAGCCTAATTTATACGCAAATAGTGTACGCCCTTCAGATTAATTAGGGCGGCTTACGCTTGACAACTGAAAGTCCCCGGTCAATACAATACAAGGCAAGCGATATACTGGCGTCCTGACAGACGCCGTTATATCGGTTGCCTTTTTGCTTCTCAGATCGCAAGAAGATGACCCAAGTTCTCCTCTGAGTTTTTTACGGAACTAAGCCACGGGCCATAGCCATGAAAGAATATCGATTCATTCTAAGAGTTCTTCTCATTCAACAGAGCGATGGGCTTTGGGCCGCGCAGTGCGTTGATCATGACGTCGTTGCTCAAGGCAAATCCATTAGTGAAGCGAAAAAAGCGTTTGAGCGGACGATCATTGGTCAAATTCTGTTTGACTTAAAACATAACCGGGAACCATTGTCGGCATTTCCACCAGCATCGAAGGAACTGCGCGAAAAGTACGAGCAATCCGCAGATGTGACACTCGATGATAAAGGGCCGATCCGGCTCCCGTCCGGTACGCCTGCGGCCTTTATCTGTAACCAGATCACAAAAGAGTTTCGGGTTAGCAACTGAGAAATGCCGTGCCATATCCTCCTCCGGGTGCCGCACCTCACATTTCCGAGTTCAAAAAAGTTCTAGAAGAAGAATTCGGCTGCGAGTTCAAACACGTGAGGTTTGAACTTGGGGACGGAGAGGTTTTTGATCATCACTATATCGAAAGGGATATGGGCGGCGGAACACCACTTGTCTATCCAATCGATAATTACGATGAGGATATGAGAGTTCACGGACATTTGCTGCTAAGTATCTGCCAATACTTTCAACTCGACTGTTCTCGCTGGGGAATAACACTCACACATTGGGAAGATTTGCCAGAAGATTAAGGGCCGACGAATCGGCCCTTTTGTCCTTAAAGAACCCTCAATTATTTCTCAAATATTTATTTGATCGTCAATCAAGGATTCGACGGAAATTTCCGCGAGTCTGGAATAAGCGAGTAGGACCATCAGGGAAGGCACATTGGCGTTACGCTCATACTTGGAAATGTCAGTATAGTTCGTGACACCCAGCCGCTTCGCTATTTGAGACTGAGACAGTTTTAGATCAAGCCTGATCCTAAGTAGCTTCGCGGCTAAGTGTTTCGGTCGTGGTCGTGCATGGCCCATAGATTTACTCCAATAGACCAAGCTTGCGCAGCTCGTCTTCTTTCTCAAGCGAGAGATTGCCCGCGACTGCCCGTAGATAAAACTTGCGGGCAATCTCCCGATAGCGCGTATCTGCAAAGCGCGTATGAGGCATGAGACAGTCAATAGCGCGATCTAATCCGGCTAGTGCTTCTGCCGTGCCTCGCGGCCCTTGCTCTATCAGTTTGATTACGCCGTGTAAGTGTTGAGCGAGAACGAACGCGAGATCGGGAGATTGAGCATAAGGTGTAAAAGCTATTTGCCAGTCTTCATGGTCAAGCGGCGGGCTTTCGCCCGTGTTAGGATTATCAGGCATGGTCGATGTCCTCTCATACAGGATTCGGCTGTGTAGGGTCGGCAAGTGTTTGCGCACTTGTCGGCCCGCTCCGTGTGGCGCACTGTAGCACCTAACGGTCCCTGATAATCGGCAACATTGCTAATGGAGCACTACCCACAGATTACGCGGATTGAGAACGGATTTTTCGAGAGCTTCTGCTTGATCTGTCGATGGATTTTTGTTGACCTGTATTGATGCAGCAAAGTAGGATGAATAGGCCTCACGCTTGTCACTTTGCCCCTATCCCTTCATTAAGACCCAAAGGAGACCTGAAATGTCACGGCTTGGATACCTGAAAACGTCGCTGTTTTCGCTCGTCTGCCTGCTGGCGCTCGCGTTTACCGTTAACGCACAGTCGCCCGCCCCTACCCCCCAAATGACTTTGCCCCCGGTTCATGCACCCGGCACGGTGGCGGGTCAGTCAACGATGTTTTGTGCCGGTTACATCCGCTATCAAAAACTTCCGCACATGCCCGAAATTGTGGGTGCCGAGGAAGAACAGGAACAGCGCACATTCGCTGACGGCGAAATCGTGTATCTGAACGCAGGCTCACAACAGGGCATTAAAGAAGGCCAGAGCTTCCAAATCATCCGTCCGCGCGGCACAGTGAAAGGCGTTCACAAGCACAAAAAGGGATTTTTGGGCATTTACGTGCAGGAAATCGGCCAGCTTCAGGTCTTCAAGGTACGCGAGAACACCTCCGCCGCCAAAATCACCTTTACCTGCGACGCCGCTCTGTTCGGCGATTTGCTCGCGCCACTTCCGGACCGCGAATCGCCGCTTCAGCGCGCCGAACTAAATCTCGATCGATTTGCAGATCCGAGTGGTAAGCAATCGGGCTATTTGATGATGGCGAAGGACAGCCGCGAGCTGGTCACGCGAAGTGACGTCGTCTACATCGATCTCGGCAGTGAGGATCAGGTTAAACCGGGCGACTATCTCACCATCTATCGACCGTTGGGCACCGGAAACCTCACCCGAGTCGACAACGAAGAGATGGCCCGCAACCGCGCCACTGGCTTTCAGAGCGACCGCTTCCGCGGCGGTGGCTTTTCAAACCAGGCAACACGCGCGAAAGAGTCCACTGCGTTTGTCAACTCCGAAGGCCGTTATCGTCACCGGCCGATAACTTCGAAGGAAGTTAAGGACCACCGCCCACCGATGCCGCGCAAGATTGTCGGTGAAATGGTTGTGATTGATGTGCAGACGCGAACTGCGACGGCGATCATTACGCGCGTGGCGAGTGAAGTTCACACCGGCGACCGAGTTGAAATTCAGTAAGTAGTCTTCGCCGCAGATTCACGCCGCTCTCGCAGTTCGTTTCGTTCTGCGCCTTGCTGCGTGAATTTGCGGTAGAAAGAACTGAAGTAGCCGTACATCGAGGTGCAGGCTGAGATCACCACCAGCCAGAGCATTGCCCTGCCCGCCGTGTAGATCAGCACCTGCCAATCATTACCGGTAGTTGGACCATCGCCAAGAAGGTGCTGCCACGCGGTGCGCAGCTCCGGCACGGACCAGAATTCGATCGCTGGAAATGGTTTGCCGAAATTCGCGACTGGCGGTTTTCCCGCCACGCTCGATCCGATGAGGAGGGCGACGGTGATCACCTGGGCCAGCATCTTGAACTTTCCCATCTTCGACGCCGAGATCACGATTCCATCAACTGCTGCGATTGACCGCAAACCGGTAACGGCAAACTCCCTGCCAATAATGATCACCACCGCCCATGCGGGCGCGAGTTGATTCTCGACCAGCGAGATCAGCGCCGCCGAGATGAGCAGTTTGTCGGCAATTGGATCGAGAAGCTGCCCTAGTCTCGTTACTTGACCACGACTGCGGGCGATGTGACCGTCGAAATAATCCGTCAACGCGGCTCCCAAAAACATCACCACACCCAGGATGTGCCTCGGAACTCCCAGCCAGTTTTCAGAAAACGGCGTCAGGAGTACAACCACGAGCAGCGGCACGATGAAAATCCGCAGGAGGGTTAACGAATTGGGCAGGTTCACAGCGCTACTCTACTAAGATTTCGAAGACTGTCAAACCTTTCACTGGATTTCTCTGTGCACCTCTGTGTTCTCTGTGTCTCTGTGGTGTTCTTTCACGTAAAAACAGTTAACCACAGAGACACAGAGATCAGGGGTTGCACAGAGAAGCATTTGTTGGAACTTTCTTCCCGGCTCATGTGAATACCAGCATGAGCAAACTTCTCCTAATCCTAACCCTTATTCTATCCAGCGCGACGGCCGCATTCGCCGACGATGCCCGCGCCCAGGAAATTCTTAAACAAGCTCGCCAGGCAATCGGTGGCGAAGACAAGCTGCAGAAAATCCAGGGACTACAGATCAACGGGCAGTATCGTCGTGTTTTTGGCGAACGACAGATGGGCGGCGATCGCGAGATCAGCATCCTTCTTCCTAACAAATACCTCGTCGAAGACGCGATGAATGCGGGCGGACTCAGCACCGCAATGATCAATACACGCGGTCTCAACGGCGATAAGGCATGGAGTGGAAACAGCGGTGGCGGCGGCGGAATGGTCTTTCGTATCGGCGGACCAGGCGGTCAGCAAGCTTCTCCCGAACAAATGGAAGCGATGCTAAGGCGCGTCTACAACGCCGAGTTTTCACGTTATTTGCTCGCGATCATCCTAACGCCACCTCCGTCACTCGCAGTTGAATACAAATACGTGGGCGAGTCGGACGTGGAAGACACGAAGGCGGACGTAATCGATGTGACTGGTCCTGAAAACTTTTCCGTGCGTGTTTACTTCGACCAGTCGAGTCACCTGCCTTTGCTGCTCAGCTACCGTGGTCCAAAACCACGCGTGGTAACGATGACCCGACAGGCCGGCAGCGCTCCAAAACCCGATGAGATCAAGAAAGCTCAGGAAGAAGCGGAGAAGAAGATGCACGCCGAAGCTCCAGCGGCGCCGGAAGAGGTCGACTTCTACATTCGGCTAACGGACCACAAGAAAGTCAACGGCGTCATGCTGCCACACAAACTGACGTTTCTAACTGAGAACGAAGTTTCGGAAGAGTTTGAGATTTCGAAGTATCAGTTGAATCCGCAGTTCAAGGCCGATCATTTCGATAAGCATTAAGAACTAGCCACCAAAGGCACCAAAGGCAGATAAAGAGATGCGAGTTACTCCCCTACATTCTCGGGCGATAAGTGTGCTTATCGCGCTCCTGTTAATTGTCGGACCCTGCTTAGCCCAAACTAGTGGCAGTCTTGAAGTGATCGTTAAGGATCCGACGGGCGCTTTGATAAACAAGGCGCAGGTGCAGTTGATCCGAAACGGTAAGTCTCAATCGCTCAGCTCCACAAACCAGCGCGGCGAAGCTCGCTTCAACAAGGTATCCGCCGGTCGCTATCTGCTTCACATCGAAGCGCCGGGTTTTAAGGCGCAGGACATCGAGGGTGTCGAACTCGCCAGTGGTCCACATCGCAGGGAAGTCACACTTGAAATCGAAACAATCAAAGTCGATGTCGACGTCGACGAGGAAGCTCAGGTCAAGAACACAAACCCAAACGGTCCTGCGTTCTCAAACGTTCTGACTGAGGAACAGATCGCGCAACTGCCTGACGACCCGGAAGAGTTTGAGAACGCCATCAACCAACTCGCCGGGCCCGGTGCGCAGATTCGCGTGAATGGATTTCGCGGCGGCAAGCTGCCGCCGAAGTCGCAGATCCGTGAAATCCGCTTCCGCATGAATCCCTATGCGCCGGAAAATCACGACGCGGGTTTCGGCATGGTCGACATCACCACCAAGCCCGGCGTCAATGCGTGGCACGGTTCGTTCAACTTCGGATTTCGAGACGAGGCGTTGAATGCGCGCCAGGTGTTTGCGCCGTTTCGTGGTCCGGAACAGCAACGGCGTTTCGGTCTTTCACTCGATGGTCCAATCTGGAAGAATCATACGTCGCTCTTCCTGAATGCCGAAGGTTCGTTGTTTTTTGACGCGCGGCCAATCTTAGCAACGACGCCGACCGGACGGATTTCCGATCTCGCTTACCGGCCTTCGCGACGTCTAAATCTCGATGCTCGTCTCGAACACGCCCTGACAAAAACACACACTTCGCGATTTCAGTTTCAACGCAACGCGGGATTGCAAAATAATCTCGGCGTCGGTGACTTCGACTTGCCCGCGCGCGGTTATTCACAGGAACAGACTGAATACATCGCACGACTCGGCGATTCAGGTGTCTTCGGAAAGAAGTTTTTCAACGAAGCACGATTGCAGGCGCGTTGGATCATGACTGAGGCGCGTTCGGTAAGTTTGGGACAAACGATTCTCGTGCCGGGTTCTTTTAACGACGGCAGCGCGCAAAGAAGCGGCGGTCGCCGGTCGCTCGACTTTGAGCTCGCAGACAACGTTGACTACGCACTCGAGAAGCATGGACTCCGATTTGGCGCGCAACTCGAAGCCGGCGGTTATCGCAGTAACGATCGGACGAATGCCTTTGGCACGTTCCAGTTTGCGGATCTTGCTGCTTATGAAGCAGGACTGCCCACGCAGTACACACAACGCATCGGCGACCCGACCGTGAAGTACCGGCAGTATCAATTTGGCTGGTATGTTCAGGACGATTTCCGCGTGCGCAAAAATCTGACGCTTAGTTACGGTGTGCGTCACGAAGTGCAGAGTCACGTGCCGGGTAAGTTCAACGTCGCGCCGCGCCTCGGTTTTGTCTGGTCGCCGAAGAAGAACGGAACGATCACGATCCGCGGCGGCGCTGGTATTTTTTACGACTGGTTCGCAGCGCAGACTTTCGAACAAACGTTGCGCGTAGATGGCCAGCGGCAAAGAGATCTCGTCGTTGCAAACCCAGGCTTTCCGAATCCTTTAAGCGGCGGCATGCAAACAGTATTGCCCCCGAGTCGAATCCAGACGGATCCCGATCTACAGATTCCCTACATCATGCAAAGCTCGATCGGTCTGGAGACGAACCCGTTCAAGTTGTTTCGGCTGACGACCAATTACCAGTACCAACGTGGTGTTCATCTGCTTCACGGCCGCAACCTGAACGCGCCGGTGCCGGGTTTTGGCCGGCCAGATCCGACGGTTGGCAATATCACGAACATCGAATCGTCGGCGTACCAGTCGAGCCACCGGTTGATGGTAGGAGTCGGGCCGGCGAAGTTTACCCAGGGTTTGTTCTGGAACGTTAATTATCTACTGATGAAGAACACGAACGAGGCTGACAGCCCGTTTAGCTTGCCGTCGAATAATTTCAATCTGCACGCGGATCGCGGGCCTTCCGCGAACGATTTCCGTCACCTGATTTCCGGATTTGTGAGTAAACGACTGCCGAGCGGATTCGGTATCTCGACGATCTTTCAGGCGACTTCGGCACTGCCGTACAACATCACCACGGGCTTCGACAACAACGGCGATACTGTCATTAATGATCGGCCGCTGGGCGTCGCACGGAACAGCGCGCGTGGTGCTTCGCGTTGGGAAATTGGTTCGCGGTTGAGCTGGGGTAAGGACTTCGGGCCGGAGCAACAACAGACTGGCGGACCACAAATCAGGATGGTCCGAGTCGGCGGCGGAGGCGACGGCGCCGCGCCACCATCGATCGGAATGGGCGCCACCAAGAAGTACCGGCTCGAGTTCTACGCGCAGGCCTTTAATCTGCTGAATCACGCGAACCTGGGCGTCTTTTCCGGTGTCCAAACCTCGCCCTTCTTCGGCCAGGCCACTTCGGCCCAGTCACCGCGCCGCATGGAACTCGGAATGCGATTCAACTTCTAACCACAGATTACTCAGATTTCACAGTGAATTTTCTGTGTAATCTGTGGATGGCTTGCGGCGCGAAAATCCGTCCGCTACAATGACGGGTTTTCGCTATGGCCATTGATCGCATCAGTGTTAGGGGCGCACGCCAACACAACCTTAAGAACATCAATGTCGACATCCCTCGCGACCGATTTACCGTAATTACCGGGTTGTCAGGTTCAGGCAAGTCCTCCCTCGCTTTCGACACTATCTACGCCGAAGGCCAGCGACGCTACGTCGAATCGCTCTCGGCGTACGCACGCCAGTTTCTCGATCAACTCGAAAAACCGGATGTCGATTCAGTTGACGGACTCTCGCCCGCGATCTCCATCGAACAGAAGACAGTCTCGCGCAGTCCACGGTCAACCGTCGGGACCGTGACCGAGATTTACGACTACATGCGTCTGCTGTTCTCGTCGATCGGCATACCCCACTGCCACATTTGCGGTGCGGCGATCACGCGTCAGAGCGTCGACCAGATTGTTCAGAGCGTGCTCGCGTTGCCGGAAGGCGAACGGGTGATGGTGCTCGCGCCGATCGTTCGCGGCCGCAAGGGCGAGTTTAAGAAAGAGTTGGAGAAACTCGCGAAGGAAGGTTTTCTGCGCGCGCGTGTCGACGGCGAGTTGCTGTCGCTGGACGAAGAGATTCGGCTTGATAAACGACGGAATCACACGATTGAGGCGGTTGTCGATCGCCTGTTGATTAAGACCGGCATTCGCGAGCGACTGACCGACTCGATTCGAACAGCGCTCAAACTTACCGGCGGCGCCGTGCTGATCTCGATTGTCGACGGTGAAGAGAAACTTTATTCGGAGCGAATGGCGTGTGTGAACTGCGGCATCAACGTTCCGCCACTGGAACCAAGATCGTTTTCCTTCAACTCTGCTTACGGCGCGTGCAAACGCTGTCATGGTCTCGGAACCGTGATGGAGATCGACGCGCTGAAGCTCATTCCCGACGCGAGGCAGACGCCGGACAAACTCGGCTACATGGGCACCGCCGACAAACAGGGTTCTACGTATCTGCGCAGTGCATTGCTGGCCGTGTGCAAACACTTTAATGCCGACGCGAAGACGCCGTTTTCAGATTTGCCAAAAGAAGTGCGCGACGGATTCCTGAACGGCGTTGCCGGCAAGATCAGTTTTACTCAAGGGCTCTACGGTTATCAGAACGAGTGGAAAGGCGCGCTCAAATGGCTTCAAGAACGCTTGAGCGAAGCGTCGTCCGAAAAGATTCGAATCGCACTCGAAGAGCTTGTTTCACCGACAGTCTGTAGTGAATGTAATGGGCGACGCCTGCGTTCGGATTCGCTGTCAGTGCAAGTTGGCGGACGTGGCATTGCGGAATACACGTCGCTGCCGATTGAGGACGCCGTCGAGGGGTTTGAGCAAATCAAACTCAATTCGCGTGAGGAACAGATTGCTGGTTCAATCCTGCGAGAGATAAAAAGCCGGCTGCGTTTTCTGAAGACCGTCGGGCTCGGATATCTGACGCTCGATCGATCGTCGGCGACACTCTCCGGCGGTGAAGGCCAACGCATCCGGCTTGCGACCCAGATCGGATCGCAGTTGCGTGGAGTTCTTTATGTGTTGGACGAGCCCTCGATCGGGCTGCACCCGCGCGACAATCAAAAGCTTCTCGAAACACTGTCTGCACTTCGCGATCTGGGAAACACGGTTCTCGTTGTCGAACACGATGAGGAGACGATCAGACGCGCGGATTACGTAGTCGATCTTGGTCCAGGCGCCGGCGCGCACGGAGGACAAGTTGTTGCTTTCGGAACAGCCGCTGACGTGGCTAACAATCCCGCGTCGATCACGGGGCTGTACATTCGCGGCGCGAGAAAGATTGAAGTGCCGGCCGAGCGCAGAGCGCCAAACGGAAAATCTCTGACGATCACCGGCGCATACGCGAACAACCTGAAAGAGATCGACGTTTCGTTTCCGCTCGGGTTGTTGACTGTCGTGACCGGCGTCTCAGGTTCGGGTAAATCCACGCTCGTCGAAGACATTCTTTATTACGCACTCGCGCAGCATCTTTATGGCTCGCTGACCGAGCCCGGTCCTTACAAAGCGATTGAAGGACTTGAACACGTCGACAAAGTGATCGAGATCGATCAGTCGCCGATCGGCCGTACGCCGCGCTCGAATCCGGCGACTTACACGGGATTGTTCACGCCGTTGCGCGAGCTTTACGCGATGCTACCTGAATCGCGTGAACGTGGTTATAAGCCCGGGCGCTTTTCTTTCAACGTGAAAGGCGGGCGCTGTGAGGCGTGTGAAGGCGACGGCATGAAACGCATCGAGATGAATTTCCTGCCGGATGTGTACGTGCTGTGTGATGTATGTCGTGGTGCGCGGTACAACCGCGAGACTATGGCCGTGAAGTACAAAGGCAAGTCGATCGCAGACCTCCTCAACACCACCGTCGAGGAAGCACTGCCGCTGCTGGAAAACATTCCGCAGATTAATCAAAAGCTGCAAACATTGCTCGATGTCGGTCTCGGCTACATCAAGCTGGGCCAGTCAGCCACGACGCTTTCCGGCGGTGAGGCACAACGCATCAAGCTCGCGAAAGA
>Ga0070698_100008373_pt1 | contig 11176 bp, 12 predicted proteins | sample KBSK1502metaG_FD_65477 | JGI IMG/M metagenome (GOLD analysis project Ga0070698, IMG submission 65477) | Corn, switchgrass and miscanthus rhizosphere microbial communities from Kellogg Biological Station, Michigan, USA - KBS K1-50-2 metaG | ecosystem: Host-associated > Plants > Roots >...
TGGTCTTGAATAGCGCGGCATCCTCGATGCCGGCGTAGACGGTGTCGGGATCGATCAACGACGGCTCGAAGTGCCACACGCGCTTGAACTCCCAGGGGCGTGGTTTGCCGTCGTAGAACAAATGATTGCCGACTTCGCCTTGGTAGAGGAACTTGTTCCCCATGGTCTCCCAGGTCTGGCCTCCGTCCTGGGAACGCTGGACGACCTGACCGAACCATCCGCTCGTTTGCGATGCATAGATGCGGTTCGGGTCCACTGGAGATCCCTTCATGTGATAGATCTCCCAGCCCGCGAAATGTGGCCCACTCACGTCCCATAGCTGACGCTTTCCATCGGAGGTGAGTACGAAGGCACCCTTCTTCGTCCCGACCAGAACACGAACGCTGCTCATGCCTGCTCCTTTACCGTTTGCGCTTTGGCTTCTGTTTCAAGATCTGGATGGCTTGTCCCCGATCGGCGTCGCTATCGAAGCCGTAAATGGAAGAAAATCGAGTTCCGATCACTTGGGTGACCAGAAATGCCAAATTGATGCCCGCCTCGGCGAAAGCGGTGGTGGTCTGAAATCCGATCCCGGCCCGATTGGTGCCTTGCACCAAGAGTGCGGGGACGTCCGCGGGAACGAGGCCCGACGCTTGCGCTCGTGCCGTAGCTCTCTTGCCGGTGACCGGGAAGAGCTCCACGACCGCCTGGCTTCCTTGACCGGGAATGCGATACGCCATGACCACGGTCAAGTCGGTGCCCGACAAAGGCTCCAGGACCCGTGCCAATGTTCCCGGCGTGTTGGTCATGCTTCGCCGCCACAACGTTATTTCCTTGAGGGTCAATGCCATGATGTCTGTCCTTTCACCGTCCGAAGGGGAACAAAGGGAGATCTTACTAGGTCGGAGCCGCTACTTGAAGATGAGGTGGGCGACCCTGGGTTCCAGGCCTCGGTAAATGATGTACAGAGCGGTCAAATCGAATGCTATGTGCGTGACCATGGAAAGCCATAGGCGTTTCGTGGCCAGGTAGAGGGCCCCGAGGAAGAGTCCGACGAACAAGGCCTGCAAGGCGCCATACAATCCCTGGCCCGGATAATGAACGAGGCCGAAGAGAATAGACGTAATGAGCAGAATGGTTGCTTTGGCCCAGGGTCGTTGCCCCAAGAGCTTGCCGAGACGTTCGAAGAGGAAGCCTCTAAACACGGTCTCCTCGGCGAAACCTGCTCCCACAATGATGTCGAAGATCATGCTGGGGATAGCGGCGGTGTTACCGGCCAGATAATGGTACGTCGGATTGATTACTGGAGCGCCGAGGAGCGTCAAGACGACACTTTTCATCAGCAGCTTGAGCGCGAATCCAAGGACGAGGCCCAGAAGAATGGTCAAGGCCCAGCTTCGTGGTTTTGCGAAACCCAGCTCGGACCAAGGCGTGCGGGATCGGTAGGCCCATAAAAGAGCGAGAAGACCGCCGAGGGGTTCCATGACCGGGCCCAGGAGCGTGATGACCACGAGGCTCGCGATACCGATCGGGCCAAAGCCCCGCAACTTGGCGGCGAAGGCGTCATCGCGAGGTCTAGGGAGGGCGTCGGCGGGAGGCAATTGCTGCTGATGCGTTAGGCCGGACGGCCTGCGGGATGGTTCCAGAGTTCTCTCGGCGAGATAGCCCCGTGCACCATCACGAAAAGCACGGCCGCGGCGTGATGTGCTCGGTTCATCGGTCGGTTTCCTTTTCAGATGGTTTGAAGGATTTCAGTCGCGCGAGGTACCAGGTCGGAAAAGCGAGATCACGAGCCGGCTTTAAGATTCGCTCGACGTAGGATGGGTCCGCGGGGGCCTTCGCCATATCTGGCGCAATATAGCAAAGCGCCGCCTCCCAGGTGGCCGCTCGCGTCCGCACCAGAACGGCTTCCGGCAGGTATATTTCTCCGAGGACGTTTCGCGCGTGGGCGTAAAGCCGTTCTAGTTCTCCATGCGTGGCGGAAGCCAGCACTCCAAAAACCATGTGGTCTTCTGCCCGGACGAGATTGGCGCGTGGAGCAATGCGAATGTCGAATCCCAGGAGCGTGGCCGGTTCCCACCTCTCCGGCGCCATTCCCACTTCGGCCAGGACGGCTCGATTCATATAAGAGCCATAGAAGAAGACCAAAGCACCGGCGGTCATTTGACTCACTCGTTTGAACGATAGAACTCTTCGTTGGCGTCTCTGAAGAGTTTCTTGGTGCGTTCGGGATCGTACGCTCGCTCCTTCTTCGTCTCCGGATCCCATTCGTTTCTCGGAACGCGAAAAAAGTCTCCACCATATACATGGATCGCGCCGGTGAACTCACGGAGCGGGTTGGTCACCGAATGAATGATGTCTTTACCGAGTATGACTGTATCTTTGGGGTCGAGGCGCCGGCCTCCGGCTTCTTGCAATCCACCCTCTCTGCGGCGGTAGAACACGTTTTCTTCTCGGCCGCCGTACAAACCGATCACGGCCCACATGCGATGCTCATGCGGCCAGATCGACATGCCCGGCGCCCAGACGAAATTGAACACGGTGAGCTCCGGGGATTGGTAGAGAGGGGTGAGTCCGGCTTCGCGCGGCACCCCGAACGCGCGTTCCAGATCCCGCGGCGTGACCAGCACGCCGTTCAGGATCTCTTGGATCGCCGCCTCCGGATATGTCTCCTGGAGTGCGCCCCGGCATGCGACAAGAAACCGATCGAGGTCGAACATGGGCAGGCCTCTCAGAATCGCCTCGCTTGCCTTTTGGCGGGCGGGGCGTCGAAAATGTGAGGGTACCTCGCGCCGGGACCTCCGGCAATGGTTTGAAACCTCGTTTCCCAGGGATTCATCATTACCATGCACCGTGTCACGTTGATTCCGGGCGACGGAATAGGCCCCAGCATCATCGAGGCGGCCCGCCGCATCATCGACGCGAGCGGGGCTCAAATCGAGTGGGTGGAAGCCGCCGCGGGCGAAAGCGCCTTGCACGCCTTCGGAAACCCACTTCCCGACGCCACCCTGACCTCCATTACCGATACCCGGGTCGCGCTCAAGGGTCCCTGCACGACTCCGGTGGGCCTTGGATTCCGGAGCGTGAACGTGGCGCTCCGCCAGGAGCTCGATCTCTACGCCAATGTCCGGCCCGCGCTCGCATTCGCCGGTGTTCCGTGCCTTTATCCCGGGCTCGATCTGGTGGTCATTCGCGAGAACACCGAGGGGCTCTACAGCAACATGGAGCATTGGATCGGTAATCGCGAAGCGGCCATAGGGATTGGGGTGAATACGCGGAGCAGCATGGAACGTATTTGCAAATTCGCGTTCGAATATGCGCGCTCGCATTCACGCAAGAAAGTCACCGCGGTGCACAAGGCGAACATCCTGAAGAAGCTGAGCGGTCTATTTCTGGAAGTGGCGCAGCTCACCGCGCCGCAATACCCGGACATCCTCTTCGAAGACCGCATCATCGATGCGACGGCCATGCAGCTCGTGCGCGCGCCCTTTCAATTCGACATCATCGTGACCACGAACTTGTTCGGCGACATTCTGAGCGATCTCACCGCGGGGCTCGTGGGCGGATTGGGATTGGCTCCAGGTGCCAACCTTGGTGAGCGCGCGGCTATATTCGAAGCCGTGCACGGGAGCGCGCCCGATATCGCGGGAAAAGACATCGCAAATCCGGGAGCCGTGATTCTGGCCGGAATCATGATGCTCCGCCACCTCGGTCTCTTGGCGGAAGCCGACCGCATAGAGACGGCCTTCCGTAACGTGTTGCGCGAAGGCACCTCAGTAACCCGCGACTTGAACGCTGAAACCGGTGTGGGAACACAGGCCATGACGGAAGCCATACTGGCCAAAATGGGGTAAAATCGTTCGCCCGGCTCGATTGGGCCGGACGTCTTTCGACCGTTTCGAAGAGGATGAGGATCATGGCGCGACCCACCGAATTCAAGAATGAACTCTTTACCGATTTTTCAAAACCCGAGAACAAAACCGCCCAACAAAAGGCGCTGGATACCGTCCTGGGCAACCTGGGCAAGGAATATCCCCTCTATATCGGCGGCAAAGAGGTGAAGGCAGGGGCCACGTTTCCTTCCCGCAATCCGGCCAACAAAGATCAAATCATTGGCAATTTCCAGAAGGGCACCGCGGAGCTGGCGGTCAAGGCTCTAGAAGAAGGCTGGAAAGCGTTCGAGACCTGGAAGCGCGTTCCTGCTCAGGAGCGGGCGGAGGTGGCATTTCGGGCGGCGGATATCATGCGCCGCCGCCGCTTCGAAGTGAACGCCTGGATGATTTTGGAAGCGGGCAAGTCCTGGCCGGAGGCCGACGGTGACACGGCGGAAGCGATCGACTTCTTGGATTTCTACGGCCTAGAGATGCTGCGCTATGCGGGCCCACAGCCCATCACGCCCATTTCCGGCGAGAAAAACGCGATGATGTACATCCCGCTCGGGGTGGGGGTAACCATTCCGCCGTGGAACTTCCCGATGGCCATTCTCACCGGCATGACTTCGGCGGCGTGGATTGCCGGTAACGCGGTCGTGCTCAAACCCGCATCCGTCACGCCCATGATGGGTTGGCTCTATACCGAAATCGTGCGCGAAGCCGGTTTACCCGGTGGCGTCATGAACTTTGTAACCGGTCCCGGCGGCAGCGTGGGCAACACGCTGGTCGAACATCCCAAGACACGATTCATCTCGTTCACCGGCTCCAAAGAAGTGGGGCTCGAGATCAATCTCAAGGCGGCCACGCCGCGTCCGGGCCAAGTCTGGATCAAGCGCGTCGTCGCGGAAATGGGCGGGAAGGACGGGATCGTGGTCGATCGCGAGGCCGACATCGACCAGGCCGTCGAAGGCGTCGCGGTGAGCGCCTTCGGGTATCAGGGACAAAAGTGCTCCGCCTGCTCGCGCGCGATTGTCGATGCGGCGATTTATGACCAGTTCGTGGAGAAGCTCGTGCCGCGGATTGCCAAGATCACCCAAGGCGATCCCACGAATTCTTCCAACACCATGGGTCCGGTCATCGACCAGGGCGCGTACGAAAAGATCCTGAGTTACGTGGAAGCGGGAAAGAAAGAAGGAAAGCTCATCTTCGGGGGCGAAGGGGATCCATCCAAGGGCTATTTCATCCAGCCCACCGTGTTCAAGGACATCCCGCCTGACGGCGTCCTGGCTCAGGAAGAAATCTTCGGACCGGTGCTGGCCGTCATCAAGGCCAAGGATTGGGACGACGCGCTTCGCATCGCCAACAATACCGAATTCGGTCTGACCGGCGCGGTGTACACGAAGAATCCCAAGAAGCAGGAACAAGCGCTGGAGGAATTCCACGTCGGAAATCTCTACATCAACCGGAAATGCACGGGCGCCATGGTGGGAGCCCATCCCTTCGGCGGGTTCAACATGAGCGGCACCGATTCCAAGGCTGGAGGACGCGATTATCTCCTGCTCTTCCTCCAGGCAAAGGCCACCTCGATGAAGGTGGCATGACCGAAGAGCCACAGCTCAGCGTTCTGATTCCGGTCTACAACGAAGAACGCACCATCGAGCGGGTGGTGCGCGCGGTGGCCGCGGTTCCAATCCGCCACGAGATCGTGGTGGTGGACGATGGATCCCAGGATGGCACTCCCCAAATCCTGGCCCGACTCGAAGCCGAGGGATTGATCCGCGTGTTCCGGCAGCAGAACCAGGGCAAGGGAGCCGCTGTGCGCCGAGCTATCGCGGAAGCGCGCGGTGACATTTGCGTCATCCAGGACGCCGATCTCGAGTATCAGCCGGAGGACTTTCCCCAACTGATTCGTCCCATCGTGGAGATGGGGGCCGACGCCGTTTATGGGAGCCGCTTCACCGGGCCTCATCGCGTGTTCTTGTTTTGGCACTATGCCGCGAACCGGTTTTTGACCTGGGCCACGAATATTCTTTACGACACCATGCTCACCGACATGGAGACCGGCTACAAAGCGGTGCGAACTTCCGTGCTGCGCGACCTGCGGCTGCGGTCGACCACGTTCGACATCGAACCGGAAATCACCGCCAAACTCTTCAAGCGCGGCCACAAAGTGTTCGAGGTGCCGATCACCTACAACGGCCGCACCTATGCCGAGGGAAAGAAGATCCGCGCCAAAGACGCCGTGTTGGCGATGGTGGCGCTCATTCGATTTAGATTCTCGGATTGATCGCCGCCTTCGAGTGGGCAGAAATGCTACTCATGGGATGCGCGAGGTGCGCCTCACTCGAAAATGATCTACGTAGCGTTGAAACATAAGGGTTTACGGGCACGATTGGAGAACCCTTCGTCTCGAAATTTCGCCACACCGTTTTTCCCTTGTTCATTTTTTGCAGCAAAGAGAAAAACAGGTTGACGCCTCCCTCCTTCGGGATTAGCTTGCTTTTACTTGTAAGCAAAAAGGGTCTCATCCCTTACTTGTAAGCAAAGAGGGTCTCATCCCCAGACACCTCAAACGCGGCATGCGATCCCCACGAATGCCGCGAGTAGTAGATGCAATTCTCCAGAGGAGTGTTGTGCCCTGGCAGCATTGCCAGGACGTGGCATCCCCCGAGCTGATGCCCCTGGATGGGGGGGGCCATGCAAGCTCGGAGCGCAGCATGGCGGGTTCCCGCATGTCGCAGGAGCTAGTGAGACCGCCGCCGCTCTCCGAGTAGTTACTTTGGAGAGGAGGTTGGACGATGAAGATCGTAAGATTCTCATGGATTGCTGTCGCACTTTTTCTGGTGGCACCGAGCGTCCTGCGAGCGCAGGAAGCCTCCTTCGACACTCCTAACAGTACGGTAGGCTGCCCCACCGTCCGAAACGTGCCCCTGCAGACGCCGGCTGGCGGGGCCAGGATGATCGTGAGGGTCTGGCCAAACGGCCTGCCTAAAGTGAAAGCGGATGTTCTACTGGATCCGTGCGACGACGGTTATCTGGTAGTGCTCAAGATGATGGACGAAATTGATACTGCAGCGGTGGGCGTGGGGTACACATGCAGCGCCACGTTTGGAACCTGCGGGGGTGCAGTCGACGGAGGTACCGCGACCGAGCAACACTGGCGATTCACTCAGCCCGGCGGGGCCGGGTTCTCGTTAACGAAGTTCAGCGGGGGCACGACCATGTTCCATGTCGCGGGTGTAGGGGGTGCTGTACTCAAAGCAATAAACGCCTCAACCAATGCAGGCAATACCGTAGGTTTGGACCTCCTGCCGCGCTATCTGGTTCAAGTCATCCCGAATGGTCTCAATGCCGTTGTGACCTTCAGGGTATTCCACCTTCAGGGTGGTCAGAATCCCAGATCGTTTACCATAAACACGGCTCTATTCCCGGATCTAACCCTACTCTTAAATGCGATCAAGGCTGGATTCGATGGCTTGGGGCTTGGGCTTCACACCACGGTTAGCCTGTCCACTGAGGCCTCGTTCCCCGAGGCATTCGTGCCCGGTCTCGTCGTTCTCATCTCGAATGCGCAACAGGCGACCAGGTTCGAAGTCGTGGGGGCACCGGGTCAATCCATCACTAGCGAGACGAGTTTTCCCGAGGGCGTCATCGGACTCCGCGACGAAAGCCCGGAGGATCAGGCGCGGGCGGCGACGACACGGATCCACGCCGCTCCGAACCCGTTTGCGTCGCGGACGGGGGTTGAGTTCGCCTTAGCGAAGGAAGAGAACGTGGAGGCGGGGGTGTTCGACGTAGCGGGTCGTCAGGTGAGGTCGCTATACAGTGGACGCCTGTCGGCTGGCCCCCATCGACTCGAGTGGGACGGGTGGGACATGACCGGCTGCCGCTGCCAGAGCGGTATCTACTTCATTCGCGTGGAGCGAGGAGGAACAAAGTTAGGGACAAAGGTGTTCCTGCTTCCGTAAAGAGGTGTGCGGATTTACCCCTGTTGAGCAACCCGGGTAAAGCACACCTGAGGGCCGGTCGGGAAACTGACCGGCCCTCGACTTTATTGAGCTCCAGAAGCTGCTCGGGCAAGAAGGGTTTTTGAACGCTAGGCGGGTCTAATCTGAGCAAACGTAACGTTTCTGACGTTGAATGGTTGCCTATGTTCGTCCACCGATGGATCTTTGCCACTCGGCTTCTTAAGAGCCCAGACACTTACGGTGATCCTTCGGATCCCACCGATCTGGGTAATTTCGACTCCGGGACAGGTCATGGACTTCCATCTGGAAGGCTTCAGAACCCTGGACAGATTGCTCTTAATTATTGTTTGCCAATCTAGCTCTTCCAAGGGGCTGTCCGGGGAAGCGGTATCAACCAGAATTAGGCCGAGATAAGGCAGATAATGAAGCTCTTTAGCTTGTTCTTTTGAAAGGTCCTGGAAGTTCACATAAGCTCTGATCTGGTTGAGCACAGACGATTTCAGATGGTTCACTCGCCTTATCTCCAATGGATCGGGGGGTCGGACAACCAAACGTTAAGCGAAGATGAATCCGTTAATAACTATATCATTGTTATAGGATTTGATTCCAATATTCCCGTCGGACATCTCTCAAATCCCCTGTAGGCTTGCCTAAGCTGTAACACACGTTTTCAGGCCGCGCGGCGCAAATCGAGTTCCTGCCGTACGAGCTCCAGAAGCTGCTCAGGCAAGAAGGGTTTTTGCAACAGCTGCACATCCTTATCGATTTCCTGGGCGAGATGAAACCCACCCGAGTAGCCCGACATAAACAGAACACGGATGCCCGGGATCACATCCACAATGTTGCGATACGCTTCCGGGCCGTTCATCTCCGGCATCATGACATCGCTCAGCAATAGATGGATGTTCGGGGATGTTCTAGCTACCTCCACGCCTTCCCGACCATTGCCCGCCGCGAGCACCGTGTAGCCGGCATTCGTGAGGACGAGGGTGATGAACTCTCGGACTTGCGGCTCGTCCTCGAGGAGCAGGATCGTCTCCCCGCTCCCTTGTTTGCCGGCAGGGACCTTCTCCGGCCTCGTTTCCGCCCGGTCATCCGCGACCCCAGGGAACAGGATCGTGAAGGTCGTGCCGCGTCCGAGCTTGCTCTCCACGCTGATCTCCCCGCCGCTCTGGTTGACGATCCCGAACACGGTGGCCAGCCCCAGCCCGGTGCCCTTCCCATGATCCTTCGTGGTGAAGAAGGGCTCAAAGATGCGCTTCATGGTCCGCTCGTCGATGCCGGTACCCGTGTCGGACACTCGTAGGAGTACCCAACCCAGCGCCGGAGAATCGGGGCCGGCCGCAGGCCGGTTCTCGGTCTCGATCAGAATGCGTCCGCCTTCCGGCATGGCATCCCGAGCATTGACGACCAGATTCATGATGACTTGCTCGATCTCTCCCGGGTCTGCCTTGACGCGCTTCAACTCCGGATGTCCCCGGAATTCGACCTGAATGCGTTTCCCAATCAGGGGCTGGAGCATTTCCAGCATACCGCTGGTTATTTGGTTCAAATCGATGATTCGAGGCGCGAGCACTTGCTTGCGGCTGAACGCCATCAGCTTCTTGATCAGCGCGGCGGCGCGGTCACAGGATTTCCCGATCTCCGAGGCGTATCGATGCAGTTTCTCGTCCCCTTCCGTCTTGCGCAGGATAAGGGATGCGAACCCGCTGATCGACATGAGGATGTTGTTGAAGTCGTGGGCGACGCCTCCGGCCAGCTGACCGATCGCCTCCATTTTTTGGGACTGCATCAATTTTTCTTCGGACAGCCGCAGGGCCTCTTGTGCCTTGAGTTTCTGCACGATCTCGATCTGGAGATCGTGCACGTGAGCCGTCAATTGCTCGTGGGCCTCCTGGAGCGCCTCGTCGCGCTCGATCATGCGGTCGCGCGACTCTTGCAGCCGTCCCGCCATATCGTTAACCGCCTCGGCCAACACCCCCAGATCGGTGCGGCTCTTCACCTCGATGCGCGTGTCCAGTTCCCCTTGACCGATCCGGGCCAGACCTCGTTTCAGGTCGCCGACCGGTCTAAGGAGCTCGGTCATGAGCACGGTGGTGATGAGCACGCCCAGCCCCAAGCAAAGGGCTGTGATCATGAAGTTTTGCAGGTTGGAGGCAGCAATGATGTCGTCGATGTAGTTCCGATAGATGCCGATCTGGATGCTTCCGATGACGTCCCCGGTGGGGCCCTTGACGGGGGCGGTGGCCATCAGCATTTCTCGCCCCCTGATCACGCAATGTCCGAGCGTGCCCTCGGACCCGATCGTTCGCATCTCCAGTTCAGTTGGGGGGTCGTAGTGCGTGTCCAAGGCCCGGATATCAGAATGCCCCTGGATCATGCCCGCACGATCGATTACTACGATGACGCCGATCTCCGGGTGCTGCTCCCTGAGGTTCCTGATGATTGGTTGCAGTGTGAGCGCGGGCGTGTCGTTCAGGAGCTCCGCCGAGCTGATGAGGGCCAAGTGCTGCGCGCCAAGGATGAGCCGCGTCTCGATTTCTGACGTCAAGACGCTCCGCATCTTGTTTTGGGACACCATTCCCACGAGGAGAACCGCGCCCGCCGTGATGCAGGCCGAAGCCAGGGCCACAATCAGACGTATGCTGAGGGTGCCGCGTGGTCGGGTCATGATGATCCTCAGTGGCCGGTCGAACCGGTCACGACCCGGGAGCGCTCCAGTTGCTGGCGCGCTCGATCGAGGTAAGCCCGCGTCTTCGCATCCTCAGGATCGATCTTGAGCGCGATTTCCCAGAATCCCACCGCTTCCACCAGCCGCCCTTCGGAGAAGGCTTGGATACCCAAGAGGTGATGCTCCCGCTTCAAATACTCCTTCACTTGGCGATAATTGGGGTCCAGCGAATACACCCACTCCCAGTAACGAATGGCATCCTGGTTGCGGCCTTCCTTGAGCGCGGTAACGCCGTTCTCGTAGAACCTCGCCAGATCTTCCCGCTGCTTCTGAGTGAGTTGTGCTGGAGCCGCAGGAGCAGTGGCCTCCGTCTGGGCGGTCGCAGGGGCCGGTTTTGAACCCCTCGATTCACTCCGCGCCGTGGCAAGGGTGGCCCGCAGCGTTTCCACCGTTTGCGAGCCGGGGCTCAAACGCGCCGCCTCGGCCAGCGACACCTCCGCTTCCGAATAGATCCCCGCGCGAATGAATCCGCGGGCCTGGGTTTGTAGCTCCTCCACCCGATGGTCGATGGCGGCTTCCGTGCGATCCAGCATCTTCGACGCTTCCGCATCGGAAGGTTGGCTGGACAGAATGTCTTTGAAGATGTTTCGCGCCAGGAGCAGATCACCGGTGGTGAAGGCGTCCAA
>Ga0070698_100008374_pt1 | contig 11176 bp, 10 predicted proteins | sample KBSK1502metaG_FD_65477 | JGI IMG/M metagenome (GOLD analysis project Ga0070698, IMG submission 65477) | Corn, switchgrass and miscanthus rhizosphere microbial communities from Kellogg Biological Station, Michigan, USA - KBS K1-50-2 metaG | ecosystem: Host-associated > Plants > Roots >...
TTGAGTAAATGCTTTTACTGATAGCAGAAGCAGTAATGAGTAGAAAACTTTTCTCATAAACTTAGTTTTGGTAGTAATAACTAAAGATAAAGACTGTTTGTCAAGTCCCCTTTTGGGGATTTAGGGGTTTAGGGCTTGCTCCATATCATTTAAAATGTCCTCTATATTTTCCAGCCCCACACTCATTCTTATCAATCCGTCGGTGATGCCATATTTTTCACGACTTTCTTTTGGTGTACCAGCATGAGTCATTGATGCAGGATGACAAAGAATACTTTCTGCAGTGCCAAGCGAAACTGTACGAACACACATTTTAAGTTTATTCATAAAATCGATGCCTGCTTGTAAGCCACCTTTCATTTCATAGCTTAGCATACCTCCTCCGTGTTTCATTTGCTTCATCGCTACTTTATGATCAGGATGTGAAGGAAGCCCTGCATAATTAACCTTAGAGATTGCTGAATGTCCACTCAGGAACTCTGCAACTTTCATTGCATTAAAACAATGACGTTCCATTCTTAGTTCAAGAGTTTTCATTCCGAGATTTAAAAGAAATGCATCAAATGGATTGCTGTTAACACCAAGAATGCGATAAGTCTTCTTTACATGACCATTCATTTTCTCCAGGTCTTTTCCCAATAAGACACCGCCGATAGCTGTGCCATGTCCATTTAAAAATTTTGTGGTACTGTGAAAGACATAATCTACACCATATTTAAATGGTTGCTGTAGATAGGGAGTGGCGAAAGTATTGTCAACTGCAACAAGCAGGTTGTTTGCCCTGGCAATTTTAGTTAGCTCTTCAAGATCCACACATTGAATTGTTGGATTAGCCGGTGTTTCCAGGTACATCATTTTAATTTCCGGATTTGATTTGATAGCTTCTGTTGCTTTGTTCAGATCACGGAGATCAACAATTACCGGTTCTACTCCAAACTGTGGAAGTATTCTTGTTATCAATTCTTCCAATCCACTGTAAAGAGAATAATGAGTAAGGATCTTATCACCTTTTTTCAAACTACTAACCATCAAAGTTGTCAACGCCGCCATACCCGAAGCATGAAGAAATGCTTTTAGTTGCAAAGATTTTCCTGAGTCATCTTTTAACCCAAATGCTTCTAATGCGGCAATTTTATCTTCTGCTTCTGTAAAATTTGGATTGCCCCAGCGGCTATAGATATAACCTTCTTCTTCACCACTGAAGCGACGCATTCCCTGTTCTGCTTCATCATAAACGAACGTTGATGAGGCATAGATAGGAGTGACATGAGCATACAGCGGATCTTGCTTATGTCCGGCATGTAATGCAGCCGAACCAAAACCGGAAAATGCCCGCCCGGATGACCTCTCTTCGGAGGTGTCCCCATTGGGGTCGGTCGGACGGGGAAAACTTTTATCCATATATAAATTTTGGAATGTGAAATTTGATATCGATTCCGATAGCTATCGGAATCAAATGTAGCATGATTTCATCGTCACCAGTTAAAAACATCACGAACACATTACCAAGCAATCGAACCATGAAAGATCTTCTTTCTCAATTGGCGGCCTATAATATTTGGGCCAATCAAAAATTGCTGGAAATAATCCTCGCATTGCCTGAAGAAAAACAAAAGCAGGAAATACCCAGCAGTTTTAAGAGTTTATACACAACCATATTTCACATGTGGGATGCAGAAAGTATCTGGTGGCAGCGGATGAAACTGCATGAACGTATTACCAGGCCCAGTGATAATTCTAATTCCTCGATGAAAGATGTTGCCAACGGCCTGTTGCAACAAAACCAGCAATGGCAGGAGTGGGTAAGCACATCAACCGAACCAATACTTGATCATGTGTTTCAATACTACAATCAAAAAAAAGAGTCCTTTAAGCAGCCGATCTTTCAAATGATGCTGCATGTTTTCAATCATGGTACTTATCATCGTGGGCAGTTAGTAAACATGCTTCGCCAGTTAGGCGTTGAAAAAATTCCCCCAACAGATTTTATTGTTTGGAGCAGGAAGAAATAAACGGTAACTACCGTTTATTTTCTTCTGTTTAATTGCCCCGCACTTCAGGGCGGGGATACTGGAAAATTGTAATTTCCAACTCAGGGCTTTAGCCCTTTAAAAAAAAGATCATGCCTTTTATAAAATTGTTGATCCACACAGTTTGGGCCACCAAGGATCGCAAACCACTTATGGATAAAGCCAATAAAGACTTTCTCTGCAATCATATAAGAGAATACAGTTACGGGAAAAATATTCATCTTATTAATATTAATGGTCATCTGGATCATTTACACTGCTTCATTTCAATGGCTGCAGAACAAAACATAGCCACATTAATGAATCTGATTAAGGGCGAATCATCATATTGGGCTAATAAACATTTGAAATGGCCGGAGAAATTCGGCTGGCAAGATGATTATTTTGCCGTTTCGGTCGGTGAATCTCAATTTGAGGCAGTTAATAATTACATTTCAAACCAGGAAGAACATCATCAAAGAAAAACATTTCAACAGGAGTATGATGAGTTTATAAAAAACTATCAGTTTGAGGATTAAAGGGCTAAAGCCCTGCTCATTTATATAAATTCTATTCAATCCCTGCCCTGAAGGGCAGGGCAATTCACCAAAATGTCTGGTGAAAAGCCTCGACTACAGATTTTATTGTTTGGAGCCGGAAGAAATAAAAGCTGGCTGCACTTTTATACCTTTAGGAAAACTATCGGTATGAAAAAGGGTTTTTTCATGCTGGCATTTCACTCTTTATACAGACAAAAATTAATTGCAGTTAGCTTTATCGGTTTTTTGTTTGTGTCCTGCTTATCACATTTGAAACAAAAAAGTCAAGCAACCGGCGAGCACGAGTATGTATATGATAACGTTCAGTGGCAACCTGGTAATGAGTCCAATATTTTGACAGCTGCATTATCTTTACCAAGTGCGGAATCGCCGGCAAACATTCTTTCCGTTAAAATTAGCCAGCGAGGTATGGAAGTACTTGCTGCAAACTTTAAAAGTATTAACCGCGAGTATTGGTATGAAGTAATTGGAAAAATTATTTATTTATTCTGGAATTCAAATGGCAACTCAAGTCAACTTACGATAGTCAAAGTAAAATTAAACGGTAAAAAATGACTCGACAAAATTCCTTTACTATCAGTTTGAGGATTAAGGGCAAAAGCCTGTTTATATAGATTTTATTCAATCCCTGCCCTGAAGGGTAGGGCAATTCACCAAAATGTCTGCTGAAAAAGCCTCGACTACAGATTTTATTGTTTGGAGCAGGAAGAAATGAATATTCCTCAATCAACAATCTCAGGATCTGATTCAACAAAAATATTATAAAACAAAGAAGAGGCTGTTGCCAGAATTCCGATTTTAAGTAGCAACATTCGAAAATCGTGATTAGGATTTCCATCCACAAGGAATATCATTAAAGAGAAAGCCACAGCAAAAACAAAAAAGAAAAAAATAAACCGTAACCAGAAATAGTAGTGTTTTTTGTTCATAGAGATGGGATTGATATTAAAATTAAAATCAGTGATTGAATTTTGCAAGGAACAAGAAAAAAAACATGCTGATCAGAAGAAAAATCATCAGTGCTTCCACTTCGTCAATGTTGTTCCTTAGGTAAATCCACTACCGAATGCTACGAGTATATAACACTTTTAATTAAGCTACCTATCATTGTGACCAATTAGTAGCATGCTTCGTCAATTAGGCATTGAAAAAATTCCACAAACAGATTTTATTGTTTGGAGCAGGAAGAAATAATTAACAGTAAAAGTTTAATTGCTTCTCTATTTTAATTGCCACGCCCTTCAGGGCGGAGAAAAAAGATAAAGTTGTAATTTCCTTTTTAGGGCTTCAGCCCTTAAAAAAGTACATGCCTTTTATCAAACTATTGATTCATGCTGTTGGGTCCACAAAAGACCGAAAGCCACTCATGAACAAAACCAATAAAGATTCTCTTTGCAATCATATCAGGGAATATGCATCAGGGAAAAATATTCATCTTATCAATGTTAATGGGCATCCCGATCATTTACATTGTTTCATTTCTATGGCAGCAGATCAAAATATTGCAACGCTTATGAATCTTATTAAAGGCGAATCATCGTATTGGGCAAATAAGAATTTACAATGGCAGGAAAAATTTGGCTGGCAGGATGATTATTTTGCTGTTTCTGTAAGTGAGTCACAATTTGATGCAGTGAGTAAATATATTACCAATCAAGAGGAGCATCATCAGAAGAAAACATTTCAACATATAATGAGTTTATAAAAAATTATCATTTTGAGGAATAAAGGGCTAAAGCCCTCCCTTTCATTTTAGTTTCATTTAGTCCCCGCTCTGAAGAGCGGGGCAATTAACCACAATAACTATTGAAATAAAAATTGCCCAACAGATTTTAGTGTATGGACCAGGAAGAAATAATTTGTCATTTATATTATAGTTCTTACAGGGATATTTACGCCGATAGAAAAACTCCTTAGGTTTCTTTTCGACGTTAAAAATGTATTATATTTAAGAAACAAAAATTCTTGAGTTGTTTAATTATTATGATAAGGTGAAATCCCGCCCCGAGGTTTTTAATCAATTAACCGTCAATGAGCTTTTGTTTGTGCATTACAAATGTCCAATGACAGCAAGGATGTGGGATGCTAAGACTCAGTACAATTATCTCCAATATTTATTTTCAGGTAAAAAAGCATATCATACACCTGGTCGTTCCTGGTTATTTAAAGCCGGCGATGCCTTTTTTGTAAAGAGAGGAGCTTGCATTATTGAAAAATTTTTTGAAGAACCACTTGTCATTCTCACTTTTTTTATACCCGATAGTTATCTGCAAGCTTTTATGCGGGATAACAACCTATTAAGAACATCATCCGGATTTTCACAGCAAAACAATGATTTAATTATTCCTCTTCATGTAAATGATTTAATGAGCGGTTATATCGAATCTGTGATGCCTTATTTTTATTCTGAGATTAAACCACCTGAGAGATTGCTGGAATTAAAATTCCGGGAGGCATTAATGACTATTCTTACGGATCCGGATAATTTGGATTTAAAAGCGTACCTGCAGCAGCTTAGCAGTCCGCAATATGATCCATTTCAACAGACAATGGAAGCTAATTGTTTGTATAACCTTACTTTGGAAGACTATGCCAAAATGTTAAACCTGAGTTTATCTTCATTCAAACGGCATTTTGTTTCATTGTATAAAACCAGCCCGGGGCAATGGCTGCAATCACAAAAACTGAATAATGCTTATAAATTACTTCTGAATACAAACAAGCCGATAACAGATATTTCTTTTGAAAGCGGTTTTGAAAACAGTACTCACTTCAGCCATCTTTTTAAAAAACGGTTTGGCGCTTCTCCCCTGAATTACCGCAAAGAAGAATTGTCTTCAAAAATTTCCTGAATTGAACTTTTTTGACAAATAGTTGAGCCGAATAGCCAAGCTTCCGGCCCCGGTGGTTTTTAATTTTATTCCAGATGTTTTTATTCTGTTATATCGTTAACACGGTTTAAAAATTATCTGTTATGAAAAAGAATCTTTTATCAATCGCCATCATTTTTTTTACAGTTCTTTCTGCCACCATCCTTTTTTATTCCTGTCAGAAAGGGATTGAACCTAGTCCGCAACAGGAGGGAGCTGTTATAACGACTGCTGCCAGCAGCAATGCAGAAAATCAATCCAAAAAAATTTATGTCAGCAATGTGAGTAAGTTGTATGCTGAGATAAATAATCCGGAAAATACCAGTAGTACGATTGTACTGGCTCCTGGAATTTATATGCTTAGTCCCATTTACCCCAAAGCCGGTCGGCTGGAATTGTTGCATAATATGTCGCTGATGGGACAACCGGGTCATCCGGAAGAAGTGGTTATTGATGCAACGGAGCTTCCCCTTTCATCATTTACAATTCCGCCATCAAACAACCGAACAGGCGTTATCCGCATAGGTGATGGTAGCAATAGTATTGAATGGATAACCTTTCAAAATGACCCGGCACACACTATTCGCTCTTTAATACAGACTGATCTTGTTGTTACTCCTACTGCACAAATAAGAGTTGCACATTGTATCATCAGGGGCGGTAGCATTGGCCTTAGCATCATCAACAGTAATCCGGCTGCCAACGGAAGAATACTTGAAGCCAATATTGAAGACAACGAGATCACAAATAATACCATACCTCGATTTGTAGCTGGTATACAGATTCAAAATAGCATGGGTGTTACCGGATCAACTATCAGGATTTCGCTGAAAGGAAATTATTTGCATGGTAATGGGAATGGAATTGTCGCTTTCAATGGGTCTTGCAATGAATGCAGAATATCAATAAAATCGATTACGGACAGGATTGAAGATAATGGTTGTGGTCTGGCTTTATTTGGAGGACATAATCTGGCAGGAGGTTCTGCAACCGGAAATGAAATTCAATTCGAAGCAGATGGCACTACCATCAGGAGTAACCCAGGAGTGCCTGCCCCTTTTGAAACATTTATACCCGGAGGAGTCTTTGCAGTTGCTGGTAAGGTTGCTGCCCCTGGAGTACCTGGTTTAGTAAACAACAATACACTTAAAATTATTTTCAGAGGTTGTCCCATTGATGGTAACATTGGAGACCACCAGATTAATGCGTATGGAGCCTACTCTCTCATTCCATCTTTGATACCCGCGGGTTCCAGTAACACAAATGAAATATATCTGCACGGAGTGAGTAAGCAGGCAACAGTAAATGCAATAAACAGTTTTCCAATTGAACCTGCCGGAACAAATACGGTGAATGTTTACAGATAATTTTTTGATCTCTTAAAATTAAAATTATGAAAAAACAAATTTTGTATTGCGCAATACTTCTGTCATCTATAACCTTATTAACAATTTCTTGTCAAAAAGGAATTGACAAACCTGCAGCAAAGCAACAGGCAGAAGAAACAAGTTCTGCTAATCAGAATAGCCTGCATGGTCATTTAATACAAACAAACAAATACTCTTCAGATGTGGTTTTTAAATGGATTGATATGCAGCTGCGTTTGATGCAAACAAGTTCGCCTTTCATAGGAGGTTTGCCCGCATTTCGTCCTATTGCTTATTCGGGTATTGCATTATATGAAAGCGTTGTGCCCGGTATGCCTGCATATCAAACCTTATCAGGTCAATTGACAGATATGCCTGCGATGCCTCAGACATTACCTGGATTTGCTTACCACTGGCCCACATGCGCCAATGCAGCATTAGCAGATATGAACCGTAAATTATTTTCCAACACATCAACTGCTAACAAGAATTCTATGGATTCATTGGAAAATGCTTTGAATGCCAATTATCAGAACGATGTGAATCCGGCAACCTTTCAACGTTCAGTTCAGTTTGGCAAGGCAATCGCTCAATTAATTTTTGATTGGTCAGTAGCCGATGGGGCCAACCATGCAAACGATCCTTATACAGCTCCTGTTGGTCCGGGACTTTGGGTTCCAACACCACCTGCAAACCTGGCTCCATTTGGTCCCTATTGGAAAAATAACCGGCTGATGGTCTCCGGCAGTTTAAATGGCAGTGCACCACCACCACCTCCACCTTATTCAACAAATCCGGGTTCGGCTTATTATGAAATGGTGAAAGAAGTATATGATATTTCTCAAACGCTTACACCAGAGCAAAGAGCAATTGGTTTATACTATAGGGATAATCCAGGCTTTGGCGGCGGTCACTATCTTTCTATTCTGAAACAGGTATTGCAGCAGGAAAATACTAAGCTCGATATTTCTGCACTTACTTATGCTAAAGCAGGCATTGCTTTGGTAGATGGAGGTATCGGATGCTGGACGGCAAAGTATACTTATAATTTAGAGCGACCCATTACTTATATCAGAAACATTATGGGTTACAGTACATGGAATCCTTTAATCGTTACACCTAATTTTCCGGAATACCCTTCGGGACATTCAACGGCAGGAGGCGCATTTGCTGAAACATTGACTGGGTTGTTCGGAGATAACTATGAATTAACGAATCATAGTTACGATTACCTGGGAATGGCGCCACGTACTTACATTTCATTTTATCAAATGGCGCAGGAAATCGGAGATTCAAGAGTATATGGAGGTATTCACTACCGCATAGCATGTACAGAAGGAAATAGACAGGGAAGAAAAATTGCACAGAATATCAATAACACGCTGAAGTTTTTAAAAGAATAAATTATACACTTTTTTCAAAGTTGAATCCTTAACCGCTCCTGTCTTAGCATTTGCAAAGACAGGAGTTCATCTTTTGGATCGTTAGAATTATTGATCTTTTTCAAGATTTTCATTGCCAGCATTATCTCTAAGAGTTATGGATTGTTTTGTCGTACTTTTTTTTACCGAAGAAATATTTATTATCCTGCTTACCTCATGCCTGAACAAACGACCAATGGGTATTTCTTTTTTTGCGATCTCAATTGTATCTGTATTATAAGAATCAATTTTATTAACTGCTATTATATAAGAACGATGAACACGAACAAATGCCTCTTTCGGTAACATTTCCTCAAGAGAAGAAATAGATTGCTTTGAAATAATGACCTTATGCGATGTCACTACTTTTATATAATCCTTAAGACTTTCAATGAATAAAATATCTTCAAGAAATACTTTTACCATTTTACGATCCGCACGGAAATATAAAAAAGGATGAGATTGATCCGATAATGTTTCATTCAAAGGCTTTGTATTTTCTGCAACCGCGATATTCATTTGCATCACTTTATTTACAGCTTGTAAAAAACGTTCAAAACTGATGGGCTTGAGCAGGAAATCGACCGCATTCAGATCAAAACCTTCTATCGCATATTTCCGGAAGGCTGTTGTAAAAATTACTTTTGGCGGGTTTTTCAATGTTCTTAAAAAGCTGGTGCCAAGAATATGTGGCATCTTGATATCGAGAAATAAAAGATCAGCAGAATTGTTTTGGAGAAAAGACAATGTCTCTACTGCATTAGAACATTCCCCGGCCAACTCGAGTAAGTCTACGCCGGCGATGTATTTTTTAAGTATGTCCCGCGCAGGCGGTTCATCGTCAATAACCAGGCATTTTATTTTTTTAGACTGCAGCATAAGTAATTTGTTCAGGAATGACAATACTGTTTTCGTTTTCAATCATTGATTCTTCCAGCACGATTCTCAGGTTAGTCATCATGATCTCGGGTTCAACGGTTGTTTTTAATTCATAATTTCCGGGATAAAAAAAATCGAGCCTTTTTATAGCCTTGGCAATGGAATTTTCATTTGCAGGCAGCACTAAAAGTTCAGTGGTCTTTCCATGTATAAGCTTCATGGTAATCTCATTAGTTTCAATTTGAAATTCCAGGTTTATCCAATTTCTTTCCAGTTTCTTATCAGCAATATATAAAAAGCCGTTTTCAATAAAGGAAAATAATAGTAGCGGGACAATCATTTTAGTGCCGGTTTCTCCTTTTACCGCTACATCTATTTCCAACCTGTTTCCCATCCTGTTTTTTTCCAGTACAATGTAATCTTTGATCACTTTAATTTCTTTTTCAAGGAGAACCAGTTTATTGTCGCATTCATATAAAATATAACTAAGGATATCAGCTAATTTCAATAAGAGCATTGAAGCACTGTCAACTTTTTTTCTTTGTACCATCAGGCAAATGTTGTCTAATGAAGAAAAAAGAAATTCGGGATGCATTTGGGCTTTTAATAACTCCAGGTCGGTCATTAATTTTTCTTTTTCTAATCGTTCTTTTTCTTTTTGTTTCAGCCACCATCGCTTCAGCAATTTAATAGCGGCGGCAGCAGATATTACTTTTGGAGCACTTAATAAACCAGAGGTAATGCTTGTCCACCATATGTGTTGACTGGCAATCGCCGGATTGTAATTAAATACAGTGTTTATAACAGGCAAAACTGATTTATGGATAAAATAGCTTGACAGAAGGATCAGAAAACCTAAAACAAGGATATGCATTATCATTGCCGTATACCTTGCTTTGAACAGGTATTGGGGCATCAGGTAGTTTATAAAATAATAACAGGAAGTTATATGAATGGAGAGTAGCAAAATCGATTTTATAAAAAAAGGGAAACTCCACGACTCAAATTCTATTTTTTGTAAACCTGTTTGTAAATAATAAAAATAAGTGACAATAAAATAAATCCACCACAGCAACCAGAAAACGAAGTGACGCTGTAAGCGGTGAGACTTTTTTTCAGAAAATATAAAACTATACCAGTTCATAAGCCTGTCTTTCTGTTATAAATTCCCGAGAATTTTCATTGGGTTTAAAGAGCGGAACTTTCAACGAAACACTAAAGCTCATCACATCTTCAGTGATATTGAGCGAATGTGTTGCGGGATAAAGAATGGCCAATCGTTTTTTTACATTGCTTAATCCAAGGCCTTTTGTAACTATTTTTTCTCCTGTTAATGTGGGTTTGCTATTGGAGAGATTAAAATACATATTCTCCTCTTCGATGACGATATCAAGATTGACCCACGGATGTGTAAGCATTTGACTGGCGCCATGTTTAAAACTATTTTCAAGAAAGGGTATTAATAAAAGAGGGCAAATCATTTTATTGTTTGCATTTCCCCGGACCTGCAAACTCATATTGAAACTTTTTCCATAACGGATCTTTTCCAGGTCTATATATCCCTTTATCATTTTTAATTCTTTTTCCAGTTTCACCAATGGCTGATTGCATTCATATATAATATAGCGCAACATAGTGGAAAGTTTTTTTATTGCTTCAGTAGCCACGGGAGAATCGTTAATGATGAAGGAGTAAATGTTATTGAGCGTATTAAAAAGAAAATGCGGATGCACCTGGGCTTTTAATAATTGTAATTCGGCTCTTATCTTTTCACGGGCCACTTGCGCCGCTTCTTTCTGTTTGAGATACCAGTTTTTCAGCAATTTAATAGCTAATGCAAAGCCTACTACTGTAGGATAATTAAATAAGATTTGCCGGCCCCAGATGGGGATGATAAAATCCATGCCCGGCATTTTATCAAAATAACCCAGGCTGGTACTAATTGAAAATACAAGGACAAAAAAAGAATAATTGACCAGGGCAACGATGGAAATAAATAATAACAGGATAATGGTAGTAACGATCCAGTTTTTATTTTTTGAAAGATACCTGGGTAAGATGAGATAAAGA
>Ga0070698_100008375_pt1 | contig 11176 bp, 6 predicted proteins | sample KBSK1502metaG_FD_65477 | JGI IMG/M metagenome (GOLD analysis project Ga0070698, IMG submission 65477) | Corn, switchgrass and miscanthus rhizosphere microbial communities from Kellogg Biological Station, Michigan, USA - KBS K1-50-2 metaG | ecosystem: Host-associated > Plants > Roots >...
GGACCGCGGCTTCGCGTCGTACGCCTACCCACTGGCAGGGGGATCCGTCGAGGCTCTGCTCGAAGATCCCCTCCGAGGGTGGGGCGAACCGAATCCTCCGAACGTGTCGAACGGCTACGCGCTCGTGTCTGGCTCCCCGTCGGCGACCCTCGCCGTCAGCGTGGGCGAGGACGAGATCAGCAGCCTCCCCTGGGGCGAGGTGCAACGAGCAGGGACGGTCGAACATCGGGGCCTGCGCGCCGAGCTGCTCGAGGAGGGCCGCAACTGGGTCCACGTCACGGTGGTCGACGGGGACACCGGCCGGCCCGTGCCCTGCCGCGTGCACTTCCGGTCGCCCTCGGGCGTTCCCTACCAACCACACGGCCACCACGATCACGCGAACTCCGATCTCGGGACCTGGCACGTCGACGTCGGGGGCGACCTGCGCCTGGGCAGGATCACCTACGCGTACATCGACGGCACCTGCCAGGGCTGGCTTCCCTGGGGCGACGTGATCGTCGATGTCGCGCGGGGGTATGAGTACAAGCCCCTCCGTCAGGTCGTCCAGATCGCTCCCGGGCAGCGTGATCTCACCCTGACGCTCGACCGTTGGATCTCGATGGCCGAGCGCGGCTGGTACTCCGGGGACTCGCACGTCCACTTCCTGTCCGCCCAGGGCGCGCTCACCGAGCAGCAGGGCGAAGACCTGAACGTCGTCAATCTCCTGCAGAGCCAGTGGGGAAGGTTGTTCACCAACGTGGAGGACTTCACGGGGCGGCCCCACGAGTCCGGCACCGGCCCATACGTCACCTTCGTGGGCCAGGAGAACCGGCAGCCGATGCTCGGCCACCTCATCCTGTGGGCACTGCGGACACCGGTGCTGCCGTTCTGCAGCGGCGGACCGCCTGAGGCGGAGCCGGGCGCGACGCTCGAGACGACGCTCAGCCACTGGGCAGACGCATGCCACGCACAGGGGGGGACGGTGATCGTCCCGCACATTCCGAGGCCGAACGGGGAGCTGGCGGCGCTGGTCGCCACCGGCCGCGCGGACGGTCTGGAGATGATCGTCCAGCTGGAAGACCCGCACACCGAGTACTACCGGTACCTCAACTGTGGCTATCGGCTACCTCTGGTGGGCGGGACCGACAAGATGAGCGCGGACGTCCCCGTCGGTCTCTACCGCACCTACGCGAGGGTCGGAGACGAGGAGTTCACCTACGATGCCTGGCGTCGGGCGGTCCGCACGGGCAGGACCTTCCTGAGCTCCGGTCCGATCATCGAGTTGCAGGTCGAGGGCGCCGGGGTCGGGGACACGGTCCGCATCGACGGACCGGGAACGGTTCACGTGCAAGCGCGGGCCCGGAGCATCTTCCCGGTCCACTCACTGCAGGTCGTCCAAGACGGTGAGGTCGTCGCCTCGGTCGACGATCCGAAGGGCGCGCGCACCCTCGAGCTCGAAGCGGCGGTGCGGGTTCGCGACCATTCCTGGCTCGCCGCCCGCTGCGGAGGCCCCGGCTACTTCGACGCGCTCCGACACCATGACGTGTGGCAGCGTGGCATCTTCGCGCACACCTCGCCGATCTACGTCGCGTGTGGAGACGACTGGTGGAAGTTCGACCCGGCGGTCGGACGCTACCTCGTCACCTTGTTGGAGGGATCGCTCGGGTACATCGATGCGCGGGCGGCCCACCACGAGCCGGCGCGCGTGACGCACCACCATGGGGAGGACGATCACCGCGCGCACCTTGAGCGCCCGTTCCGAGAGGCCATCGATGCGATCCGAAGGCGCATGGAAAACCCGTCCGACCCCGGTCTCGGTCGCATCCGGTCCGAGTGAAGCGGGGCACTGAACCATGCGGGCGAAGACGCTATCGATCGTGCGCGATCCGGGCGACCCGGTGGCTCACGAGCGAGCGGTAGGTCGGGCCGTCGAGCAGTTACGGGAGGCCCTCGTCACGCGGGGCGTCTCCGCTCGCGGGCTCGAGCGGCTCGATGCCGAGGGCGAATCGAGCACCGTCATCGATGAACCATGCGTTCTGGTCGCCGGCCACCAGTCCGCGGCCGCGACGGAGGTGCTGAATGGAGCCGGCATGCGGATCCCAAGGACACCGGAAGCTCTTGGTCTGGTGCCGGGAAGGCTGGGGGATCGTTCGGTGCTGCTTGCTTGTGGCACGGACGCGCGAGGCCTCGCATACGCCGTGCTGGAATTGGCGGACCGTGTCGTTCATGCTGAGGATCCGGTGGCCGCCGTGTCCGTACGCACGCCTCTTGTCGAGCAACCCGCAAATGTCGTCCGCAGCGTCGCCCGACTGTTCACCTGTGAGATCAGCGACAAGCCCTGGTTCTACGACACGCAGTTCTGGCGGCGGTATCTATCAGAGCTGATCAATCACCGCTTCAATCGCTTCAGCCTCACGTTGGGCCTTGGCTACAATTTCCCCCACCGCGTCTCCGACGTCTACCTGCACTTCGCCTACCCGTTCCTCGTTTCCGTGGCTGGGTACGATGTGCGCGTGCCGCAACTTTCAGATGTAGAGCGCGAACGAAACCTGGAGATGCTACGGTTCATCTCCGAGGAGGCGGTGGCGCGGGGTCTGCATTTCCAACTCGGGCTCTGGACCCACGGCTACGAGTGGGTCGAAGGTTCGAATGCCAACTACACCGTGGAAGGCTTGACGCCCGACAACCACGCGGCCTACTGCCGCGATGCGCTTCGAGCATTGCTCGCAGAATGTCGGGCGATCCAGGGGATCACGTTCCGCACGCACGGGGAGAGCGGCATCCCGGAGCGGAGCTGGTCATTCTGGAGAACGGTCTTCGACGGGATCGTCCAGTCGGGTCGCTCGGTGGAAATCGATCTGCATGCCAAGGGCGTCGACCGGGAGACGCTGGACCTTGCGCTGGCCACCGGCTTGCCCGTGAACGTCTCGGCCAAGTACTGGGCCGAGCACATGGGACTTCCATATCATCAGGCCGCCATCCGAGAGCTGGAGCGGCCGCGGGAGCCCGAGGTGACGGCCTCGGCGAACGGGCACGCTGGCTTCATGGCCGTCAGCGAGGGGAGCCGCCCCTTCACCCGCTACGGGTACGCGGACTTCCTCAGGGAGGACCGGCAGTACGGCGTCTTGTATCGCGTCTGGCCGGGCACCCAGCGCCTGCTCCTGTGGGGAGATCCCGCTATGGCCGCCGGCTACGGGCGCCATTCGAGCATCGCCGGCAGCCGCGGCGTGGAGTGGTTCGAGCCGTTGTCCTTCAAGGGTCGCGAGAGCTCGGGGGGGCCAGGGCCGCGCGACGGCTACGCGGACCCGTCCCTGCACCTCGCCGGCGGCGACTGGGAGAAATATCGGTACGCCTACCGCCTGCTCGGAAGGCTGACCTACGACCCGGATGCGTCGCCGGAGACGTGGGGGCGATACCTGCGCGCGGAGTTCGGCCAGACCGCCGGCGATGCCGAGGCGGCACTGGCCAACGCGAGCCGGATCCTCCCGCTGGTGACGACGGCACATCACCCCTCGGCATCCAACAACTACTACTGGCCCGAGATCTCCAGCAACCTGCCGATCGTCTGGCGCGGCGACCAGGCCCGCCCTGCCTACTACTGGGACATGCCCTACCCCTGGCGGTTCGGCACCGTGAGCGCCCTCGATCCGGAGCTGTTCTCGAGCGCGGACGAGTTCGTCGGCGAGGCCCTCGAGGGACGGCGGAGCAGCAGGTACTCTCCGCTGGACGTCGCCGGGTGGCTGGACGGCTTTGCGCGGGCGGCAGAGCGGCATCTGGCGCGGATGCGTGCTGGGATCGCCGATGGCGCCGACCCGAAGGCCCGGCGCTGGGCCGTCGACGTTGCCATCCAGGCCTGCCTTGGCCGGTTCTTTGCCGAGAAGCTCCGGGCGGCGGTCCGCTATGAGGAGCACGCCGCCACGGGGCGCGCCCAACCGCTGCGGAATGCCCTGCGCTCGTACCGGGCCGCGCGTGGCGCGTGGGCCGAAGGGGCTGGGCACGCGAGCGGTGTCTACCTCGACGATCTCACCTTCGGGGAGGAGCCCCACCTGCGCGGGCACTGGTCAGACCGGCTTGTCGAGATCGATGCGGACATCGCCACCATGGAGGCTGCGCTGTCCGCTCTCGACCCCGTGGCCGCCGGAGAAGATGACACCTCCCTGAGCGTGATCGAGGAAAGGTACCCGCGGGAACCTCCAGCGGTCCGGGTCTCCCACACACCGCCTGCGTCGTTCTGCCGCGGGGACGGCATCACCATCGCGCTGGGGCTCGATATGCCCTCCCAGGGGGCCACGGTAACCGTTCGCCTGCGCTACCGGCACCTCGACCAGACGGAACGATACGCGGTCGTCGACATGGAACGCCGAGGCGAATATCACGTGGCCACTATTCCAGGAAGTTACTCGGATTCTCCATATCCCGTGCAGTATTTCTTCGAGCTGCGGGACCTGCGGGATAACGTCTGGCAGTGCCCGGGCCTGGGCGCCGACCTTTCGAATCAGCCATACTTCGTCCTGCGCCATGCCAGGCGAGGACGCTGCGGTGATCGGCATGATCTCCAGAGAATGAGCGGGGGCGTCTGGGTGAATCGTATCCGGTGGGGAATCCTCGGGACCGGCAAGATCGCCAGGATCTTCGCCAGGTCGATCGGGCAATCACGGACCGGCGAGGCCGTCGCGGTGGGCAGCCGCCGGCTCGAGACCGCCCAGCGTTTCGGCCTCGAATTCAGCGTCCCCCGGAGCTATGAGAGCTACGCGGGTGTCGTTGACGATCCCGAGGTCGACGTGGTGTACGTGGCCACGCCGCACACCAGCCACGCCACGTGGGCCGTTCGTGCCGCCCGCGCCGGCAAGCACGTGCTGTGCGAGAAGCCCCTGACCCTGAATCACCGTGACGCGGTAGCCGTGATCGACGCCGCCCGCGCCGGCGACGTCTTCCTCATGGAGGCCTTCGCCTACCGCTGCCATCCCCAAACCGCGAAGTTGGTGGAGCTGCTGCGCGAGGGAGCCGTCGGCGAGGTCCGCATGGTCGACGCCGTCTTCGGGTACAACGCAGGGACCAACCCGGGCAATTATCTCTTGACCCATCACCTCGGTGGGGGAAGCATCCTGGATGTCGGCTGCTACACGACGTCGATGGTGCACCTGATCGCGGGGGTCGCGGGGGGGAGCGACCTGGCGGAGCCGATCGACGTCAAGGGCTCGGCGTATCTCGGGGAGAGGACCCGCGTGGACCACTACGCCGCCGCCTCCCTCAGCTTCCCCGGGGGGGTCGTCGCCAGGCTGGCCTGTGCGGTCCAGGTGAACCTCGGGGGTGTGGTACGCGTGTTCGGTTCCGACGGCACCATCACCCTTCCCTCGCCCTGGTTGCCCGGGCGCCTCGGTCAACCCGTCCTGGTCGTCGAGGAGCGAGGGCAGCAGCGCCGGGAGCTGGTGGTCGACGCCTCGCGAGACCTGTATGCCATCGAGGCCGACACGGTCGCCGCGTTCCTGCGCGACCGGCAGGCACCACAGGTCACCTGGGAGGACACGCTCGGAAACATGCGGACGCTCGACCGGTGGCGCGAATCGGTCGGCCTCGCCTACGACACGGAGTAGCGGTGCCCACGATCGCGGATGTGGCGAAACAGGCCGGAGTGTCGGTCGCGACGGCGGGCCGGGTCCTGTCCGGCCAGGGCTATGCCGGGAAGCTGGCCCGCCAGCAGGTGCTCGCGGCTGCCGAGGAGCTCGGGTACGTCCCGAACCGCATCGCCCGCAGCCTCAGGCTCCGCCAAACGAAGATGCTCGGACTGCTCATCGCGGATGTGGAGAACTCCTTCTACTCGGCGATCGCCAGGAACGTGGAGTCCGTCGCCAAGGAGGGCGGATACCAGGTCGTTCTGTGCAACTCGAGCGACGATCCCAGCGAGGAGCGAGAGTACCTCAAGCTGCTCGAGGAGATCCGCGTCGACGGCCTCATCATCACGCCAACCCCACGGAACCGGCGCTGGCTGGAACGACTTAGGGAACAGGACATCGTCATCGTGCAGATCGACCGCAAGGTCGACCGGCTGAACGCGGACGCGATCCTCGTCGACAACGAGCGGGATTCGGCCAGCGCCGTCTCCCACCTGATCGCGGCTGGGCACACCCGGATCGGGATCCTGACCGGCCCGCTCGACGTGACCACCGCCAAGCTCCGGCTCGCCGGATATCGGCGAGCCATGAAGGAGCACGGGATCCCGGTCCGGCCGGAGCTCATCCGCGCCGGGTCCTTCCGGCGCGATCACGCCATCAAGGAAGCCTACGACCTGCTCACGGTCGAACGACCTCCCACGGCGATCTTCGCCGCCAACAACATCCTCGCGGAGGCCGCCCTCATGACGCTGGACGAGATGGGCATAACGGTACCGAGGGACATGTCGCTGGTGGCCTTCGACGACACGCCCTGGATGAGCATGTTGAAGCCGCCCCTCACCGCCGTCCGCCAGCCGGTCGCCGACATGGCGCGGAGCGCCGCCGAGCTGCTGCTCCGGCGGCTCCGGAATGGTCCTGGCGAGCCCACGACTGTCCTGTTCAACGCCGAGCTGGTCGTCCGCGGGTCGGTCGCCTCGCTCGCACGGCAGCGGAGGACCTCCTCATGACGGTTGCGGTCGGGGTCGACGTCGGCACGACGGGGGCCCGCGGCGTGGCGGTGGACGAAGCAGGGGAGGTCGTCGCCAGCGCGACGAGCGCCTACGAGCTTCGAACCCCGCGACCGCTGTGGACGGAGCAGGACCCTCGGGACTGGTGGAGGGGTGTGGAGGTCGTCCTCGGTCGCCTCGCCGGCGAGGTGAGCTCCAGGACCGTCGGGCTCGGCCTCACCGGCCAGATGCACGGATCCGTCTTCCTGGACCGCGCCGGAGAGGTGATCCGACCGGCGCTACTCTGGAACGACCAGCGGACCGGGAAGCAGTGCTCGGAGATCTCGGAGCGGGTCGGTGCCGAGCGTCTCGCGCGGATCACCGGCAACCCCGCGCTCACCGGGTTCCAGGCGCCCAAGGTACTGTGGCTTCGGGAAGAAGAGCCGGAGCGCTACGCCCGCGTCGCCCACGTGCTCCTGCCCAAGGACTACGTGCGCTTGCGGCTCACCGGCGAGCTGGCGACCGACGCCTCGGACGCCGCCGGCACGCTCTTCCTGGACCTGCGGGAGCGTCGCTGGTCGGACACGATCCTGGACGCCCTGGAAGTCCCGGAGGCGTGGCTGCCAGCGGTGTACGAGAGCCCGGAGGCGACGGGAGCCGTGTCGGCCGAGGTCGCCTCCGCCCTGGGGCTGCCACCGGGGATCCCGGTGGCCGCGGGTGGTGGCGACAACGCCGCCGCCGCGATCGGGACCGCCATCGTCCACGACGGTGTCCTCAGCAGCTCGATCGGCACCAGCGGCGTACTCTTCGCGCACACCGACACGGCCTCCCCCGACCCCTCGGGCCGCATCCACGCGTTCTGCCACGCCGTTCCCCAGCGGTGCTGCCTTCTTGGGGTAACCCTCTCGGCAGGAGGCTCCCTGCGATGGTGGCGGGACGTGACCGGGCTGGACTACGACGCCCTGATCGGGGAGGCCGAGTTGGTCGGGCCGGGGGCGGAAGGGCTGATCTTCCTGCCGTACCTCACCGGGGAGCGCACCCCGCACCTCGACCCCGAGGCTCGGGGCGTGTTCTTCGGGCTGACCGCGCGGCACACCAGGGCCCACATGACCCGCGCGCTCCTGGAGGGAGTGCTGTTCAGCCTGCGGGACGCGCTCGAGATCATGCGCGAGCTCGGGGTACGGCCGGCCACCGTGGTCGCGACCGGCGGCGGGAGCTCTTCGCCACTCTGGCTCCGGCTCCAGGCGGACGTCTATGGGACGGTCATCCGCCGCACCGTGATCCAGGAGGGGGCCGCGTACGGCGCGGCGCTCCTGGGTCACGTCGCCGCCGGGACCTTCGGCTCCGTCGAAAAAGCGGCCCAGGTCGTGCGGACGCTGCAGGAGGTGACCGAGCCGGACCCACGGGCCGCGCGGATCTACGACGCCACCTTCGAGCTCTACCGCCCGCTCTACGCACGCACCGAAGACCTGATGCACGGGCTCACCAGCCTGGCGGTCTCCTGACTCGCCTGCCGCGCAACTGGCCTGCCGCGCAATTCCGCGTTCCCGAAGCTCTCCGCTTGTGATAACGTTCTCACACTGCTGCTGAGCAGGAACTGGGTGCAGCCGAGGACGAACGAGAGGGGTCGCTTCGACATGTCGGCACGTGCCGCAGCCATCGTGTTCGCGGAGCCCGGCCGGGTCGAGATCCGGCCGGTGGACATCCCGGATGTGGGCCCGGACGAGGTGGGCGTGCGGACCGCCTACTCCGGGGTGAGCCAGGGAACGGAGCGGTGGCTGCTGACCGGTCGGTACAACCGGGCGGGCGAGGACGTGGCGGCCAACTATCCCTGTTATCCCGGGTACCAGGCGGCCGGGATCGTTGAGCGGACAGGTTCCGAGGTCACCGACCTCGAGCCTGGCGACCGGGTGATGCTCCAGGGCACCCGCCTGGCCGATGCCAGGAACCCGGGCCCGGGGCTGGCCTCCCACGTCGCGTACCTGGTGGCCCGGCGCGGTCAGGTCACGCGGCTGCGCCCGGACGTGGACCTGGCGGAGGCGGCGCTGTTCCGCATGGCGGCGGTGGCTCGGCACGGCGTCCGCCTCACCGGGATCCGCGACGGCGAGCTGGTCGTGGTGATCGGCCAGGGCCTTATCGGCCAGATGTCGTCGCAGGCCGCCAGGCAACGCGGTGCGCGGGTGATCGCCGCCGACCAGATCCGCCTCCGAGTGGAGGCTTCCGCGAAGTACTCCGCTGACCTGGCCGTGGACGTCTCGGAGCAGTCTCTGGAAGAAGTGGTGCGAGCCGAGGCGCCGGACGGGGCCGACGTGGTGGTCGACACGACCGGGAACAGCCGGATGTTCGAGACCTGTCTGGCCCTGGTGCGGCACGAGGGACGGATCTGCCTGCAGGGCTACTACCCGGACCCCATCGCGATCGACTTCCATCCCACCCACCTCAAACGGCCCACGGTCACCTTTCCCTGCGGGTGGGACGGCGAGCGCGATGGTGAGCTCGCCGAGGACCTGGCGGCGAGACGCATCGTTATCGCCCCGCTCATCACCCACCGGGTCCCGTATCACGACGCCTCCTCGGCCTATCAGCTCGTCGTCGAGCGCCCAGAGCGCAGCCTCGGCATGGTCTTCAGCTGGGAGGAAGCCACGATCTCGTAAATCGGAGCAGCCACGAGCGACCTTCCTCGAAGCGTTGACGGCGCTGCGCGGCGGACTCGAGGCGAATGGGGCCTGAATAGGAGGTCAGGAAGCGATGACCCGGTTTCAAGTCGGAGTTCAGCTTGAGCCGCAGCATTGCTCGATCGACGACCTACGTCGCGCCTGGCGGGAGGCCGATGACAAGGGGGTGGACTCGATCTGGACCTGGGATCACTTCTTTCCACTCTGGGGAGGAGATCCCGATGGCAGGCACTTCGAGGGTTGGTCGCTGTTAGCCGGAATGGCATGTGAGACGTCCCGCGCCAGCATCGGCGTTCTCGTGACGGGCAACTCCTACCGCAATCCAGATCTCGTGGCCGACATGGCTCGAACCGCCGACCACCTGAGCGGCGGTCGCGTCATCCTGGGGATCGGGGCAGGTTGGTGCGAGCGGGACTACAGCGAATACGACTACGAATTCGGGACGGCGCGCGGTCGTCTTCGAGCCCTGGAACGTAATCTCGTCCGCCTCGAGGGCCGCCTGGCCCGGCTCAATCCGCCTCCGATCGGCCAGCTGCCCATCATGATCGGGGGCGAGGGGGAGAAGGTGACGCTGCGGTTGGCCGCGCGGCACGCGGACATGTGGAACGGCTTCGGTCCCCCGGAGAAGTTCGCCCGCAAGAACCAGATCCTGAGCGCGTGGTGCGCGCAGGTCGGCAGAGACCCAGCGGCGATCCAACGGACGGCTCTTCTCAATCAGCCCGGTGATGTCGATCGGTTCGAGGAGTTCCTCGACGCGGGAGCTGAGCATCTGATCATCCCGTGCGGCGCTCCGTTCGATCTTGGCCCGGTGAAGCGCTTGCTGACGGTCGCGACGGCCTGACAGTGACCAGGTCGTGGACCGTGGTGCGCTGAACGCTGGGTGCGTGAGGGTTCTGTGACGTTTGATCTCGCGTGGCGGGCGCTCACCATTCGGCCACCGGCGGCAGCACGTAGCGTGCGGAAACTCCGACATGGCCTCTGAGCTGCCGGCTCGCTCAACCATCGCGCGGTAGGGTAGCGCCTCGGCAGACCGTCTTGGAGGCCACCGTGATGCTGCCGAAACTCGTCCACCTCACGTTGTGCCGCTCCATCCGACTACTCGCCCTGCTCGGCCGCGGCGACGCTGCCAAGGACCTGGAGATCCTCGTGCTACGCCACCAGCTCGCTGTGCTGCGCCGGCAGCTCCCGCGTCCCAGGCCGGAACCCGCCGGCCGGGCCCTGCTCGCCGCGATCAGTCGAGTGCTGCCCCTCTTCGATGAGCCGCTCGACGCGATCCTCGCCGTCAACTCCGTTGGCTTCTGGTCAGAGCCAGCGCAACGGCTGGTCGAACTACGCGCCCTGCTCCGGCCGGGTGGACGCATCGCCATCGCCACACAGCCACGCTGCCCCGGCGCCACCAAGGAGACCTCGGCCCAAGCCGCTCGACAGATCGAGAACCTGCTCCACAAGGCCGGCTTCTCCCAGACACGCGTTGAAACCCTCGACCTCAAGCCGCCCGTCGTCTGCGTCCTCGCCAACTGCCGGTGAACCGAAACACAAGACTGCAGCAGCCGACTGGGCGTCTCCCTCGTTCCTGTCATGAGGGCGAACGGTCCTCCTGGTGCTTGATTGTGGTGTTAGGCACCGTCCAACCTTCCGCGCAGAACCACGTGACTCTTCGTTCCGATGTTCCCCACGGGCCGAGTCTGCCCCGCGACTGCCACGGCAGCTCCCATTAGGCCGGTGCCGGGCCGCATCGGCGCACCAGCGGCAGGTAGACCTCGTCGACGATCTCGACGAGGACGCTATCGGGCACGGTGGCGATCCCACGGGTGATGTATTCGTTGCGCAGCAGCACGATGGCCACGGTGGCGACCCGCGGGTGGAGGGCTTCGGGTGGGGCCTCACCGCGGGCCAGGGCGCGTCCCACAATCGTCAGCCAGAT
>Ga0070698_100008376_pt1 | contig 11175 bp, 7 predicted proteins | sample KBSK1502metaG_FD_65477 | JGI IMG/M metagenome (GOLD analysis project Ga0070698, IMG submission 65477) | Corn, switchgrass and miscanthus rhizosphere microbial communities from Kellogg Biological Station, Michigan, USA - KBS K1-50-2 metaG | ecosystem: Host-associated > Plants > Roots >...
CCCCAACGTCGGAATCCTCTTCGACACGTTCCAGATGAGCATCGAGGAAAAGAACCTCGGCGCCGCGATCCGGCTCGCAGGGCCGCGCGTCTTCCACGTGCACGCCGCCGCCGCGCCCGCCGCTAGGCTGACTGCCATCCCAAGCGCGCGCTACGAGGAGACGAATGAAGAAGGTCAACATCGCGATCTATGGATTGTTAGCCCTCGCCGCCCTCCTGCTGGGAGCGATCGCTCTCGTCAATCCCCAGAGCATCGTGCCCGGAGCGGCAGACTCGATTACAGAGTCCCACCTTCTTCGCGAGGAGGGGGCCTTCAGTGTGTTCCTCGGCCTCATGGCGGTCTGGTGCATCGTCAACTACGAACGGCGGCGAGGAGTGCATGCCTCGCTCCTCGTCTTCTCTCTGCTGATCTCCGCCATCCACTGGAGGGAGTACTTCGTTGGAAACCTGCACCTCGCGAGCGCGCTGTACAACAGCGTCCTCTTCGTCGTACTGGCCGTTATGGCGGTCGGCAGTCGCTCGGAGCTCAAGCGACACGGCATTCCAGCGCCCAGGTGATCCCGTGAGGACCGTCCGATGAAGTACCTGGAGGAGATCGACCACACGGTGCCGGGGTTCGGGGAGCTGTACGACGAGCTCCCTCTGTGGTCTGCGCCTTTCGGTCTTCTTCTCCTGGATCGCGTCCCGATGAAAGCGGGTCTCACGATTCTGGATGTCGGAGCGGGTACGGGATTCCTCGCGCTGGAGCTCGCGCAACGGTGCGGGCCGACGTCGAAGGTGATCGCGGTGGATCCCTGGAAGGCCGGCACGAGCCGCTTGCGCAAGAAGCTCGAGCACTTGCATCTCACCAACGTCATCCTGCTCGAGCAAAACGCGGGGGCGATGGATGTCCCCGACTCTTCGGTCGACCTCATCGTCTCGAACCTCGGCCTCAACAACTTCGAGGATCCGGCGGGAGTTCTTCGTGAGTGCCACCGGGTCGGCAAGCCGGACGCGAGCCTGTTTCTCACGAGCAACGTGACGGGGCACATGGCCGAGCTCTACGAGGTCTATCGCGAGACGCTGATCGAGCTAGGACTCACGGAACGTCTTGCCGCCCTCGACGCCCACATCGCGCATCGCGGAACCGCGGACTCGATCGCGAATCTGCTTCAGTCCGGGGGATTCCGTGTCGTCCAGGTCACGAAGGACTCTTTCCGGATGCGGTTCGCCGACGGGACCTCGCTGTTGCGCCACGCGTTTGTCCGCCTCGGCTTCGTGCCCGGATGGAAGTCCGTCGTGCCGGCCGACGCGCTGCATGAGACCTTCGAAGCGTTCGAGCGCAATCTGAACGCGCTCGCGTCGCGGCTCGGAGAGATCGCGCTGACGATCCCGATGGTCTGCATCGAAGCGCGTAAATAGAATCGGCCGCAGGTTCCACGGAGATAGACTCGTCACGCTTTCCTGGGCGGGTTTGGATTCTGGTGCCGAGGAGGTGCATGATGCGCGTTCGCCGCACGGTCCTGTTCTTCGCTGTCGCTCTTCTCCCCTTTCCCCTGCCTGCCGCGACGTCCTCGACGGACGAATGGCTCGATCAGACGCGCGCGCGCTGGACGGCGGTGGCTCAGAAGATCTGGGAGACGCCGGAGCTGGCTCTCGGCGAGAAGCGTTCTTCGGCGGCCCTCGCGGCGGAGCTGGAGAAGGAGGGCTTCAAAATCACCTGGGGTATCGGCGGCGAGGCCACGGCCTTCGCGGCGGTGGCCGGCTCCGGAAAGCCGGTCGTGGCTCTTCTCGCGGAATACGACGCCCTGCCCGGCCTGTCGCAGGCTCCCGGCAAGGCGAAGAAAGAGGCGCTCGTCGAGAACGGACCGGGGCACGGCTGCGGCCACAACCTGCTCGGCACGGCTGCGGTCGCGGCCGCGATCGCGGCCAATCGCGCGCGCATCGAGCAGAAGCTGCCCGGGACCATCCAGCTGTTCGGCACCCCCGCCGAAGAGCAGCTCTACGGAAAGACGTTCATGGTTCGAGACGGCGCCTTCCGAGACACCGATGTAGTTCTCACGTGGCACCCCGCGGACCAGAACCTCGTCACGAATCGCACACGTCTGGCTGCCACGGCCGTCGACGTGGAGTTCTTCGGGCGAGCCGCGCATGCTGCCGCTTCTCCTTGGCTCGGCCGCAGCTCCCTGGACGCGCTGGTTCTCTTCGACCATGCGATGGCGCTGATGCGGGAGCACATCAAGCCGACCGCGCGCATCCATCGGATGCTCAGCAAGGGCGGCGCCGCGGCCAACATCATCCCCGACTATGCCAAGGGCCAGTACTGGCTCCGCGATTCGGACGGAGAGAGCGTCAACGAGATGCTCGGCCGGATGCGAAAGGCGGCGGAAGGAGCGGGGCTCGCGACCGAGACGCGTGCTCAGGTCAGTCTGCTCTTCTCCGTGAGGGATCCAGTTCCCAACAACGCTCTGGACAAGGTGGTCCAAAAGGAGCTCGAGCGCGTCGGACCGCCCGCCTTCGATGCCGCCGACGTGGAGCTTGCCACGGCGATCCAGAAGGAGCTGGGCTTCGAAACGGTCGGGCTTGCCAGCACAGTCCTCCCCTACAAGGAGCGCAATGGAGGAACCGCCTCCTCGGACATCTCGGAAGTCAGCGCCGTCGCGCCGCTGACTGAGTTAAACGTCGTGACGCGCCCGCTCGGAACCGCCTCCCATCATTGGGCGACGACCGCGTGCTCCGCCCATCCGATCGGCTACAAGGGAATGATGGTCGCCGCGAAGGTCCTCGCAGCCTCCGCCGTGGATCTCTTGAAGGATCCGGGTGTGGTGAAGGCGGCCAAGGACGACTTTCAGAAGGCGACGAAAGGACAACCCTACGTCTCGCCGCTCGCCCCCGACGCCAAGCCGCGATCGTACTGAGCCAACGTTGACGCCGATCGATCGCTCTTGACGCAGTGGGAAGAGACGGGCGAGCGCTTTGGTTAAGATGCGGCCGGTGACTTCCGTGGCGCCCTTCCATCCTGCCGTCCAGAAGTGGTTCGAGACTCGGCTGGGAGAGCCCACGCCCCCGCAGCGCGATGGGTGGCCTCCCATCCGCGAAGGGCGCCACACGCTGATCGCGGCTCCCACCGGCTCGGGCAAGACTCTCGCGGCCTTTCTCTCCGCCATCGATTCGCTGGTCCGCCAGGGGCCGGGACTGCGAGACGAGACGCAGGTGCTCTACGTCTCTCCCCTGCGCGCACTCTCCAACGATATCCAGAAGAACCTCCAGGGCCCGCTCGAGGAGATCCGGGCGGGCGATCCGTCGATTCCGGAGCTGCGAGTGCTCGTTCGCACCGGAGACACGCCCTCGGCCGCGCGCACGACGATGGCCCGCCGCCCGCCTCACATTCTCGTCACCACGCCGGAGTCGCTCTACCTTCTCCTCACGAGCGCGAGCGGCCGGAAAATGCTAGCGACGGTCGCGACAGTCATTATCGACGAGATCCACGCGCTCGTGCGCGACAAGCGCGGGAGCCATCTGTCCCTCTCGCTCGAACGGCTCGAGAAGGTCGTGGGCCGCCCGGTCCAGCGGATCGGCCTTTCGGCGACGCAGAAGCCATTGGACGAAGTCGGCCGTTTCCTGGTGGGAGCGGGTCGCGAGTGCACATTGGTCGACACGGGGACCTTCCGTGAGCTCGATCTGGGCATCGAGGTTCCGCCTTCTCCGCTGGGAACGGTCTGCTCGCACGAGCAGTGGGCGGAGATCTACGCGCGCATGGCCGAGCTCATCGCAGAGCATCGCACGACACTCGTCTTCGTCAACACTCGCAAGATGGCGGAGCGGATCGCGGGACAGCTGACGCGGTTGCTCGGCGAGGACGCTGTCACGAGCCATCACGGAAGCTTGTCTCGCGCGCGGCGGCTCGAGGCGGAAGAGAGGCTGAAGTCCGGCAAGCTGCGCGCCCTCGTCGCAACAGCGTCCCTGGAGCTCGGAATCGACATCGGCGACGTGGACCTGGCGATCCAGGTGGGCGCTACGCGCTCGATCGCCACGTTCCTCCAGCGAGTGGGTCGGGCCGGCCATGCGCTGCGAAGGATCCCCAAGGGACGCCTCTTCCCTCTCACCCTGGACGAGTTGGTCGAGGGCGCGGCCCTTCTGGCGTGCATCCGCGGATCGATTCTGGACAGGACCGCGCTGCCGCCCCGGCCGCTGGACATCCTGGCGCAGCAGATCGTCGCGGCCTGCGTCAGCGAGGCCTGGGACGAGGAGAGCTTCTTCACGCTGCTCCGGCGCGCCTGGCCGTACCGGGACCTCGCTCGAGACGAGTTCGATCGGGTCGTCGGCCTGCACACGCAGAGCCGCCGCGCCCTGCTCCACCGCGATAGCGTGAACGGCCGCCTGATGGCCACGAAGAGGGCGCGCCTCGCGGCGCTCATGTCGGGAGGCGCCATTCCCGACACGGCCGACTATCAGGTGCGGCTCGAGCCGGAGGGGACGCTCGTCGGAACCGTGAACGAGGACTGGGCGATCGAGTCCAACGGCGGGGACATCTTTCAGCTCGGCAACACCTCCTGGCGAATCCTGCGCGTCGAGCCCGGCGTCGTCCGGGTGGTCGACGCGAAGGGACAGCCTCCCACTCTCCCCTTCTGGCTCGGCGAAGCTCCGGGCCGCACGCGGGAGCTCGCGGCCGAGATCGGCGGGCTTCTCGAAAAAGTCGCCGCGCACGAAGGCGACGTCTGCGAGCTCCTGCGCTCCGAGTGCGGCGAGGCTCTGCCAGCCGGGGCGGCCATTCAGATTGCCGACTACGTCGCGGCGGGCCGCCAGACGCTCGGGGGAGTCCCCACGCAGAAACGGGTGATCCTCGAGCGATTCTTCGACGAGAGCGGCGGGATGCAGCTCGTGGTCCACGCGCCGTTCGGTTCGAAGATCAACCGCGCCTGGGGCCTGGCGCTGCGCAAGCGCTTCTGCGTGGGCTTCGGCTTCGAGCTGCAGGCCGCGGCCAACGAAGAGGCGATCGTCCTCTCCCTGGGCCCGCAGCACAGCTTCGAGCTCGAGGAAGTCTTCGACTATCTGCACCCCTCGACCGCCCGCGAGGTTCTGGTCCAGGCTCTTCTCGCCGCCCCGATGTTCGAGACCCGCTGGCGCTGGAACGCGCAGCGTTCTCTGCTTCTGGAGAGGTCCCGGAACGGAAAGAGGGTTCCGGCGAACCTGCTGCGGATGCGCGCGAACGATCTGCTCGCCGGCGCGTTTCCGCAGGTCCTCGCGTGCCCCGAGACGCTCCCGGGCGGCCCGATCGAAGTGCCGATGGACCATCCGATCGTCGCGCAGACGATGGAGGACTGCCTGACGGAGGCCATGGACGTGGAGGGGTTCCTGGAAGTCCTCAAGGGCCTGCGCGACGGCTCGATCGAACGCCGGGCCGTGGACACGGCGGAGCCTTCGGCCTTCGCGCGCGGCATTCTTTCCTCCCAGCCCTACACCTTTTTGGACGACGCGCCCCTGGAGGAGCGCCGCACGCAGGCCGTCTTCTCCCGCCGGGTGCTGGACATTCGCAGCGCCGACGAGCTCGGCACGCTCGATCTCGATGCCATCGAGCGCGTGCGCGAGGAGGCATGGCCCCAACCGGCCGACGCCGAGCAGGTCCACGAGGCCCTCCTCTGGATGGGCTACGTCACCGTCGAAGAAGGAGGACCGTGGGAGGCGTGGCTCGAGGAGCTCCGCGCCGCCGGCCGGGTCGCCCGAGAGGAAGACCGCTGGTTCGCGGCGGAGGCGTCGCGCGATCCCAAGACCGCCTTGCGCGGGCGGATGGAGGCGCTCGGTCCCGTCTTCGGCAGCCCCGCCGACGGTTCGCTGCTCGTCGAGCTCGAGGCGGAAGGGTCGGTGCTCCGCACCCGAATCGGCGGGCGGCAAGCCTGGTGCGATCGGCGTCTGCTGGCCCGGATCCACCGCTATACCCTGGACCGGCTGCGCAAGGAGATCGAGCCCGTCAGCGCGGCGCAGTTCCTCCGTTTCCTGGGCTGCTGGCAGCACGTGGAGCCCGAGCACCGCCTGGAAGGTCCGCGCGGTGTCGCGGAAGTGATCGGCAAGCTCGCGGGCTTCGAGGTTCCGGCCGCGGCCTGGGAGGCGAGCCTCCTCCCGGCGCGCGTGCGCGGCTACAAGCGGGAATGGCTGGATCAGCTCACGCTTTCCGGAGAAGTGGCCTGGGGCCGGCTCTGGAGCGCGAGCTCGGGCCCCATCCGCCGAGCGCCGATCTGCCTGATGCCGCGCGAGGAGTTGGATGTCTGGACCTCCCTACCCGCAGGAGAGACCTTTCGCGAGCCCACCGGAACGACGCTCGAGGTTTACGAGACGCTGGCGCGGCGAGGGGCGATGTTCTTCCAGGAATTGGCGCGCACGACGAAGCTCTTGCCGGCTTTTGTCGAGGAGAGCCTGCGGGAGCTCATCGCGTTGGGCCGCGTGACGTGTGATTCGTTTACCGGCCTGCGCTGGTTCCTCCTGCCTCCTTCGAAGCGCCGGGAAGGGGGTCTGAGCGCGGGACGGTGGAGCATTCTCGCGCGCGAGACGGACTCGAGAGCCGACTCCGCTTTCCCCGCCTCCTCCCCTCGCGCGGAGTTCGTGGCTGCGAGGCTTCTGCGCCGCACCGGCGTCGTCTTCCGAAAGACACTGACACGGGAAAAAATCCCGGTCATCTGGCGCGACATCGCGCGGGCCTGCCGGCTGCTCGAGGCGCGCGGAGAGATCCGGGGCGGGCGTTTCGTCGCCGGATTCGACGGCGAGCAGTACGCGCTGCCGGAAGCGGTGACGCTCCTGCGGGCGCTCCGCCGGCGCGGGGACCCGTGTCCCGACGCGCCGCCCCTGACCGTCTCCGCTTCGGATCCGCTGAACTTCCGCGGAATCCTCACGCCGGACGAACGGATCTCGCCGACCACGCGGCAGCAAGTGCGCGTCGCGTAATCGAGCCGGACATCTTCTAGGGCGGCCGCAGCAGGATGACGGATCGCAAGTTGCTGCGAGCTCGATCGCGAGCGGCGTGGCGGGCCTGGCTGTCGCGAAACCACGCCACCGCAAAGGAGGTGTGGCTCGTCTACCTGAAGAAACACACGGGGAAGCCCCGCCTCTCCTATCCCGAGGCGGTCGAGGAGGCTCTCTGTTTCGGATGGATCGACACGACGGTCAATCGAATGGACGACGACCACTACATGCAGAGGTTCACGCCGCGTACCAACACGCGCAGCTGGTCGAAGTTGAACCTGGAGCGCTTCGAGCGGATGGTCGCTCAAGGCCGCATGACCGAGGCCGGTCGGGCCAAGCGCCCCCGCGGAGTCACCGCACCGCCGGAGCGACTGCAAGCGGGCGACCCTGTCCCCGCCTTCATCCGCAGAGCTCTTGCGGCGAACCCGGCCGCCCGAAAGAACTTCCAGGAGCTGGCGCCCGGGTACCGGCGCGACTACCTTCGCTGGATCACCGAGGCCAAGACGGCCGAGACCCGCGAGCGCCGATTGAAAGAAGCCATCCGCCGGTTGAAGGCGAATGGGAAGCGCGTCCACGATCCTTCCGGCCGTTACGATCGGCGATAGGGGTTTGCAGTGGGCGAACCCGCCGCATGCCGCAAGGGGCGCCCCTTATGAAGGAAGAGTCCTCCCTTAGGTTGCTGGTTCCCGCCGAGCGTCGAGGGCGGCGCGGGTCTGTCTCCAGCGCTCGCGAGTGATTCCGTAGCGGAGGACGAAGTAGAGCGCGAAGGGAGCGGTTGCCAGGAGCAGATAAGTCGGGACCATCGCGAGAGCGAAGCGGACGCTCTCGGACTGCGAGGTCGAGCCCGGGGCGAAATGGATCGCCGCAAGCGCCGCGCCCGAGAGCGCCCAGGAGACCGCCGTTCCCGCCTTGTAGGCCAGTGTGTACGTGCCGAAGTAGAGCCCCTCGTCGCGCTTGCCCGTGGCGAGCTCCTCGACGTCCGCGGCATCGGCGATCATCGAGTTGGGGATGGACATGAACGCCCCGTTTCCGATTCCCGCGAGCACCATGAAGGCCCCGAGCGTGAACGGTAAGGTCGGCGCCTGGATCGGAAAGATCTTCCACCACACGTGCGTCCAGGGGGCGCCGATGAAGCCGACGAACCCGATCGCGAGGCCGGCAATCAACGCGGTCTTCTTCTCGAATCGCTTCGTGAAGGCGACCCACAGCGGCTGTGAAAGCACGGAGGTGCCCAGGACCACGAGTCCCAGAGCGCCGATCATCGGCCCGGTCAGACCGTAGGTATAGGTATTGACGTGAAACCCGATCGCGATTCCGAACTGGAAGCCCGCCTCGAGAACGAAGATCATCAGGACGAGCATCAGGAGCTCGCGGTTCTTCAGCGCCTCGACAAAGTTCGTCCACACACTCCGCGCGGACCGGCCTTCCCGGCCCATTTCCACGCTACGCCGAGGCAGCGTCGGGATGGCACGCCGGGTTCCCAGAAAGCAGACGAGCGTCGCGATCGCGGCGACGAGGCTCGATGCGACGGCCATCCGCGGATAGGCGGCAGGGTTCAACTGCCCCCTCGGAAACTGAGGCGTGGAGCGAAAGAAGAAAACCGGAGTGGCGAAGAGGGCGAGGATCATCCCGACCAGATAGAAGGCGGCCCGAATTCCCTGGATGGAAGAGCGCTGGTCGTAGTCCTGCGACAGCTCGCCACCCAAGGCGAGGTAGGGAACGAAGAAGACCGCGAGGGCGGTCTTCAACAGAAGGAGAGAGACGGCGATCAGCCCGACGCGCAGCCCCAGGCTCGAGGCGGGTGAGATCGTCCAGAGCGTGTAGTTGAAGACGGCAATCCCGAGCCCGCCGGCCAGGATGAACAGATGCCTCCGCCCGAACCTCGGGCTCTCCGCGTGATCGGAGAGGTAGCCCACCACCGGGTCGGTCAAGGCATCCCAGGCGATGGAAAGCGCTCCCACGAGCCCCGCGACCGCGGGAGGAACTCCGAGGATTGCCGTCGCGAACAGCATGAAGAGGCTCGCGCTTGCCTGATAGGGCAGCGAGTAGGCGATGTTGCCGATGCCGTACGCGAGCTTGCGCGACGCGGGAACCCGCGCCGGATTTGCGGACGGCCCGCCCATCGTGGCCTTAACGGTAAGCGGCGGCGAGGGCGTCCCGGACCTCACGCTTCAGGACTTTACCCTGAAGGCTGCGGGGCAGCTCTTCGAACACGTAGATGTCGTCGGGCAGGTCCGCCGGGCGAATCCGGTCCGCCAGAAACTCCATCAGCGTCTCCGGCAGCTTCAGGGTTTCCGGCAGCCCGCGGGCGCGCTTGCGCACCGAGACGGCCGCGACGATCCGCTCCGAGCCCGTCGGCTGCACCACGCAGACTTCCTTGACGGAGGGATGCTCGCTCGCGGCCTCTTCGATGGTGCGCGGGAAAATCGTCCTTCCGCCGCGCTTCAAAACGTCCTGCTGCCGATCGAGAATGTAGAGACGCCCCTCGGAGTCCGTGTATCCGATGTCCTCCGAATGCCACCAGCCGCCTCGTAACGCCCGCGACGTGCGTTCCGGATCGCTCCAATACCCGGGTGTGACGGTCGGCGAGAGGATGGCGACCTCTCCCGTCTGACCCGCGGGCAGGATCGAGCCGCTCTCCGACTCGATCCGCACACGGATTCCTTCGAAGGGACGACCCGCGGATCGCAGGATTTCACGGGAGGCGGGCTGCTCGCGCGTGCCGTGCTCCTCGGGCCACAGAACGGCGACCGGAGGAAGGCATTCCGACATCCCGTAGCCGTGGATGAGAATCGGCCCCAGCCGGCGGACCGCCTCTTCCACTTTGGCCGCCGGAGTGCTCGCGCTTCCGTAGATGACCATCTGGAGCGCCGACAGATCCCTCTTCTCCAGGTCCGGCTCGTCGAGCAGATCGATGAGCATGCTGGGTGTCAGGAACGTCGCGGCGATTTTCTCCCGCTCCATCACATCGAGCGCGCGGCCCACCTCGAACTCATCAAAGGCGTACATCGTCAGTCCGGCACAGAGCGACGGAACGATGACTCCCCCGCCCGCGGCAAAGAGCGGCATCGCGTTGAAGAAGCCTCCGGGGCCCTCGACGCGGCGGTGGGCGAGAACCTCGATGAACAGGCGGCAGGATTCGGCCAGCCCCCGGTGCGCGGCCGTGATCCCCTTGGGAACACCCGTCGTGCCGGAAGTGAACCCGAGGGCGGCAAGCGCGAAGGGATCGATCGCATGGGCGCTCTCCCGCGGCTCGGTGCGCGACAACAGACCTTCGTAGTCTCCGGCGGGTCCGACAGCGGCCAGAGCCCGGGCGCCGGGCAGCGCGCGACTCAGGAGCGCCGGCGCATCGGGAAAGAGCTCGGCATCGTAGATCACGACACTCGGGTCGACGGAGCGGAGCATCTTGTAGATTTCTTGCGGCGGCAGGATGGGATTGATTCCGAAGAGAGTCGCGCCGTGTTCGAAAGTCGCCAGTCGAGTCTCGTAGAGCAGCTCGGACCTCGTCGTGGCGACGACCCCGACCGTGTCTCGGGAGGAGAGACCGAAGCTGTCCAGAAGGTTGGAGAGGCGAAGGACGCGATCCAGGAGCTCGCCGTACGTCCAGCGCACACGGTCGGTCACGAGCGCCACCCGGTCCGGAAACCGGCGACAGGCCTCGCGGACGCGTTCGCGCATCTCGGTCGTCGGCCGCGGCTCCGGCTCGAGGACGGCGGCCTCGCTCGGTTTACTCATGAAGGCGGCAATGCCCGGCGCCGGGGCTGGAGCCCGATGCTCGTCATCAGAATATGGAGAGAAAGACGATGCCTCGCCGCCATGATCGCCTCCAGCGGACCGGGGAAGGCCGTCGCTCAGGGGCTAGAAAAGCCGCCGAGTCACGGTCCTACGCCCGCTACTTGAACTGTTCGGTTTTGATCCTTTCGGTTAGCTTTTATAGAACCTTAAGCTGCGGATTGCAAGCCAGGAACTGCCCGCGGCCCTCCCAAAGGCCGCGGGCAGTACCTCCGATCACGTTAGAAACTGACGCGCGCGGCCACCTGGAACTGCCGCGGCTGATAGAAGTCGTTTGAGGTCTGGCCCGGCTGGCCGAACGTGGCCGCGGAAAAAACATTCTGGTACGTCGAAGGGTCGAAATTCTTGTGGTTGGTCAGGTTGAAGACCTCGCCGATCAGATCCAGGGCGACGGGCCCGATCTGGAACCGCTTGGCCAGGCGCAGATCCCAACGGAAGTAGCTCGTCGAGG
>Ga0070698_100008378_pt1 | contig 11174 bp, 9 predicted proteins | sample KBSK1502metaG_FD_65477 | JGI IMG/M metagenome (GOLD analysis project Ga0070698, IMG submission 65477) | Corn, switchgrass and miscanthus rhizosphere microbial communities from Kellogg Biological Station, Michigan, USA - KBS K1-50-2 metaG | ecosystem: Host-associated > Plants > Roots >...
CACCCAGGCCATCAGGATGGCCATGGTCGAGGTGCAGGCGAAGCCCACGGCGGCCACGCGCTCGTGGTGCGGCGTGCGGTCGGCGATGATGCCGCCCAAAAGCACGCCGGCCGCGCTGAACAGCAGGAAACCCGACAATGCGATGTTGGCTGCCGATGCCGGAGTGCCATGGATGGCGCCCAAGCCGACGACGGTGAAGGTCTGGATGCCGCCATTGGCCATGGCGAGGCAGAAGAAGAACAGGAGATTGCGCAGGATGGGCGCGCTCAGCAGCAGGTCGAGCCCGACCTTGGTCTCGCTCCTGGCAGGCGCGGTCCTGGATGGTCCGAGGGGCTTGCGCACGACTCGCGGCAGCACGCTGCCGGCCACGATCATGAGCAACCCGACGGCAAAGGTAAGACCGGCGGCAAACAGAAAAGCGCCGTGCCAGTCCCAGATCGCCGCGCACGCCAGGACCATGGCGGGCGTGAGGCCCGAACCAAGATAACCCGCGAACGTGTGGATCGAGAACGCCTTGCCGATCCGCCTGTGATCGACGGTGGCCGACAGGATCGAGTAGTCGGCCGGGTGATAGACGGTGTTGGCGACGCCCATCAGGCCGTAGGCAATGACGAAGAACCAGTAGCCTGGCAGCACGGCGGCCGCGGCGATGGCGGCACTGCCGACGATCAGCCCTGCGGTCAGCATCAGGCGCGGGCCGATGCGATCGACCAGGAAGCCGGCCGGCGTCTGCAGCATCGCCGAGCAGACGTTGAAGGCGGTGAGCGCCAGGCCGATCTGGATGTAGCTGACGCCGAACGCCTCCTTCACCTGGCCGAAGATCGGCGGCAGCAGCATGATGTGGATGTGGCTGGTGAAATGCGCCACGGCGACCAGGGCGATCACCCGGGCATCGCGGCTCAACCCGGCCTTTGCCGGCAAAGCGACCTGTTCACTCGTCGACGACATTGACGCCCAGGATCCCGATGCCGGAAATCTCGACCTCGACCTTGTCGCCGCCCTTCATCCACAGCGGCGGCTTGCGGCCGGCGCCGACGCCGTCGGGCGTGCCGGTGGCGATGATGTCGCCCGGCTCCAGCCAGGTCACGGTCGAGAGATATTCGATGATGGCGGCGACGTCGAAGATCATGTGATCGGTCGTGTCGTGCTGCACCACCTTGCCGTTCAGCCGCGTCGTGAGCTCGAGTCGCTGCGGGTCGGCGATGACGTCCGAGGTGACCAGCCAGGGGCCGAGCGGCCCGGTGGCCGGAAAGTTCTTGCCGGCAGTGGTTGAATGCTTCTGGAAGTCGCGCACGCTGCCGTCGAGGAAGCAGGTGTAGCCGGCGACGACCGAGAGCGCGCTGGCGCGCGGCACGTGGCGGCAGCGCTCGCCGATCACGACGGCGAGCTCGCCCTCGAAATCGAGCGCGATAGAGGCGCGCGGCCGCACGATCGAGCCGCCGGTCGCCACCAGGGTGTCGCTGAAGCGCGAGAAGACGCTGGGCGCGGTCGGCAGCTCGCGGCCCATCTCGCCGACATGGCTGGAATAGTTGAGGCCGACGCAAAGGATCTTGGCCGGATTGGGAATGACCGGATCGAGCTCGACATCGTCGAACTTGAAGTCGGCCGGGCGCTTGGCGGCGGCCGCAAGCTCGCCCATCGCCTTGGCCGCGATGGCCTCGCGCAGGCTCGGCCAGCGCGACGACAGGTCGACAATGCCACCGTCCGCGACCGCGCCGAACTTGGCCACGCCCGCCTGGCGAAAACTGACCAAACGCATGAGGGTGACCCTAAGGTGATCCGAGCAGCTTTGCGAGACCCTTGGACAGATTGATGCTCTCGACCGGGGCAGGCCGGGCGAATGTGCCGCGCCCCGCCTTGGCCGGCTTCTGGCCAGCCAGCGTCTCGGCCATCGAAATCGCGCAGGCAACGCCATCCAAGAGAGGCGCATCGACCATTGTCTTCAGCTTGGCGGCAAGCCCGGCCAGGCCGGCACCGCCCAGGATCACCACGTCGGCGCCATCCTCGCGCACGCAGGCCGTGCAACCCTTGGCCAGCAAAGCCAAGGCTGCCTCAGGCTTGCGGGCGATATCCGCGCCGGTCGGCGTCACGGTCCGCACCGACGCCAGCCGCGAGGCAAGGCCGCGGTGGCCCACGAAATCCTCCAGCATCGACTTCCAGCGCTCGCCGCCGGTGACGATGGAAAACCGCCGGCCGACCGTACAGGCCTGCAGGATCGAGGCGTCGGCCATGCCGACCACCGGCACCTTGGCGATCTCCCGAAGCGCATCGAGGCCGGGATCGCCAAAGCAGGCGAGCACCACGGCATCCTTAGCGTGGCGATCGTTGGCCAGCGCATCGACCGCGGCGTGGCCGGCGATGGCATAGCCCACGCGCGAGGCGATGTAACGCGGCCCGAAGGTGCCGGTGACGGCGCGCAAATTGGTGCCCTTTGCGGCGAAGCGTCGGGCCGTCTTCAGCACCAGGTCGGTGATCGACTGCGTGGTGTTGGGATTGATCAGCAGGATATCGGTCATAGCTGCATGATCTCTTTCAGCCGGGCCACGTCGTAGTTCTCGCCGATCGACAGGGCGCAAATGCGCGAGACGTGGGTGATCGGCAGGCCGCTCTCCTTGGCCCAGGCGTTGATCTGCGCTTGCGCCGCCTTGAGATCCTTCTTCGACGTGCCGGTGGCGCTCAGCGGCACGCCCGAATCGCGCAAGCAAAGCAGCACGTCGCCGGACAGCACGAAGGCATCCCAGCCGAGGAAGCGCAGCAGGTATTGGCCGCTGAAGCCACCCAGCCGCGAGCCGCGCCTGGCGAAGACGTCGAGCAGCCCGACCTGGTCGTCGGCCGGCCAGTTGGCCAGAAACCTGCCGAAGCTGCCGTGTTCGGCGGCGATCTCGCTCACGAACCTGGCATTCTCGCGCACCGATTTGATCTTCTGTGGATTGCGCACGATGCGTTTGTCCGACGCGAGCTTCTCCCAGAATTCGGCGGGCTGGAACAACAGGCGCTTGGGATGGAACTCGAGAAACGCCTCCTCGAAGCCCGGCCATTTGTTGTCGATGACGCTCCACACGAAACCGGCCGAGAAGACGCGGGCCGCCATTTCCGACAGCACGCGGTCGTCTGGAAGCTTGGCCAGCGCCTTGTTGTTGGGCCGCTTGGGCATGAGGCTCGCCAAAACCTTCTCGCCGCCCTTGCGCTTGGCGGCGCGCTCGCGGATGCGCTTGAAGGGGACCCTCGCCACGCTCTTGGCCATTGGGGATTACTCCAGCCAGCCGTCGAAGAAGTCGAACACGCTCGCCTTGAACAGGCCGTGCGCGATCATCGAGAAATGATCGCAGCCCGGGATCGTCACCGCCCTGGCGCCGGCGATGGCATCGGCTAGGCCTTGCGGTGGCCCGGCCAACTGGTCGCGCGCGCCGGCGATCGCGAGAGTCGGGCGGCGAATCGCCATCAGCGCGTCGCGGGTGATCGGCGAGCGCGGTCCGCGCGAGCAGGCGGCGAGCGCCAGTCGATCCTCCTTCTGCTCGTCGGCGAAGTGGCGGAAGCTTTTCAGCATGGGATCGCCGATCTCGTCGGGCGAGGGGGCTTCCATCGCCTTGGCCATGGCGTCGGGCTCGCGTGCCGGCTCGAAGATCTTTCCGCCGACGCCGGCGACGACGAGATGATCGATGCGCCCGCCGTCGGCCATCGCTGCCGTGAGCGCGATATGCGCGCCCATCGAGAAACCCAGAAGATGGGCGCGTTCGATGCCGGCATGGTCCATCAGGTTGAACACGTCCCGCGCCATGTCCTCACGGTCGTACTTTGAGGCATCGTGCGGCTTGGCGCTTTCGCCATGGCCGCGGCAGTCCAAGGCGAGCCCGCGCAGGCCTTTGCCCGCGATGGCGTCGTACCAGCCCATGCGCTTCCAGTTTTCGTAGCGATTGGACGAGAAGCCGTGGACCAGCACGATCGCTTTGCGGGCGTCGGTTGGACCGAATGCGTCGTAGGCGAGCGCCAGCCCGTCGGACGTGAACTGAGCCATAACTTTCCCTAGCCCGAGCCATGAGAGGTCACAAGTTGATTGCGCGCTGCGGATGCCGGACAAGGACGGCACCGGAGGAAACCAAAAGCATGGCCGCAACGGGCCTGTCCCACAGGGTCGACAGCCCTTACGCCTGGCGGCTGGCTTTCGTGTCGATGTTCTGCATCGGCCTGGGCGGCGGCGCGATCTATCTGCCGGTCGTGGGCTTGCGGGAAATCGCCGCCGAATTCGGCGACCGCCGCGCCGTGCCGTCGATGGCCTACATGCTGGGCTTCTTCGCCATGGGCGTGGGCGGCGTGATGATGGGCTGGCTGGCCGATCGCACCAGTCCCCGCGTGCCGCTCCTGATCGCGGGCGTGTCGATCTTCGCCGGCGGCTGGCTGGCCAGCAGCGGCGGCGAGCTGGCGCTCTATGTCGGCTACATGATCCCGCTCGGCTTTCTCGGCAATGCCGCCACCTTCACGCCGGCCATGAACAACATCCAGGGCTGGTTCGACCGCCGCCGCAGCACCGCCGTCTCCATCATCTCGGTGGGCCCGGCGGTCTCGGGCTTCGTGTGGCCGCAGGTCTATCGCTGGCTGTTGCCCGACGTCGGCTGGCGCGAGACCCTGGTGATCTACGGCGTGGTCGCAGGCACGCTGCTGTTCCTCTGTGCCTTCTACGTGCGGCCCTCGCCGGTCGTGCGCCGCGTCGGCAAGCGCGCCGCCGAAGACCTCTCGGTCCTGCGCCTGCCGTCGCTTGCGATCATGGGGCTGTTGTCGGCGGCGGGCTTCTGCTGCTGCGTGGCGATGGCGATTCCCTTCGTGCACTTGGTCGCCTTTTGCGGCGACCTGGGCTTTGCCGCCGCGCGCGGCTCGGAAGCGGTGTCGCTCGTCCTGCTGACCGCCGTGGCCTCGACCTTCGCCATGGGACGGCTGGCCGACTATATCGGGCCGATCCGGGTCAGCCTGCTCTGCGCCCTGATCCAGATCGCCTCGCTGCTGGGCTTCGTGTTCGTGCAAAGCCTGTCGGGCATCTACACCCTCTCGGTGATCCACGGCATTCCCTACATTGCCATCGTCCAGGGTTATGCCCTGATCCTGCGCCAGCTCTATGGGCCGGCCATCGCCGGCTGGCGGCTCGGCGTGGTCATGCTGTTCGCCATGGCTGGCATGGCGGTCGGCGGCTGGCTGGGCGGCGCCATCTTCGACGCCACCCTGTCCTACCGCTCGGCCTTCCAGGCGGCGTTGGCCTTCAACCTCTTGAACCTTATGCTGCTCGGCGCGCTGTTTTTCGCCCACCGCCGCCGCGTCTTTGCCTAGGGGACCATGACCAACGATCTCTGGAAATTGACCGCCGTCGAAGCGGTCGCCCTGCTCAAGAAACGCGAGATCTCGCCGCTCGACCTCGTCGAGGCTTCGGCCAAGCGCATCGCCGAGGTCGAACCCGCGGTGAACGCGCTGCCGACCCTCTGCCTCGACCGTGCCCGCGATCACGCAAAACGGATAATGAAGGGCCAGTCCTGCGAAGCCTCCGGCGAAGCAGGATGGCTCGCCGGGCTGCCCGTCTCGATCAAGGACCTGACCGATGTCGCGGGCGTGCGCACGACCTACGGTTCGCCCCTGTTCGCCAACCATGTACCGGCCAAGTCGCATCCGCTGGTCGAGCGCATCGAGCGCAAGGGCGGCATCGTGATCGCCAAGTCCAACACCCCGGAGTTCGGCGCCGGCGGCAGCACCTTCAACGAGGTGTTCGGCCGCACGCGCAATCCCTGGAACACGTCGCTCACCTGCGGCGGCTCGACCGGCGGCGGCGCGGTGTCGCTGGCGACCGGCGAGGTCTGGCTGGCGCACGGCTCGGACCATGGCGGTTCGCTGCGCCGGCCGGGCACCTACTGCTCGGTCGTGGGCCTGCGGCCCTCGCCCGGTCGGGTGACGCGCGGCACGTCGAACAATCTCTATCTGCCGCTCTCGGTGCAGGGACCGATGGCGCGCACCGTTTGCGACCTCGCGCTGTTCCTCGACACCATGGCGGGTCTTTGCCTGCAGGATCCGATGACCTTCGACGCGCCGTCGGTATCGTTCAGCGACGCCGTCGCGCGGCCGGTGGCACCGAGGCGAGTCGCTTTCACCGCCGACTACAACGGCAAGATGGCGATCGACCGCGAGTTCCGCGACATCTGCACCAAGATGGCGCGGCGCTTCGAGGAGCTGGGCTGCATCGTCGAGGAAGCCTCGCCCGATATCGGCGCCATCGATGAGGCGTTCCTCAATCTACGCAGCCAGGCCTTCGTCGTCGATCGCGAGCTGCAGCTGAAAGAGCATCGCGACAAGCTGAAGCCCGACATCGTGTGGAACACCGAGCGCGGGCTCAAGCAGACGCCGTCGGCGCTGGCCTGGGCCGAGCGCGAGCGCGCCGCTCTGTTCCGCCGCATGGTCGAGTTCTTCCAGACATACGACCTGCTGGTGACGCCCGGCGCGCCGACCGCGGCGTTCGACGTCAACCTGCGCCATCCCGAGACGATCGGCGGCAAGAAGCCGGAAAACTACATGGCCGGCTCGACGGTGAACTCGGCCATCACCATGACGACCTGCCCGGCCATCGCCGTGCCCTGCGGCTTCGACCAATACGGCCGGCCGGTCGGCCTGCAATTGGTCGGCAAGCCACGCGGCGAGGCGGCGCTGCTGCAAGCGGCGTCGCTGTATGAGCAGTTGGTCGGCCTGCACAAGCTGCTGCCCATCGACCCCAAGCCGGGCACCGTGCCACCATCCTCGCCGTAAACGGCAGGGCTATCGCATTTGACTATTTTGTCCCGTCATCCCGAGCGAAGCCGCCAGCCTGCCCCGAGCGAAGTCGAGGGGGGCGGCGTAGTCGAGGGACCTCTTCATGTTGCCGAGGCAACAGAACAGGTCCCTCCACTGCGCCTCGCTGCGCTCGGCTCCGGTCGGGATGACGGAATTTTTGGTCAAATGCGATAGCCCTACCGTAAACGGGAGGAACAAGTCGTGAAAGCCTCGCTGTTCTATCTGCCGAGCATCGGCAGCCGCGCCGAGATCGAGGCCGGGATGGCCGGCATGAACCCGCTCTTCTACCAGCGCATGCTCAAGGAGCTGTCCGAGCAGATCCGTCTCGGCGACGAGCTCGGCTACGATTCGGTGAGCTTCACCGAGCATCACTTCCACATCGAGGGCTTCGAGCTCTCCAACAATCCCGTGCTGCTCGACCTCTACTTCGCCATGCAGACCAAGCGCATCCGCGTCGGCCAGCTCGGCATCGTGCTGCCGGCCTCCAATCCGATCCGCGTCGCCGAAGACATCGCCATGCTCGACCACATGACCGGCGGGCGCGCCAATGCCGGCTTCGCGCGCGGCTACCAGCGGCGCTGGGTCGATGTCATGGCGCAGCAGACGCACGGCATCCACGGCGCGCTGCCCAACCAGCACGACGAGATCGACAACGCCAATCGCCTGGCCTTCGAGGAGAATTTCCGCATCGTCAAGAAATGCTGGACCGAGGAAATGCTGACCTTCGACGGCAAGTTCTGGAAGGTGCCGGCCGGCCCGACGCCGTGGGAGCTCGACACCACGGCCAAGTGGGGCAAGGGCGTGAAGGACGGCGTCCTCACCGCCGTCGGCGTGGTGCCCAAGCCCTTGCAGAAGCCGCACCCGCCCTTGTTCCAGCCCTTCGCCAGCTCGGAGAACACCGTCCGCTTCTGCGCCCGGGAGGGCATCACACCGATCCTGCCGCCTATGCATCCAGTCTATGAGGACAAGCTTTACAGCGTCTATGCCGAGGTTTCCGGCAAGCCCAAGGGCCAGGGCGTGGGCGTGCTGCGCGATGTCATCATCACCGACACCGACGCCGAAGCGATGGCGCTGTGGCGCGATTCCGGCCAGTTCTCCGGCCGCGCCTGGTTCGAGCCGTTCGGCTTCCGCCGGGGCATGTTGGACCCCAAGACCGGCACCTTTCCGAGCTCAGAGGAGGTGATCGCCACCGGCTATGCCTATGTCGGCACCGTCGATACCGTGCTGCGCGCCATGGAAACCCAGCAAAAACGCCAGCCCGTCGACTGGGTGTTCTGCTACACTTACAACAGCCTGGTTCCACACCCGATCCTGATGAAATCCATCGAGAAGTTCTGGACCAAGGTGATGCCGCGTTTTCGCTAGTCCCTGGAGGATGACCATGGGCATGTTGAGCGACGAGGAACGAGCAAGACTTATCCCGGCCGAACTGGCCACCAATCGCACGCCGGTGCCGACGCAAGTCGTCTCGAGCGACGAGTTCCTGCCTATCCCGCAGACCGAGCGGCAGAAAAAGGTCGAGGCGCGCATGAACGCGCTCGCCGACGCCTGGGGCCGCACCAACGGCCTGCCGCGCCGGCGCTTCTTCCAGACCGCCGCCGGGATGGCGACGGCGTTCGTCGCCATGAACGAGGTATACGGCCCGCTCTACGGCGCCTCGCCGGCCGAAGCCAAAAGCGTCGACCTGGCCCAGGCGCGCGCCGATGGCTTGAAAGATCAATTCATCATGGACGTGCACACCCACTTCCTGCGCGACGACACGCGGCTCGAAGGTTTTGCGCGCGGCCGCGAGGCGGTCGGCAAGGCGGGCTGGAACCCGGCGCTGGCCGGCAAGCCGCAGACCCTGGACGACTTGAAGTATCCCAACTGGTTCAAGGAGATCTATCTCGACAGCGACACCAAGGTGGCGCTGATCAGCGGCTCGCCGTCGGAAGATCCGCGCGACTGGTTCTTGACCAACGACATGAAGCTCGACGCGCGCACGCGGGTCAACCAGGCGGCGGGTTCGCGGCGCTGCCTGTCGCACGCCATCTTCACGCCGGGCTACCCGGGCTGGATGGACGAGGTCGATCGCGCCATCGCCACGCTCAAGCCCGATTCGTGGAAGGGCTACACGGTCGGCGACAACACCAACAAGGACCTGGCGCAGCATCCCTGGCGCATGGACGACGAGAAGCTGGTCTATCCCTTCTACGAGAAGATCGTGAAGGCGGGCCACGACATCGTCTGCGTCCACAAGGGCCTCTATCCACCCTCGACGGAGAAGCGCTGGCCGAACCTCACGCCCTACGCGACCGTCGACGATGTCGGCAAGGCGGCCAAGGACTGGCCGCAGATCCGCTTCGTGATCTACCACTCGGCCTTTCGTTGGACCGGCGCTCCCGGTGCCTCGCAGGACGGCTACGCCCAGTTCGAGAAGACCGGCCGGGTCGAATGGACCAGCGACCTCGCCGAGATCCCGGCCAAGTACGGCGTCAGCAACGTCTACGGCGACCTCGGCCAGATCTTCGCCCAGACGATGGTGGTCGAGCCGCGCCTCTGCGCCGCCCTGATGGGCATGCTGATCAAGGGCATGGGCGCAGACCACGTCGTGTGGGGCACCGACGCGCTGTGGACCGGCGCGCCGCAATGGCAGATCGAGGGCCTGCGCCGGCTCGAGATCCCCGAGGAGATGCGCAAGAAACATGGCTTCGCCGAGCTCGGTCCGGCCGATGGGCCGGTCAAGCGCGCCATCTTCGGCGAGAACTCGGCCAAAATGTACCGCTACGAGATCAAGAAGGCGGCATGGCGCGACGATCGCTTCGCCGCCATCAAGTCCGACTACGAGCGGCGCGGCCGCGAGCCTTCCAATCTGCGCTACGGCTACGTCGCACCGGGCTGACAGCGACGCCGTTCGGCGTCAAAATTGCATTCGGTCGTGGGGACCGAACAGGGGGGACCAATGGGCAGTTTCATCGCCGGCGCGCGCCGTCGCACTCTGTTGAAAGGGAGTGCCGCCGCGGCGCTGCTGTCTGTCGCGCCGTCGGCGCTGCGCGCCCAGCCCAAGATCGCACCGCCCAACCTCATCAAGGCCGGCACGCTCGTCATGTCGATCAACCCGACCCTGCCGCCGTTGCAGTATGTCGACGACAAGGGCGAGCTCAAGGGCATGCGGGTCGAGCTCGCCAACGAATGCTGCAAGCGCCTCGGCCTGGCGCCGGAATATATCCGCACCGAGTTCGCCACCATGATCCCGGGCCTGGCCGCCAAACGCTGGGACATGATCAACACCGGCATCTTCTGGACCGAGGAGCGCTCGAAGCTGATGTACATGGTGCCCTATGAGCAGGCGGCGATCAGCTTCCTCGCCGCCAAGGGCAATCCGCTGGGCCTCAAGACCATCGACGACCTTGCCGGGCGAAAGGTTTCGGTCGAGCTGGGCGGCATCGAGGAACGGCGCACGCGCGAGGTCAACGACATCGTGACCAAGAAGGGCCTGAAACCCGTTACCGTCATGACCTTCAACAATTTCGCCGAGGCCTTCCAGGCCTTGAAGGCCGGCCAGTCCGACGCGGCCACCAGCATCGATGCCACGGCGATGTTCATGCAGAACCGCGGCGACTTCACGCGCGCCATCAGCGGCGTCTTTCCGCAGACTGCCTGCTTCGCCTTCGCCAACAAACCGCTGGCCGACGCCGTGGTCGGCGCGCTGAACGAGCTCAAGAAGGACGGCTTCTACGACAAGCTGCTCGATCAGTACGGCGTGCTCAAGATCGAGGAGCCCACGTTCTCGATCAAAGGCCCGGGGCCGGCGTAGACGCTCTTGCTCTCCTCGTGCTCAAGGCCCTCTCCGCCCACGAAGTGGGGGGAGAGGGAGGGGACCCGCGCGCAGCGCGGGGAGGGTGAGGGGGGCTGCGGTAGCGCGCGCGAAGCATTTCTGTTGTTCGGGGCACCACCTCACCCTCCCATTGCTTCGCAATGGGCCCCACCCTCTCCCCCGCTGCGCGGCGGAGAGGGACCCGAGACGGGTGGGAGAAAGAGCCCGCCATGAAGGTCTGGAACTGGGAAGGCTTCTGGAGCTACTTCACCAATCTCTATCTGCTGGAAGGCGCGCTGTGGACGATCGGGCTCACCATCAGCACGCTCGTCTTGGGCGGCTTGATCGGCCTGCTCCTCGCGGTGATGCGGCTCAGCAAGCACAAGGCGGTGTCGCGGAGCGCGCAAGCCTATGTCTGGATCTTCCGCGGCACGCCGCTGCTCGTGCAGCTCATCATCATCTACACCGGCCTGCCGCAGCTCGGGATGGTGCGTTTCACGGTGCTCGAATCGGCAGTGGTTGGCCTGGCGCTGAACGAGGCGGCCTATCTCTCGGAGATCCTGCGCGGCGGCATCCTGTC